>Ga0184608_10000030_pt1 | contig 28838 bp, 28 predicted proteins | sample PLM1_30_coex_FD_133010 | JGI IMG/M metagenome (GOLD analysis project Ga0184608, IMG submission 133010) | Groundwater sediment microbial communities from an aquifer in East River, Colorado, USA - PLM1_30_coex | ecosystem: Environmental > Terrestrial > Soil > Riparian zone | place: USA: East...
AAATCATTTGCTAAATACCCGTCAGGCTTTTTATTCTCTAGTCTTTAAAGTACATTAACTTTTCTAACTATCGTTAGAATATCCTCATCAACCAGTGTGTGGTCTAATCCTACTTTCTGACCCTCAAATTTGACACTTTTGCCCCATATTTGGGCAAATCGAAAATCTCTAATTAGATTACGATGTATTCTACTGCATACATCCTCAACAGTATCGCCTTTACGTATAATCATCGGTTCCTTATAGTCTGTTTCTCCACCCTTTGGACGCATATAGACTCTAATAAAGTCAAGTCTTTTGTAAATAATCTCTTTTAATGCATCAATATTGATATGGGCATCCGCTGAGATGGGAATAAAGTTGTCTCCAATCTTTGTTTGAATCTCAGTTACAAATCCCTGATTTACTAGATCTATTTTATTCAATACGACAATGGATGGAATATACACCCGGTTACCATTTAAAACATCTATTAACTGGTCATCGGTTAAGTCAGGCTCTCTTATTATTACACGACCATTATGAATTCCGTATAGACGCAATATCTCCTTAACTAATTTTTCTGTCATGTTTATTGGGGCTTGTGTATTAACAGAGAGTCCACCGGTGGCTGTCCTTTCTATGATTACGTTAGGCGGTTTTTGATCCACCTTGATCCCGATTTCAGATAATTCTTTTCTTAGGACTAGTAGATGATGTGGTTGAAATACATCCAGAATGAGTAATACTAAGTCAGCGTTCCTCGCCACCGAAAGCACTCTCTTTCCAAGTCCCCTTCCTGCAGCAGCTCCCTCAATAATTCCAGGCATGTCAAGAATCTGGATTTTTGACCCACGATAGTCCAATAACCCAGGAACAGCCGTTAGAGTTGTAAATTGATAAGAAGCAACCTTTGATTTGGCATTTGTGAGTCGATTCAGAAGAGTAGATTTGCCTACACTTGGCAAGCCAATCAACACAACTGTAGCGTCTCCTGCCTTTCTAACATCGAATCCGGCAGCTCCGCCGCCACGAGATACTATTTTACCATGAGTATTCTCTTCCATTTCTCTCTTCAGGCGAGACATTTTTGCTTTCAGAAGACCAATATGAAATTCAGTAGCTTTGTTGATCTGCGTCTTATGAATTTCATCTTGGATGGCTTTTATTTTTTCTGGAATACCCATAACAAGCCTGAAGAATAGTTGAAACATTTACCCATTTATACATATTCTATAAATATTCATTATTCAATCGATTACAGTTATCCGATAAGTTTTAACGTTGCGAATAGACGACATGAGATAATGTCATATTGAAGAAAACCTATAGTTAGGGTATGATCACAGTCGTGGCATGGACAGCAAAATGTTTCAGGGCATTCAAAACAACTATAATTGTACATCAGCCCACACGACTGAGTATAACTCTGATCCCGAGTTAGCAGTTCGATTTGCATTTATGAGTTCTTTAAAGAAATAGATAAATCGGTGGATCTCAGAGCAGGTATACCTAATTATATTATACTCTCATGCGATATTTTTCGTATCTATAATAAGCTATAATCACATTTGGAAGAGGACTCAAACACCTCGTATATTGAATAGGAAAGACCATTAACGTCAAGAACTTAGCGTACAGGTCAAATTTAAGATACTCCTTATTCCATCTGGGTTATGTCATAGTGATTGCAATCAACCACCAGTCATTTTCGTAAATCTATTATTTCTTTTTACCGTAAATATATAGTCAAGATTTGCTAATGCAATAGTAGCCGACTCCCGTACTTCCTCACTCTTGTCGTCAAGTGCACTGTCAAGTGCTTTCCTAGCTTTCTCGGATCCAATAACTCCTAGAGCAATAGCAGCTTCGTGGCGCACAAAGCTACTGGGGTCTGAACTCACCGCATCAGAGAGTGCATTTATTGCACTTGCGAATCCAAGTTGACCCAGAGAGAACGCAGCTTCATGCCTGACTAACGCATTCTTATCTGCCTTAACCACATGACTAATTCGGATGACTGCGTTTTCACTTGCGATATCAGCTAAAATACATACTGCTCTAGTCCTAATTACACTATCCGGATGGTCCAGCAAATCAATAAAGTAACTTTCATTTCCATTATCAAACTTTTTTTCCATCTCTGTTAACAGCATTAACCTTTCATACTGTTTGGAGTGTACTTCATTACTCATATTAATTTCTCATGTAGCACCAGGCGCCATTTTATTCTTTGTTGCCAACTCCAACCCGACTTCGCCACGTTATTATAAAGCTAATAAATTAGATCTCATACCATGCGTGTGAGGTACTGGAGACTTGGTATTGCCGATGTTCTAGAAGCAAAATATCCTATTGAAAAAGCTAATCATTGGGAAATTAAATGTATGCAAGGAGAATATCAGCATTTTGGTGTGTTCTGGTACAAATACGGGACGCCTTATGATAAAGAACCAGTTCATGGAATATGCATGTATCATAATGAGATCCAAGAAAAAACAGTCCAAGACATTACGAATTTCTTACATTCTAAATTTGGAGGAAAGATTCTATACAGACAGACCAGGGCTTTCTTACAGGGTTCAAAAGAATTTACTGACCCAAAATCCGTTGGCGTTTTAGCAAATGAGTTAAGCCTACAATTTAATGCACAAGTAGAACTTACTATTGAGTTTGAGAAAGTGACAAAAGAGGAACAAGAACGAAATGCATTCAATTTGCCATCTAATAAAGTTCTGCCTATCGTAGGCACTGACTAATAAATTTTTAGATGATCAATTAAATCAAAGTAAAATTTCATCACAAAAAAAGGGTCGCAAAGAAATTAAAAGAAGCAGGTTTAGATAAAAAAGTCTAGGATCAAAAATTAAATTTGTAATGATGGCTATCTAATCTCATATTCAAGAATGTCTTTAGATGAAAGAAAGTGAATCGTCAATAGTGGATATTCTTAAGCTCCGTATTTTTTGAAAGTAAATTTTAGGGTGTGCTTGGCTACAATTTAGTCACAATTATAAGATAGTAAAGGAAATTGACCATAAATGAGTAGCGGAGTTAATCGACAGCAAGCTGCGGCGGAGCAGAAAATCAATGAAATGGTTGAACAATCCCGGGTCCTAGAAGCATACATGAGTGATATTATTAACAAAGAAGCTGCTGTTTCAAGGTTAATAGAAGAGGCTCGGCTTGCTTCCAGTGCTGTTCAAAATATAGCTGATAATGAAGTTGAATCATTAATGCCCCTAGGCATCGGTGTTTATGTAAAAGCCTTGATTCCTCCTGTCAAGAAATTATTGATAAATGTAGGAGCAGGAGTCACGATAGAAAAAAATAGGGAGGATACTATCAATTACATAGAATCCAGACTAAAAGAATTTGAAGTCGCCCTGAGGCAACTTGCCAGTCAAAAACAACAGATTGCAATCCGGATGGAACAGATTCAGAGACAAATTAACCAAATGTTGCAACAAGCCAGTTCTACCGTAAAGTCTCCTTCTCAACAACCATCGAATCGAGGATGACGACAGTCTTCGATACTCAGATCAGGTTAAGAATAAATGTTTGACCAGCTCAGAAAAGCCTTTTCCAGTGCCACCAAAAGTATAGCTCAAAAAGAGCTTTCTGAAAAAGAACTAGAAAACAATTTGTTTGATTTACAACTTGCTTTATTAGAAGGTGATGTAGCACAAGAGGTAATTGATGATCTTGTAGCAGAGTTGAAAAAAAAATTATTAGGTTTACAACTCGAAAGGGGTAATAGTGCAGAGGAGGTAATTAGATCAAAACTTCAAGAATATCTCGAGGTTATGTTTAGTAAAGCAGGACAAGTGGATCTAATTCATGAAATAAATTTGAAAAAAGAAGCCAAAGGCGGACCCTACGTTATTGTATTTCTTGGAATCAATGGAACCGGCAAAACGACCACAGTTGCTAAGATTGCTCATCTATTGCATGAAAATGGACTCTCTGTGGTTTTGGCTGCTGGAGATACCCACCGCGCGGGCGCCATAGAGCAACTCACTCAGCATGCTCAAAAGTTATCTCTAAAAGTTATTGCCCAAAGATATGGAGCAGATCCTTCAGCAGTAGGCAGAGATGCAGTGGATTATTCTAGAAAACACCACATCGATGCAGTGCTAATTGATACGGCTGGCAGAATGCAGACAGCCAAAAATTTAATGGACGAGATAGGCAAGATTGTTAGAGTAGTGAAGCCCGATCTAAAATTATTTATTGGCGATTCACTAGCCGGAAATGATACGATCAATCAATCAACTGAATTTTTTCAGTACACAAAGTTCGATGGTGCCATTTTGACTAAGACAGATGCTGATGCAAAAGGTGGCGCTGCAGTTTCTATCGTTCATAACACCTCAAAGCCTATTGTCTATCTTGGAATAGGACAGGGGTATAGTGACATAATACCTTTTGATTACAATAAGTTTCTTAGATCAATATTTAGTAATGTTTCAATAATTGACGGCCAGAATCTACCTTCAATTTCTGCGGTTCCCCAACCCATCAGAACCGAATCTGATACTTCCGAAGTTAAGGATTTGCAAAAACCAGTCATTTTACCACCTCGGATTTTAGAGGGTAATCTTTCTGTTGCTCAACAAAGCCAAGAGGAAGAATCAAAGGATACATTACATGAAATATCACCATCGGCCATTGAGACAACCGATCTAAACTCTGTTACAGAAAAAAAAGATACATCAGAAATTCATCCCAATAAGATCACTTCATATGAGAGTACTTCGTCTATAACAGAGCTGGAAGATAAAAAGAAAAGTAAAGGCCTCTTCGGACGACTGTTTAGCCGAAAGAATAGAAGTACAAAAGGCATTGAGGGGGAGCTTCCCCAGGATTTAGGAGAGCAGAAGGCAGCAAAAGATTCAGAACCCTTGTCAGTGAATGATAAACAAATAAAAGAAGCCTCAAAGATGAGGGATAAAAAGGAAGAGAATAAAGACCAGGAGAAATCAAAAAAAGAAGAAAAAATATATCTTACAGATGAAGACATTGAAGACCTACTTAAATAAGAAAGATATTCTTAGTTTACAAGATCTGAGTTCCGAGGAAATCCTTCTAATCTTAAAAGTAGCTCGAAGACTAAAAAAAGAGTATTGCAATGGAAAGTCAAGTCGTCTGCTAAAAGGAAAAGTTCTTGCAATGATTTTTCAAAAACCTTCGACCAGAACTAGGATAAGTTTCGAGAGCGGTATTTTGCAACTCGGTGGAAACGCTATATATTTAGGGGCTAATGATATTCAGTTGTCAAGAGGAGAAACAATTGAAGACACCGCACGGGCGTTATCACTATATACTAATTGTATTGTAGCGCGTTTCTATGACCATGCAGACATTGAAAAGTTGGCCGTAGCAGCTTCTGTTCCTGTTATAAATGGTCTTTCTGGGACTTTCCATCCCTGCCAGATACTCGCAGATCTACTAACAGTTTATGAGCACAAAAAAGTCCTAAAAGGATTGAATATTGCATGGATCGGAGATGGGAATAACGTATGCAATGATCTAATATTTGGTTGTGCAAAGACGGGAGTTAGCTTGAAAGTTGCCTGTCCGAAAAATTATCAGCCAATAGGAGAAATAATAAGATTGGCAGAGTTAGAAGGAGAGAAGACAGGATCTGAAATAATTATAACTGACGATCCCTCTTTTGCAGCTAAAGATGCTGACGCTGTAGTAACTGATACATTTATTTCAATGGGAAAAGATGAAGAAAAGATCACAAGGCAAATAGCTTTCCTTCCAAAATACCAAGTAAATTCTGATCTGATGAAGCTTGCGAAAAAAGATGTAATATTTATGCACTGTCTTCCTGCTATACGTGGACAAGAAGTCACGTCGGAAGTTATTGATGGAAAATCATCTGTTATATGGTTTGAGGCTGAGAATAGACTTCATGTTCAGAAAGCACTATTGTCTATGATAATACCTCATAAAAAATAATTGAATCACTTGAAACAAGAATTGATAGCGAGAGTAGAAAAACTTTTTAGTTAACTAACTAGAATTCTTCTCTTGATACAATATCTTAATCTATTCTAGCATTATTCTATAAAGTTCAAATGTATTCTATTGAAGCCTATAATTCGTTAAATATGTACTTGTATAAGCTATAACAAAAACGAATTTCAACTTCATTGCAAATGGTCTTGTCATGCATATATATGCAGCTTATTAGAAATATACTCGGTTTGATCAAATCCGGCCGATGAAACAGATTACCTCAGAGAACCTGTAGAGAGCCACAAGACTCCATCTAGGTGAGAGTTATCGATAATTAATCGGACATCTGTTCATATATTAAACTAACTGCCGATAAATAAACTAACTGCCGATAAATATCCTTATATCTCTGCAATGGAACGATTATCCTAATATTCAAAACAATATTGTATAGGATCTTACTTATTGACACACATCGATAATTTTGCGGTAGAACAGGGAAACGCAGAGAAAGGGATAGAATGGATGAATTCTTTCGCTAAGAAGAATCATATTGATTTCCAAGTGAAATCAGAAGGATATTGTTTGTCTACGATAAATTTTGGTAATTTTGAGGTCGTATCATGGAAGGGAGAATGGCGTCATGCACGTAATATTATTCTGAAAGTGAGTAGTAAATTAAATATGAAGGTCATAGAGGCAGGATATCATCAAAAGAATAATTTAATGTCTTCTTTATTTGGAGTTTCTCGGGAATATGCCAAAGTCTATAGTCGAGGCAATCTTGTTGGAAATCTGGAATTAGGTTCGAAGTCAGGTAAATGGATAGTCAAAGGAGAAAAATTAGGTTAAGATACCTTTGAGTTGTATCTTTTCGACTACCGACTGAATACAGAAATATACAAACGATAATTGGGCTGATTTGTGACCCTTTCTAATTATAACGAAATAATACAAAGATAAACTGGATACACTATTATGCATTATCCAGTAAAGCTCTTGTGAATCATAGATAATATGGAAATCAACCAATAGATTGCTTGATTAGAAATCAGATCAATTTATACGGATAATTGAAGATTGTTTCATTCAATTTAGAAGCTGGAATGAATGCAGTAGTAAAAAGGCCTGATGGGGTTTCTTTGTGGACAATCCTTGCTTTAGCGACATCGAAAACATTATTATCAAATAGGCCTCCTCATCCTAAGAAGAATATCAAAATATGATGATATCCACAACCGCCTCTTCTGATAGCTTCACCTATACTTCTGTTGGAATGCAATTTTTGATCTTCTGGAGAGCCGCTTACCATCCTTATTGATTTGTCAACTTTAAATATCATTTACATTACTCAGCTCCTGATCCGTCCCAATTTAGAAATTAAAAAGTCAATGTAAGAATAACGCCTTAAGTAGTCAAATAATTTTGGCTTTAAGCACGGACACAGAGAAGGCCGATTATTCTTTCTAAAATATAATCATATGGGAACTGAGATTCATCTTTTAATCCGACAATATTCTGTCCAAAAATGAAATCTCTAAAGGTAAAGGTAAACAAGAGCTACACTGATGGTTGATTAAGGTTCACAACAATCAGAAGTAATATTTCAGTATATATTTTCGTTTGCTTTCTTCTAGCCTATTGATCCCAATCTGTGTGAAGAAATACATTTAAAATAATAGTATGAAAAAAGCTATGATCATTTTGAAGATTCTAACATGGACAACGATGACGTTATTGCTTGCTTTTGCAATGAATTTTCTTGCATATAGTTGGACTGCTAACTTAGCGCAGGCACAAATACCTCCAAGTATACAGAATAGCTCGCTAAATTCAACAAATGGCACTCATGTTTTACCCTCGTCTCCTCCTAAATTACCTGCCGTAAAAATCACATCACCACTCAAAGGCCAACCAATTCCGCTGAGCAAAAATCTAACTATCACGGGAACATCTACAGATAACGCTAGTTCGACTTCGGATTGTAAAGTCGCAGTAATTATGAACGGCATAAAACCCTACCAACAGGCGATCCCAACTGGTTCTCACGGTCCACAAGACTATTCTAATTGGAGCTTTACACCTAGTACTAAGTATGCGGCCATTAAGGAAGGTCAAAACAAGATAACTTCTAAAATAGCTTGCCAGAATAGTATTACTCCCGCCAACTTGACAAAGTTTTATAGCGTTAACTTTACTGGGCTAGCAGATAATAACACACAGAAAGGACAACAGCAACAACAATCGGCAATTCTATCACAAAATGCTACATCTGGTATCTTGTCGCCCGCCGTATCATCACCTAAAGTGAAGCCTCTGAAAGCATTAGCAATTGATCTTAAGCTAGGCAAGGATCCTGTAATTCGTGGCGATACCCAGGATATCACGGTGATGGTTCACGACGCAAACTCGACTGGAAAAGTGATTGGAGCCAATGTAATAGGACATATCTTTAATCCGTCTGGATCCTCGAAAAAAGAGTTTGGAGCAAAGACTGACCAAGACGGTTTGGTCACCTATTCATGGAAAATAGGCGGAAAAGGTAAATCCAGTACCTATCAAGTAGACGTAAATGCATCTGCAATTGGATATGAAAATAAAACAGCAACAGACACATTTAAGGTTAAACCTTTACCTGCTAGTGCTCCAGCCGCTGAAGCTAAAGATAACAGTAGCCACAGTCGTATTCCAGAAATCCGCATTCCAGAAATCCGCATTCCAGACATAGTCTTCCCTTCCAACTTCCCATTTGGTTGATCTCAATAGCGCTAATTGATGGTTATGCGGAGACGCTTTTTCGGAGATGATAAGTGGTCATCAATAAGCGGTTTATTTTTTTTTGTCATAAGAGAATATTACAACTGCAGCGTAGCGTCCTTTGAACAATCACAATGTCCAAACGCATTTACAATAAATAGTGATTAGTAGTTGATGTGATCAAGTCCGGCTAGGTTTGATTTTTTAAGAATTTGCCCTGTAGCATCTGCTATTTCGATAAATTTTAAATCTTTCAGAGCATTATAAAGAAAGCTAGCAAATTAAATAAGCAGTCTAAGGCTTATGTTTACCATCTTTAGTAACAAGAATTGGTTGACAAAGAGCATTTTATGCAGAACTAGTGATGCATAACTATCTGGAAAATTACACCTGTCCTCAAGATTGCACTCTGCACCATTGATACTTTTGTCGACGCATCCCACCGGCTGTTAGTAGTGGTTGATTAAAAGCTAAATCTAGATTTGGTGGTAGATGCTTTTTTCGTATATCAGCCTGGTTTTTTGACCGGACGCCAAAGAAAGTATACATATTCAGTATTATTGCGAAAAGATTTAATCATCATATCCTCAAATCTTGAAACAATCAAAGATATGGATAGCACTCATTACGTTGTCTATTCTTTGGGGATCAAGTTTTCTTGCTATTAAAGTGGTCATTGAGATTATTCCGCCACTAGTTTCCTTTGGTATTAGATTTGCAGTTTCAGGGACTGTACTTCTTGTAGCATATTATTTATCTCATAGAGGACAGAATCACCACGAACATATAGGCAAGCACGAGTAGAAAGACGTACTAATACTGGGAGTATCAATAATTCTTGGTGGACAAGGGCTGTTAGTTTGGGGTGCTCAAAATCTATCTTCTGGAATCACAGCACTATTAAATTCTACAATCCCCCTATGGATAGCCATATTTGCTGCATTAGTGTTTAGAAAACACCTAAAGAGCCGCATGTAGAGACTCTAGATTTGTGTCTCAAAGAATTTCTGATATTCTCACTATAATTTTATGCAATATTTAGAGTCGATATATATCCCGTATGCTGATCAATTGAGGTTTGTTCTTGCGTTCAACGGAACAAAAATAGTTAGGGAGGTGGAGTCATATTATTAGAACCACTCCTCATTGACTTGATTCTATTCGCAGCTTCCTTTACTATCTCAGCTGTTTGGGGTGCTGATTCTCCTACCTGCTGAGCAGTATATTTCACAGTCTCGGCTGTTTCACGTGCTGCTTTAGCTGCTTGTTCCAATGCAATCGCAGTATCTTTAATAACACCGCGTTCTCTTAAGTCTCTAGTAATTTCGCTAATCTCTATTGTAGTATCACGAGCAGCAATCACTGCGTCATGAATAGCATAGATGAGTTCATTTATAGCACCACTTTGACGTAGGGTTCGAACCGTATCTCTAAGCTTTGCTGATGCGTCGCGAATATTACCTGCAACATTCTTTATTGTTTCTATGTTACCTTGAATATCGCTGCCTACGGCTGTAGCCGTGGTATCAGCAACACTAGAAGGACCTAGACGCTCATCGGTTGGTGACGACAATCTATCATATCATATACCACACAAGATATAAATGGACGCAGGTATCCCACGAGTTCAAAGTCTCAAACGCTCATTTAATCCAGTTGATTATATGTTGTATGGCTTCATAAGGATGCTGTAACACCTAACGGAATAGCCGTTAAATTCGTTACAAGTTGAATTTTCCATTTTGTACGCTCAAGGAATATCTGGCATGGAAATATCACAAAAGAGTCATTTACAAATAGGTATATTATCCTACTCGCATAGATAAAGTATTTAATACAAGAAAGTTATTCTAGCATGATGATATTTTGAGTGAGGACAACGAACATGAGGAAACAGATGTGGCACGTCAAAATGTCATAGACTTGGTTGAAAGCTTTATCGAACAAATACAACAGATAAGAAAGACTCTTTTGAGCGTATCTATCTCTGCCGTGGTATTAGCACCTCTTGCGATAGGACTAGCGATATTTCTCTTAAGACATCCTTCATTCTTTGCAATTCTAGATAGGGAAGGCGACTTTGGAATTGTTCTTACTATATTGCTGGCTACGATTATTATCGTCTCTTTACTGTGGCTAATAACAGGAATTAGGCAGTACCGATCAGTAAATTCTTGGAACAAAAGATACGAAATATATTTAAGAAAAAGAGAGGAGCTAGATAAAACTATTGCATCACAATACGGGCTAGATAAGGACCACTAGAATTGTTGTAGGTTGGCTGTATCTCTCTTGTGCCTTTTCGCCAGAGACACTTTCTATTCTGGGAAACATGACCTCATATGGTTCTAAAATGCTTTTGCAAAATTCTATACCTCTCCATGTTGGTCGATATACAGTCACTATTCTTTTTCCCTCGATCAATTCAGTTTTACTTATCAAACCCTTTGATTCCAAGTTTTCAAGTACAGGAGAGTGCTTTTTAAAATTGAGGCCACAGCAACTTATGAGTGCAGTCTGATTGATTGTACCATATTGGACAAGCTTTAGGATTATATCTTTAATAATATAGATCTTGTCTCTATATAGCCTCTGAGGACGTATGCTAGCCATAGTTATAGGTAGCAGACTAATGGCCCAATCTGGAATATAACATATCTGTTCTATCTTTGTTTGTGTTCACTTTAGCTGTCTGATCCATGATCTACTAATTTTTGTCAAAGTCCTAGATGAATAACGTAACCCTGTTACGTAATGGATTATAATTACTGAAGGTCAGTAATCAAATGGAGATGTATAATGTTGATTTCAACTGTGGATATCCTGAATGCACTTGCAGACTATAATGCATTGGTTCTCTTCCGAACTATCGCTGCAACTAGAGATGGTAGCAATATTCTAATAAGCAAGATGAATCTTAGCCGAAAACAATACTATTCAAGAATGTCTAGATTAATGAATGCTGGCTTGGTAAAAAGGCAGAACGGAAAGTATATTCTAACTTCCCTAGGCAAAGTAATTCATGAGGCTGAAAAGTCGATTGAAACCGCTCTGGTACATGATTATTGGAAGCTCAAGACAATTGATTCGCTGGAAACTTGTGAGGATCTTCCAATGGAGGAACTGCATAAAATTATCGAATCTCTGATAAAAGACCAAAAGATAAAAGAAAGCGTTCTTGTGAATCGACATAATGCTAGGGAATTGACATTTTCGCTAATATAACTCAGACCAATAAATTCATGTTGGTATATTATCCCATCAATTCAGTGTTTTTAAAAGTGAACTGATGTCAAGGGTGCTTCAAAAAGAAGAGACACATAATAGTAGCTACAGTTGTTATAGTAGATAAGATTTCTTTATGATTTATGAATGCCCTAAGGGTCATATAAGTTTCACTCGAGATTCTCTAGAATACTGCGGTATGAAAGGGTGCGGGAAAGCGATAATCATTATTAGTCCATTGGATATTGATTGGTTTTACAAGATCAATCCACATGGGTTATGCATTGAACGCAAAGAATTACATAAGATAGCAGAGGATCCTAATATATCCAAAGATGCAAAAAATAAAGTAAAAGAGGTATTCAGAGAATTTTCGTGCTGATAACTAATAATCGATGTATCTCACAAAACAAATCTTCAATATGACATGCATTGACGACTATCCAAAAATTATATGAATCCATCGACATAGCATAATGTGATACTACTATAGTTTTGGTAACTTTATAATCCTATATTCTAATACCAGATGCGCACAACACTCCCAATTATAATCTTAATATCCCTACTCTTTGGTAGCTTTCATAATCTTTTCTAGATTTACTTAATAGCCAAGTTATCATCCCGCATGAGGTCTTTCATACACAAACAGTCCAAGAAATCGGTGGCCATTTCTTATTCGGTTTTCTTGTCGGCTGTCCCAACACGAATCTAAACATAGCATTATTGACTGGCCTAAGCCCTGACTATTGATGCAGGTCATTGTTTTAACATTGCTGGATTACAGATTCAAGAGCGTAAGGGATCGTGATAATGGCACCGAACCAGCAGAATTGTAAACATCTACATTGTACTCATCGTCTCACTCTAATATCATTTCTAATAACAGTGCTTGAATTGTTGATTGCATTATCTTTTTTTTAGTCTTGAACCCTCTTTACAAATGTATTATTATCGGGATGGTGTTTCAAATTCTCATCAGATTCGAGAGCAAAACTAGTATACAAAGTCATTCCTCCATCGACAAAGAACGTTGTCCCAGTAACATAACTAGCCTTACCTGAGGCCAAGAATCCAACAACATTTGCTACTTCTTCCGGGGTGCCAATCCATCCAATAGGAATTCGCTTGAGAGCGTTATCCAATCCAGTTTTATTTTCCTTGAGTTCACCATTCATATCACTTTCGATCGCCCCCGGCGCGACTAGATTGGCTCTGATATTATCCTTAGCCAATTCTAACGCCATAGTTTTTATCATCATTTAGATACCCGCCTTTGAAGTAGCATAAGGAACATAATGTGGTTTTGGAATGGTTAGATGTACAGAAGAAATGTTTATTATAGAGCCTCCTTCGGGATTCTGCTGTTTTTGCATCTGCTTGACAGCTTCCCTACTACACACCAACGGTCCAGTCAGATCAACACTTATTATTTTAAACCTTTAATGCAATGTTACGTCTGTAAAAGGTACATCGTCTTGAATTCCTGCGTTATTTACCAACACATCTATTCTACCAAACTTTTTGACAGTATCTTCAATTAATCTAGCACATTCGCTTTCTTTTGAAATATCAGCTTCTATCTCAATTGATTCGCAACCGAAAATCTTTAACTCTTCCGCTACACCTTGGGCTTCTTGCATGTTTCTAGAGTTTGTCACTATTGCAGAATATTCTTTTGATTTTGCAAACGAAAGAGCAATTGCTTTTCCAGGTCCCTTACTAGATCCGGTAATAATTGCAATTCTTTTTTTAATTATCCCTCACTTGTTCCTGTGTGTTGTCACTAATATCACGTAGATTCCTATCCATTTATCCTTTCGTTAAGGACTCGCAGATCATTCAAACGCGGCCTCTGTCTAGACCTTAGGATACTAAGGGCAAGCCAAAATAACACATTTAAATTGCAAGTGTGATTTAATAGTATATATTTTATCTGCATTGCTTTATCTATTCTATCCTGATGCCCTTTAACTAGTTTTTTTGTTAGAAGCGGCAACAGGAGCATTTGTCTTCCAAGGATGAGATGGGGCAAAAATCCTAATTTTTTTAGATTTTCTTTAGGTCATGTCTCTGATAAAGTATGGCTCGTTTAGAGAATTCTCATGTAACAAGTGCTGGTCTTCTTTTAATTCTACTAAATATGATGTATTATCACTCTACATAATTTACTTACAAAAACATCATAGAATTTTTTAAAAAGCCTAAATGGATTCAGTCAAATTATGACTTTAGAGAATATGATGGTAATTTATTCATGAATATAAAATTCGAGCGAGTACTGTGGCATAATGAATTAAAGGGTCATCTAAATAAAAATGCAGTTCAAACATACACAATAACAAATTATAGAGTCTTGTTGAACGAATCTGCAATTTTACTCAGAGATATTGATGATATTGTTATTATGGATAGGCGCAGGGTACCAGTACAGGGACATACCGGCGATTCTACATCCATAGGGGTGTATAACAGCTCGTTTCAATTTGGAAATATTAATTCTACGATTAAAACAATTGGCGATATCTGTTTCATCTCTGCAAGAAGATCCTGTATTACATTCCCGCAAGTTCTTGATCCACATCGCGTAGTAAGGCTGGCAAATGCTGCTAGGAAGAGATCTCTCTCTGTAGAAAAGTTAGCAACACACAAATTTTCAATTAGGTCGCAAAGAAAGAAGGAAAGCATTATTAGATCTTCCAATAGTTTTTTCTGTCTTCGATGCAGCAGCACTAATCCAAGCGGTTCTAGATATTGTAATAAATGTGGTTACAGAATTAGTATGGGCGATTCTGATAAATCTATCATATCGACCCCAGCTGTTGCATCTCTAGCCAAATCTATAGACAATATGAATTTAGGAGTTAAATTCTTAAATTATGAATCATTATCTACTGGGTTAAAGATACAATATCCGTCCAATTGGGTAATAGTCAACCCTGAATTGAAGGGACATTTTACCGTGGCATTTAAATCGCAACCACAAAGTATCTGCGACTACGCACAAATTGTCGCTATAGATGTCAGGAATTTACCTTTACATCTCTCACTCAGACAATATATTGAGGTAAACGTTATTGATTTAAGAAAAAAGTATGCTAATTTCCGACTTATTGAGTCAGCTCCCACCACGCTTGCGACTAATCCAGCGCATAGATTAGTGTATAGTGAAGGTGGACAGAAATTGATGCATAATGTTACGATAAAAAACAATACAGTATATCAGATCGTATTTAGCACAAGGTCAGACGAATACCATAATTACCTTCCGATTGTTCAAAAGATGATTAATTCTTTTGGAATAACAAAATAACAAAAAAATATTAGGTCTATGCATTGTTATATCTTGATCATACTTCTTTTCGTATATTAAACTCGACATTAATAGTTAATTTTTTATAACTGATTTTCGAGTGATCATATTACTGATATTCTCATCAAGCCACAGACAGCCTTCCGCAAAACCCCATAACTCCTCCAAACACTATATGTAATGCCAATGAGCCAAAGATGATAGTATTTGAGAGCAGGAGCAGCTGTCTTGCCATAAAATATTCTGGACTTGAAGGATTCAATGTATCCGCCATAGTTCGCAATGCAGGCTGCATAACACCATAATTTAATGGTAAGAACAAGACTGCCCAAACGATAACTCCTGCGAGTATTCCTGTTCCCAAACCTTTGACTACAGAATTTGGGTACAATTTTCTTACATGCGTAGTAATATATCCATAAATGATACCAATTATCGCAGCAGTTATCATATACAGGACAAAGCCACCATATACAGCGTAAGACGATCCAATTCCCAAAGCCAACCCAATCATTTTATAAAATGCACCTGGAGGAAGACCTAACTGTGAGTCAACTGCCAAGAATAGTCCTAAGATAGCACATGCGGCAGTTAGACCTGCAATTATTCCCGGAGGCCTCTTAATATGCAAAGTTCGACTTTTTGTTTGCATATCTCTTATTTACTCAATGTAATATTTAGGCTTTTGTTTGTTATTATTCATAATTGTAGACGTTATAGAGCAAATCAGAATAGATAATATAATAAATGGTTTAATTTATCGATTAATTTAATGTATAGATTATGATGTTCGGAAATTCCCTTGACAAACTGATTCATAGTTCTTAATGCTGTGCTTTCTCCTCGATACTGTATCTTAAAAACGTAATCTTAAATTCGCCTACTGTATAATTTGCAAATATGTCATACCCTCATATTATAATATATAAGTAGATGTGTATGTGGGATCATCTCATATCTACTTTCGAAGAAAAATTACCCTCACACATATTGTACATCTGCCTATTAATAATTTAAATTGATGGTAAAAAATAATCCACTTGGTAATATTCTTCTACCAGCATCTGCCTAGATGCTCTGTCAAAAAAGCTAGCAAAAAATCGCTAACATCATGTGTCTGAGGAAATCCGACATAGACGGATCTAGTAAATGAGAACATAACTCCTAAGTTTCGTCTAGCCCTACTTCTAAGAAAATTTCTCCTTCCATTCCTAACAGAATGTCTTAGTGTATCTCTAATTTTATCCCAACCAAAATATGTCGAATTATACAACTTTAAGTACGAAATAATGTTTCATCCTTAGTAGTCCATTGCAGAAGTTTGATCTGATCGTTATAGGAAGCGGTTCTGGATTGAGTGTGGCCAATGCAGCAGCTCAACATGAACTTCGGGTTGCAATTATAGAAAAAGACAGAATGGGTGGAACCTGTCTTAACAGAGGTTGTATACCATCTAAACTGCTCATACATAGTGCAGATGTAGTTGAAATAATTCAACGCGCTCATCTTTTTGGAATAATGGTTGATAAATATTATATTGATTATCAAAGAATAGTTGAAAGTGTTAATAGTACAATAGATTCTGATTCAGAGAACATTAGTAATGCATTTCATCACCTAGAAAATCCTAGACTTTTTCTCAAGAAATGCAAATTCGTTGGAGAAAAAACTATCACCTTTATAGATGAGCATGATGAAAATAATAATAATAGTGAAACTATAACAGCCGAAAAGATATTGATTGCCTCAGGTACAAGACCTAGGATTCCAAGAATAGATGGTCTAGATGGTACTGGTTACATTACTAGTGATGAAGCCTTGCGCCTTAAAAAACAACCTAGGACACTTACGATAATTGGAGGAGGATATATAGCCTGTGAATTAGCACACTTCTTTGGTACTCTTGGAACGCGAATCAATATTATACAACGCCGAGATCTCCTAATTCCTAACGAAGACGAAGAGGTCTCTAGGAAATTTACCGAAATATTTTCCAAAAAATATACTGTACATGTAGGCTATGAGACAGAATCTGTATCAAAGAATAAAGATGAATTTTATGTAAAGGCTAAGAAAAGCGTATCTGGGGAATCAATAGAAGTTGTATCAGACCAACTATTAATAGCTTCAGGAAGGGTTCCAAACTCAGACACTCTTGACTTGGAAAAAACCGGTGTAAGAGTTAACTTGAACGGATTTATAATAACAGACAATTATCTTGAAACTAATGTCAAGGGAATCTTCGCTCTGGGAGATGCAATTGGACGCCACTTGTTCAAACATAGTGCAAATCATGAAGCTCAATATGCCTATAATAATATATTACATCCAGATCAAAAGATTCCTGTCAACTACGCTGCTATGCCTCATGCAATTTTCAGCTCACCGCAGGTTGCCGGTGCCGGAATTACAGAACAGGAAGTGAAAAAATATGCGAGTATTGACTATCAGAAGTCTGTTTATCCGTATCTAAACACAGCAATGGGTCGAGCAATAGATGACAGAGATGGGTTTGTAAAGCTCCTAGTTAATAAGAAAGATCGCAAAATACTTGGATGCCATATCATTGGGAATAATGCATCAAATCTTATCCACGAAGTTTTAGTAGCTATGAGATGCGGTGAGGGTACAATCGATGCTATTATCAACACTGTTCATATACATCCAGCTCTTTCGGAAGTAGTCTCAAGAGCAGCTTCAGAGTTTGGCCGATAGACAAACCTTTACCTCTAATGTTTGTCCGATTTTCGCGTGGTTGGTTAACTTCTAGGTATGTCAAGTAAATCACGATGGAATCTCTTGTGTTCCGTATGAAGTTTCGAAAATCACGAGGTTGAAGTTGAGTTACATAAAACACATCTGATTATTGACTGCAGGTATGACATATGACATAAAGATCTTTTTATCAATACTACAATACAAAAATTTACTTTTAATGTTTTTGGTAACGGATAATTATTATTTTAAATGAGCGTAAGAACAAAAATAGCTGTAATCTTCAATGGGGCCTGGTATGCATTCAAGAGATTTCGTCATCTTTACTAGATAAATATCGTCATAAACACCAACAAATACTTGATAGCTGAACAGCAGAACATAAGTAAGTTTTCGGAGGCTATAGACCAGTTTCACACAAAAATCTCCTGATAAAGAAAGCAGCTAGCAACAGTACAGATATTGATAAAAGTGACAAGAACACAACTAAAGCAAATCTAGAAGATTTAAATTTTTATTCTTGGATCTGGCGATACCTCAATTAATTTAGCATAGTCAGATTGACTATCGATTTAATTCTTTTGTTACATTTTTCATAGTATTAACAATATACTCTTTGGATTTATTGGCTATATTCTTCAACGTTGGAGTTGAATCAACTATTTTATTTGCCCCTTTAAAAACTCCTGAAACAAACACTTTCCAGCCTAGACCTATTATAGCCAAGATTATAATTCCAATTATTATCCATATCAATAAGCCCATAATTATATAAGGCTAACCATCAGCTTCTTTATAATCCATTATTGCCTATCTGCTCTTCTCTTATCGTCTCTATCGAAGGTGTTCATCTAGGTTGTATTACCTGGTGTGCAAATTGTAACGTATTCCAGCCTACGAGAGTTCTCATCTTCACAAAATGAATTCAATGAAGATCGCCAATCCACGACCTTCAAAAAGATGTTGGATATTTTAAGAAGATTCACATGCATCTGCTTTGGGACGATAACCATGATCAACTATTATATCTAGACGTCGAAATAATATCCAGACCCCTGCAAATTAATTAGCATGCAAGAACGGATGAAAAATAGCAGACAACTTATGTACTTATCCAATATATTCAATTAATTAAATATTCCAGACATTTTAGACATTTTAGGAGTAATCGTTATATGAGCATCTTCTTTTTACAGGAAACTGACCGTTGTGAGTGAGGCTCATCTACTCCTTGTCCATATGTTGTGTCATTCAATGCCTGGCCACTTTTCGGTGGGTTCTTACTTCCTGTACTCCCAAATTAGTACTCAAATATAGAATATTAATACTGTCAGTCAGAATTGCCTTTGTTATATGATAGAGAGGTATGAGGAAATTTTGCAGGAGAAGCAAATAGAATATTCAATCATATTATTTAAAGGAATGTTTTCGTAACTATCAATCATGAAAGTACTAGCTTGTCGAGAAGTTGGATTTAATTGTGGGTACATTATTAATGGCGAGACCGAAGAAGAGGTAATAAGAAATGCTACACAACATGCATGGGATTACCATGCAGTAAAGCCAGAAGAAATGACTTCCGAAATGAAAGTTAAAATTTGTGAGCACATTCAAAGTTCGTAATTTGTTAGTCCAGATGGGCTCCATGAAAACAGTAATAATATCAGTATTTAACAAATCACATAACACGGTTATTGGATTGCTGTCATCTATAACAAGCACGAGGCGATAGTCACCATGCTTTCATGTTAGAACTAAATCATCTATTGTTTGATTCAATGATACTAGTATAGAGGAGGCAGATCTTCTATTATTAGTTCTTATTGACGTTTTACGCTAAACGTTCATAGGCTGGAGAAGACGCACACCTGTCTATGGTAAGAACGTTAAGTGCGCTAGATATTATTGCAATTGTAGTACTTGTAATAATAGCAGCAATTGTCATCTATTTACTAAGGCCCCTTATCATAGCAATTCTAATAATCGCTGCTGGGTATTTTATCTATAGATGGTATAAAAGAAGGCAAGTCAGCATGTAATTGTAGGACGAAGGATTTTTCTTGGTCATATATAAATGCCAATATCATCGATTCATCTCATTTCTATTGAGACTTCAGCGCGCTCAACTCTCGGTGAGTTCGTCTTGAGACCGCCAATGGAATCACTATCAGACATTAGAAAAATATCCCCCACCGCCTTGGCTTGGCATGTTTATTCATTAGAGCTTCATTACGTGCAAGCATAAACTCATGCCTCATTATTATTGCCTACCTAACATTTTAATTTATTTTAATTTCAACTAGTTTGGAAAACCTATAGAACCACATTATTCCTAAAAAATTTAGAGGGAGATTTCTATTTCATATATTCTGATATGCTAAATATCATGTGGCCCCTCTTGATTCAGGTCGTTGTTCCATGTAATTTTGATGATACTTTACTATATAGGATTTTTTTTAACCACATCATGATAATTAGCACCGGCACAAAATATGTTTATTTCAAGAACTGATCATATGTCCATTAGCTTATAAGGACAAAGCAGAATAAATTTTGGGAAGAGAAACATCATACCTATAACTAGTATTCATGTGTCCACCATCGAACTCTTCGTAAATATGATGAATGTTTAACTTGTCAAGTTTTGAATGAACTATTCTTGCGCCGAACTGAAGATTGTATTCGTCTTTTATGCCACAGTCTATGTAAAGTAGTTTAAGCCTCCTCAAGTTTTTATGATATTTCTCAACCATTCGGACAGGATCCCAGGAAAGCCATCGATTCCAGACTTTTTGTGAAATTTCGCCTGTTTTTAAATCAAATGGTAGGTCTACGCCCATTTCTTTTGATGCAGGATTTGATGAGTAATGCGCTGCCATAGCTAATATGTTGAGGGGCGGTCCATCCTCTTTCTCGTGGTGGTTCTCCTTGTTCCAGAATTTTTCTAGCCATTTTTTCGGGCCACCAGCCTTTCTAAAAGCATCTAGCGCTTTGGGAAAATCGGGCAAGTAGCAATATTCAAAGGCAGAGTCTCCAGAATGGTCTGCCACGGCTTGAAATACTTTGGGATGCCTCATGCCCAAAATGAGTGAACCATATCCTCCAGAGGACTTTCCCCAAACACCCCGTGCACGAATATTATAGTTTTCGTCAATGTAAGGTACTACTTCTTTGATTATATAGTCTTCATACATTCCTGTTGCGGATGAATTAATGTATTGATTACCTCCAAACTTTGTAAAGCAGTCAAGCAAGACCAAAATCATTGGACCACTCTTCTCTTCTGAGATCAAGCGGTTCATCCGATCTTCAATATTTTCTCCAAGAGGATCTGCATTTAACAGCATCCGTCCCTGGCCGCCGAAGCCTGCTAGTCCAAAGGTTGCTATGTATCCATTAGAATAACTTTGCTTATAGTCGGGAGGTAGATATACTATAATGTCTCTGATATATGGATCCTTCAGCGGATTAGATTTAAGAACTAAACTTTCATGGCTATGTATTATTATAGTTCCTTTTGAAATACCCAAAGATATTAATGAAATTAAGTTTTGTCGATGATTAAAAAGATTATTGACGTGACTTATAATAAATATTTAGCACACAATCAGAGCATAAAACTACTCGGATTACTTTAGTCCTCGTTTCTTTTCAGCCCTTCAGGAAGGAGTCCATAGAGCTAAACTCATAAACGCGGACTAATTTCCTGACAATAATTTTCCGTCTGCATCGTATATCTCTTGTGGTTCGTGGGCATTGTTCCTAGATTTCCTGGATGATATGGATAAAATATCGATCAAAGAATTTTGGTACCATGTAGGAGTGACGATCTAGAAAGACCCGCGAAATACCTAACTCCGAAGGTTGATCAATCCCCCCGTTGAATTTTTAAAAGCTATGAGCCATCATAAATATTGATGATTCTAGAAATTCCTATCCCGACCTTTTTCGCTTGACAAGAATGCGAGATTGTTTAATATCACACGGATACTTCTAAGGGGAGAAAAACAATTACAGAGTATAGGACTCCTAAAAAGAGTCAGGACGATTTAGTTTTCGGAGTCTAACCTCAAAAAACCCTAAAAATCTCTACGTTGAATTCGCTTGTGCTTTCGATAAAACTCTAGACAGAGGTGGCATGGGTGCAAGAGAGGATTGTGGCTTAACAAATGTAACAATAGTATTCCAGGATGAAGCGTCATTCTCTGAAATTAACCAGGCTAATGATGCTATTGATGTATCTCAAAGATATATTGCAAAGTCAGATCCGTATTTGATAGTTGTAAGTACTCCAAACAAACCAGGTGACGTGTTGCTTATGATAGCAGAACAACCAGAAGACAAGTGCATCTAGCGCAGGATGTACTTACCTTATACTGTTGGGGAAGGTAAGATATTCAGTGAGAAAGACATAGAAATAGCAGAGAAGTCTATATCCTTTGAAAGAGAATATAATCTAAAGTTTCTTGGATTGGTTGGGAACATATTTCTGCCGGAGAAAATTGATGTTGCCATTGCTTTAGGAAGAGATCTTGACATTTACAAGAGGATAGCTGACAAGCCTGACATGATTCTAAACGCAGTTCTAGATTGGAGTCGATGCCGGCTTTGGCTCCTCAAAATTTGCAATTGTGCTGGTTTGTGTAGTAGACGATAAGATATTCATTCTAGAAACTATAGAGATGGACAGGCAGGAATTTAACTACTGTATTAACAGGATTTCCGAAGTTATGATGCAATATCACCTGACACAGGATAGTACTAGAATACTCATTGATGCTTCAGCGCCATCTGTAGTCATGGCAGTCAAGAAAAGTCTGAATGAAATTATATAGTGCTCGACTTAGAGAGACATACTAATCTTGTGTTAGCATTACGTACGGCTAAGGCTACAGACTTAATACTGGACAAGGAATCAACTGAAAGTGACGGTGTGTTGGATGCGACGTGTTTGGCATGTAAAAGAATTAGCATCAGTCGTTAAAACTGGGACAGAGAACATACCTTCAATCTTATAATAGTTCGATTCAAACTATTATCTCCGTAAACGACTACCGCCATTCTTACTTCCTTTCAATCCTATCATAGTACGATTCAAACTAATCAGACTGGTAGCGGCTCATGTGTAGCAGTAAACTTTCAATCCTATCATAGTACGATTCAAACATACTCAAAAATGCCTCATATACTAGGATATGTATTTTCTTTCAATCCTATCATAGTACGATTCAAACTTTCAGGTACATGAATTGGTTTATGATATCTCCATTCTTTCAATCCCATCATAGTACGATTCAAACCCCAATCAAATCGCCTCAAATCATGATTAAATACTGAATAATTCATAAGAACTATTGGGTCAACCTGCAGTAGTGTAATTCCTTTATAAATGCTGACTCCTATAGTTTGTAACACTACATTGATATGACGAATAAATAAAGACAAACAGAATTAAAATAAACCAGTTTCTAATTGAGGATCATGTTGAATTTAAAGTCATTAAAAAGTTTTACGCCTTCTTTTGAATACCATCACAAACTTCAAGGATTTATTTACTCCTTATCAAAAAATACGTCATTTGAGAAGTTACATGATCAAAAAGGCTACAAGTTCTATTCATTTTCAAATATCTTCATTGGAAGAAATGCAGAGAATAATCTATTTAATTTCATAATATCATCCCTCTCCTCAAGATTTATTGAAGAAATTTCATATCAGTTACAAAAACTCGGTGACAACATCGAAGCTAGCTGATGGGGCAGTGACAACTTCAAAAATTGCCAATCATACGATAACACCTAACAAAATATCAGGTATTTCTAAACTTGTCTTCGCCCAATGCACCATCCCGCATCGAACGTGACTCAAATGGGGGTATCTGCTCTGTTCCTCAAGCTGAAATATCAGACATGGTATTTGTAGGAGCCTCAAACTCACATCAAGGTTCAGGAGGTCTTATTTTACATGCAGGGTTTGTAGAGAGCGCAGGGCAGGTTCGACTTATAGCCAGAATATTCGATGTTACCAATCTTCCGGTCGAGCTAACGTGGCCAATAATACTTTTTCACCCGTAGTTCTCACATGTGACACTATAGAATGTCATGAACAAACGACCGTCTTAAAATTCTCTTAGTTTAACTGGACGAGTCAATAAATGTCTTGGACTAACTCAGTTAGAAAGATGTACCTTTATGTAGCGGTATATTACGTAAAACATGCTGTCTAACGACAGTCCAATAGCTGTCCAATCCATTTGTCCTAGACTTTTCTTTCCGTCCAACTAGTATTCCAGCTAGTCTGTAAGCTGTGTAAACAATGCAGAATTCTAATGTAAACCTAGTCTACTTTAAAAACGGATGAATATATCATTATTTGTGGTGGTAGAAGAGCAGTAGAAGGGCTAGAACTTGTGCGATTATATATATGAAAACCCAAATTATAACGATGTATAAGCGTAGCTCCGGGTTAAATTTCCCAACTGTTGAGGGGATTTAAAGACATCCTTGACTTCAGAGGGTCTCATTGAAGCACTGAACAGCCGTATCTTGCTGTTTGATGGTGCAATGGGAACAGAGATACAACGTCTGGACCCACAGCGCGAAGACTTCCCTGATAAAAAGGACGGCTTTAATGATGGATTAAATCTTACTAGGCCTGATTGGATCAGACAAATACATAGAAGTTATCTAAAAGCGGGTGCTGACTGTATTGAAACAAACACATTTGGAAGCAATAAATTTAAACTCGAAGAATACAATTTTGGCAGTAAAACCGTTGCGTTTAATAAAAGAGCCGCTGAGCTCGCAAGAGAAGTATGCAATGAATTTAATGATAAACAGAGATTCGTAATCGGTTCGATGGGCCCAACAGGCTTTCTGCCAAGTTCTAATGATCCTGACCTAGGCCGTCAAACGCCTGATGCAATAAGAGAAGCATTTGTCCCGCAGGCAGAGGGCTTGATCTTGGGCGGAGTTGATGCGTTATTGATTGAAACAAGCCAAGACATCCTTGAGGTTAAGCTGGCTATTGAAGCTTGTCATGAATCGATTCGCAATTGCAGCAAAAAGGTGCCTATTCTTGCTAATGTTACACTAGATCCTTACGGAAAGATGCTTCTAGGGACGAATATTCATGCAGCATACACTACTGTAAGCGATATGGGAATAGCGGTTTTTGGATTGAATTGCTCTACAGGCCCCATAGAAATGACTCCTAGTGTCAGTTGGTTAAATGAACAAGAGGATTTGCCCATATTAGTCGTACCCAACGCAGGTATGCCTCTAAATGTTGGTGGGAAGGCAGTTTATAGAATGACAGCCATAGAAATGGTAGAAAAGATGCAGGTATTTGTCCAGAATTATAAACAGGTGCGTATTATAGGAGGATGCTGTGGAACTAATCCTAACCACATCCTTGAACTTCGCAAAATGATAGACAGGCTGAAATAATAAGCGTAAGGTTTTAGATACGATTGCAGCCAAAAGATTTTGATATATATAAGAGATGACAAAAATCCCAAGGGTCAGTTCGGCACTAAAGGCAGTAGATCTCAGACAAGAGCCACCTCCCCTGATAATCGGCGAACGCCTCAATACCCAAGGATCTAAAAAAGCAAAAGAAATGGTATTGAATAATGATTATGATGGGCTCATAAACCTGGCAAGAGCTCAGGTAGAAGATGGGGCACACTGCTTAGATGTATGTGTAGCGACTACTGAACGTGCTGACGAACTTGAGTTTATGAAAACCCTTGTCAAGCGGCTAAGTCTAGAAGTTGAAGCTCCGCTTGTTATTGATTCAACTGATCCTAAGGTAATAGAAGTTGCACTCAAACAAATCCCTGGCAAACCAGTAATTAATTCTATCAACCTTGAAGGGGACGGAAGCAGATTTCATTCGCTAGCACCTTTGATGAGAAAGTATGGTGTTCCTGCTATCACGATGTGTATAGGACCCAAGGGGATGGCCAAAACTGCTGTAGAAAAGTTGGATACTGCACGTCTCCTTTATGAAACCGGTCTTAGATATGGCTTACAGCCATGGCAGTTCATCTTTGATGTTCTCACGTTCACTTTGGCTACTGGAGAAAATGAGTTTTCAGACTCGGCCAAGGCTACGCTTGAGGGCATTCGTCTGGTCAAACAGAGGCTGCCTAACTGCTACACCACCTTAGGTTTAAGCAATGTCAGCTTTGGACTACCCCCAAATGCTAGGAAAATAGTCAATTCTATCTTTCTTCATCATGCGCTAAAGGCAGGCCTTGATACGGTTATTATCAATGCCAGAGAGATCATCCCGTATACAGACATCGATTCAAATCAGCGAAAGCTTGCAGAAGACCTAATTTTTAACAATCATCCAAATGCTCTCGCCGAACTAATCTCCTATTTCGAAGGGGTAAAAACAGCTTCTATTTCAGGTAGTGGGTCTTCCAAAAGAATAGAAGTCGACCCGAGCTGGGATGCTGATAGGCGTTGTTACTTTAGAATCATCAATAGACTCAAAGACGGGATTGAAAACGACGTCGTTGCTGCTATTGCGAATAGAGTTCCAGATACAGGTAAACAATCAGAAAAAGTAGATGCTAGTAACAATAGTAGTAACAGCAAGCTAATAATACTTAACGCCCCAAAAGAGAAAATACATGACGCTGCAGTAAAAACGTTAAATGAAGTCCTGCTTCCTGCTATGAAAGAAGTAGGCGACAAGTTTGGTGCAGGTGAACTAATACTTCCCTTCGTACTCAAATCAGCGGAATGTATGAAAGCTGCAGTATCTGAGCTGGAAAAATACCTAATCAAACAGGAAGGTGTAAGTAAAGGTAAATTAGTCCTCTGCACAGTCTATGGAGATGTTCATGATATTGGCAAGAATCTGGTAAAGACTATTTTTGTTAATAATGGGTACACGGTATATGACCTTGGTAAGCAAGTTCCACTACAAAATATCATTGAAAAAATTAAGGAAGTTAACGCTGACGCGGTAGGTCTTTCTGCTCTACTTGTATCAACTTCAAAGCAGATGCAATATTTTGTGGAACATTCAAGACAAAATGCTATGAAAATTCCAGTCTTATGCGGAGGCGCTGCAATCAATAGCAATTATATCAATAGAATTGCAAAGGAAGGTGGTATCTATAGCCCGGGAGTATTTTATTGTAAGACTGCCTTTGAAGGCTTAAGCATGATGAATAGTCTGATGTCAAAAAACAAGCAAGAATACATGTCAGACTGGTATCAGAAATTAAGCAATTGGCAAGAAAAACAAACTTCTAGTCCCAGTTCGGTAGTATTGCCACATAGTGGAATAAAGCCAGTTACTCCGCCTATTCCTCCACATATTAACATGCGAATAAGACCCGGGCCCAAGGAAATTGACCTGAACGATGTATGGAGATTTATTAATAAAAAATCCCTCTTTGTACTCTCATGGGGAATTCGCGGCAAAGCAGCGGATCATCTGAGTGAAGAGTCTGAAATATTATTTACGGAATGGAAGCAGAGAGTCATCGATGACGTCCTGTTTGAACCCAGAGTAGTGTATGGTTATTTCCTTTGCCACAATAGACAGGACAAATTATTTGTAGAACTGCCAGATAAGGAAAGAGGAACCGCGGAAGTGGCTTTTCAATTTCCAAGGTCATCTAAAGAGAAGCACTTGTGTTTAACAGACTACTTCGGAGAAAATGACATTGTAGCGTTTCAAGCAGTTACAGTAGGTGAAAGAGTGACTGAAATAATAGATGAGTGGAACAAACAAAACAGGTACACCGATGCATATTATTTGCACGGTTTGGCAGTGGAAACTGCAGAAGCACTTGCAGAATGGGTCAATTCGAGAATAAAAACTGAACTTAATCTTGTTAACAAAGGTTGTCTGCGATACAGTTGGGGCTATCCTAGCTGTCCGGATATATCTCAACATCATTTAGTTTGGAAAATATTAGACCCAACAAAATCAGGGATGAGATTAACGGAGGCAGGTCAGATCATACCTGACCAATCGACCGCAGCTATTATAGTACACCATCCTGAAGCTGAGTATTTTGTATTATAGCACCCATAATTAGTAGAATTACAATGAAGGTAAGTACTTAGATCGGTGCGATTCAGACTAGTTGGGAGAATGTATTTTAGATAATTATTTATAAGTGCCAAATAAATGTGTCCTAACTTTGCAAGATAAAAGCCGCCATTTAAGTTACTTTGATTCTTAGTTTTCGTATTTAAGCTAATGAATATGGTAACACGAAGCGCTGTTAGCATTAAAAGTTATCAAAATTTTTGTTTTTGTAATATTATGTTGTCATGATAATATTCGATCAAAAATGCATGACGTTTAGAATCATTGAAATATCTTCTTAAAGTAGTCTCCTATGCCTATGAGGCTAATTTTCATTTCACTTTTTACAAGATATCAAGCTACCTTATGAATTGCCTACTATCTAAGGTTCGATCTAGAACTAATAATTTAAGAGCATACTGAACATTTTCCTTCTTGGAACCGACTTCCACAAGTATCAAGGTTGCCACATTCATATAATTTACCGCATCTTATACACTGGTGACTACATTGACTATGTGTGATTCCTATAATTGTGTTCAATATGTTTATATCTATAACAGAATGTCTTTTAAGACGTTTAGAGGATTTGTTAATAATTAGATAGTAATACATTATACCTAACAAACGCCTTTATGGACACTGGTATTTTTGATAATGCTCGCGAGTAATAGATGCTACGGATAACATCCTATTTGTATTATAAAATTGGATCTTTGGTAAAATCGGACTATATCATGGAATGACCATTCCTAAGTTACATGTCGGACATATGGCATTTCAAAAGCCTCTGGTCGCCCAAATCCAGCAGTGGTTC
>Ga0184608_10000031_pt1 | contig 28822 bp, 28 predicted proteins | sample PLM1_30_coex_FD_133010 | JGI IMG/M metagenome (GOLD analysis project Ga0184608, IMG submission 133010) | Groundwater sediment microbial communities from an aquifer in East River, Colorado, USA - PLM1_30_coex | ecosystem: Environmental > Terrestrial > Soil > Riparian zone | place: USA: East...
GAGATGTGATCGTCGAGGCCTGGCGCGTCCGCCCCGAGGCGGTGCTCCCACACGGTCTTCATGAGCCGGATGCGCCCGCGCGGGGAGTCCATCTCGACGCCGAGGACCGCGAAGGTGGGGCAGGTCGGTAAGCAGAACCCGCAATGCACGCACGCGGCGATCAGGTCCTCCGAGGGCGCGTCCGCGTTCGGGTAGGGGAGCGGCAGCGGCGCGCTCACGCGAACGCCGCGCGGCCCGGCTCGAGGACTCCCGCGGGGTCGAACGCGTCTTTGATGCGCCGCATGAGGAAATCGCCGTTCGGTCGTGTCGGCCACGCCGCAAGACGCGCGCGAAGATGGTCGGCCCGGCGCTCGATACGACCAGCGCCGCCAACCACGCGCGCGGCGAGGAGAAGCGCTTCCGCGCTACGGACCACGGCATCGTCGTCGCCCACGACGTGCACGCGGACTATTCCGCTCGCGGCGTCGGCGACGAGCGTGGCGAGGTTTTCGAGTCGCGCGGCGGTCTCGGAGAAAGCGGGTGCCGCGGCGATCGGAAGCGCGACGCGAACGAGCGCCCCTTCGGTGGCCCGCGCCGGGAGCTCGCGCATCCGGTCGAGGGCATCGCCGAGCTCGCGCGGCCCTCCCTGGCGCACCGAAATCTCGCGGCGTGCGTCGTCGATCGCGCGCTTCACGGTCGGCATGCTTCCGCGCGACCGCACCGCGAGTTGCCACGCGGCGTCCTCGGTCCACTCGACGACGCACGCGTCGACGCGCGAGGCCCCGCGCACGATCGCCTCGGCCGCCGCGTACGCGTCCGACGAACGGGCGAACCGCGCGACGAGCCCGTCGCTCGCCGGCGGGACGGGAAGGACCTTGAACGTCGCCTCGACGATCACGCCCAGCGTGCCGAACGAACCCACGAGGATCTTGTCGAGGTCGTACCCCGCCACGTTCTTGACGACGCGCCCACCCGCCCGCGCGACGGTGCCGTCCGCGAGCGCGACGCGGGTCCCGATGAGCAGATCTCTCACCGCGCCGTACCGTGCCCGCCAGAATCCGTTGGAGTTCGCCGCGATCACGCCCCCGACGGTCGCCTCATCGGCATGCGGTGGATCGAGCGGCAGGAACTGACCCGCGCGCTCGAGAACTTGCGCCACGTCCGCGATCCGCATTCCCGCGCCGACCGTCACCGTGAGGTCGGCCGGCTCGTGGTCGATGACGCCCGCGAGCCGCGACGTCCCGACCTCGACGTCCGTCGTCGTGACGTCGCCGACGTACGACTTCGTCCCCGACCCGATGATGCGGACGGTGCGGCGATCGCGTGCCGCCTCGGCGAGGACTCGCGCGCACTCGGCGCCGTCCGCGGGGATCGTTCGCGTCACGGTCGCGTTCACCGCGCGGTCGACGCGAACGCGAACTCACGGCAGCGGCTCGGCGTGGGGAAGATCTTGCCGGGATTCATGAGGCCATCGGGGTCGAACGCGTCCTTCACGCGCTGCATCGCCACGAGGTCGGACGATTGGAACTGCAAAGGCATGTAGCAGTTCTTCTCCATGCCGACGCCATGCTCGCCGGTGATCGAACCGCCGGCCTCGACGCACGCCGTGAGGATTTCGAGGCCGGCCGCCTTCGCGCGTTCGAGCTCGTCCGGACCGAGGCGTGAATCGAACAGGATCAGAGGGTGAAGGTTGCCGTCGCCCGCGTGGAAGACGTTCGCGACCCGAAGCCGATGCCGCACCCCCGCCTCTTTGACGAGCCGAAGGATGTCGGGCAGGCGAGTGCGGGGGATGACCCCGTCCTGGACGTAATAGTCCGGGGAGAGGCGCCCCATCGCGGCGAACGCGCCCTTGCGGCCTGCCCAGAGCCGCTCGCGCTCCAACGCGCTCGCTGCGACGCGAACCTCGCTCGCAAGGTGAGTGCGGCAGATCTCCTCGATCCGCGCGCGTGCGTCGTCGAGGCCATCGCGCGCACCGTCGACCTCGAGAAGGAGGATCCCCCCGGCGTCGAGGGGATAGCCGGCGTGCACCGCGGCCTCGACGGCTTGGATCGCGAGCTGATCCATCATCTCGATCGCGCTCGGCACGATGCCGGCGGCGATGATCGCCGAGACCGTCTCCGACGCTTCGTCCATCGTCGGGAAGGCCGCCATCAGCGTTCGCTTGTCCTCGGGCAGCGGCGTCAGCTTCACTGTGATCTCGGTCACGAGGCCGAGAGTTCCTTCGGATCCGACGAACGCGCCGACGAGGTCGTAACCCTCGTCCTCTACGGCCTTCCCTCCGAGCCGGACGACGGTGCCGTCGGACAGCACGATCTCGATGCCGGTCACGTGATTCGTGGTAACTCCGTACGCAAGGGTGTGCGGTCCGCCCGAGTTCTCGGCGACGTTCCCTCCGAGCGTGCACGCCTTTTGGCTCGACGGGTCGGGGACGAAGTAGAGGCCGTGCGGCGCGACGGCGGTCGAAAGGTGCAGGTTGATCACGCCCGGCTGCACGACCGCACGGAGATTCGGAACGTCGATTTCGAGGATCCGCGCCATCCGCGCGAACGAGACGACGACGCCGCCCTCGACCGGGATCGCGCCGCCGGACAGTCCCGTGCCCGCGCCGCGGGGAACGATCGGCACGGCGTGCTCGTGGCAGAAGCGCGCGAGTGCCGCGACGTCGGCGGTGCTGTCGGGAAGGACCACGGCGTCGGGCGTCGCGGTGTCGACGGCCCCGTCGTACTCGTACATGAGCAGGTCCTCATGCGCCCCAAGAACTTTCGCCGGACCGAGGAGCGCGACCAGGCCACGCACCAGCGGCGCGCCGCGGAGGCCGGCGCGAATGGGCGCGGCGGTCGTCAGGAGGCCGCTCCGACCTGATCGCGGAGCGCGTCCGCGAGCTCCGCGGCGGCACGGCGCAGCGCAGGCGCGAGCTCGGCGCAGCGCTGCCGCGTAAGCCGGCTGGCCGGCGCGGAGATCGAAAGCGCGGCGACCGGAGCCCCCGGCGCGGCATCCTTGCCGGGCGGACCCACCACCGCAACGGCCACGCACCGCACGCCCTCGTCGTATTCCTCGTCGTCGAGCGCGTAGCCCTTCTCGCGTACCTCGTCGAGCGTCCGGCGCAGCGCCGCGCGATCGACGATCGTCCGCGCGGTGTAGCCGCGCAGGTCCAGGCGCTCCAGCAGGGCGTCGCGGCGAGCGGCGGGCAGGTTCGCGAGGAGCGCCTTGCCCGCGCCAGTTGCGTGGAGCGGCGTGCGGTTTCCCACGGCCGTGAACAGCCGCACGACCTGGGGCGAGGGCATCGTCTCGATGTACACCGCCTGCAGGTCGTCCAGCACCACCAGGTTGGCCGTCTCGCGCGTGGCCTCGGTGAGCGAGCGAAGGAGCGGCCGCGCGCGCAACCGGAGCTCGCCGAATCGCGAGCGGCCCTCGGAAAGCGTCGCGAGCTTCGCCCCGGCGTAGTACCGGCTGGTCTCGGGATTCTGGCGCACGTATCCGCGCCGAAGGAGCGTCGCGAGCAGCCGGTGCACCGTGCTGACGTGGAGGCCGGTGCGTGTCGCGAGGGCCGTTATCGCGACCTCGCCTTCCGCGGCCACGAGCGCCTCGAGTAGGTCGAGCGCCCGGTCAACCGACTGCACGGACCGGCGCGCCCGTTTCGGAGTGACGGTCGTCTCTTTCACCGAGTGGAACCCCCCATCTGCGTAGCGGAAGCATACCCGCGTACCGCATAGCGATACTCGATAGGTGGACAAGGCATCCCGGCGGGAGTCCCTCGAGGCTCAGGTCGCCTCATTTCCGGCGAAACCGGGTGTCTACCTATTTAAGGACGCGAAAGGCCGTGTGCTTTACGTGGGGAAAGCCGACGTCCTTCGCGACCGGGTGCGGGCGTACTTCGGGCCGAGCCTCGAGGTTCGGCACGTCCGCATGGTCGAGCGCGCCGAGCGCCTCGAGTACGTCCTCACCGACAGCATCTCCGAGGCGTACCTGCTCGAGTCGAACCTCATCAAGCAGCATCACCCCCGCTACAACATTCGACTCAAGGACGACAAGTCCTATCCGTATGTGAAGGTCACGCTCGGCGAGGACTTCCCGCGGATCCTGCGCACGCGCACGCTCGGCGACCGGAGCGCTCGCTACTTCGGGCCGTTCGCGAACGCGAAATCTGTCGATCAGTCACTCGATCTCCTGCAGAAGCTTTTTCCCTACCGCACCTGCAAGCTCACCATCGTCGCCGGAGAAGACGGCAAGGGCCGAACGGTGCCGCCATCCGCGCTTCCGGGGGGCCGGCCGTGCCTTCTCTTCCACCTCAAGCGGTGCACCGCGCCGTGCGTTGGGAACACCACACGCGACGAATACCGCGGGACGATCGACAAGAGCGTGCTCTTCCTCGAGGGACGGTACGAGGCGCTCGCGCGCGACACGAAGAAAGAGATGCATCAGGCCTCCGATGCGCTCGCGTTCGAGCGCGCCGCGACGCTCCGCGATCGGCTCGTCGCGATCGAACGCACCCTCGACCGTCAGGAGGTGCACGCGTACAAGGGCGACGACTTCGACGTGCACGCCGCAGCCGTCGCCGAGGGCGACGCGGTCGTCCAGGTCTTCCGCGTGCGCGACGGCACGATCACGAGCCGCGATCACTTCTCCCTGGAGGGATCGGAGGGCGCGCTCGCGCCCGACGTGCTCGCGTCGTTCCTCCGGCAGCACTACACGGTCGCCGCGGGTCTGCCGCCCGAGATCGTCGTACCCGTGCCGATACCGGAAACGGAAGCATTCGAGGCGTTCGCCACCGAGCGCCGCGGCGGTCCCGTCCGGATCCTCGTCCCGCAACGCGGCAAGAAGCGTCACCTCGCGGAGCTTGCTGAGCGAAACGCTCAGGACGCCCTCGAGCAGGAGCGCGTCCGCTGGCTGGCCGATCGCGGGAAGACCGACACCGCCCTGCGCGAGCTCGCCGACGCCCTCGGTCTCGAGGGACCGCCCAGACGGATCGAGTGCTACGACGTGAGCCACGTTCAGGGCACGAGCGTGGTCAGCTCGATGGTCGTGTTCGAGGACGGCCGCCCGGCCAAGCACGCGTACCGTCGCTTCCGGGCGAAGATCGTCGATCGGAACGACGACTTCGCCAACATGCGCGAGACGCTGCGGCGCCGGTTCCAACGTTCGGCGACTGACGGGGCGGGGTGGCCTGTGCCGGATCTGGTCATCCTCGACGGCGGCAAGGGCCAGCTGTCGGCCGGCCAGGCCGCTCTCTCCGACGCGGGTCTCCTGCAGATCCCCATCGCCGCGCTGGCGAAGGAGCGCGAGGAGCTCTTCGTGCCCGCGCGGCCAGACCCGATCGTGCTCCCACGGACCTCGCAGGGGCTCTACCTCGTACAGCGAATACGGGACGAAGCGCATCGCTTCGCGGTCACGTACCACCAGAAGGTCCGCGCAAAACGGGCGGTCCGGAGCGTCCTCGACGACGTCGAAGGGGTGGGCCCGGCCAAGAAGCGCGCCCTTCTGAGGCGATTCGGCAGCGTGCGGGCGATGCGCGAGGCGCCGCTTTCCGACCTGGCGGGGGTCGCCGGTGTTGGGAGCGCACTGGCGGAACGCATCAAGCAGGCGATCGAGAGCTAGACGACCCGACCCTAGCGGCGGTTACCGGGCCGCAGCCCAAGTGACGCTGCCAACGACCCCATAGCGCAGTCGCTCGATGCCGTGCCGCGCGAACACAGCTCGTACCTCATCGTCAAATGCCGCTGCTCGATCGCCGAGCTGGGCGCACGTCAGGACGCTGGTGCTGTGGAGGAACTCGATGTATTCGTCTACGGACTGCTCGAAGGACGCCGGCTCGGTGCGCTCCTCATCTTCGACCGTGAACAGACCGGACGCGCGCACGGCCGCGATCGCATCTGGCGTCTCCGGGTGGTGGGCCGCAGCGGCATACCGGTCGGTGATCGCCCACACCTCCTCGCGGTACGGCCCGTGGACGTTCTCGTTGTCGACGATTGCCAGGTACGCGCCGGGCGCTAGAGCCTCACGGAAGCGGGGCAGCACGAGCCCGGGGTCCATCCAATGCAGGCTCGCGCCGCATGCGATCAACCCATAGGGCGGATCGAGCGGCGCGTCTTCGGCGCGCCCGACGATCCAGCGGATGCGTCGGTCGGAGCCGCCGGGAAGGCCGCGACCTTCGGCGATCATCGCCGCCGATGGCTCCACTGCGTCGATCCGTTCGGCGAACCCAGTCATCCTTCGGGCGAGCGCCCCGGTGCCCGCACCAGCATCGAGAACGATTCGGGGCGCGACGAGCCGGCGCTGCAGCCTCTTGAACACGGCCTCCGGATAGGGCGGACGCCGCTGATACGCGCGGGCGACTGCGTCGTCTCCGAAGACCTCGCCGAGGCTCATGCGATGGGCTCCGCACCATGCGCAACCGTCGCTGCTGGACGGGCGTGGGACGCCACGATCAGGCGGTCAGCCTACTGGTGAAACGCGGCCCCTTGCCGGTCGCCGCACGGTAGCTGAGCGGTTAGCAAGAGGACCACCCACGCGGACGGCCGACCTAAAGCTTTCGCATCCTCGGCTACATATCGCTGAGTTTGGCTTGACTTTCGATGAGTCCGACGCGCACCTTGGGTCCATGGCGAATCCGGTGATCGCGCGATGCCCCATCTGCAGCGAAACGCTCAGCGTCGCGCGCCTCGAGTGCGCATCCTGCGGCACGCGCCTGGAGGGCTCGTTCGCCCTCGGCCGGTTCCACCGGCTCACACCGGAGCAGCTCGATTTCCTCGAGACGTTCATCAAGGCGCGCGGCAACTTCAAAGACGTCGAGCGCGAGCTCGGGATCAGCTACCCGACCGTGCGCTCGCGTCTCGACGCGGTGATCCGCGCGCTCGGTTTTCCATCGCAAGCTGAGCCCGATCGCGAAGCCGAGCGTCGCAAGGAGATCCTTCGCGAGCTCGCCGACGGCCGCATCGCGCCGGACGACGCCGCGCAGCTGCTGGAGAAGGAGCCGGCGACATGACGTTCGATCCGATGGACGACCAGCGCCGTCGCGACGCGGAACAGCGCGCTCGCGAGGCCGAGCAGCGTGCGCGGGAGACGGAGCAGCGCGTCCGCGATGCCGAGCAACGGGAACGGGACCGGGTCCAGCGCGAAAGCGACCGCGAGCGGGAGCGGGGCGATCGGGAGCGCGAGCGGGAGAGCCGCCGCGAGGAGCGGCGCGCTCGCCACGAGGCAAGGCACGAGTTCCGATTCGGATCCCGAGGCCTCGACATCAACGTGGACGTCGATCCGGATGAGATCGCGCGCTCGGTGAGCGCCGCGTTCGTCGGGATGGACGACGATGACGGCGAGTCGCACGACCAGACCATAGAGAAGATGTTCACGGTCGACGGAATGCCGCGCCTTCGCGTCCAGAACGTCTCGGGCGAGACCGCGATCCGCGTCGGGGAATCGGGCCAGGTGCGCGTCGTCGCGCGCAAGCGCGTGAAGGGCGGGAGCGCCGATCGCGCCAAGCGACTCCTCGAGAACGTCGAGGTCCGCATTGAGCAGAAGGGCAACGACATCTTCGTCGAGCCGCACCTGTACGAGCAGGAGCGCAGCTGGCTCGATCTGTTCCGCGGCAAGCGCTTTCGCGTCGACTTCGAGATCACGGTCCCACGTGAGACGGCGGTCAACGCCCAGACCGTCAGCGGCGACCTCGACCTGAACGGGACAAGAGGGCCCGCGCGCCTCGAGAGCGTGTCGGGCGACGTGAACATCGAAGACGTGCAGGGGCCGATGCGCATCAAGAGCGTCAGCGGCGATGTGCAGGTCACGGACTACGTTGGCTCCCTCGAAGGGAGCTCCGTGAGCGGCGATGTCGACATCCGCGGGCGCGTCCACGCCTGCGAGCTGCACACGGTCAGCGGCGACATTTCCATCGACCTCGAGCCCGAGGTCGGCGGCCGCGAGACCCGGCTGAAGACGATCAGCGGCGACGTCGAGGTCGGCCTGCTCACGTCGTCTTGCATCTGCGACTTCCACACTGCGAGCGGGGATCTCGACTGCGAAGTGCCCGCGCGCGTCATGCGCGAGGGACGGAAGGACCGGACGGTCGTAGTCGGCGACGGACGCAGCCGCCTCACCGTGAAGACCGTGAGTGGCGATCTCACGATCAGGCCCGCCTCGTCGTCAGTGGCCGAGGAGCCGGGGGCGGCGCAGGACTCGACCGAGTCCGAGGCCGACGCCGAATCCGAGATCGATCACGACCCGGAGCGGACGGCGCCCATGGCGCCGCCGCAGACGGCGAAGGTCCGCGATCTCCTCGAGCGTCTTGCCCGAGGCGAAGCGAGCGTGGACGAGGTGGCCGCGAAGCTCGACGAGACACGCAGGGACTTCTAAATGCCGAGCGAAGAAGGCAAGCAGGTCCTCAAGCTCCTCGCCGAGGGAAAGATCGACGTCGAGCAGGCCTACCGACTCTTACGCGCTCTCGGCGACGTCGAAGGTGCTCCGCGCCCGCCGCGCGCTCCGTTTGCGCCATTCCCGCCAACGCCCCCGACCCCGCCGATACCCCCCACCGGCCCGGGCGCGCGGGGACGCATCCTGCGCATCCGCGTCACTGAGGACGGCGAGCAGAAGGTCAACGTCGCCATCCCGCTCGCGATCGCGCGGGTCGGGAAGATGAAGCTCGCATCGAGCGGTCTCGTGCGCGGGCATCTTGGAAAATTCGGCATCGATCTCGACGAGCTGCTCCGCAGCGTCGACTTTCCCGGCAAGATCGTCGATATCGCCGACGATGAGGACCGGGTAGAGATCTTCGTGGAATGACCGCCACAGCGGCGGTCGAGACGAGAGACCTCGTCAAGATCTTCGAGCGCGGCAGGCGGACGATCTGGCAGCGGGTCCGCCGCGAACCCGACAAGCGCGAGCGATTCCGTGCCGTCGATGGGATCGACCTCGTCGTCGAGCCCGGCGAGATCTTCGGACTCCTTGGTCCGAACGGTGCCGGCAAGACGACGACGATGAAGATGCTCGCGACTCTGCTCATCCCGACGAGCGGGACGATCCGTGTCCTCGGCGTCGATCCGCTGGAGCGGCCGCGCGAGGTGCGTGCGCGGCTCGGCGCGATGCTCTCCGGCGAGCGCAGCCTCTATTGGAAGCTCACCGGCCGCGAGAACCTCGAGTATTTCGCGGCGCTCTATCACGTGCCGCCGAGCGAAACGAAAGCCCGGATCGCGAACGTCCTCTCCGCGGTGAAGCTTGCCGACCGCGCGGACGATTACGTGGAGCGCTACTCCACCGGCATGCGTCAGCGTCTCGCGCTGGCGCGGGCACTGCTGCCCAATCCTCCACTCGTCGTTCTCGACGAGCCGACCGTCGGGCTCGACCCTCAGGCGTCGCGCGACCTGCGCGATCGGGTTCGCGAGCTGAAGGCACAGGGCCGGACGGTGTTGCTCACGACTCACTACATGGAGGAGGCGGACCAGCTCTGCGACCGCGTCGCGATCATCGACCACGGCCGCATCGTCGCCCTGGACACTCCCGCGGCGTTGAAACGGACCATTCGCGCGGAGGAGGTCGTGCGCCTCGAAATCGCGTTGGAGGGCGACGAGCGACCGGTGATCGATCGACTCGCGCGGAGCGCGACCGTCGCGCGGAGCGAGCGATCGAACGGAACGCTGGCGGTCACGGCGCACTGCGCCTCGGCGCGAGATTTCGTTCCCGCGGCGTTCGATGCCGCGCGATCGACAGGTGCGACGATCCGCCACGTCGAAGTGGTCCCCGTGACCCTCGAGGACGTGTTCCTGGCGCTCACCGGCCGCGCGCTGCGCGAATGAGCCTCCTCGCCGCGGACATCCGGGCGTTCCTCGCGGCAGCGCGGAAGGAGCTGCGCCAGCAGCGCCGTTATCCGACGCTCTTTCTCGGGCTTCTGTTCTGGCCGGTCCTGCTGCCGGCCTCGTGGGTGCTCATGGGCCACGCGTACTCGGGAAACGATCCCCAGGCGCTCGCCGCGTTCGCCGAGCGGGCCGGCAGCACGAACGTCGCTGGTTTTGTCTTCGTCGGCTATGCGATGTACATGTGGCTCTCCAGCCTGCTCTGGGGTTCGGGGACCGCGTTGCGCCAGGAACAGGTGCGCGGCTCGCTCGAGGCGGTCTTCGTCACGCCAGCATCACGGCTTGTGCCCTTGTTCGGTCCGGGTGTCGCGACGCTGATCCCAATGGCTGCGACGTTCGTCGTGATGGGTGTCGCCCTCTGGCTGCTCTTCGGTGTCGTCCCGCCTATGGGCGCCGTGCTGCAAGCCGCGGTCGTTGTCGTCCTGGGGGTTCCGGCTCTCTACGCGATCGGTACGTTGTTCGCGGCGAGCGTGTTGCGCTTCGGAGAGGTCGCCCCGATCGTCCAGCTGATCCGCGGGATGTTCGTCCTCGCCTGCGGCATCACGTTCCCGGTCGCGATGCTGCCTCTCTGGGCACAGGTGTGGGCCTGGCTGATGCCGCCGACCTACATCGTCGAGGACTTGAGGCGCGTTCTGCTCCAGGGCGCTGGTCTCGGCGACGTGGCACCCCACATCGCGATCGTGCTGACCATCGCGATGCTCACCGCCCTGCTCGCGATCGGCGTCTTCCGTTTTCTCGAAACGAGCGCCCGACGCTCGGGCATGCTCGGCCGGTTCTAGATGGGCGACGTGAGGGCCGCCTTCGCGGTCGCGCGCAAGGACATCCGCAGCTTTTCGCGCTACCGCATCGCGGTCGCCGGCACAGTCTTCACGCCGCTGTACCAATACGTCATTCCCGCGTTCTTGTTCGGCGCGGCCTTCGCCGTCGACGGGCGCCGACCCGGACTCTCGGCGACCCTTGGCACAGAGGACCTACCGGGATTCATCTTCCTCGGAGGCCTCGTGGGCGGCCTCATCGCCATCGCCTTCTGGGGGATCGCGTTCTCGCTGCGGAGCGAAATGGACATGGGCACTCTCGAGCCGTCGTGGCTGACGCCGACGCGCCACGAAACCTTCATCATCGGACGCGCGCTCGGGGGCATGTTCTGGTTCGTGCTATCGCAGGCCGTGCTGTTCGCGTTCGGCATCTGGTTCCTCGGTCTGAGCCTTCGGGCCGAGATGCTCATCGCGCTGCCGGCCGTCGGCCTCGCCGTCCTGGCGATGGTCGGAATCGCTTATCTGCTTGCGGCGGTCGTCCTGATCATCCGCGAGGCGAACTTCTTCGTCGACACGATGCAGTTCGTCGTTGGCACCATGTCGGGGATCGCGTTCCCGGTGACGCTGCTCCCGGGCGTCCTGCAGCCGATCGCGCTCGCGCTGCCGACGACGTACGCGATCGACATCCTGCGGTCACAGGCACTCGGCTCGCGGCCGCTGTTCGACACTCGGCTCGAGTACCTGGTGCTGGTGATCCTCACCGCGTTGACCTATCCGCTCGGACGCTGGGCCTTCGCCCGCGCCGAGGTCACCATGCGCCGCCGCGGGATGCTCGCCCAATATTGATAGGCTGTCGCCGATGAAGATCGTCTGGCGCGCACTCATCAACGCGGTCGCGATCGCGATCGCGGCGTTCTTCGTTCCAGGGATCACCTACGGGAATACGTCATACGGCTACGGCGACGCCGACAAATACATCTCGCTTCTCGCCACGGGCCTCGTCCTCGGCATCGCCAACGCCTTCATCCGGCCGATCATCGAGCTGCTGTCCGCGCCGATCACCTGTCTCACCCTCGGTCTCTTCCACTTCGTCATCGGCGCGCTGATGCTGTACGTGGTCTCGTTGGTGCCGATCCTCGGATTCCACCTGGATGGACCCGTCGCCGCGTTCCTTGGCGCGATCGTGATCTCGGTCGTCGGCGTCGTCCTGTCATGGATCCTGCCCGACTGACCTCCACGGGTCAGCCGGACTTCGTCGTCGTCACAGGCCTCTCCGGCTCGGGCAAATCGCAGGCGGCCAAAGTCCTCGAGGACCTCGGCTATTACACCCTCGACAACCTTCCGCCCGCGCTCATGGCATCGGCGATCGACGTTTCCCGCAAGGGTGGAAAGCAGAAGGTCGCGTTCGTGATCGACGCACGGAGCGGAACGCTGTTCGCCGGCGCGAAGAAGGATCTCGAGGCCCTCGGCAAGGCGGGGACGCCCGCGCACGTGCTGTTCTTCGACGCGTCCGACGACGTGCTGCTTCGCCGGTACAGCGAGACGCGCCACCGCCACCCGGTCGACGCGCCCGGCGGCGTCCAGCCGTCGATCGACGAGGAACGCCGGATGCTCGTCGATGTACGCGCGCGCGCCGACAAGGTGATCGACACAACGTACCTTTCGGTGAAGGACCTTCGCGACACGCTCTACTCCCTCTACGGCTCCGATAAGACCGGGATGCTCGTCCACGTCGCGAGCTTCGGCTACAAGTACGGACTCCCACCCGCCTCGGACGTGGTCTTCGACGTGCGCTTCATGGAGAACCCCTTCTACATACCCGAGCTGCGAGACCTGACCGGGCGCGACGAAGCCGTACGCGATTACGTGCTCGGGCACCCCGCGACGAAGGAATTCCTCGCGCACGTCGTCCCGTTTCTGCGTTTCGCCCTCCCGCGTTACGAGAGCGAGAAGAAGGCGCGGCTTGGCCTCGCGTTCGGCTGCACCGGCGGGCGACATCGCTCGGTCGTCATCGCCGACGAGATCGCGCGCGCGACCAAAGAGTTCTGGCCGGGAGGGATCGAGGTGGAGCACCGCGACATCGATCGACCGGAAATGCGGACCTGATGCGCGAGCGGATCGTCATCGGCAACTGGAAGATGAACCCGCCGAGCATCGCCGACGCCGTCGAGCTCGCGCGCAACGTCGCCGAGCGGATGCCCGGCGGCGTCTACGTGGGCGTGGCCCCCGCCGCGGTTGCGCTGCCCGCGGTCGCCGATGCGCTCCGCGACGCGAACGTCGACGTCTACGCGCAGGACGTGCACTGGGAGGAGCGGGGAGCGTTCACCGGGCAGATCTCGGTCTCGATGGTCCGCGGTCTGGCGGTCGGGACGATCGTCGGGCACTCGGAGGTACGTCGCGATCTCGGGGACACCGACGCGCGCGTCGCGAAGAAGCTCGCGCGAGCCGTGGCGGGGGGCCTTCGTCCGGTCCTGTGCGTGGGCGAGAGCGCCGCGGAGCATGCCGCCGGCGAGGCGACCGCCGTCGTCGCGCGCCAGATCGCGGCCGACGTCGCCCAGGCCGAGCACCGAGGACTGGAGCGCCTCGTCGTCGCATACGAGCCGGTGTGGGCGATCGGCACCGGAAATCCGGCGACCGGCGAGCACGCCACCGCAGCGGCCCGCGCGATCCGGGCCGCGCTGAAACGTGCGGGCCTCGACCCAGAGACGATCCCCGTCCTCTACGGCGGGAGCGTGAGCGCTCGTTCCGTCGGTGAATTCGCGGAAGCCGATGGGATCGACGGCGCGCTCGTCGGTGGAGCGTCGCTCGACCCGGACGAGTTCACGGCCGTCGTCCGCGCGTTCGCGTGAGCGACACACGAGGCGAGGCTCCCTATCGCCCGGTCATCCTCTGCGTCCTCGACGGATGGGGCCTCGCGCCGGATTCGCCGTCGAACGCCGTGACGCGCGCGAACACGCCTCGCCTGCGCGCGCTCGCGAAGACGTACCCGCACGCGACGCTGCGCGCGAGTGGGCGCGACGTTGGTCTGCCCGACGGCGTGATGGGCAACAGCGAGGTCGGACATCTCACGATGGGCGCGGGCTACATCCAGTACCAGGAGCTCGTTCGGATCAACGACGCGATCGAGAACGGATCCTTCTTCGAGAACTCCGCCCTGCGCGGGGCGTGCGCGGCGGCACGCGGCAAAGGGACCCTCCACCTGATGGGCCTCATCTCGACCGGCGGGGTGCACGCGGACATGAAGCACCTCGCGGCGCTTGCGGAGCTCGCGCGACGAGAGAAAGTTGAGAATGTCGTCGCCCACGCGTTCCTCGACGGCCGCGACATGCCGCCGCGAAGTGCGCTTGAGCTCCTCCCCAGAGTTCCGGCGCGCATCGCGACGGTGCACGGTCGTTACTACGCGATGGACCGCGACAAGAGGTGGGATCGCGTCGAGCGTTCGTATCGCGCGATCGTCGACGCCGAGGGTCCCCGGGTCGCGACCGCGGAGGAGGCGCTCCGCGCGTGCTATGCGGCGCCGGAATGCCGCGACGAGCTTCTTGAGCCGCAGGTCGTCGGTGACGGCGCGCCGATCCGTGACGGGGACGCGGTCATCTTTTTCAACTTTCGACCTGACCGCGCGCGCGAACTGACATGGGCGATCTTGAAGCCGGACTTCGACGGATTCAAGCGGACACGCGTGTTGAAGGACCTGACGTTCGTGACTCTGACCGACTACAAAGTGGACCTGCCCAACCTAAGCGTCGCGTTCCCATCGCAGGAGGTCACGCCGATGGCCCAGATCCTCGCGGATCGGGGCATGAAGCAGTTCCACGCCGCCGAGACCGAGAAGTACGCGCACGTGACCTATTTCTTCAACGGCGGCCGGGAGCAGCCGTTCGAGGGAGAGGACCGCGAGCTCGTCCCGTCGGCGAAGGTCGCGACGTACGACCTGAAGCCGGAGATGAGTGCGGCCGGAGTGGCCGCTGGTCTCGTGAAGGCGATCAAGACCGGCACGTATGACTTCGCGATCGTCAACCTCGCGAACCCGGACATGGTCGGTCACACCGGAGACTTCAAGGCGACGCTGAAAGCCATGGAGGCCACCGACGCCGCGGTCGGCGAGATCGTGGACGCGACCTTGATGGCCGGTGGCTGCATGTTCCTCACCGCCGATCACGGCAACGCCGAAGAGATGGCGTTTCCGAACGGTGAGCCGAACACCCAGCACAGCACGAATCCGGTCCCGGTCATCTTTATCGCGAAGGACGCCGACCGCTTCACGCTGCATGACGGCGGGCTCGTCGACGTCGCGCCGACGCTTCTCGGTCTCCTCGGCCTGCCCGTACCCGCGCGAATGACCGGGCGAAGTCTTCTGGATCGGCCAGGGAACTGATGCGCGCGCGCGCGACCGTCGCGTGGGCCGCGTACCTCATCCCCGCGGCGGGACTCGCCGTTTACGCGTTGTCGCAGTGGCTAACGGCGCTCGCGAACCGCAGCACCGTGATGTATGGCGAAGGGGCGGTCGCGAACGCGGCGCGCCTCGCTCGCGACGGCATCGCGTATCTCGATCCGGATCCATCGCGCTTTGTCGCGGCAAACTACCCGCCGCTGTACTTCCACCTGGCGTCGATCGCGGACCCGTTCATCACGGGTCGCGCCGCGAGCATCGCGGCGACGCTCGCCGTGGCGGCCATGATCTTCGTGAGCGCTCGCGGAGCCGGGCGCCTGGCGGCGGCCGCTCTCGCCGCGGGATGGCTCGCCCTCGCGCCGGTCATGATCTGGGGCCCGGCGCTGAAGCCGGATCTCGTTGCGCTCGCGTTGACGGCGTTGGCGGTGGTCCTCCTCGACCGCCGCCGCGAGCTTGCCCCGATCGCGGGGTTCGCGCTCGTATTCGCGGCGCTCGCGAAACCGACGGCGTTGTTGCCAGCCGCGGCCCTTCTGGCGTGGCTGGCGTGGTCGGATCGGGCGACGCTCGTTCGCTGTGGCTTCGGTGCGGCCGTCGCGATCGTCGCGGCGGCGGTCACCGTGTACCTCGACTCGGTCCCCGATGTGTGGCGCCACGTCGTGACCTGGAACGCCTTGTCGTGGTCACTCGATCAAGCCGTCTCCGTCGCCGTCATCGGAGTCCTCGTCATCGCCGTGCCGCTCGGCATGGCCGCGGTCATGCGCGGCATCGGTGGAGCGCGCGCCGCATACCTCGCAGGCGCGCTCGCGATCGTCGTCCTTGGTGGTCGCGAGGGCGCGACCATCAACTATCTCCTCGACCTCACCGTCGCGACCGCGCTGTCGATCGCCGCGGTCGCGCCGAGGTTCCGATCGAGCGCGCTTGTTCCGCTCGCTCTGCTCGCGCAGCTCGTCGTCGGAACCCTTGCGCTCGACCCGCTTCGAGTAATTCCAGGCCGCGTTCCAACCACGGGTGCGTGGTCGGATCAGCTTCGCGGCGGAACGATCGCTCTCGCGTTCCATGTGGATGGTCGCTATCTGGTGGAAGACTCCGGATTGCTTGCCAGTAGCGGGATCCCGCCGGTCGTGGACGATCTCTTCCTTTGGTCGCGTCTCGTGGAGCGGGGGATCATCGATGCGGACCCCATCGTCAACCAAGTCCGGGAGGGGCGCATCGATACCGTGATCGCCCAAACCGATCTCGAGCATCTCGATTCGGCCCCGGGCTTCGAGCGACAGCGGTGGGCAGGGGTGCTCGTGCGGGCGGTGCTGGACCGTTACCAGCTGACCGGCCACGTCGGCGAGCTTTGGATCTACGCGCCCCGCTGACCACCTACACTGAGGTCAATCCATGGATCCAATTCAGATCACCCAGATCGTCATTGCCATCGCGGTGGCGAGCGCGATCCTGCTGCAGGCGCGAGGCACCGGACTCTCGTCCACATTCGGTGGCGAGTCGACGGCCTATCGGAGCCGGCGCGGGCTTGAGCGAACGCTGTTCCGGATCACGGTGATCCTGATCATCTTCTTCGTCGCCATTTCGCTCTACGGCGCACGGCAGGCGACCACCGGCTAGGTGACCGGACGCGACAAGTTCATCGTTGTCGCTCTCATCGGCCTCATGGTCGTTGCGAGCGTCGCGGCGATCGCGGCGGATCAGAACCCGGCGGGCGGCGATGCGGCATACGGCGGCACCTACGTGGAGGGCGTCGCCGGCGTTCCCCAATATCTGAACCCGGTCATCGCGGCGACCGACGTCGATGAGGATGTCTCGCGCCTCGTCTTCAGCGGTTTGACGAGGTACGACCAGACGGGGGCGATCGTCCCGGACCTCGCGTCGACATTCCACACCGAGAGCGATGGGCGGATCTGGACCTTCGACATCCGTGAGGACGCGACATGGCACGACGGCCAACCGGTCACGGCCGATGACGTTGTGTTCACGGTCAAGCTTCTCCAGGACCGCGGGTACGTAGGCCCATACAGCGACGCGTTCCGTGGCGTCAGCGTCGACCGCATCTCGCCTCGCACCGTCCGCTTCACGCTCCCCGATGTCTACGGGCCGTTCGCGGACAGCACGACCGTTCCGCTCCTTCCGTCCCACCTCCTCGGGAACGTGCCGTATGCGGAGCTCTCGCGTCAGCCGTTCAACGCAAGTCCCATCGGCACCGGACCGTTCCGAGTGAACGAGGTCGACGCGCGGCAGATCGTTCTTTTACGGAACGACGACTTCTATCGCACCCGCCCCGCACGCGGGCGGCCGTACCTCGACAAAGTGATCCTCCGTTTCTACCCCGATCCGACCGAGGCGCTGCTCGCCTTGTCTCGCGGCGAGATCGACGGCGTCGGCGGCCTCTCGAGCCAGGACGCCGAGCGCGCCCGGTCTCTCAAGGGCGCGGTCCTCTACAGCCTTCCGACCGACAACTTCGTTTCCATGTTCCTGAACGTCCGCCCAGACAGGGTCGTCTTCCGTGACCGCGCGGTCCGGCAGGCGATCGCCACGGCCATCGATCGCGGTCGCGTCTTGCGACTCGCGGCGGACGGACGTGGGACCGTAGCCGACCAGTTCGTGCCCTCCGGCTCGTGGGCCTATGTGAAGGACGTCACGAAATACACCTTCTCCACCGAAGATGCGACCGCTTTACTCGACCAAGCCGACTGGAAGGATCACGACGGCGACGGGATCCGCGACAAGGGTGGGCAGAAGCTCGCGTTCACGATCTCGACGTCGGACGAACCGGCCCGCACCGCGGCGGCGACGCAGATCCAGCGCGACCTCAACGCGGTGGGGATGAGCGTCACCGTGAAATCGATGCCTTTCGTGCAGCTCGTCGACAACGTCGCGCGCCAGCGGTCGTTCGACGCGCTTCTCGTCGAGATCGCCGTGTCCGGCGACCCCGACCCGTACACGTTCTTCCATTCGACCGAGGTGAACGATCCCGGGCACAACTTCTCGGGCTTCTCCACGTTGCCGATCGACCGGAATCTCGAAGCCGCGCGCCGAACCTTCGACGAGACCGCGCGCCGCGAGCTCTACGCGCCGGTGTTCCAGGCGATCTCGAAAGAGGTCCCGGTGGTATTCCTCTACTTCAGCGACTACCTCTACGCGCAGAGCCGGCAGGTGCAGGGACTTCGTATCGCTCCACTCACGGACCCACGCGAGCGTTTCTGGAATGTCGAAGACTGGTATGTGAGAACGTCGCCCAAGCGATGACGCCTTGTCGTCATTTTTGACGACAGCGTTGGCGCAATTTCATGGCTTTCCACGACGCCCGACTTATGCCTAGATGCGCGTGTGGGAAAAGACTGGGCAAAGGGGCTGACCGCGGCGACGGATCCTCGTGTCGCCAGGGCAGCGGCGGCTCATCGCGGGAGGATTTACCAGCGCCGGAAGCCGTTCGAGGAGTGTCGATGGCGGTTCGCCAGTCGCACGACCCTTCCGCTCGAATGGTCCGACGAGATGGCCTACATCGTGGGGCTCACGGCGACGGACGGCTGCCTCATCACTGGAAGACGGGTGATCAACTTCAAGTCCGAGGATCGCCAACTGGTCGAGACCTATCTAAGCGTGCTCGGCCGCACCAAGGCCACCAACCGCATCCGCAGAGAGAAAACCCATACGCCGGATGGAGTGGTCTTTACGACCCAGTTTGCGGACTCGCGGTTGTACGAATGGTTTCGCTCGACCGGCCTGACGCCACGGAAGAGCCTGACGCTTGGCTCGATCTGCGCACCGTCCGAGTTCATCATCCCGCTGGCCAGAGGGCTGATGGACGGTGACGGCAGTATCGCCAACTTCGTCCATCCGCCAACGGTCATGACTTATCCGGCTTATCGCTATGAACGGCTCATCGTGAGTTTCAACTCCGCAAGTCGGGAACACCTCGTCTGGCTTCGCGCGCAGCTTTCGGAAGTCATCGGGGAGACCGGAAGTCTTAATGTTCACCACATCAGAAATCGTCATGACATGTTTAGGCTTCAATACGGGAAACACGCGAGCATGAGGCTGCTTCGTCTCTTCTACGCCGATCCAACCGCACCTCGACTAGTCCGCAAGTGGCGCATCTGGAAGGCGTATGTCGAGCGAACTTCGATCGCCGAGTCCGAAAGCGATTGCTAGAATTCGTGATCTCGCCGAAGTGGTGAAACGGTAAACACAGCAGCTTCAGGGGCTGCCGCCCGCAAGGGCTTGGGGGTTCGATTCCCCCCTTCGGCACCGCAATCCTTCATCGCGCCGAATCCGTACCATCGCCACGATGCGGCGCACAGCCGATGTCGTCATCGTCGGTGGCGGGATCATCGGCGCCTCCATCGCGTACCACCTCACGAAGAAGGGTGTGCGCGACATCCTCGTTCTCGAACGCGATCGCCTCGGATCCGGATCAACGGGCAAGAATGCCGGCGGCATCCGTCTGCAATTCTCGAGTGAGATCAACGTCAAGCTCTCGCAGCGGTCGCTGCCGCACATCGAACGGTTTGCCGACGAGATCGGGACCGACCCGCATTTCCATCAGGTCGGTTACCTCTTTCTCATCACCGAGGACCGCGATGTCGCCGCGTTCGAGCGTTCGCTCGCGATGTGGTCGCGCCTAGGCGTCCCGGTGCGCCGCGTGACCGCCGCCGAGGCCAAAGCGCTCTTCAAGCACGCCCGAACCGACGACGTCCGCTTCGGCACCTTCTGCGCGAAGGACGGTTACGCGGATCCATCCAGCATGCTGAACGGGTACGTCGCGCGCTCGCGCGAAGCCGGCGTCACGTTCGCGGAGGACGCCGCGGTGACCGCGATCTCGTGCACGAACGGCCGCGTCGCCGGAGTGCGTACGAAAAAGGACGAGATCGCCGCACGCACCGTGGTCAACGCCGCCGGTCCGTGGGCGGCGCACGTGGCGAAGCTCGCGAGCGTCGAACTGCCGATCGAGCCGCTTCGCCGGCACATCTTCGTGACTGAGGCCGTACCCGGTCTCGACGAAGACTTCCCACTGACGATCGAGTTCGCATCCGGCCTCTACGCACATCGAGAATCCGGAGGCGTGCTGCTTGGAATGGCCGACCCTAACGAGAAGCCCGGGTTCGACGACGGCGTGAATCCGGATTTCATGCCGGCGGTCGTCGAGCGTGCACTGGCGCGCTTTCCGATACTCGAACGGACGTCGATAAAGACCGGCTGGGCCGGCCTGTACGAGGACACCCCCGACAAGCATCCAATACTCGGAAAGGTCGAAGGGATCGACGGTTTCATCAACGCCGCGGGGTTCTCCGGGCACGGCATCATGCACGCGCCGGCGACCGGCGAGCTCATCGCCGAGCTCATCGTCGACGGCAAGACCTCACTCGACATCAGCTCACTCAGCGCGTCCCGCTTCAAGTCAGGACAGCTCGTGCGAGAGCACAACGTGATATGAGCGCCGAGCTCCTGCTTCTCATCCTCGACCTTGCACTCGTGGCGGGAGCGGCGGTCTTCCTCGTTCTCGTGATCTTCCGGCGTGGCCGGGTCGCGACGAATCTCGCTCTCGCGTTGCTCCTCATCGTCCTCGCCGCGACGGTCTGGTACACCGCGATCCGAACGCCGCTTCCGCTTCCCTGAGTACCATCGCCTTCGGTGTTCACCCGCGATGAGATCCGGCTGACGACGCTTTCCACCTGCGCCGGCTGAGGGGCCAAGCTGGGCCCCGGCCCACTGGCGCAGGTACTGCGTCCGATGCGCGAACAGAAGACACCCGCGGAGCTGCTCGTCGGCCTCGACGTGACCGATGACGCGGCTGTGTATCTCGTCGCGCGCGACGTGGCGATCGTCGAAACGCTCGACTTCTTCCCACCTATCGTCGACGACGCGTACGCGTCCGGCGCGATCGGCGCGGCGAACGCGATGTCGGACGTTTACGCCATGGGTGGCGAGGTGCTGTTCGCACTGAACATCGCCGCGTGGCCGGAGGATGCCCCGCTCGCACAGCTCGAGCGGGTCTTCCAGGGCGCGACCGACAAGGTCGCGGAGGCCGGCGGTGTGATCGCCGGTGGGCACACGGTCCTCGATCGCGAGCCGAAGTACGGCCTCGCCGTCACCGGTCGGGTGAACCCCGAACACATGCTTCTCAAATCGCGGCTTCGCCCGGGCGACGCCCTCTGGCTCACGAAGCCGATCGGGACCGGCGTCCTGACCACCGCCCACAAGAACGGCGCTCTTGAGGCGGCCGACCTGGCGTCAGCGATCGCGTCGATGGTCGCGCTCAACCGTGCCGCGGCTCAAGCCGCGGTCGATGCCGAGCTGCACGCCGCGACCGACGTCACCGGCTATAGCCTCGCCGGCCACGCTTACGAGATGGCGGAACGTTCGTCGGTCGCCGTGCGGATCCGCGGGAGTCTCGTCCCACTTCTCCCTGGCGCGCGCCAACATGCCGAGCGCGGGATCAGCTTCGGGGGACTCGAGCGGAACCGCGCCTACTTCGACGACGGGGCAAAGGTCCGCTTCGATGGCGTTGACGACGCCCTCCGCACTCTCTTACTCGACCCCCAGACTTCGGGGGGCCTTCTCGTCGGGGTTCCGTCGGCACACGCCGCGGCGTGGCAGCGAGCGTGCGCGACCAGGGGCGTGCTTGCGGTCGAGGTCGGCGCGGTCACCGCCGGCAACGCCGGCGTCATCGTCGTTTCTTGAGCTCGACCGCGGAGACCGCGGAGGAGGCGGCACCCGCACCGAGCGCACGCGCCGCTGCACTGGCGGCGCTCCACCCGCAACGTGCGGCGCTCGAGCTCGCGTGGCCCGGGATCATCGAGAACCTCATCGCCGCCGCGGGACAGGCGACGATCTTCGCCTTCGTCGGGCATCTCGGCGCGGTCTCGACCGCGGCTGTCGGCGCCGCGTTCCAATTCCTCTTTCTCATGTTCCCGGTCTGGCGATCGCTTGCGATCGGGACGATGGCTCATGTGAGCCGGCGGATGGGGGAGGGGCGCGCGCGCATGGCCTCGGATGTCGCCAGGCAGTCCATCCTGCTCGGCGCGATCTTCGGCGTCGCGTTCGGAGTCGGCTTTGTGATTTTCGCGTCACCGCTTTTGCGATTGCTCGGCGCGAACGAAGAGGTCGTTTCAGTCGCGAGCCCGATCCTTGCGTTCATGGGAGCCGGGAGCGTCTTTCAAACGGTGTGGTTCATCGCAACTTCGGCGATCCGCGCCGCCGGCGACAGCCGGACGCCGATGTGGCTGGCGATCCTCTCGGTCTTCGTCACGGTTCCGCTGGCATTCCTATTCATCGACGTCCTGCATGTCGGTCCGATCGGCGCGGCCTACGCGGTGGTGAGCAACAGCGCCGTGATCTGCATCCTCTCGCTCTATCTGCTCTGGGTGGGACGAGCCGATCTGACTCTCCGCGGCGGTAGATGGACCCTCGATCTGGGCCTCATTCGCTCGCTCTTTTCGATCAGCCTCCCGTCGGCCGCCGAGAGCGCGCTGTTCAGCGTGGGCATCCTCGCGCTGTCGGGGTTCGCCTTCCGTCTCGGCACCGAATCGTCCGCCGCGCATCAGATCGTCAATCAGGTCGAGAGTTTCTCTTTCCTGCCCTGCATCGGCTTCTCCGGCGCGGCGAGCGCCTTGGTCGGTCAGGCACTGGGGATGGGCGATCCGCAACGTGCTTTTCGGTCGGGCTGGGCCGCAGTGCGGATGGCTTTCCTGTGGGCGACTCTCGCCGGTGTCGTCTTCATGGTCGTCCCGCAGTTCCTGCTCGGGATCTTCACGAACGATCAGAAGGTGATCGACGCGGGCGTCGGTGCGCTGGCGATCGTTGGGATCGGTCAACCCGCGCAGGCGGTGATCTTCACCCTCGGCGGCGCGCTCCGCGGGGCGGGCGACACGCGCTTCCCGCTCGTGGCGACCTTCGTGAACTGGTTCGTGGTTCGGCTGCCGCTCGCATACGTGCTCGCGTTCCCGCTGGGGCTCGGACTCACCGGAGTGTGGGCTGGGATCGCGGCCGATTATTTCGTGCGCGCGGCCTTGCTCGCGTGGCGGTTCAACTCGGGAGCGTGGCAGAGGGTGCGCGTGTAACTTGGTTGTTTACGGTGCCCAGGGCGGGACTTGAACCCGCACGCCTTATTAGGGCACATGCCCCTCGAACATGCGCGTTTACCATTACGCCACCTGGGCGGTGCTCCATCAGTTTAGCGCGACAGGGCGTCCGCCTTCACGCTCGAAGTCTCGCCAAACCTCGCGCTTCCGCTGGAGACACGGAACATCCGGACCCGGATACAGCAACGGCAGCAATTGACGGGATGCCCGCTTCGCGTAAGTGAGCTGGTACATCCCGTCCTCGCACCAGAGTCCGCCTGACAGGCCGTAGAGTGCTTCGATTTTGTCGCGCACCCACTGGGCGTGTTCCAGACTCGCCGTGTTGAAACGAACGAGGAGTGTCCGGTAGCGCCGACCGCTCGCCTTCCCAGTCCCCTCGTAGGTGCAGTCGATGATCGATCCATCTCCGTCCACCAACCCACGTAGGAGATGAGGAAGGTGGTCGTCGGGGACGTCGATCGACCCGAGCGTCAGCGATTTCCTTGGTGTCAGGCCGATTGATTGAAGCCATCTATAGAGTCGAACGTCGCCGATCTGTACGCGCAGACCATGCGTGCCAAAACCACCCTTGACGTGACCGATCTTCGCCCGGCGATCGACGCATCGGAGTAAGGTCTCCAGGACCTCTCGCTCACCAGAGCTAACGGAGACGTGACGGCCGCTGGGAGAGAGGTTTCCGTCGGTAGCGATAAGCCCAACCGCGTACGCGATCTCGGGCGACCAGGCCAACGGCGGTCGTGGTCGAAGGCGATAGGGTCCTCGTTTCCTGCCGCGTCGAGAGGCTGCCATCCGAGCGATCCGCGGATCCGTTGCCGCCGTAAGACCTTTCGCCCAGCCCTTGCCCATGTGTACATCTACGCACACGTAGGTCGTCGTGGGAAGGTGACGACGACCCGAAACCTGTCGTCATTTTGTGCGAATCCCGTCGCACAAATTGACGACGAGATATCGTCCGCAGGTGCGCATCACGCGGTGCCCCCGTTGCCTGGCGGAGGACATCACCGCCGACGCGCATCCGTCGCGGCGCATCGTCGACGGTATGCCGGCGACCTTCTTCGTCTGCCGCGAATGCTTCCGGGCCGCCGAGCTCGAGTTCCAGATCTCCTGCGAGGGCGCGGACATTCCATATGCACGGCTTCCAATCCGCGAATCGCTGCGCCTTCTGCGCGGCTTCTATCAGGAGCGGCAGCGCGAGTCCCCGGAGGACGGACGACTCACCGCGGCGCTGGAAGAGATCGAACGAAGGCTCCTCATCGGCCCGGTCGAGCGCGCTTCTAAACTCGACACGTGAGCCCCGTCCGCCCGAATCTCGCGCTCCTGTGGCCGTCGTACACGCTCTTTCCGCTCGCGGGCCTTGGCGTCCTCGTCTTCGGCGCAAGCGGCAGGGATTCGACGATGGTGCTCATCGGTCTGCTCCTTCTCGCGGCGAACGCGGCGATCGTCATCAACTACGCCTACTTCACGAGGCTCGCGGTCGAGGAGGGCGAGCTCGTCTACCGCACGAATTTCGGCACGCGGGTCGATCGCGTCCCGCTCGGCGGGCTGCAGCGCATCGACGCGAAGCGCTATCCCGGCGCGCATTCCGGCGTCTCCGCGCCTTTCTTTGTCGCACGCGGGCGCGACTCGACGGTCAAGGTGAACACGAAGCCGTACCGGCTCCGGGACTTCGCCACGCTCATCGGCCTCCTGCGCTCGGCCAATGCCCGTGTCGAGCTCGATCCGTTCTGGGCGCGCGTCGCCGCCGGTGAGGACCCATCGAAGGAGATCGAGCTCACTCCGCGGAGCCGGATCTAGCCCGAGCGATCCAATCGCCGGAGCTCGATCGCCGTGCACCGGTCCCACACCACGCGCATGCCCGCGGCCTCCGCGCGCTCCGCGGCCGCGACGTTGCCGAGAGCGAGCTGGAACCACATCGCCTTGATGCCCGCCGCGATGGCGTCGTCCACGACGCTGTCCAAATATTCGCCGCGGCGAAACACGTCGACGAAGCCGACGTTCTCGTCCCTGGGAATGTCGACCAGCCGCTCATACGAGCGCTCGCCCTCGACGATCTCGCCGCGTAATGCGGGATTCACCGGAATGACGCGATAGCCGCGCGCGCGCAGAGTCCGTGACACCGAATTGCTCGGTCGATTCGGGCGCGCGGAATACCCGAAGACGGCGATGGTGCGGGTAGAGGAGAGGAGGTCTCGTATGAGACCGGACTCATTCATTTTCTCACATCACGCGCGCGAGGAAAAGGTCTTGTCGCGCATCCTCATCGCAGGATAATCGGCGACGACATGCCCCCTCGTGCACCGGTCGTCTGGACGACCACGGCGGTGCGGAGCGAGCGCTTTCGGCAGCGGCTCGACGAGCGCCACCGCGAGCTGACCATTCACGCGAAGGCCCGGGGCCGGGGTTATCGCCGTTCGCGGGCGGATCCGGCGAGCGAGGAGATCCGCCGCCTGCGCGCCGACTTCCTCGCCGCGCTCGGGCGACTCGGTTCGTTCGAGATCGCGATGAGCCGCCTCGCGCAATGCCGCTACGACCTCCAGCTCACCGAGCGCGCCGACGATCTGTCGCGCGATTACTTCCAGCTCTGGCACCTCATCGCGCGGCGCAGCGGCGCGACATGGCCCGAAGAGGAGCGCGAGGCGGAGCGCCTCGACTACTTCGCGATGCAGGTCGGTCGCCTCGAGGGCATCGCCGACGCGCTCGTCGTCGCGGGCCGCAACGTACGACTCTTTCCGTTGCCAAACGTCGCCTGGCTCACAGCGTCCTAGAAGCAGGCGCGCCTCATACTTGAGCGCGACCGGGCAACTAGCTCAGCTGGTGAGAGCGTCTCCCTTACAAGGAGAAGGTCGCTGGTTCGAGTCCAGCGTTGCCCACCCGACGACGTGTAACGACATGGGCAGGTCGGTCGCTTGGCCAACGCGGCGCAATTCGGCGCGGTCCGCCCGTGAGTGTGAAGAAAGCGTTGAGGTCCGCACAAAATCCTTGACGCCCACGGAGTGACTGTCTAGAACTGGCTCACTCGGTCTTGCCGTCGTCGTACTGGTCCAAACGTACTAGAAATAACTGGCTTCAGCGTCGCATTGAGGAAGGGACCATGCGGGGTCCGCAGGGCCGTGGGGGAGGGACAACGCCCAGAGCCGGACGTTCTTTTGTCGCGCCTCTTGTTGCGCTTACGTTGGCAGTCGGGCTTGAGCCGGCGACGCTCGCCCCCGATCGCTCCACGAGCGACGCGACCACGGCCGACGTTTCAAGCGTCTTGGTACGAGTGCCTCACCGACTCAGTGGAGTCAACCCGAGCGGCTATGTACTGATGCCGCAGACCGCGGCTGCCGCGTCTGCGATGACGACGCCGGCGAACGCGGTCGCGGCTGCGTCAACCGATCCGGCCGTGGCCGGACAGTGGTCTTCGCGTCTCTCATGGCCGATCGTGCCCATCCACGTCACCCTGCTTCCCAACGGCAAGGTTCTCGCCTGGGACGCTTACACCAACGGGAACGGTGTGCAGGTCTTTGACCCTGCCACCAATGGCTTCGCTGCGGCGCCTTTCGACCCGGCGAATCTCTTCTGCGCCGGCCACGCTCTCCTTCCGGACGGACGAGTGTTCGTCGCCGGCGGAACGATCACCGACGCGAATGGGCTTCGCGACGCGACCATCTTCAATCCGTCGACCCAGACCTGGAGCTCCGGAGCGAAGATGCAGTACGGCCGCTACTACCCGACGGTCACCGAGCTTGGGGACGGCCGCATGATGGTGACCTCGGGCGAGACGACATGCAACCTGTGCAACGCCCCGATCCCGGAGATCTACAACGCCTCGACAAACACGTGGACGGGGCTGTCGGGAGCGAACAAGGATATTCCCTTCTACCCGCACATGTTCCTGCTCCCGGACGGCCGCGTGCTGGAGGCTTCGAACTACAGCCAGGCGGTCGCGTCGGTGGTCCTCAATGTCGCGACGCAGACCTGGAGCACGGTCGACCCGGCCGTTCTCGACGGGGGCAGCGCGGCGATGTACGCGCCGGGGAAGATCGTCAAGTCTGGGCTCGGCCGCGATGCGGACCTCTCTTCCGCGAATTCCGTCGCGACGACCTACGTAATCGACATGACCCAGCCATCGCCGAAATGGAGGCAGACCGCTTCCATGGCATTTGCCCGGACGCAGCACAACCTCACTCTTCTCCCCGACGGCAGCGTGCTCGTGACGGGCGGCGGGAGGGACTCGAGTCGGAGCAGCGCCACCGCGGTCCTCGACGCTGAGCTCTGGTCCCCGAGCACGGAGACATGGACGGTCCTCGCGGCGATGCAGACACCTCGCCTGTATCACTCCACCGCCTTGCTTCTCCCGGACGGCCGCGTCCTGGTCGGCGGCGGCGGTCGGGCATCACCGGAAGTCGATCAACTGAACTCCGAGATTTACTCGCCTCCGTACCTCTTCAGAGGCGCGCGCCCGGTGATCACCTCGGCGCCGAGCAGCATGCAATACACAAACTCGTCCTTTGTCGAAACTCCGGACGCGGCGCGGATCGCATCAGTTTCGCTCGTCGCGTTGGGGTCGGTGACGCATGCCTTCAACGAGAACCAGCACTTCGTGCCGATCACGTTCCAGCAGACGACGGGCGGACTGACGATCCAGGCTCCTGCGAACGGCAACACCGCGCCTCCTGGCTACTACATGCTGTTCCTCGTCGACACGAACGGCGTGCCTTCCGTCGCGCCGATCGTGCGGATCAGCAGCGGGCCCGCGGACACCCAGCCGCCCACGGCGCCGACCAACCTTGCTGCCACGGCCGCCTCATCGGTGCAGATCAACCTCAGCTGGAGCGCTTCGACCGACAACGTCGGGGTCGCGAGCTACTTCGTCGAGCGCTGCGCCGGGAGCGGCTGCAGCAACTTCGCGCAAATCGGCACCACCACCTCGACGAGCTTCAGCGACACCGGGCTCACCACCGGGACGAGCTATTCGTATCAGGTCCGCGCCAACGACGGCGCGAACAACTTCAGTGGCTATTCGAACGTGGCCACCGCGACCGCGTCGGGCCCGCCGCCGTCGACGGGACGGGTCGCCGCATACGGCTTCAGCGAGGGCAGCGGCACGACAACGACCGACGCGACCGGGAATGGGCACACCGGCACGATCAACGGGGCGACTTGGACGAACGGCAAATACGGTAAGGCTCTGTCGCTCAACGGGTCGACGAACTACGTGGATCTCGGAAACGCGGCGGACCTGCAGATCGCCGGCAGCATGACCTGGAGCGCCTGGATCTACGCCACCGCCAACCCCGCCGATGACGGTCAGATCATCGCCAAGTCCAACGGCGCTGGCTGGCAGTTCAAGACCAGTCCGGACACCGGCCCACAGACGTTCGGGGTGGGGGTCTCGCCGAACAGCGGCTCGATCACCCAGCGCTACAGCAACACGGTGCGGCAGCTCAACACCTGGTACCACGTGGCCGGGGTGTTCGACGCCGCCGCGGCCACGCTCAACATTTACGTGAACGGCGTCCTCGACAATGGCGTGCTTCGCGGCACCATCCCGACGAGCCAGTACAACAACGCCGGCGAGAACGTCGTCATCGGCCGACGCACGGGCGGCTACTACTTCCAGGGGATCATCGACGAGGTCCGCCTGTACAACCGCGCACTGAGCCAGGCCGAGATCCAGACTGACATGAACGCGGCGGTCGCCCCGACTCCGGACACGCAGCCACCCACCGCGCCCACCAACCTCGCCGCGACCGCCGCCTCGACGAGCCAGATCAATGTGAGCTGGACGGCCTC
>Ga0184608_10000032_pt1 | contig 28777 bp, 28 predicted proteins | sample PLM1_30_coex_FD_133010 | JGI IMG/M metagenome (GOLD analysis project Ga0184608, IMG submission 133010) | Groundwater sediment microbial communities from an aquifer in East River, Colorado, USA - PLM1_30_coex | ecosystem: Environmental > Terrestrial > Soil > Riparian zone | place: USA: East...
GATATACAGTAAAAATCCAAAAACCAATAATAATTCCTAAAATGAGCTTGTTTCTCTTCAAGACAGAATAAAAGCTAATCTTATTAATCTTCATTCGATCGCAGCGCATACACTTTGTAGTGCTGGAATTCCCACTAACGTCGGCTGGCACTACGCATGATCCACAAATCCTCCGCAGACAGAAATAGCATTCTTTATTACCAAACTTCGATCCGCAAATACCACAAGCCACCATGATGTCGCAGTTCTACATTAGAGCATTATTGAATATTAAGTTAGTTATATGAGTATATCTGATGAGTATATCTAAAGAGCAATTCGATAAAGCTGGTGATACAAGTTGACAGTAAAATCGATAACAGCGAATATATATTCACGATTGACAATTCGTATTAAATGCCTAGTAAAAAATGGCAAGATTCCGACGTTAGTATTGACAAAGTTAAAAATGAAAAGATCGCAGTAATAGGCTACGGTATACAGGGTCGTGCACAAACAAATAACATGAAGGACTCTGGATTGCAAGTAGTCGTGGGATTAAGGAAAAACGGGCAAACATGGAGATTGGCAGAAAATGACGGTCATGAAGTAATGGAAGTATCCGAAGCCGCTGAGCAGGCCAATTTCATACACCTCCTAATACCGGATATGGAACAGCCAACTACATTTCAAAAGGAAATCCTACCACATCTGTCTGAGGGCAAAGCATTAAGTTTTTCTCACGGTGCGGCCATTCACTGGAAATGGATACTCGCTCCTAGCAACGTAGATGTACTGATGGTTGCCCCCAAGGGTCCGGGAGAAATGGTTCGTGAATTATATTTGCAAGGATTCGGAACACCCTCGCTCGTCGCTGTCTATCAGGACTATACAAAATACGCATGGGACAGGATCTTGGCTATCGCCAAGAGTATAGGTAGCACTAGACCAGGAGTTATACAAACAACATTCAAAGAGGAAGTCGAAACGGATTGGTTTGGAGAACAAGTAGATCTTTGTGGGGGTACTCATGCGTTGATCATGAGCGCATTTGATACTTTGATTGAAGAAGGGTATCAGCCTGAAGTTGCCTATTTTGAATGTTTGCATGAGCTTAAATTGATTGTAGATCTCATTCAGAAATACGGAATCAGCGGTATGTATGCTCGGGTTAGCGAAACTGCAAGGTATGGTGGACTAACACGAGGTCCTCGCATAATTAATACAGATTCAAAACAAAGAATGAAGAGTGTGCTAAAGGACATTCAGACCGGACAATTCGCAGAGGAGTGGATGAGTATTTATAAAAAGGAAGGAAAGGACTCTTTCCATAGATACATGGAACAAATCGAACATCATCAAATCGAAACTGTAGGAAAAGAGATGAGAAAAATGATGTGGCCTAATGGAGCGTAGCCGGTTAGCAAACCATTATAGTTGCTATCATGGCATACCGCACGAAAAGTATTTGTCCTTGATTCCAGAAATTTTTCACCTCTATAGCATCTTCTAATATCTTTCGTCCTGAGGATATCAGTCTGTCATTTAGCAAAGTGGCATTGTTTGATGTTTATATACGACCCCACACATTGGTCATCTTAATAGAGAATTGGAATAGGTCTTTATCGCTGGCATATGGTTAGAGCTCTTTTTGATTCTTTCTACGCTAGTATGTCTCTAAATTCTAAATTTAATAAGATGCTCGTACTACAATAGAGCTTAGTGCAATGAATAAACTGCACTAACAATTTGAGATTCTAGGAATTTTGTCTGAACAGTACGAGTTCATGAGATCCGACTCGTAAGTGATTCTGAATTAGAATATAAGTCCGTCTGGTGTTAATGTTTGTGTACAATATCTGCATTTCAGGACGATTTTATCCTTGTTTATGATATCGATAGTTGGCTTAATGTCCTCTTCGCTATTAGTTATGCATTTCAGATTAGGACATTTAAAGATGCCAATAATTGTATCTGGAAGATGAATTTTACGTTTTTCAATCAGTCTGTATTCTTTGATTATGTTGATAGTTGCATTAGGGGCGATTAAGGCAAGCTTATTTGTCTCGTCTGTCTCCAAAAACCTGTTTTCCACCTTGATTATATCCTTCTTAGAATGTTTACTGCTTGGAACGTTTAGAGCTACAGTAACTACATTACCCTCTTTACCTGTAATATTCAAAGCCCGAAGGACGAGAAGCGCCTTACCGCATTCGATATGATCTATGACTGTTCCATCTTTTATTCGACGAACAAGAAGCTGATTTGTGTCAGACATTTACTATCAATCTACAGAACTACAAAATAATAGTTATCTATTCTCCTGGAGGCGAAGTTACGTGAGCACTAATTGGCCCTTTGATCCCAAGTTGGTTAACAATATAGTTCTAATCTTATTGATGTTATTATCGCAGATCCAACCGTTGCAATTACCTTCATAGATGATTTCTTTTTTTTTGGCCGCAGATTTAATGAAGCATAATTCTGCAGTTGATGTTTAGCCCTATGCAGCGCCCTGGCCAACACCCTTTAGCTGTCTCAAAATATGTTGTATTATATCGTTAAGGGGAGTCCCAGGCCCAAAATTCCCGGTGATACCTTCTTTTTCTAGTAATTTCTTATCTGCATCTGGAATAATGCCTCCTCCTACCAACAATATATCATCTATGCCTTTTTGTCTTAAGTAGCGAGCGACTTTAGGAAATAGAACTGTGTGTGCACCGTTTAGCAAACTCATAGCAATAACATCCACATCTTCATCTATAGCTGTCTTTGCGACCTGGTCAGGTGTACAAAATAGCCCTGAGTATATGACCTCCATACCCGCGTCTCTAAGTGCTCTGCAAATAATAAGTGCGCCTCTATCATGACCGTCCAGCCCTAACTTTGAAACTAGTACTCTTATAGGTTTGCGTCGTTGAGACTTTTGGGACTGCATAAGAGAAGATACTCGGTCAGGTTTAAAATATTTATTGCATGCCGAGATATGGATTTAGGGACTTTGATGTGCAATCCGTATAAGACGATCTAGCTGAATTGCAGTCATTTATCCTATCCAATGTTGGAACTCAAAAATCACGTTTTTTGGTACTGCATAAGTAATAATATAGCGAAAATTGTACATGAGACTTGTGTTGCCGATAGTCAAGGGGCTTTTACGAGGCGATAGGCGTTCGTTAGCAAGAGCAATTTCAATAGTAGACAACGAAGAATCTAGCTTTGAACTGATTATTCATCAGATATTTAATAAAACCGGTAATGCTAGAACAGTAGGTTTCACAGGCCCTGGCGGGGCCGGAAAAAGTTCATTGATAAGCAAGCTAGTCACCGAATTCCAGAATATGGGGTACCGGGTGGCAGTTCTTGCGGTAGATCCTACAAGTCCTATCACCGGTGGCGCAATGTTAGGCGATCGCGTCAGAATGCAAGGCATGTTGGAAGATGATAGAGTATTTATGAGAAGCATTGCATCCCGGGGCGCTATAGGCGGAATCTCAAGATCGGTACGAAATGTTACGAGAATACTCGATGCGGCAGGTTATAATCTTATTCTGATTGAGAGCGTTGGAGTAGGTCAGGTTGAAATCGAACTATCCAAAGTTGTAAATTTGACTTTGGTAATTTTCACCCCCCATATAGGTGACAATATACAGGCAGTTAAAGCTGGTCTAAACGAAATCGGAGACATATACGTTATCAATAAGGGAGATTTGGAAGGCGCGACGAGACTATATAATTTGATTCTTGATTTTGTTGGTACGTCTGGCCAAAATCCTGCTGTGATGAAAGTGTCTGCGAAAACCAGCACAGGTATAACAGATCTGGCAGTTACCGTAAAGAAATTGCTGAAGCAGGACGACGAACTTCAGAAAGAGAAAGAAAAAAGAATGTTGGAGTTGGAGATAAGAGATATGGTTTTAAATAAGATAGAACAAGAAGTTTTTGCTTTGTTAGATAAAGATGACCAGGTTTACAGGCTTGTAGACAAATTGCTAAAAAAAGAAATCGATCCATACCAAGCAGCGGAACAATTGAAAGACAAATTACTGAGGTGACCGATAATATGGCAACTAGTAGCTTCAAAACTGACTCGGAAATACCTGTAAAGAGGGTTTACAAGGGGAAGGATCTTCGCAACTACAAAAAATTGCAAGAGGCAGATCCTGGAAAATTACCATACCTTCGAGGACTCTATCGCAATATGTATAGAGAAAGGTTGTGGACAATGAGGCAATATAGCGGTTTTGGAAGTACTGAAGAAACCAACGCACGATTTAGATTTCTGTTAGATCACGGCCAGACAGGCCTGTCTTTGGCTTTTGACTTGCCCACTCAGACAGGACGTGATTCTGATCACCGACTTGCAGAAGGAGAAGTTGGCCGAACTGGGGTAACAATAAGTTCGATTGAGGATATGATGAGTAGCTTCGCCAATATCCCATTGGATAAAGTTAGCACTTCAATGACAATTAATTCTACTGCCTCCACACTTCTTGCGTTGTACATAACAGTAGCAGAATCTCAAGGACTGTCACCACCCCAAATAAGAGGTACCACTCAAAATGATATCTTAAAAGAATATATCGCTAGAAACACTTACATTTATCCTCCGAAGCCATCAATGAGACTAATCGGGGACATGATTCAGTACTGCTCTAAGAATGTCCCACAATGGTATCCTATCAGTATATCCGGATATCATATGCGGGAGGCTGGATGTAATGCAGTACAGGAATTAGCATTCACTTTTGCTAACGCTATAGAATATATTCAAACCTGTATCGACAGGGGGCTGAAAGTCGATGATTTCGCACCAAGATTATCTTTTTTCTTCTGTTGTACCATGGAATTCTTCGAAGAGATTGCGAAATTCAGAGCAGCACGAGAGATCTATGCCAAAATTATGAAGACACGCTTTCATGCGAAGACCGAAAAGTCTTGGCATCTCAGGTTTCATGTCCAAACTAGTGGAGAATCACTAACAGCTCAACAGGCAGACAACAACATTGTTCGAGTGACAACCGAAGCCCTCGCAGCTGTTATTGGGGGTTGTCAATCGCTTCACACAAATTCACGTGATGAGGCTCTTGCCTTACCCTCAGAAGAGTCTGTAAAGATCGCACTTAGAACGCAGCAGGTTATTGCGACAGAGACAGGAGTCACTAAAACTGTTGATCCCATAGGTGGTTCCTATTATGTCGAATCCTTGACAGAGATGATCGAGGAACAGGTTGAGAAATATTTGACAAAGATTGAACGAATGGGGGGCGCCCTTGCTGCTGTTGAAAAGGGGTTCTTTCAAGAGGAAATAAGAAAAAACGCCTATCGATTAAAAAAAGAGATTGACCAAAAAGAACGAATCATAGTGGGTGTGAATAAGTTTCAAGACACAAATGATGTAGAGCCTAAGCTGAATTTAATAGACCCAAAGAGTGAGAGGAGACAAATCCATAGATTAACAGAGTTTAAGAACTCTCGTGACAAAATGAAGGTCAAGTCGGCACTTGGTAAATTGGAAAATGCAGCACAAAACGAGCACATTAACCTTATGCCTCTTATTATAGATGCTGTAAAGAACCGTGTGACGCTAGGAGAAATCAGTAATGCATTTACTGAAGTATTTGGACTTTACAAACCAGACATATCATTTTGAATCGTAAAGCAGGTTCATAAACAAAGGAATTTCTTAGTCATGTTTTCTATCAAGGTGGTTTGGTGGGCAGATGTCCTGATACGGAAAACTATCTTTCTTTGTACTAGTAAGTCCTTACATAATGTATATTTGGAAGGATAATGGCGAGTATTACATTAGTTCATGCTAGGGATAGATCACAAGTGGTGCGCCATCGTTACTGTGATAGTAACTAGTGCTCTGTTTTCTAGCAATGGAGCGAATTCATCAGGAATTGTCAGTGTATTCTCGGACGATAAGAAATCAAATAGCCTTCTGTCCAGTGCAGATAATAGTCTTGCCGCGATAGACATAAGGGAAGTTTCAGGTACTGGTATGGGTAATATTGCATGCACAGACGGTAAGCAAATTAGGAATGGACATATTTCCTTCATAGCCATAGAGAAAAACCTACCCATCTTGGGTAGTTGGGAGATTGTTTCCAATGAATCCTCTGCTTTGTTTAATAGGGCAGGGTCTTTTCAAAGTGGAACTATTAACTCGGATACCTATAACCTGATCGGCAGGAAGACTTCTGATAATATTTGCTTCGGCGACAGAACGTCTAATATCACAATAAGTGGGGAATGCGGCGAGCAAGTAAAAATAGACATACAAGACAAAGATGGAGAAAAAGGAACATTTCTAGGAGATGTTACCTGCCTGGTAGCCTCTGCAAGTAGTGGAATTGCTTCATCCCAGAAAGCTTCTGCGTCTGCTGCCATGCCTTAGGGCTGACACTTCTTTTAATGTTTTCAGTTCCGGTTTTGTTTGTCTTTAAGCCCTCTTGGGATGATGGGATCAAGATAGAGATTAAAATATCTCCCTTTTTCATGCTCGTGCAACAACAACAATATAATAATATATGTCACATGATGATGGATTCGAGTATTGAGGATAGATCATATTGCCATAGCTGTAAAGAACGTGGATGAAGCGTTGATCAATTATCAGAAGATACTAAAAATAGACCATCTCGAAATCGAATCAGTTCCCAATGAGAGAGTTAAGATTGCCACTTTAGTACTCGAAGATACACGAATAGAACTGATGGAGCCAACTAGCGACGATAGCCCTATTAAAAAATTCCTGACCGAACACGGTGAAGGCATGCACCATATAGCCATCACAGCAGATGAAATCGAAAGAGATGTCTCTGTAGCCATGGCCAATGGAATGAAAATGCTAGGAGGTTTACGAAGGGGATCTTATGGTAGGAGAATCATTTTTATTCACCCTAAGTCATTGAATGGTGTTCTTACAGAATTCTGTGAGCCCATTCCTAGTGGACCATAGAAGAGTGTTGCGAATATAAATATCTGCTTCGTTTCTTGCATCGGGATGCTAGATTCGAGTTATTTGTTTACAATGCACACACTTCAGATTAATCGTTTCCTGGCCACTATCTATTCGCTTAAATTTTCTCGATCCGCAGTACGGACAGATCGGACATGCTCTCACTCTTTTGAGTTGTACCTCCTAGTTGAAACGTAAGGTAGGCGTACGTAAAGAGCTGTTTTTCTACCTCTGAAATTTCCCAAGACTTCACACAACAAAATTTGGGTCAGGATACCGCATCATAGTAAATAAACTCGTTTGTCGTCCTAGACCCATAAATTTGACGATTTGAAGGAGCGTGCTGACTACTTTTTCCCAGATAATTAGCAACCTACTTTATTCATAGAGTAAAATCGAGTTTCTGTCTCATGTTAGTAGAAATAGAATTGATCTAGAATTTATGTTTTGATATCTTTCTTGCCTTGATATAATCTACAAAATAAAAAAGGTACGCTCTATCGCTTACTTTTAATATCCAGGGAATGAAAGACTCTTTTTTGTTCGTCTTCTCGTCAACTTTGAAACCAGAATTTTCTAACAGAATCCTTAAGGAGCGACCGTCACATTTTATTTTTGGTTTCCAATCCCTATTAAAATCGTATGGGTCTGTGAAAATGACTTCAGCATGGGGCTTCAACAAAGAGTGTATTGATGAAATCAATTCCTCGGGCTGCACTAGCTCTAAGAAATTCAATGCTAGTATTAGATCGAATTTCATCTGACTGAACGGCGTAACTAGCGCGTCAGCCACACAAAATTCAACATTTGGCTGTTTGGATTCCCGCGCCCTGCTTCTCGCTTCCTTAATGAAAGAGAACGACAGATCAATTCCAAGGACAAAAGCGTATTTTCTTGCCAGGTTGATAGCCGTATAACCCATTGAACATGCCATATCAAGAGCAACTCCATCATGCTTAGGTTGTACAGCGTGAACGACTCTATTGTATAATTCGTTTGGTTTTAGATCCCAACGCAGGGTTCTAAGAAATTTGTCTTTCTCTGAATGTTCGTATTGACACCATTTATAGCCAGAAAACCAAACACCTCCTTCTTCGTATTGATCGTTTTTGGTGCGAGAAGTCGACAGTAAGGAACCAGTGTTTTTCAAAAAACTTTTCATTCTTTCCGTTCTGGCGTGTAGCAACCAATTCCCGTACATAATTGCTCTTCCTTGGGAGTACTCTGCAAAATCTTTTACCAAAATTGCAACTCCTTCAATTATAGGATATATCGTCTTGCAGTTGTAACATTTCAAAAAGCCCTCTATACATTCGCTGTCATCTTCCGCCAGCAATACTTCTAACGAGAGATTTGGATGTCTTTCCGAGTGATTCAAGCATATTAGGTGCGCAGCGAATTGAGTTTTCATTTTGTGTTCATCCCCTGAAATGGTACTCTATCCCTGCATAATATAATGTTGACCTGGAACCGCATGACTAGACTTAAAACTAAAAGAGAGCTAATATTCCTACGTTTTATGAAAATCTTTTGCTTAAATTTATCCTTTTAGTTGGATAGATCTGGCACTAGAGCAGGTAATGATAATTATCATATATATTTAAGCGACTCTACTAGGATTTTGTATAATTTCTTATTTTTAAAGTTGGAGACTTTAATTATGATGATTGAACCATTAGAATGAGCTAGTATTATTCTATGCAGGCTTGTCAGGTACATAAGATATGCTGGTCTTTTGTAACAAAACCAAGTCTATCTACGAATAATATTAAAGGATATACTTGCATAGGCATATTCGCTTATTACAACAAGCGCATTTGGGTTGTCGGCGAACGTACTCGCATTCTCTGTTGTGTGTTTCACAAAACATCGTTCTTCCAATTTCTTTAGAATCTTTCATAGTTGATTGCATATGACAATTATTAGACTAGGTGGGCTTAATCTAGTAGGGAAGCTTATTTATAGAAAACAGCTAAAAATTATTGCGCCTTTAAAAGATTTTACTTTTTGCTACTCCGGCTCTATAGTCTTATCCGATTGATTCTATCGGTTATCGAAAGCTGCCCCGATCGTACGATAAACTAGGGTTTTGTCCTGAAACTCTGATTCGAAGCAAATGAGATCAACAAGTATATGAGTCGAAACATCAACCAAAAAAACCATAAAAACCATAAAACCGCAATTTAAGATAACAAATCTAGATATATTCATTACGATTAATCCAGAGCTTCTCTCATGTCCCTATCGTACTAACGTCCTTATATTGCAACTATTCCAACAAACCATATCTGAAAATCCCTCTGCTCTCACGTTTCATGTACTACACTCTATACCCACATCTAAATATTCGTCACAAAATATTATTAAGAATCAAGCTTTCCCCGACCGAGTAGCAATCGCATACCTCAATCATTTTAAAGCTGATGCTCCTTTTGAAGAGTATCAATTAAGTGTCGTAAGAAGATTCGGATTGAATTCCTATCGATACCTTATTTGAGCATAAAACTTTAATTTCGAACATGGAAGAGGAATGGTCGATTGAAAAATATTGACAGCAGAGTCGATTCGAATATGAACGGACTTATTTCTGACCTTCAGCTGCTAATCCGGCAGCCCAGTGTTTCCGCACGATCGGAAGGACTTTTTGAATGTGCCAATCTAGTGGCGAGTATGATGACTAAAGCAGGAATTGAGACTGAGATCTTATGTATAAATGATGCTAAAGATGGCAAGAAGCCTATCCCTCCTTTAGTATACGGAGAAATCAATTCGAAATCGAACCCTACGGGAAAAACCCTTATGTTTTATAATCACTATGATGTTCAGCCTGAAGACCCTGCCGAGCTTTGGGTAGACGATCCTTTCAGCGGCAAGATTGAGGGTAACTTTGTCTTCGGCAGAGGTTCTGCAGATGATAAGGGTGAATTAATTACGAGGATTAAAGCAGTGCAATATCTCCTTGAGGAGACTGGCGATGTTCCATGTAATATGAAATTCGTAATTGAGGGAGAGGAGGAGATCGGCAGTATACATCTTGACGACTATTTGGCAAAGTATAAGAATGAGTTTAAGTGTGACGGGGTAATCTGGGAATTCGGTTACGTTGACGATCAGGACAGACCAATTATTAGCCTAGGAATGAAAGGCCTGCTCTACGTTGAACTCGTAGCAAAAGGACCTGTCAGAGATGCTCATTCCAGCTTGGCCGTCCTGATCGAAAATCCCGCGTGGTGTCTCATAAGAGCTCTTAACACCATGAGAGACAAAACTGGCAGAATTTTGATAAAAGACTGGTATAAAGAAGTGAGAGAATTTACCGATGATGAGTTATCCTTGGTCTCGAATGAACCTTTTGACCAACACGAATTCAAACAACAATATGGTATAGAAACCTTTGTAAATGATGCAATGGGCATTGATATTTCAAAAGCTTTAGTAGGAATGCCAACCTGCAACATTGCAGGTTTAATATCTGGTTATACTGGAAAGGGAGCAAAGACTGTCCTCCCTGCTAATGCCGAGGCCAAGCTCGATTTTAGGCTCATTCCGGATATGGAACCGCTGAGACAATTTCAGAGTTTAAGTAACCATCTTGAGGAGAACGGATTCAAAAATACGATTGAGCTGCGGTTGATTCACGCGGAGCCTGCTGCACGAACAGCAATCAGCGATCCCTTCGTGAAAAAAATTAAAGAATGTGCTGATGAGGTTTACGGTGAATCAATTCTAAGCGTTTCATCTGCAGGTACTGGGCCAATGTACTCGTTCATTAAGAACCTTCACGCCCCGTGTGTTTCTATTGGTAGCACATACATTTATTCCAGAATACATTCTCCGAACGAATATACAAGAATTGATCTGTTGAAGAAAACAACAAAATGCATCGCTGCGATAACTGAGAAGTTTGCTGTCATTGAATAATTACAATTGCTGTCCACCGAAGCAGTATATGGTTACTACCGCTGTTGAGCATATCCAAAAATTAAGATTTAGTACGAGCAAATATTCTTAAACCGGGCAACGTCCAGGTCGAGTTGATTGTTCGTTGAACACTTCGAGATTAAGACAACAGTTCCTTGACTCTGGCTAAAAAATGCTTCTGATTCACCGGCTTTTTCATAAAATCGCCATATGTTAATTCCGGTACGATAGTTAGGACTTCCTCTGCGGCATCGAGAGCCGACACAAAAAGAATCTTCATGGAACTGTTTATCGCCTTGAGTCTGTGATAAAGCTGAAGTCCGTTCAAGCTAGGCATTCTAATGTCTAGGATCGCCAATTTATAAAAAGAAGGATCAAGTCGTGTAATGTGGTCTAGTGCTTCATCAGAATCAGAGAAGGTAGCTATTTTGTATCCTTCCGTGTCTAAGAAAGATTTGTATGTAAGCAGTATATCTGCTTCATCATCTATCAAAATGATATTTTGTGTGTCGCTACTGACTTCTTTTTTAATTGTTTCATCAATGTTGTTTTTTCCTAAATTCTGAAGTGAATCAAACGGATGGCTCGATATGATGTCCGAATGACCTATACCAGCATTTTTTAAAAGATGTGTCATATGATGACATAATTCGTCATATGACGTCCAAGTTATATCAATTTTAGTTGTTAGCAAATATACTGGGTAGGTCTGCTTAAAACCTATTGAATACTCTCCGCTATCTTTGAAAGTATATTTGCTGTATGACTCTTTGGAGGAAAAGGATTTGATTAGACGGTATAAATCGCCACCAATCACCATACTGTTTGATGGCGCCTTAGAATTTATTCCTGCACAAAGATTCATTGTAGGACCAAACAGGTCATCCACCTGTGTATCCTTTGATTTTGCTATGTCCAACCTTCCATAATCGGCACTTATTCTATAATCCACGAACGGTAATCCTTCGGTTTCCAACTTTTTATTGATAACAGCGTGTGCCCCTAGCATCATGAGGCCACATTCCATAACAAGATTAAAAGCGGAGCTATTGTCAGTATCCTTTGTGTCAGGGAAATAAAAAATAAGGCAGTCACCCGTATTTTTAATTATCTTTGCCCCATAGGCACCAGCGATCATTGACATAGTGTTAAGAAAAATGGTATAATAATTTCTAATTTTTTTTACATCCAAAATTCGGGCCGTTGTCTTTGTCGATCCTACTATATCGACAAGGCATACACAGAAATTTTGGGAAGAAAAATGTAATTCTTCTTTTGACTTGATTTTGGGGATATAGTCGTTACCAGCAGACGAATGATACCCCTCAGGAGAAGTCAATTTCTATACCAAATATTCATAATCATTAAGTAACTATAAAGGCTTTCAATAGTGGACATATAGAATCAACTAATTGCGCTTTGGAGAGAAGATTAGGCAGTTGGTGATGGGTTTGCAAACACAACCTAATTCTTTCCTTCGGTTCAATCCGTGTCAAATTCGCTATTGTTAGAGATCGTTATTGGATGGTTGGGTAATAATGATTTCTAATCTATTTTGCATTACGATTCAATTTGCTAGCTAATCATGGGTTTTACATCTTTAGGTTTTGTCTAGTATATAGCAAGCTCATTTGGAAGGCTAAAGATATTATTCTTTTTAATCCCTACTCAATATCACAAAATTATAGCATGAACGGTGACAGCCTTCACATTTGGGTGCACATCAGGGAAGGGCAAATATCTTCCAACAACTTTATAACTTATGTTGTTGAAACTTGTTTATGCAGTCGAAACATTTGATCTACAGTATTTATCTTGCTGCGAAACTTAGGTTGTATAGAAAAATCAAAAATATAAAGAGAAACGAAGAAAAAGAAATATCACTCTAGATCCTTGCAATAATTAGTATTACTGTGGAATCCATATTGCAATATGAAAGCATATCATGAAATTCACGTATTTATTTATTAAGGTGTTATAGTACTAGCGCGGGTGACAATATCAGATATTTTGATGCAGGCGTGTAGTGCAGTATATGAAAAAACCAAGAACATTATTGGAACTGTAGAAGGAAGCAAAAAATTTGATAGGGGCGCCGGAGGAGATGTCTCAACCAAAATTGATCTCGTGGCAGAACAGGCAGTCATTGAAACAATAAGAAACAGCGATTTAAATCCTACGATTATTGGGGAAGAATGCGGAAAAATCCCGGGGGAAAGGGGTTTAATAATTATGGATGCTATAGACGGAACCACAAATGCAAACAGAGGTATACCGTTTTATTGTTGTTCATTAGCTTATTCAACCGGTTCTGATCTAAGTTCTGTGGTGGATGCTGCGATTATTGATTTAGCAAGGGGAGACATATATCACGCATCAAGAAATAAGGGCGCCTATATTAACTCTAATAAATTGAAAGTGACAAAAAATAATACTAGCGGGGATCACACTGACTCTGTCAATGACGATATTCTAATAGGGATGAACTTATCTGGAGCTCCTAGAGACATCATAAATCGTCTAGCTGGAATTATTTCAGGTGTTACACACACAAGGCTATTGGGAGCGAATGCACTAGAACTATGCTATTTGGCAAGAGGTTTTACAGATGCGTTCATAGATTTTCGAGGAAAAATAAGAACGACTGATATGGCTGCGGCGTACCTTGTAGTCAAAGAATCTGGAGGCAATCTTTACTCTATGAATGGATCTGAACTGGATTCAAAATTAGAAACAAATAGGGGTCTGTCCTTTCTCGCAGTCAGAAATTCTGAAATATTCCATAGACTTGCACACGATTTACATATATTTGACTAGAGCCCTTATCCTTCGAGGTCAGATATAAGAAGCTTAATATCTAACGCTCTAAGATGGTTATGAATAGATAGTATGAAACATCCAAGAATAGTTCTTACTGCAGATAGAACCCTTATGTCACCATATAGGGGAATTTCACTTGCTTCATTTTTTGGATGTGCACCCGCGCTTGACGTAAATCGTAGTCGTAATTCATTCTGGTATCACATTCTGGGTCAGCAAGTAACGCCAAGAGTTCTATTCGACTTCATTTGCAATCCAATTGAGCAGAAGGGCGGTCTGGCTAACTATGCACCATACGGTTTAAGGAAGGTCGAGGCATCTCTGCTTAGAGATGGATATAGTAGTGATGAGGTAGTCGTTGCCCATCCAGATTATGTTGAGAATTTTATAGGTCCAGAGACTGAGGTAATAGGAACTCACGAGATGGATCCTTTGGGCATGGGGCCCGTAACTATGACATTTACGTACGGAAGAAAGCAAATGTCGTACGATGAATTTTACAGTAGGGATCTACACCTCCGTATCAAGGCCGCAAAAAAAAGAAATGGAAGCAAGGCCAAGATAATTGCTGGGGCATCCGGCACGTGGCAGTACAATTATGATCCTGCCAAGATTGAGGAGTATGGTCTTTATGGTTTAGTGGAGGGGGAACTAGGCGGAATAGGTCCTGAAATCGATGGGGCCGGTCGCAGATTTTTTGACTCCTTGATCGGTGGCGAGATGGAAACAGCCAATCCCTTCAAAAAAACTGAGTTCAAGGTGGAAATTAAGGAATTCCATAAAAATGACAGGGACTATCATGGTAGATTCATTCATTGTTGGGATGAGCCATCGGTAGATGAGATACCGACAATTGTAAAACCCAGCATGCATGGGATGGTTGAAGTCATGCGCGGTTGTGGTCGTGGATGCAAATTCTGCGATGTTACTCTAAGGCCTTTAAGATATTATCCCGTGGAAAAAGTGCAGAAAGAAATTGAAATTAATATGAAGTACGGAGGTCTAAAGAATGCATGGATTCAGAGTGATGACATTTTCGTATACGGCCTTAATCCACGAACAACAAAAAATATGCAGCCTAACCGCGAGGCGATTGAGGAATTATTTAGAGGGATTATGGCCACAGGTGTTGAACACACTAACCCAACACATGGAACTTTAGCAGGTGCAATAGCTGATGAGAGACTAATTCCTAATTTATCTAAGATCATTAAGGCTGGTGCGGACAATCACATAGGGATTCAATGCGGGTTCGAAACGGGAAGTACCAGATTAATTGGCAAATACGCAGACAGAAAATTGGCGCCATACAGACCTGATGAATGGCATTGGGTTGTGAAGACCGCGATAAAGACACTTAACGAACATTATTGGGTGCCTGCGTTCACTTTGATTATGGGCCTCAATAATGATGAGACCCCAGAAGATAGTTGGGAGACAATAAGGCTTATCCACGATGTAGAAACTGAACAGCCAGATTCAAAGTTCACCGTGACGCCTCTCACATTTGTTCCGATTGGACTTCTTGAGAAATCTGACTTCTTTGATATTGGGAATACCATGGATCCTCCAAAGTTAGGGGTCATGTACAAGACTTGGCAGCATAACTTTAAACATGGTATTCAAAAATTTATGCACAAAGTGGGTAGAAATAATGCCATAAAAGATATCTTTTTTGCAACTCTGGCAAGATCTCTTGGTGGGGTTCCTTTAACCGCAATGGAGCATTACGCGAGGAAAAAGGGTCCTGATCACGAGAAAGTAATCGAGAAAATTAAGACTAATTATTCCTAGGTCCTTTGGGTTGGTATATCTTATGCACCGTTGTGGTATTTTTACATACAACCCTTACAGTGGCAAAATATTAATAGGATAGCTATATGCCTAACCAGTGAGGAATCATTTGGATTGTTTGAGCCATCATTGCTTCTTGCAGTCTTTCCGTATCTGTTCATTGGTAGCTTCCCTGTGCTAGGAATAATTTTAGTTACCTTCTGGCTCTTTAATGATAGGAAAATAAAGAACAAAAAATAATTATGGTGTGAAGCTCATTGAAATCAATGTTCTCCATGACCTCTTTTCAAAAATATCCTCATCGTATCCTTCTATATTGACTTTTTTAGAAGCACGCTTAGTTAGATATAGCGCAAATGACCCCAGTGCTCGCCAGAATCTATTATTTGGATGCCTTACAAATGAATTCAATGCCCATTTAGCTGCTATATGAGCTCTTGGGTGATATTGTGATGCGTACTCTAACAGGGGTGCTCTAGAATTTGAAAGAATATAATGTGCATGTTCATAAATTTCTTTCGCTGTTGCGTATTGTGCAGCCTGGATTTTGAATTGACCTGCAAGCATTTTCTGCAGTATTGTATCTAAATTATTTTCAGCTTCAACAGTATTGACGCTTCTTCCGAACGTTGATGCTATATGAGAATCGCTCCCAGCAATGGATAGTAAACCATTTTCAGCTGCAAATTTAGATGCTACCATGTTTGAGAATTTGTCGATGTTATTGCTATTGAAGGATTCTATCATGTCACACAGACGGGCCTTCTTACGGATTCCATTGCTAACTGCAAAGGGATGTGCTGCACAGGAAACAGCACCTTGACGCTTTATTTCATCCAGTGTTTCCTCAAGCGTTTTGCCGGGACTTATTTCTTTGTCAAGCCCGTAGGCCAATACATGGCCTTTATTGTCTATGGTTATTTCTTCGCCAGGATAAATTTGAATATTGCTATATCTGTCGTGAGCCTTCTGATACTCAAGGATCTGATGATAACCGTCCAGAGTATTATGATTCGTAACAAATAAGGCCTGTACATTCTTCTTTAACGCCTCGTTTAATTGATCCTCCAGACTTACACCACAGTCGAAGGGGAGTCGCGAGGAATTGCTCCTATAATTAGAAAATATATTGTGGCAATGTAACTCAACATTCAAAATGTTTGCCGTGACTTTAGACCTATACTAAGTTATAAAAATATAATATATAAACTAACTTGAATTCGGCTCGAGAATTTGTTAAATATGATCTTTGCTTGTATGCCTTTCCGTTGTCATAAATAAACTTTGCTATATGTCGTTCGTTGTTCTCGTATTTAAGCGAGTGAGGTTTGGTATTAACTGACTGAGAATTACCCAGGGCACGTAATCACAAGATATAAAAAAAGCCCTTGTATAGTAATAATTGAGATATGAGAAGAACAAAATTACCACAAATTGTTTCAAACTGCTACACAAGCACTACGTTCCATCCAGCCCTCACAATAGGATGCATAAAAGCTTGAAAGATGCCTCGGTTTGGACTTTTCAAAAAGAAAGATGGCAGTACCTCAAAATTTAAAAGTCAAGATAGTACGGTAGATTCTAGGCTATCTGGTGATAGAATATCTATTTCTGAAGCAAGGCTGGTATTAAATGAAGTTGAATCAAGAAGCGTAAAGGATCTCTCCGTAAAGCTTTCGCGTATCAAGATGTCAGTAGAAAAATCATTGAGACATATTTCCGAGCTGGCCGATTCTTTGGAAGAAGAAAAAATCAAACTGGATGAACCTAAATTTGAATCAATCGTTCACAATTCAAGAAAAACTGTTGTTTCTTCTCTCAGGCGAGAAGCTACTTCGGATCTGCCGTTGCCGGAATCAATAGCTGATGCAAGAAACTTTAAGGAGAAATTAGAGTCTAAGATGAATCGTTTCGAAGAAGTCAGCAGCTCTCATAATCGCGTATTTAATATCTTCATGAAAAAATACGCAGGAAAATTGGGAGATGAATTTGAGATGATTTCTGTCTTGTTTAAGGAGACTAAGGTATTGATAATAGAATTTGAAGATGATATAGATCCTATATTGAAATGTAGCAGTCTTTTAGACGCATTAGCTCAGAAAGTCACTTCTATTGAGACAACCGAAACTTCTGTAAAGAAAATTTCTGCCCGGATAGAAGAACTTGAGGCCAATCTTAGAGATTTTGAAATCCAGTTAGGTAATCTCGAAAGTTCTCATGAGTTCCAATATATCTCGCATTCCATAAGAGAACTACATGCTTGTGAAAAAGTAGAACAACAACTTCACGAAGATATGATAAGCCTTTTTGCACGAGTATCAAGAGCATTCACCAAGTACTCCTATGGTTTAAGCAAGGACATATCGGCTCGCCTTCAAATATTGGTAGAAGAACCATGGAATATTTTTGCTGAGGCTGATATTTCGCCATACGTTTCACTTCTTTCAGAAGTCCGCAAATCTTTGAAATCTGGCAAAATAAGCCTAAAAGATTCCGAAAAGTCGGTTTACAATTTCGACCTGATTTTAAAATCCTTACCCGAATATGGCTACCAGATAAAAAGGATCAAAGACAGATTAGTCTCGTTGCACCATTTTAAAAACGAAGAACCCATAAGAAAATCGAGAGAATTGCGCGAAAAAATTGTAAGCTCAAAACAAGAATTGGAGAATTGTAGGAATCGAATCCAGGACGCTAGGCAGGAGGTCTTAGAAAAGAACAGGCAGCTCGAGATCATTTTGAACGAGTCTCAGACTTGTGTGAACAATATTACTAGTCACAAATATATCTTATCGACTTAGCGATTATCATTATGCGTTAAGATTACTAATGCGAGAACAGTTTCGACTATACAGATGTTATTTCAAACAAAATTTCGCAGGGCTAAACAAGAAGATAGTCCTAGTTACTTAATTCCTTAGGTACTCCTCTCATTACGCATTCGTTAGCGCCATAATGTGGAAATTACTCCTAACCCTGCAATTGCCAATCCGCCATAGGATATAGATAATATTCCCAATAAGGCCCCACCTATTGCAACGCCGATGCCGCTAGCAATCATGATTAATTCTCCCACTCTTCTTTGATGACGCATAGCAGATCAATTATTACAAAAAATATTCTAATATAAATATATAACGATATTGGGTTCTGTCGCATTAACGTCGGATTTGAGCAAAACTACAGATTGTATCAAATCGTCGGACAAACGATGAAATAGGACTAGTTTCCCATCATTTCAGTGTACTCCATTTCTCAATCTGTTAGGTATAAATATAAATTTCAGAAACTAGAGCTAATTGTATCTAAAACAAAGGAAAAAATCCATCGCTTTAATAGTTACAATAATTGTCGTTTCTGCTGCCATCATTATTTATTCGCAACAGATATACGGACTTTTGAGACCCGAAGTCGCAGTTCTTCAATATTTAGATAAACGGTCTTTTGGCCAAACAAGACAATACCAGATATCATTAATGTAACTAAATCACTCAGCCCTTTACACGCTTGCACTTTCTTATTTTCAACGTCTTGACTATTGAGCTTATTAATCTCTTGACAATTCTTGGGGTCGCATTTGTGGCTAGAAGGCATTTCAAACAATAGCGATTTCATTCCTTCCTCTTTGTTGTTACAAACTAGGTTAGCCCCATATGAAAAACAATTGGTACAAAGATAGCCTCTAAATCCAACATTCCGATTATTATCAATCATATGCTTATACATAAGCGATAAAGCAATGATTCGCCTGATATTTGATTTCCACCAATATACTGATGCGGTACATTTCCTATGCTCAATGGTAGACTACCAGAAGCCCATTGATTTAGCCCTAAAAATTTTTTTATCTCAAACTTTTGCCGCAAAACTTCGAGAATTTGATCATCTAATATTCCCCATTCTTTTGGGGGCAATGATTGGGAATCTCTTATCTTTCCAATAATCCCGTTCTGCCCTACGGAAAGTTAAGTATTAGTATTATTTGGATAAGTCAGATGAGGAAAACTGATATCACTATCATTATTAAAATAATTATTATGATAGTGCTGCCTGCTGCCATTCCCTTGTAAATTATGATATTTCTCCATTGATTTATCTACCCTATTTGACGTGCTTTGGAATGTTGACAAATGGTATAATAAAAACCTCTATTATTTTTTAGTCCGAAATGATTCGAGTGCTATTTCTGCATACATCAAACATCCCAGTTCTTCTCGAAGGATCTGACATAAATTTGATTCTGCCTCTTAACCGACCTACCTATTTTATTTCTTTACTAGAATCGTCCGCAATTTAATATGATACAAAAATGTCCCAAGGATCGAAGAGTCCAATATGGGATTCTTCAATTTTAGAAAAATCTGGTAGAGCTGTGCGTTATCAGTACGTTTTCAGATCTCGCCAGCCAAGTTGTTCTACCTAAACTTATGGACCGTAACAGTTTTCTCCATCTTTTACCTAGTGATTTAAATTAGCTATAGAACCAACATTGAAAAAAATTGAAGAGAGGCTACGACAGGGTTCTACATGAACAAGACTACTTATCTATATACTGCCCCGAATGTGGAGATTGACCGACGAATTTTCTCCTGAAATGCCCCGACGGCCTTTTTGACAGAAGTTCTATAAACCACGCCTCATGTTCTATTTCTTCCTGCATTATGCTTTGGGCAATGGCGTACGTTCTTGGATCCTTTCCTGTGGTCATATCACAAACCTCTCCCCACGATCGAATGGCGCACTGCTCAGCTTCTAGTAGGACTTTCAGAATAGATTGTATATTTTCCCAATTGTCAGGAAGATATGCATCAGGGCAACCCGCCTGATCTGCAAATTTTCTTATATCTCTTGGTAGGCCCCCTCCGAGCTCATATAATCTTGGAACCATCGACTCAAAATGATTACGATCTTCGATCCGTGCGTCTTCCACTATTTCTTTAATTCCCTCGCCCTCTAAACCCGTACAATGCATTCTGAGAATTGTATAATAATAGTATGTCGTAAACTCCGCACCAACCCCCTTTGTAATTAATTCCTTTAGCCTCTCCACATTTACTCCATTTTTTTCGAGAACTTCCAAAGCAACAATCTTTGGAACTTTTGACTGCGACTCACTTGACATAGCAATTATAACCCTTTGCTGAACTATAAAAGGGTTTTTCAAATATGCTGATAACCCGCTCACCAGCTGCGCTTTTAGCAGCTAACGTGGTTGCTCTAAGAGACATTATAAGATTAAACAAAATATCTTTATGATCTATGCAATTGGATAAAATAATATAATTCCCGTGGTAGCAAACAGGTTGAATCTAGTAAGTACTTCATTATTAGAATCCATATGATTTCCAATTCCTATCAACTAATTCTCTTGTTTGAACATCCACTTCTGCTAGCTGCTGAATGTCCCTGATGTAGCCTTCTTCTCTCCACTTCGTGGTAGCATCAATTCCCATTTTTGATCCCAAATTTAGCATCGGCGATGCCGGATCTAAAGTATCAGTTGGTGTATTGTCAATAATAATTGTATCGCGCTTAGGATCTGATCTTGTTGTAATTGCCCATACAACTTCATCGAGATTATGGATATCTACGTCATCATCTACTACCACTAATATTTTAGTTAGTGATAGCTGCCCAAGACCCCACAAACCCATCATGACTTTCTTGGCTTGACCTGGGTAGCGCTTCTTTATTGATATTATCGCCATTCCTTGAAACCAACCTGCAGCTGGCATTGAAAAGTCAACAACCTCGGGCTGAAACATTTGGATTAATGGTAAAAACGATCTTTCGATGACTTTGCCTATGTAAGCATCCTCGAGGACAGGCCTGCCTACAACTGTAGTCAAATAAACTGGACTTTGTCTTCGCATCATTCCGGTGAGTGTAAAGGTAGGATAGGGTTCAGGTGGAGTATAATAGCCAGTATGGTCACCAAACGGACCTTCGATACGCATATCGTTAGGATCTACGTGACCTTCCAAAATAATTTCAGCATGAGCAGGAACTTCCAAGTTAACAGTCCTACATTTAATAAGTTTGATACCTTTTGTTCTCGTAATGCCGGAGAAGACAAATTTGTCCATACCTTCTGGTACAGGCGCGATTGCACTGAATATCGTCGCAGGATCGGATCCTATTACAATCGCAACGTCAATTGGTTTTCCGTGCTCCTTATTGATGTCATAATGCAATGCACCACGCTTGTGAATTTGCCAATGCATAATTGCCTTCGCGCTGTTAAGAATTTGAATTCTGTAAACACCGATATTAGTAATCATAGTTTCCGGATGTTTTGTGACCACCAGACCAAAAGTAATAAATCTCCCTGAGTCAAATGGAAAAGATTTCAGTATGGGAAGTGAATCAAAGCTCGCGTTCTCCTTTTCAACAATTTCGTCGACTGGTCCTGATTCCACAAGGCTTGGACCATACGAGCTCACTTCAGAAAGTCTCGGCAACATCCTGAGTTTATCAAGTATACTTGTCGGCATTTTCATCTTGGTTAGTCCTACGATTCGCTCTCCTATCTCGCTAAAATTTTTCAACCCCAGTGCAATCTCTAGTCTCTTAATCGTTCCAAATGCATTACCCAAAATTGGCATACTAGAACCTTCTACGTTTTCGAATAAAACAGCGGGCTGTTCTTTTGCATACATCAATCTTCGCAGGATCTCAGCTACCTCTAAATCCGGGCTCACCTTAGTGCTTATTCGCTTGAGTTCTCCGGCGCTATCCAAAGCTTCCATAAAATCACGGAGACTTTCAAATGGCATGAAAATTATGAATGTAAGATATTAGTTAACCGTTAGATATAAACAGTAATATTACTCGTCTATGCGTCAATTCAAACCTAACGTAATTATAAGACAAAATTGTTAAGCCTCAAAATTTTATAGAAAACTTTTTGTAAGAAAAATATACAATGAATGGGTTTTGTAAAACAACTAGTCCCAACATGACAATGCAGTTAAAATAATGAGCCCAAACGATTGAATGTAATACTTTTTTGGTTTCTCATGTAATAGATCAATACTCCTCTACTCAAATTTTTGAACGATACCTACTAGATTATTAAAAATCAAACATACCTGTAAAGATGTTCAGGACCTGGGTGTCCTAAGCGGAGAACCGACCAGATCATGTAATTCCTTAAGGATCCTTCCAGTTGCTCCCCAGATGACCTCGTTTCGATATTTAAATCGATAGTTCTTGTCAATTGATAAATGCGAATGAGCTGTGTCGAGGGTCATAGTGCGCAATATAAGTTGTAGGGGGGCGTCAATGACTGATTCTATCTCATCAGGGAAAATCTTTGGATCCGGTATTTTATCTTGCAACGTAATAAATGGTTGTATAAGAAATTTTGACGTCAGGGTCCTTACAGGCGACAGGTTTCCGATTATCTGGTTATCATTAAAGGCAAGGCCTAACTCTTCCTTAGTTTCCCTTATTGCTGTAGCGCGCAATGACTTATCCCCTCGACGGTGTTGCCCACCAGGGAATGAGATTTCACCGCTATGATCTTTTAAAGCCGTACTCCTTTTAGTCAGTACTATATGTGGGACTCTCTTATTGAAATGGATTATTAGTAACACTCCACATGCTCTTAATGGAGGACGCATAGAATCATAATCAAACTCAGAGATCTTGAGCTTACTAGGCATAAGAGATAAACAAAGCTCTCTCTTAGTCAACATTTCTCATTTCATGTTGAGTTATGAATCACTTTGTTTCAACTAATCTAAATTGGTCCTCTTCTGATTCAGCGGACATTATATCACTCCAGCAAGTAACACAGAAGTCTTTGTCACTCACGAGTTTCTGGTCAAAATTGATATTGTCAGTCTCATATTCATTGTTACATAGCACACAGACTCTAAGCAATAGAAATAAAAAGCAAACTAGGCTTTTATCAGTTATGATATATATATTGAGAGATTCAATTGATCAACGTAGTTTTGGCAACTGAGAAAGTCGTTTGAAGCTTAAATTAATTCTTGATATATTATGAAAATAAGTTACGAGTTAAATCCTCCCAAATTGGTAAAGAATGAGTATTTTGAGATTTCACTATTACAGAAGGAGATCCGAAATCTAATAGAACGCGCATTTTCTTTAAACGGGTTAGTCGATGGAATACATCTGACAGATTCAGTTTTGGGAGTTCCTCGACTGTCTAGCGTTACTGCTGCGAGTTACATAAGGAATAGTGGAATTGCCTTAAGCTTGAGTTGTAGTCTGAGAGTAAGGGACAGAAACTTCACATCCATTTTTCAATTTGTGTCTGATGCTACTTTGGTTGGGGTAAAAAGCCTCTTGGTACTTCTTGGAGACAAGCCATCAAAAGGTTCAGGAGACTCTAAATTAGTTCCTAGTGAAATACTAAAGGTGCTGCGTTCCGAGCGGTATGACACAGGTGTTGAATTGAATTTAACAGTACCGAGCAAAATCAGAAACATATCATCTATAAGAAAAAAAATTGAAGCCAAGCCAAATGCTCTTGTAACGCAGTCTATTTCATCCCTTTCCAACCTGGGTGAAATAGTTGATGTAGCTAGGCCTTTTGGCATTGGCGTGGTAGCCTGTATTATGACGCCATCCAAGAAAAATGAATTTTCTGCTGAGATGATTGGACTGGATTGGACGGAGTATCAAAAAGAACCAGTAGACTTTCTTAAGGAGGCCGGCAAAAGTGCCAATGAAATCCTTCTGACGTCACCTAATAGTTTTAAAGATGGATTAGAACTGCTTAAAGCATTAAAATAATACCCTGGCTGATTTCTGAAATTTTTTTAATACTTTGTGGGCTATTAAACTAAACCGTGAAAAAGAGATTCCCTTGTAGTAACAGACTGTATAATGAAACTGCAATCAATAAATAGAAACCGTAATTGTTTAACGATATCCGAACTCATCATCTTTTCTCGAGCGTACATGTATTATGGGATATCGCCCATTTTTCTAGCACTAATAATCTCTGTTTTGAGCTCATCAAGTACCTTTCTGTAATATATCTGCAAATTGCTATCTTCGGTTAATCTTGGTCTCCTGTAATTAACATCTATTTCCTTCTTGACCTTACCAGGCCTGTTGGTAAACACAATTACTTTATCACCGAGACAAACGGATTCTGATATATTATGGGTAACAAAGACAATAGTCTTTCTTGTTCTGGCCCATATAAGCTGTAATTCTACAAGAAGGAGATCACGAGTTTGTGAATCGAGAGAGGCAAATGGTTCATCCATCAGTAGTACTTCCGGATCCGTGACGAGTGCTCGTGCAATTGCTACTCTTTGTTTCATGCCTCCTGAGAGTTGGTAGGTAAATGCGTCAGCAAATTTTGTCAATTGCATTAAATCCAAGTAATGAAATGCTATCTCTTTTCTCTTTTTCTTTTCGACGCCAGCCATCTTTAAACCAAATTCAACGTTGTCTTTAACTCTGAGCCAGGGAAAGAGTGCATTTTCTTGGAATACGATAATTCTATCTGGACCTGTTTGTTTTATGACCTGTCCATTTAGGATTACCTCGCCCTCACTGGGTTTGTCTAATCCCGCCAGGATATTGAGCAGGGTTGATTTGCCACATCCAGAGGGACCAACGAGACATACAAATTGACCCTCTTCGATTGAAAGACTTACATTTTCGATAGCAGACAATCGATGTACCTTACTAGTAGAAGGATTTCCGAACCTCTTCGTAACGTTTCTCACTTCAAGTTTAGCCATCTTGTGTTACCTATAGTGTTCGTTTGCTACCATACGGGATTAATCTATTGTCTAATCCACTTATATGTCTGTAAATTCTTTAGAAGCCCGTAAATAAACTTTCAGATAGTCTACCACTATGTCATTATCGAGGCAATATAAGTCTAAATCTCATAATCGGAATCAATCCGATATATAGAACTCATAAGGTCTCAAACTTGAGAATGTACTGTTTGATTCAGATACAGTCCATGGGTTTGCTTTCTTGACTACTAAACAAGTAGACAGAGGGGTCGTAGACACAATAGCGAACAGTGATGAGCTTGCTGCTTTTTGAACCAAGATCAATATTCCAAAGCCTCTATATGAGGCCCTTGGAACTATTAGGTAAGTTACTAATATACGGTTGTTATGCGGAAATGCAACGCACATCGTCAGGAACTTTGTTGGTCGTAAAACCACAGGAGATGCTATCTAGAGTTTTAGCACAAATTATCTGCAAGGAGGGATTCTGCTTCAAATACTGTTACAGTCAGGAGAATGCTGTAGTTTTAGTTTTCTTAAAAAATGATCTGAGGCAATAAATTGGCATAAATATTGAATGACATTTAGGCGAGCACTACTTTTTTATTGATAAACGTTACAAGGATTTGTTAAGGTCCATAGGTCATTTAAGCAACCGTAAAATCTCGTCGGGTGTCGCGTTAGTCTTGAAAGCAGCTGAGTTTAGGCTGGTTAGAGAAGCTCTAAAGCCTGCTTCAATGAGCGTTTCTATAATTTTTCGTAATGGTTGTGGATTCCTTTTTAACCTAGATGCAATTTCATCTGATCTAAAATAATATGGAATGTCGTCTAATTCACCCTTTGACGCATACAGCATTTTTTTGATACTGTTAAGAGATCTTTCTGAACAGTGGTCGTAATATGCCATTTTTTCTACAAGGTTCTTGTCAAACAGTTTAGACACCCAGAGTGGCCCACCTATCGTATATTTAGCCCCACAAAGGCTACACACTTTTGACCCATCGTATTGTGCAATGGCATACCTATTTCCGCATTTAAAGCAGTGCAACAAGTATCCAATATTTTTATATACTTTATTGGCCTGAATATTACTGTAGAGGATTTTAACGTATACTCGAAGATAGTGCATAGTTGTATGCGCAAACAGCGGTTGAATGGCTAGATCTAGTCTCGAGGCTGTCAATGCGATTAAGGAAACAATAAGACGGATGGCGATCTCATTAGCATAAAAGGTCTTGACTGGCCGACCATAATACTTTCTCATACAAACATCAGGATATACTCCACATAATACAGCATTATCTGTGGCTGTAACAGATATGAGTCCCCCACTTATTATCGATCTGAGTACGCTATCGATGTAAGATGCAGGACTCCCGAATGGATCCAAATCGATGATCGAGAACCTGTCGTTGTTGCTAGTACCATGCTCTGCTAAGAATTTGAGCACTTTGTTTGTGGTGAAAAAACATTTGGAGCTGACCGAATTTAATTCGGCCCCTTTTTTCGCCATTTCGATCGCCGCGAAATTTATGTCATTAAGATATATTTGCTCGATTTCAGGAGCTTCCACTGCCACCCTTAGTGCCCTTGCACCTGTTCCACTGAAAGAATCTGCAAAATTTCTCTTGGTATACTTGAAATCTGATATGAATGCTCTATAAGCGAGCACAGAAATATCTCGATTTAATCTGGCTGCCTGATTAAAAAAAGCAGGAGATTTTGGGGGAACCTTATTGTTAAGCGATGCGGCAGGAACGATCAGCCGAGTCTTCCCCTCGATGGTTTCTACAAGTTCCTCTGCCATGTCATTATCTCCAAAGATCAGAGCATAGCATTAATACTTTGGATTATATGTCAATTCAACAACACAATCGATAATTTTTAGGTTGCCCTCATTAAGGACGAATTATGGGGGTTTACGTACACGTAAATACAGCGATCTCCCACTAAAAATGTGGCAAAATGCTCGTAACAACCTTTCAAGAACTATCAGCCTCCATTAAATCACAAGCAACTGCTTACCAGTACAAAGGAGCATTACGTCGTTATCTTGCTTATAGACACCAAGATAGCCTTACAGAGCTTTTATCCCAAACTAATGCTAAGATAAATAGAATCGGACATAAGTTCATAGTAATTGACCCCAATAACGCTAATGGATCGGAGAAGAAATTCGAGGTGTCAAGACGGCACGCAGCTAAAGTATACGCTGAACTAAAGAATGGCAACAATGTACTTGAGATATACAGATCTGGCTCAGGTATAAGGACGGACTACATAGTCAAACCAATAAGAAGATAAGAAGTACATTATCTCCCTTTTTATTCATAATCAAGCGGTACGTTCTTTCTACGAGAAATTGTAACACTTACAATTGCTGTTACTAACCGTAACATAAGAGCTCTTCTGGATCTATTGTTACCAATTGTAACGCTATGTGAAAATAATTCTGTTGATGTTACCAATCGTAACATATATAGCTATGACTACACCGTATGTTACCAATGGTAATAGATAAACTGATGATGAATCTTTATGCCTGCTGCAAATGTGGTCATCAATGGACAAATTGGGATGATGTTAGCAAGGAAGAGGGTCGTATTCCTCTTAATTGTCCCAAGTGTAGGAATGTCCGATGGAACCAACATTATACAAATGAAGAGGTGGCGCTATTTGAACAGCTTGAAGACCAACACGTTATAAGAAAAGATGCAAAAGTCAGTAAAATCCTTAGTTGGGAGTACAGGCGTGTTGACCTTGATTTCATTGCATATGAATTTCTCTATAAGATGATTCCACATCCAGATATGTTTGAGATTAAAAAAGTCCTTGCCATACCAAAGAAGAATTTAGAAGCAAGACATGATCTGATGCTGTCAATAATTCGGGATAGAATTACAAATATTGAAAAGTATGCAAACGAACGATTCTCAAAGTTTGGGGGATGGTGGTTTGATAACACCAGTAAATGGCCAGACCCCACTAGGAGGTATAGTATCAAAACAAAAACGATGAATGGATGTAAGCATAAAGAGGAGCCAGGAATTAAAGAGGCTTTTGCATCATCTAACAAACGCGATACGCCTAAGTATTTACGGCCTGTTATCTCTGCAGAGATCCTGCAAACCCTAGATCAGTCTTGATTCGGGCTATGGTAGGATCGCTTATGCGATCTTATTCCTTCTTATATGCCTCAGCACATTTTCTAATGATAGTGTCCTCATAGGTGGAGCTTTTGATTGCGACAACTCTTAAGTTGCTACCAGCGCTAATGGCTATATCGTTAGAATTTTCCTTCGGGTCTGTTAGACTTCGCAGTATTTCATCCGAATTTAGATTTGAAGCCTCGATTCTTGTTGGACTCATTTTTATGTCCATATGCACTTTCATGATTTTGGAATCTTTTTGGCAGCGACGCTGTCACTGACCTTAACATCTTCAAAAATGTTGACCTTTTTAGTTAGAAAAGTATCAACTGCTGATAGCCAGCTCGTTATAGTATATAGTGCTTGAATATCCCCATCCTCTATTGCCATATATTTTTCATTATTCAGAA
>Ga0184608_10000033_pt1 | contig 28605 bp, 22 predicted proteins | sample PLM1_30_coex_FD_133010 | JGI IMG/M metagenome (GOLD analysis project Ga0184608, IMG submission 133010) | Groundwater sediment microbial communities from an aquifer in East River, Colorado, USA - PLM1_30_coex | ecosystem: Environmental > Terrestrial > Soil > Riparian zone | place: USA: East...
CATACCACCTGGTCCATTTCGAGGTGTCCAACGCGATCGCCCGTGTCGTTCTGTTCGGCGACGAGGTCGCACCGCCCCTGGGCGGGCCGGTCGTCGAGGTGTGTGCCGTCGCGAAGCGCGACCTTAGCGCGGGCGAGGTCCTCGACGAGTACGGGATGTACATGACGTACGGGGAGGCGGTGAACGCGGACGAGATGAGCGCGATGCGGTACCTGCCCGAGGGCCTCGTCCAGGGGTGCGCGCTCCGGCGCGCGATCGCGAAGGACCAGGTCCTCACGTACGACGACGTCGCGCTCCCCGCGGGCCGACTCGCGGATCGGCTGCGCGCGGAACAGTACCGGCGCTTCCGCGACGAGACCTGGCTCGGCGACCTACTCGCAGGGAGCAGCGCCCCTCCCACTCTGGTCGCCGCTGGAGCAAATCGATGAAGGTTGTGATCTTTTGCGGGGGTCTCGGGATGCGGCTTCGCGAGTATTCGGAGTCGATCCCCAAACCGATGGTCCCCGTCGGCTATCGACCGATCCTGTGGCATCTCATGCGCTACTACGCGCACTACGGGCACAAGGAGTTCATCCTCTGCCTCGGCTACAAGGCCGACTGCATCAAGAAGTACTTCCTCGAGTACGACGAGACCGTGTCGAACGATTTCGTGATGAGCGCCGGCGGAAAGAAGGTGGACCTTCTCGCGAGCGACATCCAGGACTGGCAAATTACCTTCGTAGACACCGGCATGAGCTCGAACATCGGCCAGCGTCTCAAGCTCGTTCAGCCCTACGTCGATGATGACGAGATGTTCCTTGCCAACTACAGCGACGGTCTGTCGGATCTGCCCCTTCCGGAAATGATCCGCCGCTTTCAGCGGGAGCCCGAAGCGGTCGCGTCTTTCGCGGCCGTCGCCCCGACGAGCAGCTTCAGCCTGGTCCAGGTCGGCGACGAAGGACGCGTTCGGAGCATCAGACATATCCGAGACACCGGCGTGCGCATCAACGGCGGCTTCTTCGTCCTTCGGAAGGGGATCTTCGAGTACATCAGAGAAGGCGAAGAGCTCGTCGAGGAGCCATTCCGTCGGCTCGCCGCCGAAGGAAAGCTACTGGCGCACGTGTATGACGGCTTCTGGGCCTGTATGGATACGTTCCGGGAGAAGCAGCTCCTCGAGGACATGTACACGCGCGGCCAGGTCCCGTGGGAGGTCTGGAAGCCTCGTCTCAATCACCAGAAAGCGACGGCGTAGGGCCGCGCTCTTCGGGGATCGGTTGATGTAGCGCTCGCCATGGAAACCATCGGACTGCTCGGGAGTGGAAACGAACCGAAGAGGATCCTCGCGCTTGGGGCGCATTCGGACGACATCGAGATCGGCTGTGGGGGGACGATCCTGCGGCTCGCCGCGGAGCGCCCGCAGCTCGAGGTGCTCTGGGTCGTCTTCGCCGCGACGCCCGAACGGGCGGCCGAGGCGCACGCATCGGCTTGCGCGTTTCTCGAGGGGGTCGCTACCAGCAAGGTGATCGTCCGCGACTACCGGGATGGTTTCCTCCCATACTCCGGCGCGGACGTGAAGGACGAGTTCGAGACGTTGAAACGCGACTTCTCTCCCGACCTCGTCTTCACCCACTACCGGGAAGATCGGCACCAGGATCACCGGCTGATCTCGGATCTCACGTGGAATACGTGGCGCGATCACTTCATCCTCGAATACGAGATCCCGAAGTACGACGGCGACTTCGGGTCGCCGAACTTCTTCGCCTCGCTCACCGCGTCCGCGCTTGAGCGCAAGATCGATCTGCTGAGCAAGCACTTCCCGTCCCAGACGGCAAAGCCCTGGTTCACCGCCGACCTGTTCAAGGCGGTGGCGCGGATCCGCGGGATGGAGTGCGCCGCTCCCGAAAGTGTCGCGGAGGGGTTCTACTGCAGAAAGGCCCGGTTCTGACGGCTCTTCTCCCGTCCGGACGTCGCCCCTGAGATGACGGTCGCAAGCTCCGCCATCGGGTTGGCTGCACGGTCGATTGGGCATCGTGCGCTGATCCTGGTCACCAGCTACCCGGGTCAGCCAAGCTGTGCGGAGCTGGAACGCCAGGCGGCAGCCGGCGAACGTCCGCGGAAGGACTACGTCGAGCTCGCCCGCGTGCTGGGCGCTGAAGTCGTCGACGATTCTTATTTGAGGACGAAGTCCACGGCAGTCGCCAGAGTCATCGGACGCGTCGCCGGACGACCCGCGGCGCAGGTCGCCGAGGCGTTCCTTCGGGGCGGCGACTACGACCACGTCTTCGCATGGCCTGAGCGGATCGGACTGCCGCTTGCCCTCATCCACAAGATCGCCCACGTTGACCGCGACGTGGTGCTCGTCGCCGCGTGGCCCTCGCGCGGCGGGAAGGCTTTCATGTTGAGAAGGCTGCAGGTGCACACACGCCTTCGGGCGATCATGAGCGGCAGCAGCGCTCAGCTGGAGATCGCCGCCGGGCGGCTCGGGGTGCCCAGAGACAAGCTCCACCTGCTGCCCCAGCCGGTGGACGAGCTCTTTTGGCGACCGCGTGCTCCGGCGCGGACAAACGTCATCTGCTCGGTCGGTTCCACGGGGCGCGACTACGACACGCTATTTTCGGCGGTCACGGACCTCGACCTCGACCTGCGGATCGCGGTCGGCCGCGGCGATCTGCGCGACCCTGCACTCGAGGACCGCCTGAACGGAAGGCTTCCGTCCAAGACGACGATCGAGCACCTGGCTCCAGCCGAGCTCCGAGACCTCTACGCATCGGCCCGTTTCGTGGTCATGCCGCTCGAGGACGTGGAGTCCGACGCCGGGGTGACCGCGCTGACGGAGGCTATGGCGATGGAAAAGGCCGTGATCGTGACGCGCACACGCGGCCAGATCGACGTGATCGAGGATGGCCGGCAGGGTATCTACGTGCGACCTCGCGATCCCGAGGCCCTCCGCCGCGCGATCCAGTACCTGGTCGCGCATCCCGCGGAAGCCGACCGGATGGGACGCGCCGGGCGAGCGCTCGTCGAGGAGCGCCACACGTTGACCGAGTATGTCGAGCGGCTCGCGTCGATCGTGCGCGGCGAGGCAGTGCTCGACCGGAGCAATTGACGACCTACGACCTCGCCATCGTCGGCGGGGGCATTCTGGGGCTCGCCACGGGCAGAGAGTTCCTCCGCCGGGATCCTTCGGCTCGCGTTGCCATTCTCGAGAAGGAGGATCAGCTCGCCCTTCATCAGACCGGCCGCAACAGTGGAGTGATCCACTCGGGCATCTACTACACGCCCGGTAGCGCGAAGGCGCGTTTCTGCGTCGCTGGTGCCAGTTCGATGATCGAGTACTGCGAGGAGCACGCGATCCCGTATTCCCGAGTGGGGAAGCTCATCGTCGCGATCGCGGAAGAGGAGCTGCCGAGGCTCGAAGAGCTTCGACGCAGGGGAGCGGCGAACGGAGTCGATGGCGTAACGCGGCTCGATCCGGCCGGCATTCGTGAGTGCGAGCCGCACGTGCGAGGCATCGCGGCGCTGCATGTGCCGAGCACGGCCATCGTCGACTTCCGCGTCGTCGCGAGCGCGCTGGCCTCCGACCTAGCCCGCGCCGGTGCCGAAATCCGGTTGCGGAGCGAGGTGCTCGCGATCCGCGCGCAGCCTGCGCACGTCGAGGTCCGCACGGGCTCGGAGACCATCGAATGCGGACAGGTGATCGCGTGCGCGGGGATCGGGAGCGACAGGATCGCGCGACAGATAGGCGGATCGGACGCCATCCGGATCGTGCCATTCCGCGGCGATTACTACCGCCTTGCGCCCGCGCGTCGCGCTCTCGTACGCGGTCTGGTTTACCCGGTGCCTGACCCGCGCTTTCCGTTCCTCGGCGTCCACTTCACGCCCAGGATCGACGGCGAGGTGTGGCTGGGCCCGAACGCCGTTCTCGCGCTCGGGACGGAGGCGTACCGGCGACGAGACATCGATCTTGCGCAGGCCTTGACGTTCGTCGGGTACGCGGGCTTCAGGAAGATGGCGGTGCGGTACTGGCGCACGGGTCTCGCCGAGATCTTCCGCGACTACTCGAAACGGTTGTTTCTTGGCGCGCTCCGCCGGTACATGCCTGACCTGCGCGGCTCGGACTTGCTGCCCGGTCCCTCAGGCATTCGCGCGCAAGCGATCGGTTCCGACGGGACGATGCTCGACGACTTCTGGTTCGAGACGCTCCCTAGGGTGCTGGTCGTCAGGAACGCGCCCTCGCCGGCGGCGACCGCCTCGCTCGCGCTGGCCCGGGAGATCGTCGATCGCGCCCAAGCGGCCAGACCGGACTAGCAAGCGCTCGCACGGTCCCGGCGCGAATTGAGGCGTTATTGACGGTGGATGGAGCAGGAGCGGCCCAACGGGGGGCGCCTGCACGAAGCTCCGGGGAACTCATGCGGGCCCAGCAGTTCTCCTCAATCCGTCTGCGGTTCGATTCGTCGCGTGACTGCGAAAGACCATGCGCAACAGGAGGACCCTGCCCTATGAATCTCTTTTCACTGCCCCGCGCGACGCACCAGCTCCGCATGACTGGGCGCGTGTTGGGGGGTGTGCTCCTCGCCGCACTCGTTCCAATCTCGGCGATCACGGCGAGCGCCGCCGGGCCGATCGCCTCCTCCAACTTCGCCGGCGTGGAGGACCCGCTCTCCGAGGGCGGCACGTGGGTGCCGCTCACCTCCCTCTGGCCATACACCGCCCAGCTCCAGAAAAACAACGGAGCCTTTCCCGAGCAAGCCGGACACGCGGGCGCGCACACCACAGCGGCGGTCCCGGCGGCCCAGTACTCAGAGATCGTCGTCGGAAACGTCGGTGGTCCGCAAGACAACGTAGGGCCGATGGTTCGCGTGCAGACGTCCGGTCCCTCAGTCGATAGCCACTATCTGTGGTGGGCGAGCCCGCCCGGTGGAAACGCGAATGGCTTTTATCGCATCGACGCGACTGGAACGAGCTACCTTCCAGAGATACTCGTGCAGACGTCGGGCGTGGCGGCTGGAGACACACTCCGACTGATCGCGCGGGGCCCGGTCTTCTACGGGATCAAGAACGGGAAGCGCGAGTTCATCTACAACCCCGAAGCGGCCTCTTCTCACTACCCCACCGGGTCAACCGGGCTGCTCGCGTATGACGGGGACGGCGTGCCGACAAACGCCAAGATCGCCTCGTGGTCGACTGGCGCTGCCCCCGTCTCCTCCGGGACCTGGGCGTCCACAACTTTCACTGGGACCGAGGATCCTCTGGACGAAGGGGACCGCTGGTATCCGCTGCCCGGCTACCTGGGATTCAGCAAGCAGAACGGTCTCGCAACTAGCAAGACGGATGCGGGCCACACGGGGCACAACGCCTCGGGCGTGTGGAGCATCACCCCACCGGCGAGCCAATATTCCCAGGTCACGTTGGGCGCGGTGGCCAGCGGCGGCGGCGGGCCGATAGTCCGTATAGACCGCACCGCCAGCGGGCAGACCGGATGGCTGCTGCTGCTGTGGGCCGACGACCCGACCCTATCGGGGATTTACAAGCTCTCCTCAGACGGAAGCGGCGCTCCAGTCTTTAGCCTGGGCACGTACTTTCCCGCCACGCCCACGATCGCCGTCGGTGACAAATGGCGCCTGGCCGCCGACGGAAACACCCTCACCGTTTCCAAGAACGACGCGTCCCAGTTCACCTACACGACCGACGGTTCGTACGCCTCGGGTGACGTAGGGATCGAGGCTTACACCTCCGCGTTTGGATTCTCCAGATGGGAAGGCGGAGCAACTCAGGACACCGAGCCCCCGACGCCTCCGTCGAACCTGACCGCGACCGCAGCGAGCGGCACGCAGATCAACCTGGCCTGGACCGCCTCCACCGACAACGTCGGTGTCACCGGGTACCAGATCGAGCGCTGCCAGGGTGCAGGCTGCACCAACTTCGCTTCGGTCACGACTGTGACCGGCACCACCTTCAGCAACACGGGCCTCACGAACGGCACGCGTTACAGCTACCGGGTCCTGGCGAAGGATGCCGCCGGCAACGTGAGCACCTATTCGAATACGGCGAGCGCATCGACGCCCGACACGCAGGCGCCGACAGCCCCATCGAACCTCACCGCGGCCACCGTAACCAGCCACCGAGTCGACCTGACATGGACCGCGTCCGGTGACAACGTCGGAGTTACCGGGTACCAGATCGAGCGCTGCCAGAACCCGGGCTGCACCAACTTCGCGCCTCTCGCGACGACCACCGGCACTACGTACAGCGACACCACCGTCACGGCGGACAACATCTTCCGGTACCGCGTGAAGGCTACGGATGCCGCCGGCAACGCGAGCAACTACTCGAACGTGGCGACCGCGAACACGGACACCACCAGCCCGACGGCGCCAACCGTGCTGACCGCGCTTGGGACAAGCTCGAGCCAGGTGAACCTGCTGTGGACGGAGTCGACCGATAACGTGGGGGTCACCTCATACCTCGTCGAGCGTTGTGAGGGCCTGGGCTGCTCGAACTTCACACAGGTCGCGACGGTTGCGGGCACGTCCAACACCTACAACGACAAGAACCTGAAGGCGGCCACCGTGTACACCTACCGCGTCAGGGCTACGGACTTCGCCTGCAACCAGGGCGACTACTCGAACACAGCGACCGCGACGACGACACTCGCTCTCGGTCTCTAGTCGCACATGCTTACGACGGCGCGGCGCCGGAGATCATCCGGGCGCCGCGCCGTCCGCGGGGAAACGCACATCGGCCTGACATGAACACCTCGCCGCAGGACGATCGACATGTCGTGGTGATCGGGAGCGGTCCCGCGGGTGCGATGGCCGCCCGGACCCTGGCCGAGCGCAACATCCCGGTGATCTTGCTCGAGGCGGGATCCCGACGGTCTGACCTCGGCCTCACGCTTCGGGTCGCGGGTGTGACGGTGCTGAACATGCGCCGGCGACTGCGGCAGCGGACCGACGGTGTCACCAAGACCGGCGATCCAAAAATCGAGCTGTGGGAAGACATCGCGGCAGGCGGCCTCACCAACCACTGGGCTGGCGCGGTCCCTCGTTTCTCTTCCGACGACTTCCGCGACGCCGACCGCGCCGGCGAGGCCTACCGCTGGCCGATCGACTATGAAGACCTGGCCCCGTGGTACGACCGGGTCGAGCCGCTTCTGCACGTTTCCGGAGCTGCGGCCGACGTTCCGCAGCTGCCGGCGAGCCGCGTGCGCCGTGTCCGGACGCTGGCAGAGGATTGGTCGCAGGTGGCAGCTGCTGCCCGCGGCCTCGGGCGGAGCGTGCTGCCCCTGCCCTACGCCTATGACTCGGACACGACGCTCACGCTCAGTGGGACCCGATTCAATGCCTTCGTTCGCCTGGTCAAGCCGGCGCTACGGACGGGACGCGTCTCGGTGCGGTTCGATGCACGCGTCGAGCGGCTGGAATGGTCGCGGCAAGACCGACGCGTGAGCCATGTGGTCTACAGGGACACGCGGACCGGTCGTGAAGAGCGTGTCGCCTGCCGCGCGGTCGTGCTCGCTGCCGGAGCCGTCAACAGCGCCAGGCTCCTGCTGGGGTCGCGGAGCGCCGACTTTCCCGAGGGACTCGGCAACACCGAAGGCATCCTCGGCCGGTACCTGCATGACCACCCCCAGGCCAAACTGATTGTCGACCTCGACCGGCGCATGTCGATTCATCCCGCGACCTACATCTCCCGCGCTTCGCTCGGCGGTGCGGAACCGCTCTATGCCGCCGCTGCCGTTCAGTGGACGGGCACCGCGATCCGAGCCAAGAGCCTCTTCGGGGGGAGCCCGGGACGCCTGCCCTGGATCGGCTTCAACGTTGTTGGGACGATGGCACCGTCACGCGAGAACGGCGTGATGCTCGACACGCGACCGTGCCCGTCCAACGAGTCCGCCGGCGTGGCCCTGCATCTTCAGCGGCCCGCGGAGTCGAACGCGGCACTCACGAGAACGCGCGACGAGATCCTCGACATCTTGGACCGCGCGGGGGCAGGCCCGCGGATGCGCCTCTGGAAGATTGAGGAGCTTGGAAACTCCATCCACTTCGCCGGCACCTGCCGCATGCACGACTCTCCGCGCTTCGGGATGCTCGACAGGTGGAACCGGATGCACGCCGTACCGAATGTGATGGTCGCGGACTCGTCCGCGTTCACGACGGGGCCCGAAAAAAATCCGGCTCTCACGGCGATGGCCCTGTCCGCGCGCGCCAGCGACAAATTGGCGCGCGATCTTCGCGCCGGCTACGTCTAGGAAGCGGCGCGCAGCGTTCCTGACGCCTCTGCGGCGATAGCCTCGAGGCGGCTCTCACGCTCCAGCATCGCCTCGGTCGGCTGCAGGCCGACCGTTTCGAAGACGGTGCGAAGCCGGTGGACCCAGTCGTGGCGGAGCGCGGCGTTGCGGACGTTTTCTCGGCTGATCCTCGCGAGCCGCTGCGGATCGCTGTCCAGCTCGAGCAGCATTCGCCCCACGTCCGGCGAGTCGAACGGAAGCGGAATGACCGCGTCGGGCCAGTCGAACTGCCTCTTGAATTCCTCGGTGCGAGGGGCTTCGCCCAGCATGATCGTCCCAGCGGCGGCGCCTTCGTAGAACCGCCCGGAGATCTCCTCCGTGGTGATCTCGGTTTCGTTTACGAGGGCGCGGTTCGCGATGAAGAACCGACTTCGCTGCAGAAGGCTCGCGAGGAGGAGGCGGTGCTCGCTCGCATCGTCGACGTGGAACGAGCGCTGCCTCAAGCCGATCCCGCTCGCGGCGACGGTGTCGTAGTAATAGAAGATGCGACGTTCGATCGCGAGGCGCGCGAGCGCGTCATGCGTGACCAGCGACCGCCGCCCGATGTTGCAGACGTCGATCGCGCGCGGCGGCATCCCGGGAAGCGGTGAGAAGCGGAGGACGTCGACCGCCATCGGAAGGTAGCTGCAAGGACGTCCGGTGATCCGCGCGACATCGGTGATCGGGTGGCGCAGACCGACGAAGACGTGATCGAACTCCGCCAGTAGCTCCACGAGGTAGCCGGGCAGGTCAGACGTCCAGATCTCGTTGATGAAGCAGGCCGCCACGCGGCTTCGCTTGCGCCAGTCGGGGACCGTCGCGAGCGCCATGAGCTCGTACGCACTGTTGAAGACGGGAAAGAAGAGGTCGTACTCACGCTCCAGCCGTACCGACGAGGGCCGCGGCGCTAATGCTCGCGCGAACGTCCGCGATCCCGTGCCGAAGCGCGCGAGCTTGTATGCGCGGCGCGTGAACTCCAGCGCCCCGCGGTCACCGGCGTCGACGCGATCCGCCCCCGTGACGCTGGTGACGACGTCCTCGAGCTCGTACTGGAGGCAGTAGGCGACAAGGTCGGAGAGACCGCGCATCGAGAGGAGCAGCACATTCCCGCCATCACCCCGGACCAGGCGGGTTCCGCCTAGAGCTCGCGTGTCCGACCCTTTCCGCATCGCGTCAGAGCGGAAGGCCGTGCTGATCGTGGTCGTCGTCGTCCTGGTCGCCGTACGACCGGGCGACGAACTCGAGGATGGCGACGCCGTAGCCGCCGAAGGTCACGGTCGCGGTGTTGCCCACGGGCAGCATGGTCAGGGGCGGGCCGCTCGCGAGCGGCGTGGCGTCGTCGATTTGGCGCACGGTGACCTGGCTTATCCCGCGGAGGTTGCGGACGCTCACCTGCACCGTCGCCGGAAGTCCTGGGCCGCCTACGACGGTCGGGCCGTCCACCTGTCGGTTCACGACGAGCACGCGGACGTTGGATGAGTTCGGCGCCCGCACGGCCAGCGTCTCTACTCCGGGTTGGCTCGATCTCGCAAAGAGCAGTCTGCTTCCCGGCGGGAAGTAGCGGGCCAGGTGGTAGTCGCGCCAATAGGGGAGGCGCGGCACGCCCGTGACCGGATCGACCAGCTGGAATATCGGGTTGTCGGGATGCGCGAACTCGTACTGAAAGATCGTCGCGGCGCCGCCGAGCGCGAGAAGGCGGAAGGCGCTCGCGCCCCAGGCCGCGCCATAGGCGTTGTACGGGCGACGCGTCGGGTCGTCGCCGCCGGCGCCGGTGACGTTGAGCTCGGTGACCCACACCGGGATGCCCCACGCGCGCATGCGGAGGAGGCTGCCGACGATGCCGTCCAGACTGTCGAAGAGGAACTGGTCGCTTTGCTCGACGAGCCAGCCGCCGTAGCCGTGGTAGGTCAGCGCGTCAGGCCTGCGCGCGGCGCCCGCGATGAGCCCGGTGACGTACTCGGTGGCGTCCGTCGCGGGGCCCAGGAGCTTTATGGATGGATCGACGGCCAGCATCTTCGCCGTCGCCGCGTTCCACATCGCGACGTACTGCGGCGCTGTGATGTTTGGAGCACGATCCGGCATGCAGGCGATCGACATGAGATCGGGCTCGTTCCAGAGCTCCCAGTACTTGATCCGATTCGCGACACCGGCGGGGTTGGTGACGGTCCGTCCGTCCTCGGCGATGAACGAGCCCGCGTTGTAGTAGGCGACCAGCCGGGCCATATAGTCCGCGAACTCGCCGAAGGTCGGGTCGCCGATCGTGCGCGTCGTGCAATTCCACATCCACTCCGGAGCCTGGAAAATGTTGAGCACCGTTTCCGCTCCTGCGGCCGTGATGTCGGCCACTACCGAGTCGAGCGAGCTGAAGTCCCAGCTCCCCTTGACCAACCCGGCCGGGATCATCGGAGCGGGCCCGCCGGGCCAGCAGCACCCATCGGCCGTCGCGTTGATGCGAATGCGGCGAGCGCCAAATTCATGGAGGAGCGCTCGCGTACCGGGCGCGCGGTCGATCGCGCCCGGGTATTTGATCTGGGTGCCCATCTCCGTTCTCAGCGTCCAGAGCCGTAGGCTCGCATCGACGGACACAGTGGCCGGCGCGGCGGTGGTCTCGCCGCTCCCAACGAGGGTCGCAGCAGAGGCCAGCAGGATCACGAGCGCCGCCAGGCGCCGGCGCGCTCCGCTGACCGGTCGCCCTGGGTTGGCCCTCACGATGCGGCCGCGACCCGCTCGGTCGCGGCGTCGCCCGCAGTGGCCGCATGCGGGCTCGATGTCCGAAAGACGTACCCGACCGCGGGGACGCTGACGATCGACCCGCGAGCCCCGCCGTCAAGCCCGAGCTTCTTCCTCAGATGGCAGATATGGGAACGGAGTGAGTTCGCGGCACCGCCGTCGTTGCCCCAGACGTACGTGAAGAGCCGGTTCGCGGGGACGACGTGTCCGGCGTTCTTGACGAGCGTGTAGAAGATCCGAAATTCCGTTGGCGTCAGGCGGGTCACGACCGAGCCTTGTTCCACCTCGTGACCCTCAGGATCGAGACGCAGGTCCGCGAGCTCGAGCGGCGGCTCGGTCTGCTCCTGAACAGCCACGCGCGAACGCCGGAGGATCGCGCGGATGCGCAGGGTGAGCTCCTTGAACTCGTATGGCTTCGTCATGAAGTCGTCGGCGCCGAGGTCGAAGCAGCGGTACGCGTCGCTGCGACCGCTGGGTCCGCCCACTACGAGCACCGGCGTCTGGTCCTCGGCGCGTATCGAGCGCAGTACGTCAAAACCGTCGGGCGGAGGCAACGCGAGATTGACGACGACGAGATCCGGCCGCTCGGCCTTGAATCGCCGCAGGGCCTGCGCCCCATCTGACGCCTCGATCACGACGAAGCGTTCGCGACGCAGCTTGTGCGCGGCGATGTCGAGCTGATCGAGGTCGTCCTCGACGAGCAGGACCTTCATCTGTGGCTCCGCTGCACTGGCTCTCATCGGTTTGCATGAGTCATGACACGCAGATGGCGTTGAGAAGCCCTTGGCCGTTTCGTGTCGGTCCGCGCGCGGAGGCTTGCAAGTCGGGGTGATTCACCCTTAGCGGGCGTGCCCGGGTGCAGAACACCTCAATACCGTGTCAACGCTCGAGCCGTACGGTGCCCTCCCTTGGACGGCGTGGTTCGACGTGGCACGTAACTTCTCTGTGGTCGCCATAGGGCAGGCGATCACCTGGACGGCGAGCTTTCTCTTCACATTGGCTCAGGCCCGGTATCTGAGCCCGACCCGGTTCGGCGAGCTGTCGCTCGCTCTCTCCATTGCCGTGATGTTGGGCGTCGTCGTCGACTTCGGGCTTGGCACAAAGCTCGCGCGCGACGTCGCGAAGAGGCCGGACGCCGCTGGACAGGCGTTGCTCGCGTCGTTCGCCGTACGCGTAGCCCTCTGGTGCCTCGCGATGCCACTGGCATGGGGAGGCACCGTGATCCTGGGCTACGACCCTGAGCTCCAGGCGAGCATCCTCATCCTCGCGGCATCGCTCCTCATCGGGGGCTTCGCTTCCAGCCTTAGCGCCTACTTTCAGGGTCGCGAGGCGTTCCTATTTCCGTCACTGGGCTCGATCGCGCAACGGGGGTCGGCCGCGCTTCTCGGCATTGCGGCCCTCGCGATGGGACACGGGATCGTCGTGGTCTCCAGCGTGTACGTCGCCGCGACTCTGGTGCAAGTCCTCGTGATGATTCCGGGGATGCGAAAGCATCCGATCTCGTCGACGATCCTCGAGCGAGGCGCGGTTGTCGACATGTTCCGAGGCACCGCGGTCCTCGGGTGTTTCTGGATCCTCGGCGCGTTCTACTACAACGTCGACATGATCATCCTCCAGCGGCTCGTGCCGCCGGAGAACCTCGCGTGGTACGCGGCGGCATACCGGCTGTTCAACGCGAGCGCTATGGTGGTCGGGTTCGCGCTCGGCACCGTGCTCTATCCGGCACTGTCGCGGCTGTCGGTCGACTCACGTGACACGCTCCGTCATGCCCTAGAGCGGTCGTTCTCGTTCGCACTGGCGTGCGGGATGTTCCTGGCGGTGACCATTGTCCTCACCGCGGATCAGCTGGTGGCGCTTCTTTATCCAGCACACGACTACGCGCAGGCCGCGAACACCCTGCGGCTGCTCGCCCCCGGTCTGGTGGGGATGTACGCAAACGGGATCTTCTTCCTGACGCTCATCGCGATGGGATCCGAGCGCCGGCTGCTGCTGATGGCCGCGACCCTCGCGCTGCTGAACCCTGTCGCGAACGTCCTCGTCATTCCCCTTCTTCAGCAGAACGGCGCCGCGCTCGTGACCTCCGCGACCGAGATCATCGTCTTCCTATGGGTGCTCGCCGCGACCCCGAAGGACCTGCGCAGCGCGGCACGCCCGGCGGTCGCCCTGAAGGTCCTCGTCGCGGCGACCGGGGCGGCGGCATCTCTGTTGTTGATGCGTGAGTGGTCCCTCTTCATCTGCGTGCCGATCGCCGGCATCGTGTACGTGACCGTCGCCGTCGCGCTCGGGATCGTGCCGCCTCAGGACCTTCGCGCGGTGCAAAGCCGGTTCACACGACGTACTGCTACACGGGGACTCGACGCGGGAAGCGAGGCCGCCGTCGCGGACGGCGTAGCGCGCGCCGAGTCGCGGGTCGCCTGACGGTGCGCGTCCTGTTCCTGACGACCGAGTTCCCCTGGCCGGCCACCGGAGGCGGTCGCCTCGGCACGCTCTCACAGCTTCGGATCCTCTCGTCGCTGCCGCAGGTCGAGCGCATCCGTTTGTTCTCCGTCGATGAAACGGAAGTCCGCGTCGACCATCGTGACGAGCTGATGCGCGAGGTGTCGAAGCTCGAGGTGATCGACCCGGTCTTCCACCCCGTCCATCTCTTTCGGTATCCGCGTTACGTGCCACGCGTCGTATGGCTCAGGGCCATCCACGGAGTGCCCTACGTCGTCGGAAAGTGGGACTCCTCTGTTGTGCGCGAGAAGCTCGCGCAGGAGCTCGGTGCGCACCTGTTCGAAGTTGTCTGGCTCGACGGCCTCGGCATCGCTCACTACCTTCCCCTCGTACGGACCCTGCAGCCGAGCGCGCGCGTGGTGCTCCGCCAGTTCAACGTCGAAAGTGACCGCTTCGCGCAGTACGCGCGACAGCAGCGCGGGCCAAAGAAGCTGCTGGCCGAGATGGAATGGCGTGCATCGCGGCGCTACGAGCGCGACACGCTTCGCGCGGTGGACGCCGTTGGCGTTGTCTCCGCCGACGATGTGATCACGTGCCGCGAGCTTGCCGGCGTGGAGGCGCTCAACGTGCCGCATCTTGTGCCCTTCGCCCGCGGTCCTGCCCGCGACAATCCCGCGCCGCGTTTCTGTTGGGTCGGCAACCTCGCCTGGGAGTCGAACGTGCGCGGGCTCGACTGGTTCTGCGCGGAGGTCTGGCCGCGCATTCGCGAGCGCTTGCCCGATGCCACACTCGAGATCGCCGGCGCCGGGTTGCGAACCGACAAGGTCGGCGTGGCGATCGCGCCCTCCTCATGGCGCCGCCCCGGGATCACTGTGCTCGGGTTCGTCGACGATCTCACGACGTTGTACGAGCGCTCGGCCGCGATGGTGGCGCCGATCGTTGGAGGAACCGGAGTACGCGTCAAGCTCCTCGAGGCATTTCGCCACGGTCTGCCGGCCGTCACGACGCCGGACGGAGCGGCTGGACTGCCGATCCAGGCGGGGCGCGAAGCTTTTGTCGAGGGAGAAGCGAGCGCGTTCGCGGCACGGGCCGTCGAGCTCGCCAGCTCGAACCGCCTACAACAGCAACTCCGCGAGGCCGCATACACGTTCTTGGAGCGGCACAACGGCCTCGCCGAAGCCCAAGGCGTCGTATGTGCGCTCCTCGGATCGGTGCCGACAGCTGGGCACGCAGGCGAGGTGCCGCCGCGCTTCACCGTTCGCGACGCTGATTTCGAGCTCCATCGCACTTCGAGGCGTCCATGCGCCTCATAGATCCGGTTGGGGCAGCGATCCGCATCGCGGGCGAGATGGATGCCGGTCTGGGCGCCCGCCTCGAGGGCCTGCAACTACACCGCCGACGTGACTTGGGATTCCGTGTCATGCGCGCGCTCGTGAGGCCAGGGGACACCGTTCTCGACGTCGGCGCGAGCTTTGGCATCTACACGTTCGAGCTCTCGCGACTCGTAGGACCCCGCGGCCGGGTCCACGCGATCGAGCCGGATCCGCCCAGCATCGCTCGGCTTCAGGACATGCGCCGCGGGCGGTCAAACATCACGGTGCATCCGGTTGCGCTCTCCGACCGGTGCGGGACCGCAACACTCCATGTCCCCGTGCTCCGCGGTCGTCATGTCGGCACTCTCGCGAGTCTGACGGTGCCGAGCTGGCACGACGGGCTCGACCATGTCGCAGTCGCCGTCGACCTCAGACCGCTTGACTCGATCCTCTCTCCAGAAGATCGGCCGGCCTCGTTCGTGAAGATCGATGTCGAAGGTCACGAGCTGGCGGTGCTCCGTGGCGCTGCCGCGACGCTGCGTGGCCTTCCGGCGATGCTCGTCGAGATCGAGCAGCGCCATCAGACGACGGACATACGAGCCACGTTCGAGTTCATCCGAACGATCGGCTATGTCGGATATGCGGTCGGACCCCGCGCCCTCATGCCGCTCGATGAGTTCGATGTTGCACGAGACCAGCTCGCCTTCGTGCGGGGGGACCGCGCTGTGCCGTCCGCCTATATCCACGACTTCCTGTTTGTGCGGCCCGGCACCGAGGTTCGCAGCCTCCCGATCTCAGCGTAGGAGCATCGTGTCGGCGCGTCCGGGCCGCTGCGACTCCTTGGCGGGAGTATTAAGAATGTGGCGCAGCCGACCGCCAATGCGAAACACGGCTGGGATTGTCAACGGCTCCTCAATACGACCTCAACGCTCACGAGTGACGCTCTCGCTGGATGCGACCCTATCTGGACACGGCGCGCTCATACGTCTGGATCCTCGTCGTCGTCATCGGGCTCACGTGGGGTTCGGGCGTCGCCATGGCATACCTCGAATACACGACGTCGTTCCAGGCTGATGCCACCGTCTGGACCCAGCGCGGCCTGCTTCGCCTACAGGACGATGGCCGGCTCGTCGTCTCGCCGGAGGTGGCGCCGCCTCAGGATCCTTCTGTCGCGACGCTGATGACGCCGGCCGCCGAACAGGCGGGGGCGCTGGGCGAGATGTTGCAGACAAGGGATTTTCTGCGCGAGGTCGCGTCACGCGCGTCCCTTTCCGTACCTGCTTCGCCGAGCGACGAGCGCAAATTCCTCGACGACATGAGCAAGCGCTTCAAAGTCGAGGTCCTCGGCACGAACCTGCTCCGAGTCTCCTACCGCGCGCGCGACCCACGCGTCGGCCCCGCGGTGGTGCAGGCGGCTCTGGCGCTGCGGAAGGAGAGGTCGGTGGAGGCGCGGCTGTCCGCGCTGGAGGCCGCGACGGGTTCCTACCGAAGTGAGCTGGCGCTCGCGCAGGGACAGGCCGCGGCGGCCCAAGCCGAGCTCGCGGTCTTCGACGAAGCGCACCGGCCACCCTTCGATGCAGTCGAGCTGTACGAGCAAGGACAGCTCCGCGCCGCGGTCGAGGACGCCAAGGGCCGCGTCACCGACCTCAAGGCTCGGATCGAACGCTCATCCGTCATGGCGGGCATCGTCCAGACCGCCGACAGCCTCGATTTCCGGGTCGTTGACGAACCGGTCGAGGACGCTCGGCCGTCGGGCGGCACCAAGCCTGCCGCGATGATCGCAGGCAGCGCAATGGCGGCCGGGCTGGCCCTGGCGGCCCTTCTGGTCCTGGGCTGCACGCTTCTCACGAGCCGCGTCAGGGCCGAAGCCGAGACGCTCCGTCCAGTGCCCGCGAACCTCTTCGCCGCACCCGCACCGAAATCCCGGGAGACCGCACCGCCCGAACGAGTCATGACATGACGTACATGGCCGTCGCGGTTGTCTACCTCCTGGTGTGCGCGGGGATCGGGCTCGCGCGCGGGCGGGGGAGTCTGAACGTGCTGGTCACCGCGTCCCTCGCGGCCGTGATCGTCTGCGCGCAGCTCGCGCTTCTCTTCACGCGGTGAGCGCAGCCGACGTCGGCGCGTGGCGCGCCAACGATGCCGAGCTGTCGCGCCCACGCCGAGCACCGCTTTACCTCGCCGGTTTCGTCATCGTGCTCGCCGGCGCGTACGCCGTGGCCCTCATCGCGTCAGAGGGGCAGCCGCTGCTCGCCGCCCCGCTCGTCGGTGCGCTCGTTGCGCTCGCCGTGCTATTCAGGCCGGTCGTCGGCGTCTATTTGCTTTTTGGTGCCGCGATCTTGCTCGAGCAGTGGCCGATCACGGGGCTCGAGCCGCTTACGGCGCAAACGCGCTTCTTCGAAAACCTATCGGGATTCTCGGACGTGCCGTTGCGTCTCAGCGCGTGCGACCTTCTCGCTCTGCTGACCCTGGCGAGCTGGCTGCTCCGACGTGCGGTGGGACGTTGTCCTCCGATGCGCGCCGGACCGCTCTGGTGGGGCGTCGCGGCCTACGGCCTGATGGTCGTGTTCGGGACGATGATCGGCTTCGCCCGCGGAGGGGAGTGGGATGCGATCGCGACGCTCGCGGAGGCGCGGGGGCCGATATACCTCTGTCTGCTCTATCTGCTGACGGCCAATCTCGTGCGTGACCGCGGGCAGCTGGTGGTCCTGCTGTGGGCGTTTGCCCTCCTCGTGGGGGTCAAGGCGTTTCAAGCGATCGGCAACTACGCCCAAACGCTGAACGGTCCGGAGCGTCTCGAGGCCGTCACCGGGCACGAGGACGTCATCTTCTTCGACATCGCGATCACCCTTGCGCTTGTGATGGCCTTGCTCCACGTGCGCGGGAAGCTCTTCTTCGTCCTGCTCGCGCTGCAGCCGGTGATATTGGTGGCGGACCTGGTGACGACGCGACGCGTCGCCTTCGCCGCCTTGGCTGCGTCCCTCGCGGTGGTCGCGCTCATGGCGATGCTCGAGCGCCCGCGCGCGACTGCGCTGGTCGTCGGCGTCGGCTTGTTCGCGTTCGGCATCTACACCGCGACCTTCTGGGATGAGACCGGCGCGATCGCCGAGCCCGCCCGAGTCCTGCGCGAAGTCGTTGATCCGAACTCGGCCAGCGGGCGCGATCAGTCATCCAACATATGGAGGGACATCGAGAACGCGAACATCGCGTACACCGTGAAGCAGCTTCCGCTCACCGGCGTCGGCCTCGGGCAGGAGTACCTGTTCCAGCGCGAGCCCCCGAAGATCCTGGGTAGCTTCATTTACTGGCGGCTCACGACCCATAACGCGGTCCTCTGGACCTGGCTAAAAGCGGGCGCCTACGGTGCCTTCGCGTTCTGGCTCCTTGTGACCCAGGCTGTCATCTTCCTTCTGCAGCTCTACCGGCGACTCGACGATCCCCTGCTGCGGGCCGCCGCCGCATTTCCGGTGCTGCTGATCGTCACCCAGGTCGTGTTCTCGTCGTTCGACCTTGGCCTCACGTACAACCGGACAATGATCGTCCTCGGAGTCGCGCTCGGCCTCGCTGGTCCGCTCGCCGCGTGGAGCGCATCCGTTCGCGCTCCCGAACGCGGCTAGTGCGCGAGGAGGTAGTTCCTCACCAGCACACCGTAGGGTGACGAGGGCGTGCCGTCGAAGTTCGTGAGAAGCGAGTTCGCCTGACCCCACGTGCTCCACGACCAGACGAGGTAACTCGCGCCGCGCGCCTCGAGCCAGTTCATCAGCGCCGTCATCCAGGTCGAGTCGTATGGATCGGCCCCGATCTCGGTGGCGATGAGCGGCACGACCGCCGCGACCGGACCGACCTGCGAGTCGTAGCACGCCACGGTCTTGCAGTAGTTGAAGTTGTAGACGTGCCAGGCGACGGCGAGGTTGTTCAGCGGGTCGTTCGGCTTGTAGGCCAGCCAGCGCGTCAGCGTGTTGCTGTACTGAACGCCGCCGAGCGTGATGACGTTGGTCGCGCCGGTCGCGCGAATCGTGTTGACCATCGTCTGCATACCGGCGGCCTGGTACCCAAGGCCCGGGCAGCTGCCACCGTCGCGCCAGCAGGTCCACGCGGCGACCGTGTCCTGATTGCCGTCGGGGTACGGCTCGTTGTGCGGCTCAAGGATGACCGCGTCGTTTCCCTTGAAGGCCGCGGCCACCTGCGACCACATGGCGACGGAGTGGTCCATGTTGAGCATTGCCTGTTGTCCCCTTGCCGTGCCACTGCCAGCGGCTGTCCAGTGGAGCTCGAGGATCACGTAGAGGCCGTTCTGCAGGAAGGTGTTCACCAGGTTCTTCATGAAGGTCTGGTACACGGCGCCCGAGTAGGCTGCCGGCGCGCCGTTGATCGCGAGCCAGCAGTCCTCGTTGAGCGCAAGGCGCACCACGTTCATCTTCCAGCTCTTGATGGCCAGGATCGACGCCTGATCGATCGGACCCTCGATAAAGCCCCAGCCATCGATGCACGCGTACTCCGTGCCAACGCGATGCGTTCCGCGGAGGATGACGTTCTGGCCTGCCGCGTTCAGCAGCCTGTTGCCGGAGACGTGCAGCGGTGATGGCGCTCCGGTGGGAGGCGGGGCCGGCGGAGGCGTCGGCGTAGCCACCGGAGTTGGCGTGGGCGTCGGCGCGACGAACGTGCCCACGATGTCCGCGCGGTCGGCGGGCACAACGTAGTCCGTCGCGGCTGCGTTCTTGCGCCCGGTGACGCGCAATCTGACGGTGTGGGTCGCGTTCGACAGCGTCGGCGTCGAGTACACGAACCACTGCTCCTGCCGCACCGCGGCGTAGAAGTCGACGTCCGCCTCCGGTCCGCCGTCCACCGAGACCGCACCGATGCCGTGATGCGATGCCACCGCGCCATAGAGACGCAGCACGGTGCCGGTGAACGTGATCGAGAAGGTCGACCCAACGGAGGTCGTGTAGTGGTCGTCGCTCAGATACTTGCCGGCTCCAGTGCTGGTGCTCCATGTCCCGGCGTAGGTGAAGACCGTGTCATTCAGTGAGAGGGACGCCGGCGCGGTCGTAGGTGTCGGGGCGGGGCTGGGCGTCGGCGCGAGCGTAGGCGTCGGCGTCGGAACCGGGGTCGGCGTCGGAACCGGCGTCAGCGTCGGTGTCGCGGTCGGCGTCGGTGTGGGCGAGGGTGTCGGCGCCACGAACGTGCCGACGATGTCGGCGCGGTCCGCGGTGACGACGAAGCCGGTGGACAGCGGGTTCTGGCGCCCGGTCACACGGAGTCGGACGGTGTGGGTCGCGTTCGGAAGCGTCGCCGTCGCGTACACGAGCGCCTGCTCCTGTCGCGTCGGGGCGTAGAAGTCGACGTCCATCTCAGGCCCGCCATCCACGGAGACCGCGGCGATGCCGTGGTGCGATGCCACCGAGGCGTACAGGCGCAGGACGCTGCCGGTGAAGGTGATAGAGAAGGTCGAGCCGACGGAGCTGGAGTAGTGGTCGTCACTCGAATACTTGCCGGCTCCGGTCGTGGGAATCCACGTGCCCGCGTAGGTGAACAGCGAGTCGTTGATCGAGACGGACGCAGGCACGCTCGTCGGGGTCGGCGTCGGACTCGGCGTGGGCGCGGCCGCAGCCACCGTGATGGTTGCCGCGTCGGTCGACCCGTAGAGGGTTGCCCATCCGGGAGAGAACACATCGATCCTGAGCGTGTAGGTTCCGGCCGCCGCGGTGCCGGGCACATTCCAGGTCGCGGGATAGCTGCGCTGCTGTCCGGCCGCGAAGCTCTGGTTGTCGAACCACACCTGATAGGCAGCGCTCGTGCCGCCAGCGGCCCAGATCTCGATGTCGACCAACGCGTTCGTTGCGGTCGCGCTCGTCACCGCCGCGGTGATCGTCACCGGCGCGCCCGCGACGACGTTCGTCGGCGCGGCCGATGCGGTCGCCGTGAAGCTCGGACCTGGCGCCGGCGGCGCGGACACGGTCGGCGCCGGTGTCGCGGTCGGAGCTCCCGTCGGGACCCCGGTGGCGGTCGGCGTGCCAGACGGAGGCGTGGTCGGGACCGCCGTCGATGAGGGAGGCGTCGGCGCCGGTGTCGGCGCAGGCGTTTCAACAACAGCGACCGCCGCCGCCGACGGATTTGCGTCGTACAGCGTCTTCCATCCCGACGAGTACGCGCTGACTTTGACGCTGTAGCTGCCGAGGGAAGCACCCGGGGCCACCCCCCACGTCGCGGAGTAGTCGCGCTTCTGGCCGCGCGCGAAGTTCTCGTTGTGGAACCACTTCTGGTAGACGATGGACGTTCCACCCGGGGCGGAGACCTCAATGCCGATGAGCGCGTTCCCCGGTTCCACAGCCGTGAGGCTCCCGGTGATCGTGACGGACGAGCCGCGGAACGCGCGTCCCGGGTTGACGGATGCGCCGAGCGTGAAGCTCGGCAGGCCGAGCGAAACCTTGTCGGCGGTCGCGACGGGCTGATCCACGGCGTCCGCCGCGGCAGCGGACGTCACGACTCTGATCAAGCTCACGAGTCCTTCGTCCTCGAGCCACGCGACCCCGTCGACCACCGGCCTCAGGCGGAGCGCGTACGTCCCAGGCACTGTCGGCGCGCGCACTCGGAAGGTGAATGTCGCCGTGCCTCCCGGGCCAACGATTGGCTCTGTCTGCACGGCGACGCGGTTTGGTGCCGGCCAACCGACGCCGACCGCGCCGAACGACTTGTCATCCCCGGCGATCCCGAGGTTCAGCTGCTGCCCGGCCTTGCCACGGACCCAAGTCTTCGCACCTGTGTTCCGGAACCGAGCGGTCAGGGTGGGACTCATCTCGCCGGGACGCAGGGTCAGGTGCCCGGAGTGCTCGACGAGCTGACCGTGAAAGCCGAGGTCGCTGGTCACCTCGATCGAGACGGGCTCGTGGTCGAGCCACGTCACTCCCTCGACGACGAGCCCCAATGGCACGCGATAGGTGCCGGGCGTTCCTGGGGCGCGGACGCTGAACGTGAATGTGCCGATACCTCCCGGTAGGACGAGCTGTTCCGCGGTGGTCGCGATCCGGGTGGGCGACAACCAGTCGACGGCGATGCCGGTGTCCGCATCCGCGTACGTGGTGACGTCACCGAGTACCCCGAGCGTGACCTGCTTGTCAGTCCCGCGCTGCCACGCGACCAGCCCAACGTTCCGGAAATGCAGCGAGTAGCTCGTGGTGGCGCCCGGTGCGAGCGCCGGCGACGGATCCCTATCGACGAACGCTGCCCGCAGCCCGAGCGCCAGGGCGGGCGTGTTCACCGGGGACCAGACCATAAAGCCGACCGCGGTCACTACGACCAGGACGCCGGCGACGAATTTCCTCGCGCCGCTCATCAGTCTTTCGGTGCCCAATACACAAGATGAGGATTAGGCGTACGGCGCTTGCACTACGAGGGGGAAACACGTACAGGGGGTGGTCATAGGACGGCTGGACCTTTGAGCCATGACCGTAACGGCGGACCACGGCACGGAGCCCGCGGCCGCAGCCCTCACCGCGGCCCGGTCCGACCAGAGCGCCGCGATCCCACAAAGCTCGTGGCGTCGTTGTCGCGGCAATTGAGCTGATCGCGTCCGACTCAGACCAAACTGCGACGACAACGTCCTATTCCTTGTCGCGTTGACGTCGTAGTGTTCCGTTCCACGTTCAAGCGAGGAAATAACCCCAGTGGCGAAGCCCGTCAGCCGGTGTTCACCGTGCCGCAGCCGCGGCACGAGCCGGCGGAGACGTCTCAGCCACCGCGGGCTGAGGAACCGGAGGCAAGGAAGAAGGACATGCAGCAGTACCAGCGGGACACGCACGCGAGCACCGGCGGCGATCTGAACGCGTCGCTCGGTAAGGGGTCGGAGTTCGAGGGCAAGCTCGCCTTTGAAGGCAAGGTCCGGATCGACGGCACCTTCACCGGTGAGATCTCGACGAACGACACGCTGCACATCGGCGAGGGCGCCAAGGTCTCGGCCGAGATCAGCTGCGGGACCGTAATCGTCGAGGGCGACGTCGTCGGGAACATCAAGGCGACGGGCGCGGTCGAGCTTCACCGACCGGCAAAGGTTCGTGGCGACATCACCAGCCCCTCTCTCAGCATCGAGAAGGGCGTGGTCTTCGAAGGTCGCTCCAAGATGGAGAGCCTCGAGGGCTCGAACGTCGTCAACCTGCGCGCGGCGGCAGACGAAGCCTAACCAAGCAAACCCGGAGACCTAAACCGTGCAAGGCGTCCTCGCGCTCGATCGGGTCACCGTTCGCGACGCGGATTTCAGCCGCGCCGCATTCGAGCGCTTCGCACCGAACGGTTGCGTCTTCGAGCGCTGCGACTTCCGCGGCGAGCTGTTCGACGAACGTCTACAGACGCTCTTCGCGAGCAGAAGGCAAAGCATCTTCCGCGAATGCCGCTTCGACGGCGCGGATCTCCACGCCGTCAGGCCCGGTCAGGCGCGGTTCGAGAGCTGCAACTTCGCTCGCACGAACATCGACGGGTGGATTTCCGCATGCGCGGAGTTCGTGGACTGCACATTCAGCGGGCCGATCCGTAACGTCACGTTCCACGGGAAGCCGTGGGGCCACGCGGCCGAACGGATCGACCCGGTGCGAGCCGCGAACGCGTTCACCGGAAACGATTTCAGCGACGCCGACCTCATGGGTGTGCTTTTCGTCAACGGCATCGACGTGAGGGCAAACGTCTGGCCGAAGGGCGACACCTACGTCGTCCTGGACCGGATCCACCAGCGCGCCACGCGTGCGCGGGCCCTCATCCTCGACTGGCGCGACCACGAGTCGCGCAACGAGGCCCTCGCCATGCTCCAGCAAGTCGCTTTCGTCTTCATTCACCAGAACGGCATCGCGACGCCGCGCGCCGACGACCGCTGGCCTGCAACGCCCGAGAACCAGAAGAAGGTCTGGGAGACGCTCGAAGCCGTTCTCTAGCAGGCCTCGCGGGAACCGAACCCTGGATCCAGGCTTAGATTTGCCGCATGGACATTGGCGAACTCGCGCGCCTTTTGAAGCGGCCCAGCTGGCTCGAAGGGGACCAAACCGGCTTTCACATGGATGTCGATGCCGCGTTATGGGCCGAGGCGGCGTGTTTCAAATGGGACTTCGACCCAGCTGACACGGTGAAGAGCATGGTGTTCGAGATTGAGTGGATCGGCGAGGGCAGTACGGCTAGCGACATCAACCGGGACTTCTACCGTGTCTGCGGAAGATTCACGGAGGACGCGCAGTTCATCGGCCGCATCGTTGAGGGTGATCACATCGGTACGACGTGGTCGTCGGGAGCGACACGCACGGCCACATCGCGACGTTCAAGGTCATCGGCGAGCGGGCGGGTGGAGTCGCTCGGCGGTATTCCGATAACAGGAACAAGACGCCTTAGGGCGACGCGTACAATGCTCGCCTCGCGAAGACGCGGACAGCGCTCCTTTCTACCGCCCACCAGAGAGCCGGATGCGGTGCGAACCGGCGGAGATAGATAGGAGACACCACCGCTGAGCGAATGGGGTAGGCCCCGTATAGCCCTGAACGAAGCGCGCCGGTCAGGAAGACCTGCGAAGCTGGGTGGAACCGCGAGATCGCCTCTCGTCCCAGAAATTGGACGAAGGCGATTTTGTTTGTCTGGAGAACGGCTATGGCAAAAGCGGAACGGAAACCCGACCACGGCGACGAGAAGCTCTATGCGCTGCGCCATTCGACCGCGCACGTGATGGCGGGCGCTGTGCTCGATCTCTTTCCGGACGCGAAGTTCGGCTTCGGGCCACCGGTCCAAGACGGCTTCTACTACGACTTCGATCTCCCGCGTCCGCTGACCCCTGACGATCTCGGGAAGATTGAAGCGAAGATGCGCGAGGTCGTGAAGCAGGACGCGCCGTTCGAGCATCGCGACATGGCCGTGCCCGAGGCGCTGACGTTCTTCGGCGATCGCAAGCAGGACTACAAGGTCGACCAGATCCGCAAGCTCGCGGAGAAAGGCGCCGACGAGGACAGCGACGACGAAGTAGAAGACGGACGCGTAAGCGTCTACCAGCACAACGGGTTCGTCGACCTCTGCAAGGGACCGCACGTCGAGAGGACGGGGAAGATCGGAGCGTTCAAGCTCCTCTCGATCGCCGGTGCGTACTGGCGAGGCAACGAGAGGAATCCGCAGCTGCAGCGCATCTACGGAACGGTCTGGCCGGACCAGAAGCAGCTCGACGATTACCTGAAGCGGCTTCAGGAGATCGAGCGGCGCGACCACCGCCTCCTCGGCAAAGACCTCGAGCTCTTCCGTATCGACGAGGAGCTCGGCTCGGGCCTCGTGCTGTGGCTGCCGAACCTCTCGATCGTGCGCGAGGAGCTTGAGCAATGGTGGCGGAAGGTGCATCGCGACCGTGGCTACACGCTCGTCTACACGCCCCATATTGCGAACGAGAAGATCTATCAGCGCTCCGGCCATCTCGAGAAGTACGGCGAGAACATGTATGGCCCGCTCCTGCTTGACGACGGCATGCAGAAGTTTTGGATCAAGCCGATGAACTGCCCCGGACACATCAAGGTGTTCCAGTCGAAGGTCCACTCGTACCGTGACCTTCCGATGCGCATCGGCGAGCTGGGCACGGTCTATCGCTACGAGCGCGGCGGCGCGCTGCACGGGATGCTGCGGGTGCGCGGCTTCACCCAGGACGACTCGCACATCTTCTGCTCGTGGGAGCAGGCCGGAGAGGAGATCGGCAAAGTCTTCGACCTTGCGATCGAGTTCCTCCGAACGTTTGGCTACACCGACCCGGTCATCTACCTATCGACTCGACCCGAGCGGCGACTCGGCACCGACGAGATGTGGGACAAAGCGGAGAAGGCGCTCGCGGACGCGCTCGGCGTGCGCGAGGTCCCGTACAAGATCGACGAAGGCGGCGGCGTCTTCTATGCCCCGAAGATCGATATCAAGATGAAGGATGCGATCGGCCGCGAGTGGCAGGGGCCGACGATCCAGGTCGACCTCAACCTGCCTGAGCGCTTCGACGTCACGTTCGTGAACGAGAAGGGCGAACGCGAGCGCGCGGTCATGATCCACCGCGTGCTCTTCGGCAGCCTCGAGCGTTTCGTCGGCGGCCTGATCGAGCACTACGCCGGGAACTTTCCGCTGTGGCTCAATTGGGAGCAAGTCGCGGTCATCCCGGTGCGCGAGTCGGCTCTCGACTACGCGCGCGACATCGCGACGAAGCTGCGCACGGAAGACTTCCGCGTCCATCTCGACGAGCAGCCCGGCGACCTGCGCAACCGCGTGAAAGAGGCGCAGCAGCGCAAAGCGAGCTACATGCTCGTCGTCGGAGACAAGGAAGCCGCCGCAGGGACCGTCTCGGTGCGCCGACGCGGCTCGCGGGACGAGGAGCGCGGCGTCGCACTCGACACGTTCGCCGATCGCATAAAGAAGGAGCGCGCCGAGAAGGCGCTCCCGCCCGATTTCGCGCAGCACGAGCCGAGCGCCGGAGACGCGATGGGATGAGCGTCCCCGGTCTTCGCGGCTCGCAGGTCGCGCTCCGGCCGATGACCTACGACGACGTCCCTCTTCTGATGAGGTGGGGGAGCGACACAGCTTTCCGGCATTACCAGTGGGGTCAGAAGCCGGGTCGGTTCGAGGAGAAGAACGCGCGCGCCTGGATCGACCGCATGTCGCGCCCGGGCGACTCGGCCTGCTGGGTCATCGAGCACGATGGGCAGCCGATCGGCTTCGTGAACTACCGGGACTACCACCCGAAGGGGAGGAGCGCCGAGATCGGCATCGGGATCGGCGAACCCGAGCTCTGGGGCAAGCACCTCGGCCGCGACGCGCTGGAGACGCTCCTGCGCTACCTCTTCGATGAGCTTGGCCTGCACCGCGTCGGCCTCTCCGTCGTCGGCTTCAACGATCGCGCGATCTCGATGTACAAGGCCGTCGGCTTCGAGGTCGAGGGCATCGAGCGGGATGGCGTTGGGACCGAGGAAGGCTTCGTCGACGACGTGAAGATGGGGATCGTGAAAGGCCGGCCGCGCCCGACCTTCGACCCTCGCCCGGTCACGCTCGAGGGTCAGCACGTGAGGCTCGAGCCTCTGCGTCCGGAGCAAGCGCAGGCGCTCTTCGAGGCGGCCGATGAGGACGATATCTGGCTCTGGATGCAGCCCCGGCCGCAGGGGCTCGGCGGGTACGAGGGATACATCCGTTGGGCGCTTGACCAGCAGATCCTCGGGACCCAGCTGCCCTTCGCGGTGATCCGAAAGTCGGACGGCGTTCTGGTCGGCACCACACGGTTCGCGCATATCGACCCGCCGAACCAGACGCTCGAGATCGGCTACACGCTCTATGGAAAGGGAGCGCGTCGAACGCCCGTCAACACGGAGAGCAAGCTGCTACTCCTCCGTCACGCCTTCGAAACGCTCGGCGCAAACCGCGTGTGGCTGCAAACCGACAAGAGGAACGAACGCTCACAAAACGCGATCGCGCGGCTCGGCGCAACAAAAGAGGGTGAGCTTCGCAACGAGCGCGTCCTCGCCGACGGTCATTTGCGCACCAGCGTGATCTTCGGGATCACCAAAGATGAGTGGCCGACGGTCCGCGCCCGCCTGGCCGGTTTTCTGCTCGATGCCCGGTGATATGCTCGTCCGAGTTGAAGTTCTTTCACGGGGAGCGGCCGCGCTGCTAGCGGCATTCTCACGCCAGTAACCGGGGTCTCCCTATAGCCGCGCCCGAACTGCGGATCAACGAAGCGATCCGTGTTCCTACCGTCCGTCTTCTCGGTCCCAATGGCGAGCAGCTCGGGATCATCCCGACCGCGCGCGCGCTCGCGAAGGCGCAGGAAGAGGGCTACGACCTCATCGAGATCGCGCCGAACGTCCAGCCGCCGGTCGCGCGCATGGGCGACTTCGGGAAATACCGCTACGACCTGCAGCAGAAGGCCAAGGACGCCAAGAAGAAGCAGAAGGCCGTGACGTGGAAGGAGATCCGGGTCTCTCCGAAGATCGACGACCACGACATCGACACGAAGATCCGCTCCGCCGCGAAGTTCCTCGACGAGGGCGACAAGCTCAAGGTCACGGTGCGCTTCCGCGGCCGCGAGCTCGCGCACCCCGACCGCGGCCGGGTCCTCCTCATCGCCATCGGCGACAAGCTGAAGGACCACGGGGTCATCGAGCGCGCTCCGCTCCTGGAAGGCCGGCAGATGCACATGGTCATGAACCCGGTCCGCCGGGACGCGGTGTCCGGGGCACCGACTCCGCCGCCGCCCGGTCCGCCGGCTCCGCCTGCGGCTGCCGGGTCCGCCACCCCAAAGCCCCCGGCGCCGGGTCCGCGACCTGCTCCGGCGGCGGCGCGGCCCGCGGCTGCGCCCGCGCCCGCTCGGCCGCCTGCGCCGCGTCCAACTCCGCCTCCACGCGCACAACGACCCGCTTAGGCAATAAACTCGTCGTTCACGTCGCGCTTAGACCGGAGGTTGTTCGCCGTGCCCAAGATCAAGAGCCATAGCGGCGCGAAGAAGCGGTTCGAGTTCACCGGGACCGGACGCCTCCGTCGTTCGAAGGCATACAAAGGCCACCTCAACCAGCACAAATCACCGTCGCGCAAGCGTCGTCACGCAGGGAAGGCACTGGTAGCGAAGGGCGACCTGCAACTCGTCCGCAAACTGCTGCCGAACCTGAAGGTAAGGAGCTAAGGGATGTCGCGGGTCAAGCGCGGAGTTGCCGCGCACAAGAAGCACAAGAAGCTGCTCTCACAGGCCGAGGGCCGCCGAGCCTCGAAGCACAAGCTCGTACGCCCTGCCCGCGAAGCCGCGATGCACGCGCTGCGCTACGCATACCGCGACCGCCGCGCCCGCAAGGGTCAGTTCCGCGCGCTGTGGATCGCTCGGATCAACGCCGCGGCACGCGACGCGGGCGTCTCGTA
>Ga0184608_10000035_pt1 | contig 28308 bp, 29 predicted proteins | sample PLM1_30_coex_FD_133010 | JGI IMG/M metagenome (GOLD analysis project Ga0184608, IMG submission 133010) | Groundwater sediment microbial communities from an aquifer in East River, Colorado, USA - PLM1_30_coex | ecosystem: Environmental > Terrestrial > Soil > Riparian zone | place: USA: East...
CGAGCCGTCGATCTATGCCGCGAACTTCGCCGCGCTCGGAGCAGACCTGGAGGGGGCTCTCGACGCGGGCGCGCGCATCCTCCATTTCGACGTCGGTGACGGTCACTTCGTCGAGCCGATCACAATCGGACCGATCGTCCTCGAGTCGATCGCCCCGCTCGTGCACGCGCGCGGCGCCGTGCTCGACTGCCACCTGATGGTGGACAATCCCGAGCACCATTTCCCGCAGATCGCGAAGGCCGGCGGAGACAGCGTCACGTTCCACCACGAGGTCGTCGCCGATGTCGCCGTGACGGCGGCAAAGGCCCGGGAGCTCGGGCTCGGAGCAGGGCTCGCGTTCAACCCGGAGTCCGAGGTCGCGGATGTCGTGCCGCGCGTCGAGGGCGTCGACCTCGTCCTCTGCATGAGCATTCACCCGGGCTACTCCGGGCAGGCGTTCATGCCCGAGGCCCTCGATCGGATCCGGGAGCTTCGGGCGGCGCTCGCGGACGATGTCTATGTTCAGGTCGACGGTGGCATCAAGGCGGAGAACGTCCGGGCGGCGCGCAAAGCGGGGGCCGAGCTCCTGGTCGCCGGAAGCGCGGTCTTCGACGGCGTCGACCCGGGCGCGGCCTACCGCCGCTTAGTCGAAGCAGTCGCGTGACAGTCTCTCGCCTCCGGCTGGCTCCCGCGGGGGAAACCATGTTTCCCGCGCGACCCCCCTTCTTACAGTCCAACGTGGAGGAACCGCCCGGTTCCCCCACACCCCCTCCACACGCTCACAGGCCAAAGGGCGGCCTATGAGCGTCCCGCTCGAAAGGGCGCTCGAGCTGGCCGAGCGGGGCCGCGGCACGACCCGGCCGAATCCGATGGTCGGGGCCGTCGTCGTGCGCGACGGCGAGGTGGTCGGCGAGGGCTGGCACGAGCGGCCCGGCGAGCCCCACGCGGAGGCGATGGCCCTCGCGGCTGCCGGGGAGCGTGCCCGCGGCGCGACGCTCTACGTGACGCTCGAACCGTGCGCGCACCTGGGGCGGACGCCGCCTTGCGCCGATGCGGTCGTCGCCGCGGGGATCTCACATGTGGTGGCTGCCATAGGCGATCCGGATCCGCGGACGAACGGCCAGGGCTTCGAGCGGCTTCGAGCGGCCGGCATCGAGGTGGAAATCGCCGAGGGCGACTTCGCCAGACAGGCGCGCCGCCAGAACGAGGCCTTCCTGACCTGGGCCACCAAGGGGCGCCCGTTCGTCACCTACAAGGCGGCGATGACTCTGGACGGGAGGCTGGCTGCGGCAGGAGGCGATGCACGCTGGGTGTCCGGCGAGGAGAGCCGCCGCCGCGTCCACGAGCTGCGCGCGGCCTCTGACGCGGTTGCGGTCGGGATGGGCACGGCCCGCGCGGACGAGCCGCGCCTCGACGCCCGCGGGGTCGGCGCGGTCCGGCAGCCCCGCAGGCTGGTCTTCGGCCAGGGTCCGCTGCCGGACGGGTCTGACCTCGAGCTGGTCTCCGGCCCGCTGGACGAGGAGTTGGCCCGTCTGGCGGGGGAGGAGGTCCAGTCCCTGCTCCTCGAGGGCGGTCCGACCCTCGCCGGCGCCTTCCTGCGGGCGGGGCTGATCGACAAGCTGCTCCTTTTCGTTGCCCCGAAGCTCGTCGGTGGAGACGATGCGCCCCCGCTCTTCGCGGGCCCCGGCGCCCGTTCCCTGGCGGAGTCGGTCCCGGTCGGAGAGCTCGAGGTGGAGCAGCTCGGGGACGATCTTTTGCTCACCGCGTATCTCAACGAGCCCTGAGCCAGCCGTAAGCTCTATCCATGCTGATCTGTCCCGCCTGCGGTCAGGAAAATCCCGAGGGCTTTCGCTTTTGCGGCTCCTGCGGCAAGCCGGTAACGGACGAGATCCGGCGCCCGCGCGAGGAGCGAAAGGTCGTCACCGTGCTCTTCGCCGACCTCGTCGGGTTCACGGGCCGAGCCGAGCAGCTGGATCCCGAGGACGTCCGCGCGATGCTTTCCCCGTACTACGCCCGGCTCCGCAGCGAACTAGAGCGGCGCGGGGGGACGGTCGAGAAGTTCATAGGCGATGCGGTCATGGCTGTTTTCGGCGCGCCGATGGCCCACGAGGACGACCCCGAGCGGGCGGTTCGGGCTGCGCTTGCGATCCGAGACGCGATCCGGGACGAGGACGCGGGGCTTCAGGTTCGCATCGCCGTCAACACTGGTGAGGCGCTTGTCTCCCTCGACGCGAGGCCGAGCGCCGGCGAGGGCATGGCAGCCGGAGACGTCGTCAACACGACGGCCCGGCTGCAATCGGCCGCCCCCGTGAACGGCATCCTCGTGGGCGAGAGCACGTATCGCTCTACCCGCCACGCAATCGAGTATCGCGAAGCCGCCCCGGTCGAGGCGAAGGGGAAAGCCGACCCGGTCCAGGTGTGGGAAGTCGTCCAGGCGTATTCCCGGATCGCAGTGGAGACATTGGAGACGGGGGCGCCGCTGATCGGCCGCCGGCGCGAGCTCGACGTGCTCACGGGCGCCCTCGAGCGCGCGCGGCAGGAGCGCACTCCCCAGCTCGTCACCCTCGTCGGCGTGCCGGGGATCGGGAAGAGCCGGCTCGTCTACGAGCTCTTCAAGGCGATCGAGTCGGAACCAGACCTTGTCTTCTGGCGCCAGGGACGTGCTCTTCCATACGGCGAAGGCGTCACGTACTGGGCGCTCGCCGAGATGGTGAAGGCGCACGCCGGGGTGCTCGAGACGGACTCGCTAGCCGACGTGGGGCAGAAGCTGACGCAGGCGGTCTCTGTCGTCCTCGGCGAGTCGCCCGAGGCGGAATGGGTCGAGCTGCACCTCCGTCTCCTGGTGGGGCTTACGACAAGCACGGACATGTCGGGCGACCGCCGTGCCGAGAGCTTTGCTGCCTGGCGGCGCTTCTTCGAGGCTCTGGCCGAGCAGAACCCGCTCGTCCTGGTCTTCGACGACCTCCACTGGGCCGACGACGACCTACTCGACTTCGTCGACCACCTGGTCGACTGGGCGAGCAGCGTCCCGATTCTCGTCGTTTGCGCCGCGCGTCCGGAGCTGCTCGACCGCCGCCCGGCCTGGGGTGGCGGAAAGCTCAACGCCGCCACCGTCTCGGTGACGCCGCTCAGCGACGAGGAGACGGCGGAGCTCATCGGCGCGTTGCTCGAGCGGATTCTGCTTCCGGCTGAAATCCAGGCGACCCTCCTTGCGCACGCGGACGGCAACCCGCTCTACGCGGAGCAGTTCGTCCGCATGCATCTCGAGCGCGCCGGCGATGCGCCGGCGTTGCCCGAGACCGTGCAAGGCATCATCGCGGCGAGGCTCGACATCCTTCCCGCGGCGGAGAAGGCGCTTCTCCAGGACGCCGCAGTCATGGGAAAAGTCTTCTGGCTCGGCGCCGCTGCCGCTATCGGCGAGCTCGGCCCCGATGCCGTCGAGACGCTCCTGCACGCGCTCGAGCGCAAGGACTTCATCCGCAGAGAACGGCGCTCCTCCGTCGCCGGAGAGACCGAATACTCGTTCCGCCACGTTCTGGTGCAGGACGTTGCCTACGCCCAGATTCCCCGGGCCGCGCGCGCGGAGAAGCACCGCGTTGCCGCTGGCTGGATCGATTCGCTCTCGGACGACCGGGCCGACGATCGGGCGGAGATGCTTGCGCACCACTATCTGGCGTCCCTCGAGTTTGCCCGCGCAGCCGGTAGCGAGACCGACGACCTTCGGGAGCGGGCCCGCCTTGCCCTGCGCGTCGCTGCGGAGCGCGCCATGGCGCTGAGCGCCTTCGCGGCGGCGGCTCGCTTCTTCGAGAGCGCGCTCGAGCTCTGGCCGGCCGACGATGCCGAGCGGCCAAAGCTCCTGCTTCGGTGCGGGGAGGCTCTGTACACGAGCCGCGGCGCGGGCATCGAGTTCCTCGAAGAGGCGAGGGACGCTTCACTTGGCGCCGGCATGGTCGAGGAGGCAGCCGAGGCAGAGGCTCTGCTCGGGCAGCTTCGCTACGACCAGGGGCTTCCCGACGAGGCTCTCGGCCACATGGATCGAGCCGTCGCTCTCATCGAGGATCGGGCGGCCTCTGCGGCCAAGGCGAGCGTATACGCGCAGGCGGCGCGGTGGAAAGCGCTTACGGGCAATCGCACGGAGGCGATCCGGCTGAGTGACGCGGCGCTCGCCCTGGGCGACGAGCTCCAGCTTCTGGATGCCACGGCGTACACCCTCAACACGCGGGGGATGGTCAGGGTCATCGGCGGCGACCTGGGCGGGATCGAAGATCTCGAAGCGAGCATCGTGGTCGCCGGGGAGCGGCGGCCGGCCGACCTCGCGCGGGGGTACGGCAACCTGGCCTCGATGCAGGTCGATCTGGGAAACCTCACGAGGGGGCGCGAGCTGCACGAGCGAGGGCTCGAGGCCGCATCGCGAATGGGGCAGGAGAACGACGTCCGCTGGCTCGACGCCGAGCTTTCGTGCGACCGCTTCCTCGCGGGCGAGTGGAATGAAGCGCTTCGCGGCTTCGATCTCCGGATCGCGGAGTCGGCGACCTCCCCGTTCTTCATGGAGGCTCCGTGTCGCGGATTGCGGGCGCTGATCAGGCTGGCGCGGGGCAACTTCGCCGGGGCGCTCGAGGATTGCGAAAGGGGTCTCGCGCTGGGCGCGTCCAGCCGCGGCGACTCCCAGACGTTTCTTCCGATTCTTGCTAAAGCCGCCCTTTGCCGCCTGGAGACGGGCGACGAAGGCAGGGCCGGAAGCCTCGCAGACCGGCTGGTCGAGATCAAAAGCAGGGCGCTGCTCGCGCACTCGTGGTTCCTCGAGCTCACCTTCGTGTTGGTGGGCCTAGGTCGCTCTGCGGAGGTCGGTCCGGCGGCGGCGGGGTTCCCGACGCCGACTCTCTGGCTCGAAGTCGCAACCTCCTACGCAGCCGGGGACCCCCTGGCAGCCGCAGAGATGCTCTTTTCCATGGGGGCCCGACCGTACGAGGCATACGTTCGTCTGCGGGCCGCCGAGGAACTCGTGGCCCTCGGGCGCCGCTCGGAGGCGGACCAGGAACTGCGGAGAACGCTCGACTTCTGGCACGCGGTCGGGGCGAGCACGTACGTGCGTCGAGGCGAGGCGTTGCTTCCCGCCTCCGCGTAGCTCTCGCCCGGATCCGGCTCCATTATCGTGGCGGCAGTGTTCACAGGAATCATTCGTGAGCTCGGGCGGGTCGCGAGCCTGAACGGGGAGTCCGCTGGGATCCGGCTTCGCGTCGTGGCGCCCGTGACGGCGAGCTTGACCGCGGCCGGAGATTCGGTTTCCGTGAACGGCGTGTGCCTGACGGCGGTCGACGTGGAGGGCGGCGTCCTGGCTTTCGACGCGGTGCCCGAGACCCTCCGCCGCAGCTCGCTCTCGCGCCTGACCGAAGGCGGCTCGGTGAACGTCGAGCCGGCGGTGCGTGTCGGCGAGCCCCTGGGAGGTCACCTCGTCCAGGGCCACGTCGACGGTGTCGGGCGCGTGCTCCAGCTCGAACCCGAGGGCGAGGGCGCCAGGCTTACAGTCGAGGCGCCCCAGGAGCTCCTCCGCTACATCGTCGAGAAAGGCTCGATCACCGTCGAGGGCGTCAGTCTCACCGTCGCAGCGCTCGCGCCCGACGGCTTCGAGATCGCGCTCGTCCCGCACACGCTGCAAGCGACGACGCTCGGATCGCTCGCGCCCGATGACGAGGTGAACCTCGAGGTCGATGTGCTCGCGAAGTACGTCGAGCGGCTGTTGGGAGCCAGGAATGCGACTTGAGCCCCTCTACCGCGTCAGGTTCAGCTACCCCGAGGCCTGGTTCGTCGAGCTAGACGGGGAGCGGGGGACAGAGAGCCAGCACTTCTTCATCGCCGAGGGACGCTGCGAGGGCGGGATCTCCGGTCGCTTCCGGGGCGCGAACCACCCGCGCCGTCGCACGGACCTCACCTACCTCCCGGACTTCCAGGGGGTGATCGAGACGGACGACGGTTCCAAGGTGATGTTCGACTACCGCGGCTACGGGCGCGCCTACCCGGAGCAGAGCCGTCCGTTCGTCGGGACCGGCATGCACGTCTCCGGCGACGAGCCCTATAGCCGTCTGAACGACGTCGTCTGCGTCATCTGCGGCGAGGCTCGCCCGCTTCCGGAGGGAGCAGGCTTTTCGATCGTGCTCGACGTGCAGGAGCTTGTCTGGGAGCCACCCGGCGACTAGGAGTCTGCCGCCGGATACGATTTCCCGGATGGCACAGCACGCGCCCGAGCTCCAGACCGCTTCCCCCTTCGCCACGATCGAAGAGGCGATCGAGGACATCCGCCTCGGCAAGTTCGTGGTCGTCGTCGATGCGCCCGACCGGGAGAACGAGGGTGACCTCACGATCGCGGCCGAGCACATCACCCCTGCCGCGATCAACTTTATGGCTACGCACGCTCGTGGCCTCATCTGCCTGTGCCTTACCGAGGAGCGTTGTGACGAGCTAGGCCTCCGGCCGATGACCTACAACAACCAGACGCCGTTCGAGACGGCATTTACCGTTGCGATCGAGGCCCGCGAGGGCGTCACCACGGGAATCTCGGCTGCAGACCGGGCGCACACGATCCAGGTCGCCATCGACCCGTCGAAGGGGCCCGACGATCTCGTTCAGCCCGGCCACATCTTTCCGCTTCGAGCCCGCCCCGGGGGAGTCCTCCAGCGCACCGGCCAGACGGAGGCATCCGTTGACCTTGCGCGCCTGGCCGGTCTGAACCCGGCCGGGGTCGTCTGCGAGATCGCGAACGAGGACGGCTCGATGGCACGGGTCCCTGATCTCGTCCCTTACTGCGAGCAGCATGGGCTCAAGATGATCACGGTCTCCGATCTGATCGAGTACCGCCGGCGGCACGAGAAGCTGGTCGAGCGGATGACGAGCGTGCGGCTCCCAACCGCCTACGGCGAGTTCATCGCTGTTGCGTTCCGCGAGACGCTGACCGGGAAGCACCACGTCGCCCTCGTCAAGGGCGAGGTCGAGGGCCGCGAGAATGTGCTCGTTCGCGTCCATTCAGAATGCCTGACCGGCGACGTGTTCCACTCTCTTCGCTGCGACTGTGGTGAGCAACTCGAGCAGGCCCTCGCGCGAATCGGCGACGAGGAGAGGGGCGTTCTCCTCTACATGGCGCAGGAGGGCAGGGGCATCGGCCTTCTCAACAAGCTGAAGGCGTACGAGCTCCAAGAGAACGGGCTCGACACCGTCGAGGCGAACCTCGAGCTCGGGTTCCCTGCAGACGGGCGCGAGTACGGGATCGGCTCGCAGGTTCTCCACGACCTCGGGCTGACCACGATCCGCATCCTCACGAACAATCCGAAGAAGATCACGGGGATCGAGGCCTTCGGCCTCAAGGTGGTCGAGCAGGTGCCGATCGAGGTGGCTCCGAACGCCGAGAACCGCGGCTACCTGGAGGCCAAGCGTTCCAAGCTCGGGCATCGGCTGCACCACCAGGATCTGCGGTACGAGGAGCCACAGGAGAAGTGACTGAGCCGATCGACCATGCGCTCCGCGTCGAGCCGCAGGCTCCGGAGTCTCCGCTGACCGAAGCCGCGAGCCCCGAGCACGCAGCGGGCGGGCTTGCGATCCCGGCCGGCGTCGTCGTGCTCGAGGGTACGGCTGACGGAGCTAGGCGGTCGGTCGCCATCGCGGTCAGCCGCTTCAACGGTGAGATCACGTCGAAGCTCCTGGACGGAGCCCTGGAGGCGCTCGAGGAGGCCGGGGTCAGCCGTGACGCGATCGAGGTGATGCCGGTTCCCGGGGCGTTCGAGCTCCCGCTGGCGGCGATGGCGCTCGCACGGACGAGGCGCTATGCCTGCGTGCTCGCGCTTGGCTGCGTGATCCGGGGCGACACGCCGCATTTCGAGTTCATCGCCGCCGAGGCGGCGAGCGGGCTCCAGCTCGCGGGCCTCGAGACAGGCATTCCCGTCTCCTTCGGTGTCCTGACCTGCGACACCCGAAAGCAGGCCGAAGACCGGGCCGGAGGGCCACACGGGAACAAGGGCACGGACGCCGCGCTCGCCGGCCTCGAGATGGCTGACGTCTTCTCGCAGCTCCGGAACGCTGTAGCGCAGTAGCTAGCTATACTCGGCCGCCGATGTCCAAGGTCTGCGCAGTGTGTGGAAAGGGCCCGTCGTTCGGCCATAACCGCAGCCATTCGATGGTTGCAACGAACCGACGCTTCAATCCGAACCTTCAGCGCGTGCGCATTCTCGTGAACGGGGTCGCGCGCCGGAGCTACGTCTGCACGCGGTGCCTGAAGGCCGGCAAGGTCCAGAAGGCGCTCTAACCTTCGCGCGGGAGCTCGTCGGCGCAGCCCTTGCTTCGCTCGAGGCCAGCCGGGAGCGCATCGACAACCTGAACGTCTTTCCCGTGCCGGACGGCGACACGGGGACGAACATGACCCTGACCGTGAGGGCGGTCCGGGACGCACTCGCTGCCTCAAACGGGACGGAGGCCGGTGACGTGGCCCGCGAGGCCGTCCGCGCCTGTCTCATGGGCGCGCGAGGCAACTCAGGCGTCATCCTCTCCCAGATCTTTCGAGGGGCCGCAGAGGCCCTTGCGGCTGGAGAGGATCAGGCGGCCGCGTTCCGCGCGGCGAGCGATGCCGGCTACGCGTCCGTGCGCGAGCCGCAGGAAGGAACCATCCTGACCGTGGCGCGCGCGCTCGCTGACCGGGCGGACCAGGCGCGGGCCGAGGCACTCGACACCGGAGAGGCACTGGCCAGGATTGTTGACGCGGGTGACGAGGCGCTCGCGCGGACGCCCGAGCAGCTCCCGATCCTCCGGCAGGCCGGCGTGGTCGACGCGGGCGGTGCGGGCCTCCTGGAGCTCGTCCGCGGGATCACGTTCCACGTCCGCGCTGAGCCGCTCCCCGAGATCGCGGCAGGCCCCGAGCGCTTACCGCTCGAGTCGGTGCACCTCGAGCCCTCGGCGTTTCGGTACTGCACGAGCTTCTTCCTCGAAGGGGAGGAGGCCGATCCGGACTTGCTCGAGCGCGACCTCCAGTCGCACGGCGACTCGCTCCTCGTCGTCGGTTCGCCGGGAGCCGTGAAGGTGCACCTCCACACGAATGACCCCGGACAGGTCCTCTCGCTCGCGACCGGGATCGGCGCGGTCGACGAGGTCGACATCAAGAACATGCATGTCCAGACTGCTGACCGCACCGAGCGAATCCTGTCCGTCCCGGCAAAATCCGACGTCGTCGCCGTGGTGGCGGGGAGCGGCAACGAGCGGCTTTTCCGGAGTCTCGGAGCCGCCGGGATCGTGGAGGGGGGACAGTCGATGAACCCGGCCGCTTCCGCCATCCTCGAGGCCGCCTCCGAGGTCGAAGCGCCAGAGGCGATCGTCCTCCCGAACAACCCCAATGTCCTGCTCACCGCCAGGCAGGCAGCGGCGTTGTCAGACTCGCCCCTGGTGGTCGTACCCACCGAGTCGCTCCAGGCGGGCCTGGCGGCGTTAGTCGCCTACGACCCCTCTCGCTCCGCAGCGGAGAACGCCGAGGCCATGGAAACCGCAGCCAGGGAGGCGCGAACGGGAAGTGTCACCCGGGCCTCCCGCTCGGCGAGGCTCGGGGCTCTCGATGTCGAGGAGGGCTCGTTCCTTGGATTTGTCGAAGGGGAGCCTGTGGCGAGTGGCCCGGTGCTGGAGACGGTCGCCCGCGAGGTCGTCGAGAGACTGCTCGACGGAGGGTCGGATGTCCTCACCGTGCTCGTCGGAGAGGGAGCCGAGCACCCTGACGCCCTCCGGAAGGAGCTCGAGGCGGCATATCCCGAGCTCGAGATCGACGTGCACGACGGCGGCCAGCCGCACTATCCCCTTCTGTTCTCCGCCGAATAACCGGATACTTGGAACCGTGGCCGACGACGTCATCGAGGTTGTCCTCGTGGAGGACAACGACGTGTTCAGGGAGACGCTCGAGCTCCTGCTCGACGTGACCCCGGACATGCGCGTGGTCGCGTCGGTGGCCGACGGCCGCTCGGCACTCGAGGTCTCGGCCGACCTCGTTCCAGACGTCGTGCTCATGGACTACCGCCTGCCGGAGCTCGACGGGGTCGAGGCCACTGCCGCGATCCGGAAGGCATGTCCGAGCGCGGCCGTCGTCGTCCTGACCGCATCCGTTGAGCCCGAGGAGTACGACGCGCTGCTCGAGGCGGGGGCCGTCGCCTGTGTGACGAAGGATCGGGAGCTCGAGGAGATCGTCGGCGCGATCCGAGACGCCGCCGGGCACGGTGCGCCTTTCTGCTGAGACGACTGCGGTCGTCCTCGACTCGACGGCCGACCTGCCGGATCCCGCCGCTCGGCATCCAAACTGGCGCCTCGTGCCGCTCTACGTTCGCTTCGGCGACGAGACGCTGCGCGATCATGTCGACCTGACGGCCGCCGAGTTTTACGAGCGGCTGCGCGTCACGAGCGTTCCACCGGCCACCTCCCAGCCGACCCCGGGCGACTTCCAGGAGGCCTTCGAAGCGCTGGCGGAGTTCGAGCGCATCGTCTGCATCACGGTCTCGGCGAAGCTGTCGGGGACCTTCGAGTCCGCCCGGCTCGCAGCGGAGGCGATTGGAGGCGACAAGGTCCTGCTCGTCGACTCGGCGAGCGCCTCGGCCGGGATCGTGATCCTCGCAGAGTCGATCCAGCGCCGGCTCGCGCTGGGAACGAGTGACGGCGAGATCGAATCCGCCGCCGAGCGCTTCCGCCGGGAGGCCGACCTGCGGTTCACCGTCGACACGCTCGACTACTTGGTCCGCGGCGGCCGCATCGGGAAGGCAGCCGGGCTCGTCGGCCAGCTCCTGAACGTGAAGCCGATCCTCACGATCCGGGAGGGAGAAGTCGAACCCGTGAAGCGAGTGCGCGGGCGGGCGAAGGCGTTTGCTGAGTTCGAGCAGGCGTTGGTTTCGGGCAGCGAGGACGACCCTTCCTGGCACCTGGCTGTCGCACATGCCGATGCGCAGGCCGACGCCGACCGCATCGTCGCAACGATCGAGCGCGTCCGGCCGAATGCCACCCTTGACCTGGTGACCACCCTCGGCCCCGTCGTAGGGACGCACGGCGGCCCTGGTACGCTCGGGCTCTTCTGGTTCAGGGAGGCCACGTAGCGCACTGGGACGAGGTCGAGAGCGAGCTCCAAGAAGCGGGGCAGCTTTCAGGTCGCTGGAGTGACCTGGGCGAGGCGGCCGGAAGCGAGGACGTCGGGGTCTGCCGAATCCAGGTGACCCCGGGCAAGCGGTCGACGCCGCTTCACCTCGAGCTGGTGGAGGAGGAGATCTTCTTCGTGCTGGGCGGTTCCGGGCTCTCGTGGCAGTGGGAGGGAGAGGACCCGCTCGCCTACGAGGTCGCGGAGGGCGACTGCCTCGTCCATCTGGCCGGCGAGGCGGCGCACACGCTCGTGGCGGGACCCGACGGGCTCGACGTGCTTGCCTTCGGGATGCGCGTTCCGGCGACCGGGACCTGGCTCCCGCGGGCCGGCGTCGTCCGCATCCCGCCGACCTGGGTGGAGACCCCAGGAGGAAAGCACCCCTGGGAGCGGGAGGCCGAGGCAGGCGACGCGGAGCTACCGGATCCTTTGCCACGCCCAGCCAGCATCGTGAACATCGATCAGACCGAGGCGAGGGAGATCTCGCATGGAGAGTCCGTGTTCGTCGAGCGCGAGCTGTCGGCGGTCGCGAGGCGCACCGGCCTGAACCACCACTCGATCCGGCCCGGCAGGTGGAACTGGCCCTTCCACACCCACTCCGCCGAGGAAGAGATCTTCGTGGTGCTCGAGGGTGAGGGCTTCTGCCGCCTCGGCGAGGAGACGATCCCGGTGCGGCGAGGCTCCGTGGTGGCGCGGCCGGCCGGCACGGGCGTCGCCCACGCCTTTCAGGCCGGCGCCGACAGGCTCGAGCTGCTGGCCTACGGCACCCGAGACCGGCGGGACATCGCGTGGTATCCGGACACGCAGAAGATCAACTTCCGCGCCTTCGACTTCGCCGCCCGCATCGAGCCGCTGCCCTACTGGGAGAACTAGAGCTAGTCCACGGCACGAAGCCAGGGGCGGCGCGACGCGACGAGGAAGAGGAGCGCAGACAGGATGGCGCCGCCGCCGATCAGCTCTGCCGGCCCGGCGAACCCGGAGACCCCGGCCGAGAGCGCCAGGCCGACCGGCATGAGGCCGTAGCTTCCGAAGTAGTCGAGGCTGACCACGCGGGAAAGGAGCCGGTCGGGGACGAGTTCCATCATCATCGTCTCCCAGAGGGCCACTCCGAACCCGATCAGGAAGCCGCGCAGCACGCTCAGCCCGGCCGCAGCGGCGAACCAGGGAACGAAGGCCACCCCGGCCAGGCAAAGGCTGTTCACGACCCAGATCCAGTAGGAGAGCACGCCCCTCCGGCCGCGCGGCTGCAGCTGGCCGAACGAGAGCGTCCCGAGGACCGTGCCGAGGCCGAGCATCGAGGTCAGGAACCCGAAAGCTCCGACCCCGCGGTCGAAGTGGTCGCGGACGAGCTCGGGCAGGAGCACCTGCTGCGGCGCGAGCTGGAGCATGAGCACGACTGCGAAGAGCGTGATCGTGACCCAGAGCCAGGGGACTCCCGCCACGTAGCGGACACCGGCCCCGATCTCCCGGAGCGTTCCCTCGCTCGCCGCGGTATCGACCACCCGCGGCCGGGCGAGGGACAAGAGGGCGGCCGAGAGGATGAACGTGCCCGCGTCGACGGCGAAGACCGTCGCCGACCCTGTGGCGTGGTAGAGCCCCGCTGCGAGCGCAGGGCCGACCAGGAGGCTCGTCCAGCGCGAGACGCCGATCAGGCTGTTCGCGGACGAGATCCGGCTCGGGTCGACGACTAGCGGCACCATGCCTCCGAACGCCGGGTAGAAGAGCCCGTCACCGAGACCGACGAGCGTCGCGAGGACGATGAGCAGCTCGAAGCTCAGATGCCCTGTCGCGTCGGCGCCGGCGAGGACGGCAACGGCTCCGAAGCGCCAGAAGTCGGAGGCGATCATGAGCGCCTTCCGCGGCAGCCGATCGCCGAGGGCGCCGCCGATCAGGAGCGTCGTCAGGAGCCCGATCGCGTTGCAGAGGAGGACGATGCCGAGGCGGCTCGAGCCGGCGATCGTGAACGTCTTCCAGCCGAGGGCGGTAAGGAAGGCGCCGTCGCCGATCAGGGAGACGGTCTGGCCGGTCCAGAGGAGTCGGAAGTCCCTGTGGTGGAGCGCCTCGAGCGCCCGGAATCCCCTCAGGTCGCGTCCGTTCGGAGCCCGGGCCATGGACGGCGCACGCTAGTGGTTCGGCATCGTCCGGGGACGGGCCTATACTCGGTTCGTCCTGGCCCTCGAGACAAGCACGCGCCCTGTGCTGGCCGGCTTTGCTGGCGTGGACCAACACGTGCCGATGGCGGGGAAAAGGGTGGATGCGGACGCGTCTGTCGAGTCGTTACGCGGCGTCGGGCCAAAGGTGGCGGAGCAGCTGGCGCGCATGGGGCTCCGGACGATTCGCGACCTCGTGGAACACATCCCGCGGGACTATCTCGACTGGCGTGAGGCAGATGGGTTCGGGCAGCTTCTGGCGGGCCAGGAGGCCACGGTCGCCTGCACCGTGGAACGCGTCTCCGTCCGGCCGACTCGCCGCCGGAACCTGAAGATCGTGCAGGCCTCAGTCGTCGACGCCTCCGGGACGAGGGTGAGTGCGCTCTGGTTCAACCAGGCCTGGCTTGCCGAGCGGTTCGCGGCTGGCACCAGACTCCTCCTCCACGGACATTTCGAGACCGGCTCAGGGGCGGCGACCTTCCGCGTCGCCCGGCACGAAATCGCTTCCGAGAGGGCGGGGCTTCACACGGTCGGGCTCGTGCCGGTGTACCCAGCGAGCGAGGACGTCTCGACGTTCAAGCTTCGTGAGCTGACCGAGCAGGCACTCAGGCTCGCGCGCTGGTTCCCGGACCCGCTGCCGGCGCGAGTGCGGGCGGCGGAGGCAGTGCCCCTGCGGGCGGACGCGATCGGGGCGGCGCATCGACCGCGGACGGCGGCCGAGGCGGAGGCGGCGCGGTCCCGCCTTGCCTTCGACGAGCTGCTCTTGCTCCAGATCGGCCTTCTGCGGAGGCGCAGGGCCCTCGAGGAGGGTGCCGTCGCGCCCGGTCTCGGCAGCGAGGGAGACCTCGTCGCCCGCTACTACGCGGTCTTGCCGTTCGACCTGACGCCCGAGCAGCAGTCGGCAATCGCGGAGATCGGGCACGACCTCGCAGATGTGAAGCCCATGCAGCGTCTCCTTCAGGGGGACGTCGGCTCGGGCAAGACGGTTGTGGCGCTGTACGCGCTTCTGCGGGCGGTCGAGCGTGGGTACCAAGGAGCGCTCATGGCGCCGACCGAGACCCTCGCGGAGCAGCACTTCCTGACCCTCGAGGGCATCTGCGCGGAGCTCGGGGTGCCGGTCGTCCTGCTCACGAGCTCGCTTCCGGCCCGGGAGCATGCCGCGACTCGTGCTGCGCTCGCGTCGGGTGAGGCGCCGATCGCCGTCGGAACGCATGCGCTGATCCAGGAGCAGGTCGTCTTCCGGTCGCTAGCGGTGGCGGTCGTCGACGAGCAGCACCGGTTCGGGGTGGAGCAGCGCCGGGCCCTTGGCTCGCAGTCCCCGCACGTCCTCCACATGACCGCCACACCCATTCCCCGGACACTTGCGCAGACGGTCTACGGCGACCTCGACGTGACCGAGATCGCTCGTCCGCCCAGGTCGCGAAGGCCCGTCGTCACATCATGGGTGACAGAGGAGCGGAGCGCCGAGGCCTATACCCGGCTTCAGCGCCACCTCTCAGAAGGCCGGCAGGCCTACGTCGTCTGCCCGCTCGTGAGTGAGTCGGAGGCCATCGAGGCGCGTGCTGCCGAGCAGGAGGCCGAACGCCTGCAACGCGCAGAGCTCCGAGAGTTTCGGGTCGGCTGCCTCCACGGCAAGCTCCGTCCGTCCGAGCGCCGCGCGGTCATGGACGCGTTCAAGCGCGGTGAGCTCGACGTCCTCGTCGCGACGACCGTAATCGAGGTGGGCGTGGACGTCCCGAATGCGACGATCATGATCGTCCAGGAGGCCGATCGGTTCGGCCTCGCGCAGCTCCACCAACTCCGAGGCCGCGTGGGGCGGGGGGCCGAGCAGTCCTACTGCCTGCTGGTGTCGCGAGCTCGCGACGAGCTCTCCGAGACCGCCCGAAAGCGTCTCGAGGCGCTCGTCGCGACCTCCGACGGGTTCCGTCTTGCCGAGGTCGACCTCGAGCTGCGGGGAGAAGGCCAGCTGCTTGGAACGAGGCAATCGGGACTGCCCGATCTTCATTTCGCAAGCTTGACGCGAGATCGCGGGCTCCTCGTTCGCGCCCGCCGGTGGGCCGCCGAGCTCGTGGAGGAGGAGGGGCCGCTGGCGGACGAGGTCGACCGGCTCTTCGCCGATGCGGATCATCGCGGGTTCGCGTAAGGGCGCCCGAATCTTCGCTCCGGGCGGAAGTGAGACCCGCCCGACCGGGGACCGGGTGCGCGAAGCAGCCTTCAACCTGATCGGCCCGGTCGACGGCATGGAGGTCCTCGACCTGTTCGCCGGCTCGGGTGCGATGGGCCTCGAGGCACTTTCGCGCGGCGCGGCGCACGCGATCTTCGTCGAGAGCGATCGCGCCGCGGCCCAGGCCATTATCCGGAACCTCGAGAAGCTCGACTTCGCGGACGCCACCGTCTTGCGGCTGGACGTGGGCCGCAAGCTCGCAACGGACGCGACGGCCGGGAGGCGGTACGATCTCGTGCTGATCGACCCGCCCTACCGCATGTTGACAGGGTTTCTCCCCGTGCTCGAGGCACATCTCCCAGCTGTTGTCGCGCCCGAGGGCTTGGTCGTCGTCGAGTCCGATGCCCGCGAGGAGCCTGAACTCCCCCTTCCGAAGCGGACAAGCCGCCGCTACGGCTCTGCCCGGGTGACGGTCTTCGAAGGGCCAGCGTGACCGTCCCTGGCCTCAGACTCGCTCCCGCGAACCCGCGAGCCCCCTTCTTCGACCCGGTGGAGGAACCTCCCGGGTCCCCCATACCCCGTCCACACGCTCATTGGCAAAGGGTCGGCCTATGAGCAACGTGAGCCCGGTTACCGCGATCTGCCCGGGGGCGTACGACCCGGTCACGAACGGGCACCTGGACATCATCACGCGCGCCGCGACGATCTTCGAGCGAGTTGTGGTCGGGGTCGTTCGCGACCCGCAGCACAAGCGCACGATGTTCTCGGTCGAGGAGCGCGTGGAATTCCTCCGGGCAGCGCTTGCCACGACCGAGAACGTCGAGGTCGAGGTCTTCTCCGAGCTCGTGGTCGAGTTCGCGCGGCGTTGGAAGGCCCGGACGATGGTAAAGGGTCTTCGGGCGATCTCGGACTTCGAGTGGGAGTTCCAGATGCACCACCTGAACAGGAAGCTCGCGCCGGAGGTTGAAACGATGTACCTCATGTCGAGTCCGCAGTACAGCTTCCTTTCCTCGAGCGGCGTCAAGGAGATTGCGTCGTTCGGCGCCGCCGTCGAGGATCTGGTCCCGGCCCAGGTGGCACGCCGGTTCGAGGAGATGTTCCCGCGCGCCAAGCCCGGCGCGCCAGTGAGTCCTCGCGAGTAGACTGAGGCCCGAATGGACGTTCTCGTACTGATCGACAAGCTCGACGACCTCGTGCATAACGCGAAGGCCGTTCCACTAACCGACCAGGTCCGGATCGACCGCGAGGAAATCTACGACATCCTCGATCAGATGAGGGCGACAATCCCCGAGGAGATCAAGCAGGCGCGCTGGATCGTCAAGGAACGTCAGGAGATGCTGGCCGAGGCGAAGCGGGAAAGCGACCGCATCCTCGGCGAGGCTCGTGAGCAGGCAGTTCGTGAGGCGTCGCAGACGGAGATCGTGAAGCTCGCCGAGCGCCAGGCCCAGGACATCGTGGAAGAGGCGCGCCGCCAGGCGCGCGAGACCCGGCTCGAGATGGAGGACTGGGCAGACTCGATCTTGTCGACGCTCGAGGTCAATCTCGACAAGTTCCTCGGGGCGGTGCGCCGCGGGCGCGAGCGCCTGCATGAGCGCTCCCAAGAATCGGTGATGGCTGGCATCACCGACGAAACGAACCTGTAGCCCCTGCGGGGCGGCCTACTTCTACCCGCGCCCGAGTTCTCCCCGGGGGCCCCCTTGTTAGTCGTTCCCCCGTGTCGAGCCTAGCTCGCCTGGCCGCGCGCGTGTTACGCGACATGTGTCGAGACAGAGTCGCTTGGGGTGCTCGAAGCTCGACGTCTGGCGTTTCGGGGTCGCAACCTTGGACGCTACTCTGAGCTCGTGACCATCCTCGATCTCCGAACCATCAAGATCCGCTCGGGCGAGCAGTTTCGCGACCTCCGCGAGGTCGAGCTCGAGCCCCTCCAGCTGGCCGGTCAGCGCTACATCCCACTGCCCGAAACACCGGAGGTTGAGATCGCCGTCTCGCGGGTCACGTCAGGGCGGCTCTTCGAGCTCGCGTTCCAGGCCCGGCTCGTGGGCCCCTGTATGCGGTGTCTCGCCGACGCGGCTCTCGAGCTGCCTGTCCGGGCTCGGGAGTACCACGCTACGAATCCCGGGGACTCCGACGAGCTCACCACTCCGTACATCGAGGACGACAAGCTCGACCTCTCTGCCTGGGCTCGGGACAGCCTCGTACTTGATCTTCCCGACAAGATCCTCTGTCGCGATGACTGCGCAGGGTTGTGTCCGGGCTGCGGTGCGGACCTGAACCATGAAGCCTGCACCTGCGGCCCGGAGGAGCCGGACACGCGCTGGGCGGCGCTCTCAGAGCTTCGAGACCGCCTGTAGCCGGAAGCCCCGATTCCTGCGCCGCTATACTTCGCCGCCGCGATGGCCGTCCCCAAGCGAAAGACCTCCAAGTCCCGCCGCGACAAGCGGCGAGCGACGCACAAGCTCACGGCTCCCGCTCTGGTGGAGTGCCCGCAGTGCCACCAGCCCAAGCGAGCACACCGCGTCTGCCCGACGTGCGGCACGTACCGGGGCCGCGAGGTCGAGCCGCTCCGCCTTCCCGCTCCTTAGATGGTTGATCGGCACTCACCACACTTGCGGATGGCGATCCAGACGCGGCCCCAGGCCGCACCCTCGCCTTTGCCAAGGCTTGAAGCCCTGCGTGCGGGCGTTGGCACACCCCGGCTTGGTCTGGCTCGTTCGCGCGAACACGCCAAGTACCAACCAACCATCTAGATGTCCGGGCGGACATCGGGGCGCTCCTCGGGAAAGACCGCTCGGGGTGGATATCGCGTTCGTCGGTCGGGCGACTAGGTGTCTCCGGTTCGCATTGCTGTCGACGCGATGGGAGGCGACCGTGCTCCCGAGGAGATTGTCGCCGGCGCGCTCGAGGCCCGTTCCGAGCGGGTCGAACCCATCCTCTTCGGCCGCCCGGACGTCCTGACGCCCCTCGCCGGCGGGCTCGAGGTGATCCGCGCTGAGCAGGTCGTCGCGATGGATGAGAAGCCTTCGGACGCTGCGCGCACGAAGCGCGACAGCTCCATGTTCGCGGCGTGCCGAGCGGTCGGAGCGGGGGAAGCAGACGCGGTTGTCTCCGCGGGGAACACCGGTGCGCTCCTGGCCGCCTGCCTGCTCGAGATCCGGCGGCTCCCTGCCGTACGCCGCCCCGCTATCGCAGCACCTCTTCCGGCAGCCCGCGGGCCAGCGGTCCTCGTCGATGCGGGCGCGAATGCTGACGCGCGGCCCGAGCACCTTCTCCAGTTCGCCCATATGGGCGCCACCTTCGCAGAGGAAGTCTTGGGCATCGCGGAGCCGAAAGTAGGAATCCTTTCAATCGGCGAGGAGCCGGATAAGGGCAACCGCCTCGTCAGAGAGGCGTACGCCCTCCTGTTCGCGAGCACACTGCGGTTCGTCGGGAACGTCGAGTCCCGCGAGCTTCTGAACGAGCCGCCGGACGTCATCGTGTGCGACGGCTTCACGGGCAATGTCGCCCTGAAAGCCCTCGAGGGCGCCATTAGGTCTACGTTCGACAGTCTCCGGGCGGACATCGTGTCGTCCACCCGCGGCAAGCTCGGCGCTCTCCTGATCCGGCCGGCCGCCCGCCGGCTGTGGCAGCGGCTCGATCCGGACACGTACGGTGGCGCCTATCTGCTCGGCCTGCGCGGCCTCGCCGTGGGCGCACATGGGAACTCCTCGAGGACCGCAGTGGCCAACGCGATTCGGCTTGCTGCCCGCGGTGCCGAGGGCCGCGTGGTGGAGCGGGTCGCAACCCGCCTGGCCGAGGAACCAACGCCCGTGACCCGTGCGTGAATCCTCGGGCCTTGGCGTGGTAGCATCCTGCGTCCGCTGAGCCAAAGACCAAGAAAGGCAGGTAGCAGAACGGATGGCAGCGTCCCGCGAGGAGATCTACGAGCAGATCAAGGACGTCCTGGTCGAGCAGCTTGGCGCCGAGGAGAGCGAAATCACCGAAGAGGCCTCTTTCCAGGAGGATCTCGACGCTGATTCACTCGACCTCGTGGAGCTGATCATGGAGCTCGAGGACCAGTTCGGGGTCAAGATCTCCGATGAGGACGCTCAGGGAATTCAGACCGTCGGCCAAGCCGTCGACTACATCTCGTCGCACCAGTAGGTTCCAAGCCTGAAACCGAGCTCCTCGCGCTGATCGACGCGCTGCCGGAGGCACGCCTCCGCTACGCCTTCACGCATACGTCCTGGGCATCAGACCGCTCGGAGTCCTACGAACGGCTCGAGTTTCTCGGTGACAGCGTCTTGGGCCTCGCGATCGCCCGTGAGCTCTACGAGCGCTTTCCCGACTACCAGGAAGGGGACCTCGCAAAGATCCGCGCGCACGTTGTCTCGCGCCAGAGCTGTGCCGTCGTTGGCAGGCGTCTCGGATTCGGTGACCGACTTCTCGCACACGGGCGTGGGTCGATCCCCGACGACGAGCTCGAAAAGCTCTCGAAGAACCAGAATGTCGTCTCGGCGCTGGTCGAGGCGGCCTTCGGCGCGCTCTATCTCGAGCACGGCTTCGAGGCAATCCGCGGACCGATCCTCGACGCGTTCCGCGAGCAGATCGAGTACGCGCTGACAAGCTACGTCGACTACAAGACGGTGCTGCAGGAAGAGTCGGCCCGCCGGGGGTCGAGCGTCTCCTACTCGGTGATCGAGGTGGACGGTCCGCCACACGAGCGCTCGTTCACGTGTGCGGCAGTCATCGACGGCGAGCAAGCTGGCGTGGGGAAGGGCGACTCCAAGAAGGCGGCCGAGCAGAACGCGGCGCGGGAGGCTCTCGCCGGGTTTTCCGCGAGCGACTCGTAGCTCTCGTCTGGCGCCGCCTGCCATCCGCGTGGATCGTCATGCTACGAGCGCGTGTTTCTGCGCTCTATCAAGCTGCGCGGCTTCAAGTCGTTCCCTGACCAGGTAGAGGTCAGGCTCGAGCCCGGCGTCGCCGTGGTCGTCGGGCCGAACGGGTCGGGAAAGTCGAACGTCGCCGATGCGATCGTCTGGGCGGCCGGAAGCCTGAGCCCGTCTGAGCTCCGCGCTGAGAAGCCGGACGATGTCATCTATGGGGGGTCGGCCGGGAGAGCCGGCGCAGACTCCTGCCAGGTCGAGCTGATCTTCGACAACGCGGACGGGACCGGTCCGCTTCCCTATTCCGAGCTTTCGATCGCGCGGCGGCTGCACCGGGGCGGCGAAGGGCAGTACCTCGTGAACGGAGCGTCCGTCCGACGCACCGATCTCGTCGAGATCCTCGCCGACATCGGGCTTGGCGGCGAGATGCACTCGATCATCGGCCAGGGCCGCGTCGAGCAGATTCTCGGCTCCAAGCCGGCAGAGCGGCGCGCGCTCGTTGAGGAAGCCGCCGGCCTCGGGAAGTTCAAGCGCCGGCGCCATCGCGCCGAGCTGAAGCTCACTCGGGTGGCGATCCAGGTCGATCGCGCTCGTGACCTCGAGGACGAGGTCCGGAAAAGGCTTCGTCCCCTTGCGCTCCAGGCCAGTGCCGCTTCGCGCGCGGAAAAGCTGGCGCATGAGCTCACCCGCCTCCGGAGCAGGATCGCCGCCGGCGAGCTCGAGGGCGCCACCGTGCGGCTCGCCGAGGTGGAGGAGCGGCGCGCCGAGGCGGGGCAGACGAAGCGGGCTCTCGACACGAAACTCGAAGGTCTGCTCGCGGAACGGCACCGCGTGGAAGAAGAGCTGGGCGAAGCTGCTACAAGCCACGAGCGCGCAACCGCGGCCCTCTACCGGCTTCGCTCTGCCTTCGAACGGCTGGATCTGAGGCGGGAGCGCGCTGACGAGGCTGCAGCAGAGCTTCAGGCGGTGGCCCAGCGAGCCCGTGGGCGCGCTGTCGGCCCTTTTGACGACAAACCGCAGCAAGAGCTCGCAGCGGCGGAGGTTGCGGCGGAGAAAGCCGGCGAGCACGCGAGAGCGACGATCGCAGAGCGAGAGGCGCTCGTCACGCAGGCGCGCCTCGCTGCGGAACGCCTCGAGGCCTTGGAGCGGAGCCTCGACGAACGTGAGGGGCTGCCTCCTGCAGCTCGCGCGCTCGCAGACGCGGGAGAGCGGCTCGCGCTCGGCTCGCTCGAGATCGACCCAGGCTACGAGCGTGCTGTCGGCGCGGCACTCGGATGGCGTGCGGCATCGATCCTCGCCAGCGACCTCGGCCGTGGGCTCGAGTTGGTCGAGAAGGCTCGGAGCGGCGGTCTCGGCGGTATCTCGGTGTTGCTCGAGGTGGAGGAGTCCGCCGGAGCTGCGGAGCCCCCGGCCGCGGGTGCGGAGCCGCTCGGGCGCTTCGCGCGACCCACGACCGGCGCGGACAGGATTGGCAAGCTCCTCGAGAATGTCTGGGTCACGGCTGTAGACGACTTTGCCGCTGCCCGGCATGGCATTCTCGTCACCCAGGAAGGACATGGCTACGACCCGGCCCGCGGAGAGCTCTGGTTCGCGGGCGAGGCCGCCGAAAGCGTTCTCCTCGCCTTGCATGCCCGACGCCGTTCCCTCGCTGAAGAGGCCGCGGAACTCGAGCGGGCGGCGGTCGACGCCGCCGGCCGTGCGGCCACGGCGACCGAGGAGGAGCGCGAGGCGCGGGAGCGTCGGGACGGTGCTCGCCGGGCCGTCGAGCGGATGCCCGCGCGCGTCGATCCGAGGGAGGCGGAGCGCCTGGAGGCCCTGGCCGCCATGCAGGAGCGTCTCGCCGATGTCCTGGGAGCCACGCGTGTCGTCTCAGGCGGATTTGAAGCACCGCTCCGAGCGCTGGTCGACGCGGGTGGCACCCGGTCTGCGGAGCTTGGCGAGCAGCTTCGACGCCTCGGCGGGAGCGAGGCCGAGCTCCGGCGCTCGGCGGGAGAGGCGGGCGAGCGCCTCGCGGCGATCGCGGTCGAAGGTGCCCGCCTCGAGTCCGAGGTCGCGGAGCTCCGAGGGCGACTCCAAGAGGAGACTGAGCCGGAGGAGCTCGCCGAAGCTGAGCGCGACGAACTGCTCCAGACAATCGAGCGCCTGGAGCGGCGGCGGGAGGCTCTCGGCCAGGTCAATCCGCTCGCGGCGGAGGAGCACGCCCAGGAGTCCGAACGCCTTGCGGAGCTTCGGGAGCAGCGCGAGGACCTCGAGCGATCGCTCAAGGAGCTCGAGCGGATTCGGGACGACCTGACGCAAACGGTCGAGCGGCGCTTCGCGGACACATACGCCGCCGTCGAGCGGCATTTCGCCGAGGTCGCCTCGACGCTCTTCCCGGGTGGGCATGGCCGCCTGGTCGCGATCGAGGGCGAGGACGGAGACGAGCCGGGCATCGAGATCAAGCTTCAGCCCGCCGGCAAGAAGGTCACGCGGCTGTCGCTCCTTTCCGGCGGTGAGAAGTCGCTCGGAGCGATTTCGTTCCTGTTCGCGCTGTTCCTGGCGCGGCCGTGCCCCTTCTATCTTCTGGACGAGGTCGAGGCCGCCCTCGACGACACGAACATCGGTCGCTTCGTGGGGCTCCTGCGGGGCTTCGCCGAGCGGGCCCAGTTCATCGTCGTCACCCACCAGAAACGCACGATGGAGGCCGCGGATATCCTCTACGGCGTCACGATGGGCGCTGATGGGGTCTCGCAGATCGTCTCCAAGCGGCTTGTGCCTGACGCCGCGCACGCGCTCAGCGCGTGAGTCGCACTTGGGCCGAGTTCCTGGGCCGCGAGAATGGCGAGGCCCAGCCGGACGGGGGCTCGGGGGGCTGGTTCTCCCGCCTCCGCGATTCCCTTGCGACCAGCCGCCAGGCGCTGACCCGCGAGCTCTCCACCGCCGTCTTCGATCCGGGGGACGACGAGGCCTGGGAGCGCATCGAGGAGGCACTGCTTGCGGCCGACTGTGGGGTTCCGGCGACTGTCGAGATCGTGCGGCGCCTCGAGGCTCGCGAGCCCGTGACGGAGGTGGAGCTGCTGGCGGCGCTCGAGGAGGTGATCGTCGAGCTGGTGGCGCCTGCCGGCGAAGCGCGCCTCCACCTCGACGGCACGCCGACCGTGATTCTCGTGGTGGGCGTGAACGGGACCGGGAAGACGACGACGATCGGGAAGCTGGCGAGCCGCCTGAGCGAGGCAGGTTTCGAGGTTGTCCTCGCGGCCGCCGACACGTTCAGGGCCGCTGCCGAGGAGCAACTCGAGATCTGGTCGAAGCGAGCACAGGCTGACTTCGTCGGCTCGGAGCGAGGCGGCGACCCCGCCGCCGTCGCGTACGACGCGATCGAGGCGGCCCAGGCGCGGGGGAGAGACGTCGTCATCGTGGACACGGCCGGACGGCTGCACACACAGTCGAATCTCATGGAGGAGCTCGCGAAGATCGGGCGAGTGATCGGCCAGCGACTTCCGGGGGCGCCGCACGAGACGCTCCTGGTCGTGGACGCGACGACCGGGCAGAACGGACTCCAACAAGCCCGCCTGTTCGGCCAGGCGGTCGACGTCACGGGCGTGGCGCTCACGAAGCTCGACGGCACTGCGAAGGGCGGCATCGCGGTCGGGATCGCGCACGAACTGGGTCTCCCCGTGAAGCTGATAGGGGTCGGCGAAAGTCTCGACGACCTGCAACCGTTCGACGCGCGGGACTTCGCACGCGCCCTGGTGTCGGGTTCGCCCTAGTCGGTTGACCGACTATTGCCCCACTCGCCCACGGGCACGCCAACCATCGACCACCGTCTAGTCCGGCCCACTTCCGGCACGAGCCGTGCACCACACGCGCGCTTTCCACCGATAGGCTTTGAGCCGGTGGGTGGACTGGGGGCGGCCCCAGAGCGGGAGCAGCTCGCGCACCCGGTAAGAGCCAATGGCTGACCCCGTCTTCCTCATCACCGGCGCGTCCAGCGGTATCGGTGCGGCGACGGCCCGGCACGCGGCCGAGTTCGGCTATCGCGTCGTGCTCGCCGCTCGCTCCACCGACAAGCTGGAGGCTCTGGCGAGCGAGCTCGGCGGCGAGGAGAGAGCGCTCTCCGTGCGCTGCGACGTCACCGAGTGGTCAGACCAGGAGTCCATGGTCGCGACGACGCTCGAGCGCTTCGGTCGCATCGACGTCTCCTTCGCGAACGCGGGCTTCGGTGCGAAGCGGGGCTTCCTGGAAGAGACTGTCGACCACTGGCGCAGGATGGTGCTGACGAACGTCCTGGGTGCCGCCCTGACCGTGCGCGCGACGCTGCCGGCGCTCAAGGACTCTCGCGGCCACCTGCTCCTAACCGGTTCGGTGGCCGGCCGGCGCGCGCTTGCAGGCTCACTTTACTCCTGCACGAAATGGGCGGTCACCGCGATGGGCGAGGCGGCACGGCTCGAAGTCGACGGAACCGGGATCAGGGTGACCCTGATCGAGCCTGGCATGGTGAACACGCCGTTCTTCGACAGCCCGCCCACGGATGCTCTCGAGCCGGACGACATCGCGCGGGCCGTCATGTATGCCGTTGGGCAGCCGCCGCACGTGGACGTGAACGAGATCCTCGTGCGGCCGACCGCCCAGTCGAGCTAGAGCCTGATGCGAAAGGTTCCGCCGGGCCGGACGGCGCCGCGACGCCGGCCCAGTCTCACATAGGCCTCCAGCTGGCTACCTCTCGACGGCGAACGCGATGTTCACCGTCGTTCGATACATGGTGATCTGGTCGCCCTCGACTTCGCAGCTCATGCTGACGACGTCGGCGCCGGTGATCCCACGCAGCGTCTTCGAAGCCTCCGAAACAGCGACCTGAGCCGCCTGCGCGAAGCTCTCCGGTGAGTTCCCGATGATCGTAATCACCTTGGCGATAGCTGCCATGCCTGCCTCCTGGGGTTGGGGAAAGTGCGTCGCTACACTTCCCGGCTGCCAATGTTTGACACGCTTTCAGACAAGCTGCAAGCCTCGTTAGGCGATCTGCGGGGACGCGGACGCCTGTCCGAGGAGGATCTTTCCCGCGCGATGCGCGAGATTCGCCTGGCGCTGCTCGAGGCCGACGTGAACTTCAAGGTCGTCAAGGAGTTCGTCGCCAAGGTGAAGGAGCGGGCGCTCGGCTCCGATGTCACGAAGAGCCTTACGCCCGGCCAGGAGGTCGTGAAGATCGTCCACGACGAGCTAACGACGCTCATGGGCGCCGGCAGCTCGAAGCTCGCGTTCGCAGGGCGGCCCCCGACGGTGATCCTGCTCGCGGGCCTCCAGGGCTCGGGAAAGACGACCGCGGCCGCCAAGCTCGCGCTTCTCCTGCGCCGCGAAGGCAAAGCCCCGGCGCTCGTGGCCGCCGACTTGCAACGCCCGGCGGCGGTCGATCAGCTCGACCAGCTTGGAAAGCAAGTTCAGATCCCCGTCTACCGCCGGGACGACACGAAAGACGCTGTCGCGGTGGCCCGCTACGGGCTGGAGCAGGCGAAAGCACAAGGTCGGGACGTCGTCATCGTGGACACCGCGGGACGCCTCCAGATCGACGAGTCGCTGATGGACGAGCTGGCTGCTGTTCGTAAGGAAGTAAAGCCGCACAATGTCCTCCTCGTCCTCGACGCGATGACCGGCCAAGAAGCAGTGGCCGTGGCCGAGGGCTTCCAGGAGCGAATCGCCTTCGACGGAGTAGTCCTCACCAAGCTCGACGGCGATGCACGCGGCGGCGCGGCTCTCTCCGTCAAGGCGGTCACAGGCAAGCCGATCAAGCTCGTCTCGACCGGGGAGAAGCTCGACCAGATCGAGTACTTCCACCCGGATCGGATGGCGTCGCGCATCCTTGGGATGGGCGACGTTTTGACGCTGATAGAGCGGGCCGAGGCTGCTGCGGACGAGGACGATCAGGCGGCGATGGAGAAGCGCCTGCGTGCGGGTCAGTTCACGTTCGACGACTTCCTCCAGGCGCAGCGAATGATGCGAAAGATGGGCCCACTCAAGAATGTCGTCTCGATGATTCCCGGGCTCGGGAAGCAGATGCAGGGAGTGGACATCGACGACCGCGAGCTCGCCCGGGTCGAGGCCATCGTCCTCTCGATGACCTCCGACGAGCGCAAGCGGCCCGAGATCATCAACGGCTCGCGTCGGGCACGAATCGCGCGCGGCAGCGGTACCTCGGTGCAGCAGGTGAACAAGCTGCTCCAGGCGCGGAAGCAAATGCAGAAGATGATGAAGCAGATGGGTCAGGGCAAGATGCCGAACCTGCAGTCGCTGGCGGCCCAGAACCGACGATAGGAGACAGAGTGGCAGCACGAATCAGACTGGCCCGAGTGGGCTCCAAGAAGAACCCGATCTATCGGGTGGTCGTTGCGGACGCCCGCTCGCCGCGCGACGGGAAGTTCATCGAGATCGTCGGCCAGTACAACCCCCAGACGGATCCCTCGACGATCAATCTCGACGAGGAGCGCGTCCGCGACTGGATCGGGAAGGGCGCCCAGCCGAGCAACTCCGTGAAGCGCCTGCTCAAGGCCAAGGGCATCTAGATGGTCTACGTCAATTACCGACCAACCATCTGACCCGTGGAGGATCTCCTCGAGTACCTGGCCAAGTGCCTGGTCGACAAGCCCGAGGAGGTCTCGGTAACGCGAAGGGAAGAGGACGGCGCCGTCATCCTCGAGCTTCGTGTCGCCCCGGACGAGGTAGGGAAGGTAATCGGTAAGGGCGGGCGCGTCGCCCGCGCGCTTCGAACTCTCGTCCGGGCGAGCGCGGCCCGGGGCGGCGAGCGCGTCGTGCTTCAGATTGCCGACCGGTGATCCTGCCGCCGGCTGGGTTTCGGTCGGCCGGGTCGGACGCGCACACGGTATCGACGGATCGTTCGTCGTCGAGCATCCGAGCGAGGACCCGAACCGCTTCGAGGTCGGTGCTCGCGTCTACGTCGAGCGCGAGCCCGCTCGCATCGAAGCGTCCAAGCGAGCGGGAGGGAGCCGGCTCGTGATCCGCCTCGACCGACCAGTGACACGAGGCGCGGCGATCGAAGTTCCCGTCGCGGAGCTCCCGCCGCCCGCGGACGGCGCGTACTACGTCTTCCAGCTCGTCGGACTGGTCGCTGAGGACGTGGCCGGGACGGCGCTCGGCAGCGTCGTCGACGTGGCTCCCGGGGTCGCGAACGACGTGCTGGAGCTCGATTCGGGGCTGATGCTCCCCCTTGTGTCGGCGTGCATTCGGACGGTTGACGTCGAGGGCGGGCGAATCGTGATCGCACCGGAGTTCGCCGACCCTGGCTAATCTCAGGCGGCTCTGCAACTCGATGTCTTCACCCTGCTTCCCCACGCGTTTGCCTGGCTCACCGAGCACCGGCCGCTCGCTGCCGTCCTCGGGTCGGAGCTCGACCTACGACTGTGGAGCTACCGCGACTTCACCCCCCTCACCGGCGGCCAGGTCGACGACGAGCCCTACGGCGGCGGCGCCGGGATGGTGCTCCGGGTCGACGTGGTCTACGCCGCGCTCGAGGCCGTCTACGGTGACGTGGGCGGACGGCGCGTAGTGGCACTCACACCACAAGGGCGCCAGCTCGACCAGGCGCTCGTGGAGGAACTCGCAGCGGAGGACGAGCTGACGGTGCTCTCGGCGCGCTTCGAGGGCTTCGACGAGCGGATCGTGGAGCACGTCGCTACGGACTCCGTCTCGATCGGCCCCTATGTGCTCTCGGGCGGTGAGCTTCCCGCGATGGTTCTCGTCGACGCGATCGGCCGGCGTTTGCCCGGGGCGTTGCGCGAAGAGAGCGGTGCGGTTGAGAGCTTCTCCGAGGCGCTCGAGGGTGGCGTCGAGTTCCCCCACTACACCCGGCCGGCCGAGTTTCGTGGGTGGCGCGTCCCGGATGTACTCCTCTCCGGAGACCACGCGCGCATCGCGGACTGGCGGCGCGAGGAGAGTCGGGCGAGATCGGCGGGATGAGAGGCCCGATCGACAGGCTGACGGCAGGCCTCCCGGGCCATTGGCGGACGACGGCCGACTGGGTGATCACGATCG
>Ga0184608_10000036_pt1 | contig 27925 bp, 32 predicted proteins | sample PLM1_30_coex_FD_133010 | JGI IMG/M metagenome (GOLD analysis project Ga0184608, IMG submission 133010) | Groundwater sediment microbial communities from an aquifer in East River, Colorado, USA - PLM1_30_coex | ecosystem: Environmental > Terrestrial > Soil > Riparian zone | place: USA: East...
GACGCGGAGCTTGCCCTCGGGCATCGCCTTGATCACTGCTTTGAGCTGGTCGTCCCCCCGCAGGTCCGCTTGAGGCTGTGGCGCGATCCGGCTGATCGTCCTCCCGAGCTCATCGAAGAACGCGGTCGGGCCACGCATTACAGGACCGAGCAGTGCTACGGCGACGCCAATTGCGATTAGGACAACGAATATCCCGATCACGAACTGAAAAGCCCAAATTGGAACGAATCTCTTGATTGGCTGCTTCACTCAGTTCCCTCCGCTCGCGGCCGGCGCCTCGGCCCGACCGAAACCCTCTTTACGCGACGGTGGACCCCCCGGCCTCCGGCCGGTGCCCATCGGTCGCTTCGCGCCCAGGGGCCCCTGCCCCTGGAGGCCCTCGGTCACGCCGTCGGCCTGACGGCACGACCGCTCGTCGGGAACAGTGTGTGCAGCAATCGACTCAAAGAAAAGAGAAAGGAGTTCCAAATTGGCTGAGCTCGACACCGAAGACCGGGAAAAGTTGGACAAGCGCAAGTTCGCCTACGTCGACAAGGAGGGCGAGGGCCATCTTCCGATCAACGACGACGAGCACGTCCGGAACGCCATGGCGCGGTTCAATCAGACCGACTTCGACTCGGGCGCCAAGAAGGAGACCGCTCGGAAGAAGATCGTGAAGGCGGCGAAACGGCGGGGTATCAAGGTCGCCAAGACCGACAACGTGGCGAAGAGCCGAAAGTCCCGCGCGCGAAAGACCTCGACCCGGACGAAGAAGAGCGCCTCGTCTCGTAAGAAGGCCAAGCGCTAGCCCGTATCTGCGACCATTCAGCCCGTGACAGGGCTGAAGGTGGTGTGCGTCGGCGGCGGGCTCGGGGCTCCGACGATCATGGCTGGACTCCGCCGGTACACGGAGGAGATCACCGGCCTCATCGCCGTGACCGACTCCGGCCGATCGACGGGCAAGGTGCGCATCGCGCTCGACGTCCCCGCACCGGGTGATATCCGAAGCGCGCTGACCGTGCTCGCGGAGGGCGATCCCGCGCTCGTGCGGCTCTTCTCGCATCGTTTCGAGACCGACAAGAGCGAGGAGCTGAACGGCATGGCCTTCGGCAACCTGTTCCTCGCGGCGTTGACGCAGCAGGAGGGATCGTTCCTCCGCGCGGTCGAAGAGGCATCGCGACTCCTTCGAATCCGCGGCCGGGTCCTACCGGTCACTCTCTACAACACCCACCTCTGCGCGAAGCTGGCCGACGGGAGCGTCGTCGAGGAAGAGGTCAACGTGCGCGCCACCGGTAAGGCGCCGATCGAGCGCATCTATCTGAAAGACGACGACGTGCGCGCAACCGACGGGAGCGTGGAGGCGATCGCGGCCGCCGACCTCATCACCCTCGGCCCGGGGAGCTTGTTCACGACGGTCTGCGCGTGTCTTCTCGTGCCGGAGATCGCGCGCGCGATCGCCGACGCGCAGGGCCTCGTCGTCTACGTGGCGAACACCACCACCCAACCGGGGCAGACCGACGGCTTCAGCATCGCCGACCACGTCCGCGTCGTTTCCGATTATCTGGGCGGGTCCGGCCTCGACATGGTCCTCGTCAACGACGATCCGCCGCCCGATCATCTTCGCGCGCACTATGCCGAGCGCGGCGTCGCGTACCTCGAGCCGACGGCCGCGGAGCTTGCGAAGGTCGAGGATCTCGGCGTCCGCGCTGTGACCGCGCCGGTCATCGACAAGTGGAGCGGACCGCGCGACCTCTGGCTGAAACAGGACACGATCCGGCACGACGCCGCGCGGGTGGCGACCGCCCTGCTTCGCCTGGTCGACGAGCGCCGGCCGCGCCTCCGCGCTTTGCCGTAATGGCCGTCGCATCGCGAGTGCGGCACTTCCTGTCGATCGGCGACCTGGAGCGGGATGAGCTCGGACTCCTCTTGGATCAGAGCGCGAGCCTCAAAGCGACGCCTTCCACGAGGGGCCTCGCGGGCCGCACGGTCGCTCTCATCTTCGAAAAGCCGAGCCTCCGCACGCGCCTCTCATTCGATGTGGGCATCGCGCAGCTCGGCGGTCACTGCGTGTATCTCTCGCCCGCCGAGGTCGGCCTCGGCCGCCGCGAGAGCGTCTCCGACGTCGCCCGCGTCACCAGCCGCATGGCGGACGCGGTGGTGCTGCGGGTCAACGCACACGAGACGATCGAGGAGTTCGCGCGCTACAGCGAGGTACCGGTGATCAACGGTCTCTCCGACCTGTCCCACCCGTGCCAGGGGCTCGCCGACATCTTCACGATCCGAGAGCGCAAGGGGCCCGACCTTCGCGGAGTCGCGATCGCCTACATCGGCGACGGCAACAACGTCGCGCATTCGCTGATGTTGTGTGTCGCCAAGACCGGCGCGTCGCTTCGGCTGGCCACGCCCGCCGGGTACGAGCCTCTCGCGCGCTACCGCGAGCTCGCCGGAGCCGATGCGAGAGCGAGCGGGGCACAGATCACCATCGGCAACGATCCCGTCGCGGCCGTGACCGGCGCCGACGTCGTGTACACGGACGTGTGGACGAGCATGGGTCAGGAGCAGGAGTACGAGCGGCGCCGTCGCGCGTTCCAGGGATTCCAGCTCAACGCGGCGCTTCTCTCTCGTGCGAAGCGAGACGCGATCGTCCTGCACGATCTTCCGGCCCACCGGGGCGAGGAGATCACCGACGAAGTGATCGACGGTCCTCAAAGCGCGGTGTTCGATCAGGCGGAGAACCGGCTGCACACGGAGAAGGCGCTCCTGTGCTGGCTGCTCGGAGGAGAGCGATGAACTCGAGCGATGAGCGCACGATCCTGGCCGATTGCTGCGAGGACTGGATCATCGAGTGGGGCGGCTTCTATCGCTTGGGCCGCGAGTTCCGCTGCCCTGAGTGCGCGACCGAGTGGAAAAAGACCGAGGGCGATGCCTACCGTCGCGGCGACGGGAGGTCATTCGTGCGCCGTGAGCGGTCCGGACCGAATGCTGAATTTCCGTACCTTGCGGCCGCGGACGGACACGAACCGAACGTCGAGCGATGCTGCGCGAAGATTCTTCTTGCGCATGGCGAGAGAATGGCCGAGGGCTCGTTCGTTTGTCCGGTCTGCGGTACGGAGTGGGCGCGGACGACACAGCGACTCCACGGTCTTCGTGTTCCGGTCTTCGCGAAGGCAGGTCTTCGCGAGCCGCTGACGGTGCAACCTGGGCGTACACGTCCGTTCCTCGTTGCGCTCTCGGAGTATTCGCCGCCGCGCGATTAGGCGGCGGCGCTCTCATTTGGTCCGCGGCGCGACACCATTACGGCCGCGAATCTCCGATCGCGTGAGGTCGTTGCTACTCGGCTGACCGAACGGACCTAGAGAGGTGGCGTTAGTTCCCCCGGGCGACGAACGTTCAGCCACTTGGTTGAACGCAAGTTGGGGAGGCGAACTTGGCGTTGTCACGTTCGCGCGCTATCGCGGCGGTCGTGCTCATCGTTGCGCTCACCCTCGGCCTCGGGTCGGGTGCTGTGCTCGCTCCCGAAGCCAACGCGCTCGTTTCGGTGAGCACCGTCACGGTCGTCGATGGCGCGGTCCTCATCAGTCACGCCGGTGCGGAGTTCACGCCCGCACGCGAGGGCGATGTGCTCGTCGCGGGCGACACGATCCGCACGGGTACCGGAGGGGCGGCCGAGATCACCTACTTCGAAGGATCCAGCGTGCGGCTCGAAGCCGAAACCGAGATCAGGGTCGAGCGTCTACGCATCGAGGCTGACGGCGGGACCGTGATCGGCGTGATGCAGACGCTCGGACGCACATGGCACGTCGTCACCAAGCTCCTCAGTGGGAGCTCCCGCTATGAGGTGCGGACCCCGAGCTCGACCGCATCGGTTCGCGGCACGATCTTCGCCGTGGACGTCTACGTCGATGACGATGGTCCGGCGGCGACAGTGACGACGAGCGAAGGCATCGTCGTACACAGCGCAGCCGATCCGAAGGTCGCCGAAGTCACACAGGTGCGCGTGATCGCCGGCCAGGCGTCCACGAAGTCCGCGAGCAAACCCGCCGAGCCGGTGCACGCCGCCCCGCCCGCGACGCTTCGCGAAGCACCGGCGCGGCCGGCATCCACACCGCGTCCGACGAAGAGTCCGAATCCCTCGTCCGAGCGCGCGAACCTGCGGTCGACGGCACGGGTCAAGGACCCCGTCCTCGTCGTCGCGCCGTCGACGAAAGACCGCGCAAAGCCGTCAAAGATCTCGAAGCGGCAGCGTGGCGAGTTGGGGGACCGGTGACGACCTGGACTTAGCCTGAACCGCCTAGCGCAGCGGTGTGATCCGGGGCGTCCGGCCTCGCGCGCGGTCGCGAGACCAGCTCATGTAGTGCGTATTGCACAGGCCTCGCGCCCGGTGTGCTCGTTCGCACCTCTCGACAACGCAGACAAGCGGAGGCGCGATCAACCGGATCGGGTGGTAAGCAGAGAGCGCCGCATCAATCGCCGCCGTTCTGCGAAGACCCATGTATGGCCTCAGCGCACGCATCCACTCGGCGGCGCGGTGACCCGCGATCTGGGCCACGAATGTGGGACGCCAGCCATCCGTTCCCGGAGGCACAGCCCAAACCCTCGTGTCGAGGAGGCGGGCGGCGCGCTCGATGACCTCTCGCTCGCACATCTCGACCTTGATTACCGGATACGAGGACCGACCGCCCCGGTTGGCGACGAATGAGCCCTCACCCTCGAGCAGGCCCGCAATCCACGCGCGGTCACATGCTTCCTGCGATTCACCTTGCGCTGGCAACGGGCCCCAGTGATCCGCCACAGGCTCCAGCGGCGACGGGGACTCAGAACCGTCGGCTCGGCTTCGCCGCCGCGGTCCCCTCCGCGTTTGCCAGGACGAGATCGCGAGATCGATCTGGAGCTCGCGGGTCTTACCGAGGAACGGTTTAACCGCACACATGAGCTGAGCAGCCGGGGCGCCCTTGATCGTCGTCGCGTAGGGAACCTTGTGATGTGGTTTACGTGGTCGCAAAGGGACCACCGCGCGCCCGAACAGCTTCGCGACGTGTTCGACGACGTCGCGGTCGGTCATCGAAACGCGAACGATCGGCGTACCCGGCTTGGAAGGAGCGCCGCGGAGAAATGTCCCCTCGCCTTCGAGGATGCCAACGAGCCAGTGGAACTCAAGCTCTTCTACGTTGCGCTATGTGTGGTGAAACACGACGTCGTGTCAATGGGACTCTGAGGGCTGGGCGGCTAAGCGGTTTCGAACCGCTACAGAGAGGTCCACAACCTCTAGTGCTGCCATTACACCATAGCCGCCGTGGAGCGAACGCGAGTGCGTTCGACACTCAGTCTATCGGACTAGCGTCCCGTCCTCGCCCTCGCGTCCGCGTAGTACGCACGGACGATGTCCGACCCGAAGTGGTACTGACCCACGTCGAGGTACACGGTCCAGACATCGATGGCGCCGTTCCAATCCTGCTTGCGATACAGCGCCAAGCCTTTAACGAACAGCGCGTCGGGGTCTTTCGGGCGCTGTGCCAGCACGCGGTCCGCGGCGACGATCGCGCCGTCGTTGCTCCCCGAGGCGACAAGGATGAGCGCGAGGCCGTCGAGCGCCGCGACATTGTTCGGGTCTTTCGTCAGCACCGCCTGATAGCGCGGGATCGCGTCCTGCGGGCGCCCCGCCTTGACGTAACCATCGGCGAGCGCGAGCTGCGTCGGGACGTCGCCGAGGTTCGCGCTCGCGCGCGCCTGGAGCGCCGCCAGTGGGTCGGTCTGGGGGACGGTGCCGGTCACCGTTTCGCCCGGTGCACGATCGCCCGCGGACGGCGGCAGGTAGAACACCGCGACTCCCACGGCGACGGCCGCGATAAGCGCGGCGCCGATGAGCGTCCGCACCGGCGCCGCGCCCCGCGGCTCGGGCGCGCGCCGCGCGAACGCGTCGCGCTCGAGCGACGCGCGGAGTTGTGCGTAGTCCGCGGGCGCGATCGTCCCGGCCGCCCGCGCGAACTCGAGATCGCGCAGCGAGCTGACGGCGCGCGCCACGTCGTCACGCTGATCCGGTGGATCGGCGGGCCACGCCACCGGTCGCCGGGCGAGCGGCGCGATCACCGCGGCCGTCCCGGCAAGCAGCAGCACGACGAAGAGTGCGATGGTCATCCCTCGGCGGCCTCCTCCCGCGCAACACGGTCACGCAGCGCCGCGACGTCTATGGCGCTGGGCTGCGCCGGCGGCGGAGCGTCGGTGCTGCGGAGCCGGCCGGTCACGAAGACCAGACCGGCGGCGAGAGCCGCGACGGGAACGAGCCACACGAGGCCGCTCCACGACGCGACCGGCGGCGACAGCAGGATCCAGTCGCCGTACGCGGCACGGAACTCGGCCTCGATCTCCGCGTTCGTTCTACCTTCGCGCACGCGCTGGGCAACGAGGTCACGCATCTGCCGCGCCGTCTCCGAGGTCGAGTCCTTCACCGAAAGGCCCTGACACACCGGGCAGCGGAGCTCGGCCGCGATCTGGTCGATGCGCTCGTCCGCGGTCGCCTCATGCGGGCGCGCCGCGAAGACGAGCGCCGCGGCGAGGGCGAGAGCCGCGATGACGATCAGGACGCGGCGGCTCATCGCACCGCTCGCGCGCGAAGCGTCTCGATCGCGGTTACCAGAGTGTCCTCGGCGATCGGGCCGATGTGCCGTCCCGCGATCACGCCGTCGGGTCCGATGAAGAACGTCTCCGGTGGGCCGAAGACTCCGTACGACAAGGCGACCCGCCCGTCGTCGTCGGCAAGCGTCGCCCAGCTCATACCCATCCGCTTCACGTAGGCGAGTCCGTTCTCGCGCGACTCCTGCAAGTTGACTCCGAGCAGCACCACGTCGCTACCGCGGTACCGCTCGTACACGCGAACGAGCGCGGGATTCTCCTGGGTGCACGGCAGGCACCACGACGCAAAGAAGTTCATGACCACGACCTTGCCCGAAAGATCCGCCAGCGAGACCTCGCCTGATCCATCGAGACGCTGGAGGGTGAAGGTCGGCGCCGCTTTTAGGATGGTTCCGGTCTTGATGTCGTGCGGGTCGCGGCGAAATGCGAGCGCGAGCGTCACCGTGAGGCCGAGGAGCGCGACGACGACCGCGATGCGGACGACCCTAGCGAGCATCAGTCTGCCGAGACCGCCACTTCAGCTATCGGCATTCGCACCGCGCGCCGGCGCGGCGCGGGTAGTGCCGCGATGAGCGCGCCGATCCCCACCACGGCGCCACCGAGCCACAGCCAGGAGACGCCCGGGATCACGCGCATGCGGATCGTCGCCCACGAGAGCGTCCTTTGGTCGTATGCGGCGAGGATCGTGTACAGGTCGTCGCGCAGCCCCGCGCCGATCCCCGGCGATCCGATCGCAGCCGCGCTGTTCGGGTACTGCACGAGCGCCGGACGCAGATGCTCGCTCGAGCCGTTCCCGGTGACGCTGAGATCGGCGACGATCGAGTCGCGCTGCGGTTCGCTCACCGGACGGATCGCATCGAGACGCACGGTGTAGCCCGCCACCACGAGCGTCTCGCCGGGTGCGAGCGTCTGCTCGGCGTCCACGGTGCGCGCCTGGCTCGTCGCCACCGCGAGGGCGACGAGGACGATCCCGATGTGCACGACGTAGCCGCCGTACCGCCGGCCGCTGCGGCGCAGGAGATTCGAGAACGCTGTGAGCCCGCCCTCGCCGTGCAGCGTGCGCCGCGCGCGCACGCCGCGCGCGAACTCCTGTACGACCGTGGCGATGACGAAGGCGCCGAGCGCGTACGTGAGCACCGCCGCCAACGCGGTCGTGCCGGTGACGAGCGCCGCAAACGCGCCGGCCGCGGCGGCAACGATCGGCGCCGTGAACTGCCGCTCGAGCGTCGCGCGCGACGCGCCGTGCCAGGGAAGCTGCGGCCCGACGCCCATGAGGAAGAGGAGTGCGAGGGCGAGCGGGATCTCCACGCGGTCGAAGTACGGACCGCCGATCGAGAGCTGCGCGCCCGAGATCGCCTCCGCAACGAGCGGGTAGAGGGTGCCGAGGAGGACGGTGAGCGTCGCGGCCATGAAAAGCACGTTCTGGAACAGGAAGATCGCCTCCCGCGAGAGCGGAGCGCCGATCGGCTCGGCATCGCGCAGGCGCGCCGATCGCCAGAGCAGAAGACCGACCGAAAGCACGAGGATCGCGACGAGGTAGCCGAGAAGGAGTGGCCCGATCGCGGACAGGCTGAACGAGTGCACGCTGTTCACGACCCCGCTGCGGGTCAGGAACGTACCGAGGATGGTGAGCGCGAACGTCGCGACCACCAGAGCGAGATTCCACGTGCGAAGCAGGCTGCGTTTCTCCTCGACCATCACCGAGTGCAGGTACGCGGTGGACGTGAGCCACGGCATGATCGCCGCGTTCTCTACCGGGTCCCACGCCCAGTACCCGCCCCAGCCGAGCACCGCGTAGCTCCACCACGCGCCGGCGACGATGCCGACGCCGAGGAGCGCCCACGAGATCAGCGCGAAGCGCCGCGTCGCGACGAGCCAGCGGTCGCCGCCCTCGCCGAGGATCAGCGACGCGATCGCGTACGCGAACGGAACCGATGTCAACACGTAGCCGAGATACAGGAGCGGCGGGTGGAGCGCCATGAGCGGATGGTTCTGGAGCAGCGCGTTGGGTCCGTTGCCGTTGTCCGGCGCGAGCGCGAGACGCGCGAAGGGGTCGGCCGCCGGCGTCGTTATCAGGAGCAGGAAGAAGGACAGCATCGCGAACATCACCGCGAGGGCGGTCGTCGCAAGACGCGGGATCGCAAGCGTGCCGCGGAACGCGATGAACGCGGTCGCGCCGGCGAGGATCGCGGTCCACAGGAGGATCGACCCCTCGAGCGCCGCCCAGAGGCTGATGACCGAATAGAAGAGGGGCGTCTCTTTCGCGTTGTTCTCGGCGACGTAGAGGATCGAGAAGTCGTGCGTCGCGAGCGCGAACATCATCGAGAGCGCCGCGATCACCACAAGGCCGAAGCCGACGCCCGCCGCGATACGCGCGGACGCCAGCGCGCGCGCGTCACGCCGCCAAGCTGCGTAGATCGACGCGCCGGTGCCCCACAGCGAGAGGAAGAGCGCCGCGCGAAGCGCGGCCGCGCCGAGATCGCCCGCGCTCACGGGAATGACGTCCGATGAGCCGGCGTCGCACCCGCGGTCGGCGCTGTGTAGACCTCGTCGTGTTTCGCGATCACCTGGTCGGCGTGAAACGTCCCGTCCGGCAGGAACGCCCCCTCGACGACAGCGCCCGCGCCCTCACGCAATAGGCCGGGGAGGGCTCCGTCGGCTATGACCAAGACGTCTTCGACCCCGTCGGTGATCACGAGACTGAAGCTGGCTGTGCCGGGGCTTCCGAATGCGACTTTGAGAGTGCCCACTTTGACCTGGCCACCGAGGCGGACGATCTGCTTGGACGGTATGTTGCGCGCCTTTGCCTCGCTGGGCGTGAGGTAGTACACAGTGTTCGGTGCGAGATTCGTCGCCGCGACCGTTCCCACGAGGACCGCGACCGCGAGGGCCGCGATCAGGAGGAGACGGCGCGCTCCGATGCGCTCAAGCACCGCGCGCGCGCAGTGAGATGAGGTAGGCGAGCAGCGCGCCCCACACGATGGCGAACGCGGCGACAATGAAAACTAGATTTGCGTCCATAGCCGCCGCTGACGCGCGCGCTCAAGCGACACGCGTGCCGAGATGAAGTACGCATAGATGAGCGTGTAGGCGAAGAGCGAGACCATGAGCGTGAGCAGCATCGACGAGTCGAGCGCGGGCGCGCCACCGGCGCGCAGCACCGTCGGGAGCTGGTGGAGTGAGTTCGCCCAGAGCACCGACAGATGGACGATGGGCACGTCGATGACGGCGATGATCCCGAAGACCGCGGCACGCGTGGCGCGCCGCGAGAAGTCCGTCGAGAGACCACGCAGGAGCAGGTACCCGACGTACATCACGAACATGATCGCCGTCGTCACGAGGCGTGGTTCCCACGTCCACCACACACCCCACGTTGGCTTCGCCCAGATCGAACCCGCGACAAGGAAGAGGCCGGTGAAGAGCACGCCGATCTCCGCGGAGGACACCGCGATCGCGTCGAACAGGGGATTCTTCGTCCAGAGCCAGCCGACCGAGGCGAGGAAGACGACGACGAATGCGAGGTACGCAAGCCACGCGAGGGGTACGTGAACGTAGAGGATCCGATACACGTTCCCCTGGACCGCATCGGTGGGCGCCCAGAAGAGCGCCATCACGCTCGCCACGACGAACGACGCGGCGGCAGCGATGCCGAGCCAGGGACGGATGCGCGGCAACGTATTTCCGCGCGGGATGGTGGTCTCTGTCACTCGATGGCCGCTGGAACGATGGTAAGGCCGATGACTGTGTACACAACCGCGAACGCGAACAGCAAACCGGCCCACGAAAGAGCGCCCACCGCGTCGCCCTGCAGCGCCGCGCTCGTGCCGCGCGTGGCAGCGACCAGCTGCGGTACGAGGACTGGCAGCGCAAGGATCGGAACGAGCGCGGCGCGCGCGCGGAGACGGAGCGCGAGGACGACGTCGACGACGACGATCGGGGGAAGCGCGAGAACCCCGAGCAGAACGACGACGAGAAGATGCACCGGCAGCGCGATGCGGAGATCCAGGAGCACGATCGAAAGAATGCCGCCGACAGCGGCGACGAGCAGGAGAACGATCGCGAGCGACAGCACCTTTCCGCCGAACAGCGCGTCACGGCCCCCGGGAAGCGCGACGAGGCCTTCGAGTGCGTCGTCTTCGAGCTCGCGATCGAAGGACCGCATCGTCGCGAGGATCGTCGCGAACGCAAGCGCGAGCCAGAACAGTGCCGCGGCGACATCCGCCTCACGCGCGATCTGCGGCCCGACAACGAGGCTCTCGAGGAGCACGAGCACTGCGATGAACGTCACGGCCGCGACGACGCCGTCGGGTTGCCTTCGTTCCGCGCGGAGCTCGCGACCGGCGACGAGAGCGATCCGGTACGACGTGATCACGCGGCCCTCGCCGCGCCATCGTCGATCGCGATCTGGGCCTTTGCGAGCTCGTCGAGCTCGCGGTGCGCGTGCGTCGCGATCACGACCGCGCGCCCGTCGTCGCGTAACCGCGCGATCGCCTGCCGCAGGCGGTTCGCGCCGGCGTCGTCGAGATCCGCGAAGGGCTCGTCGAGCAGGATGATGGCGACCTTTTCTGTGTCGACGCGGGCCAGGGCAGCTCGCCTCCGCTCGCCCGCGGAAAGTCTCTCGACGGGACGATCCATGTCTTCGCCGACGCCCCAGGCGCGTAGCGCCCCGTCGATCCCGCGCGTGTCGCCGCCGCGGAAGCGCACGAAGAACTCGAGGTTCTCCCGGGCGGTGAGCCCGCGCAGCAGCATCGGTCGGTGGCCGATATAGAGGAAGTCGCCGGATGCCTGGCGATCGCCGCGGGCGAGCGGCACGAGGCCGGCCAGGGCGCGGAGGAGCGTCGTCTTGCCTGAGCCGTTCGGTCCGCGCACAAGGGTCAGGCCGGGGCCCACCACGAGGTTGACCGCGCGGAGGATCACGCGATCGTCCAGGACGACCGTGGCATCGTGGAGTGATGCGCCCGACTGCACCGTCCGCATGATGGGACGCGTTGTCCTCGTATGCATCGCGCTCGCAGCGCTCGTCCTGGCGTGCGCTCCCGAGCCTCCGGCGACCGAGCCGATCGCTCGGGGTCGTCAGCTCTACCAATTCCTGGGCTGCGCCAATTGCCACGAACCCAATCTGTTCGGGCAGCGTCTTGGACCGCCCATCGACCACATCGGAACGGTCGCCCCCACACGCCGGCCGGGCGTGTCCGCGGAGGACTACATCCGGCAGTCGATCCTTGACCCGGGGGCGTACCTCGTACCGGGGTACCAGGACTCGATGCCGCGGGATCTAGGCCGAGACCTCTCGCCTACCGACCTGGACGCTCTGGTCGCCTACCTTCTGTCTCTCAAGTGAAACCCTCGCCTAACACCCCATCGGTGCACCCCGTTAGCCCCGATGGACCGGACGACGAGGACCGAAACCTCGCCCTACGCGCCGGAAAGGGGGACGCGGCCGCCTTCGGAGCGCTCTACGACCGCTACGTCGGGGCCGTGTACCGATACGTGTTCTACCGCGTAAGGAACGACGCCGATGCCGAGGATCTCGTGAGCGACGTGTTCATGCGCGCGCTCCGGGCGATCCCGCGCTACGAGCCGCGGGTGGCATTCCTTGCCTGGCTCTACCGCATCGCACGGAACGCGGTCATCGACCGCGCCCGTCGGTCCCGAGTTCAGATCTCGTTCGAGGACGCGCTCGCCCACCCGAATGTCGACCAGGTCGTCGAGCCGGACGCGACGATCCTCGCGCTCTCCGACAAGGAGGCCGTGCGCGGAGCGCTCGCGAAGCTCACTCCACTGCAGCAAGAGGTCATCGTCCTGCGCTTTGTCGAGGGGTACAGCACCCTCGAGATCGCGAACCTCGTCGGCAAGCGTGAGGGGACCGTGCGCGGCATCCAGTTCCGCGCGCTTGAGGCGCTGCGCGCGCTCATCCCGTCGCGCGAGGCTCTGGCATGACCGACAAGCGCTCGCCGCTTCTCGCGCGGCCGGTGATGCGCGAGCAGTTCCGCAAGGAGCTGCGCGGACGCCTCATGTCGGAGGCGGTCGTCGTCCTCGCTCCGCGCCCGAGCCGCTTCTCGTTCCCCGCGATCCTTCGCCCCGCGCTTGCCGCCGCGGCGATCCTCGTGCTCATCTCCGCCGGCGCGACAAGCGCCGCCGCGTCGAGCCTTCCGGGCGATCCGCTCTACGCCGTGAAGCGCGCGGGCGAAGACGTGCGCCTCGCGCTCACATTCGATGAAGTCGCGCGGACTGAGCTTCTCTCGGAGCTGACCGATCGCCGGCTCGAGGAACTTGCCGAGATCGCCAAGCACCGGCCGTCGTCCGCGCCGACCGCGACGCAGGAGTACGCCGACGCGGTCAACAACTTCGCAGACGCTCTCGACAGATTGCGCGATGCGGACAGCGAGGACAAGCGCAACGCTGCGCAGGCTCTGGCTGAGGCCGGGCGCGCGAAGCACAAGGCCGTTCTGGACGCGGTGAAGGATCAGCTCCCTGCCGACGCCCAGGCCGACGTTCAGAAGGTCAACGACGACGAACAGGAACGCACGTCGCCGTCGAACAACGGCCGTGGCGGCGGGCAGGGCGGCACCGGTGGGCGGCCCTCGAACGCGCCCCCAAAGCCGACTCCCAAGAGGTAGCGGCCCGGCAAAAAATGGCTGGCACGGCCGGTGCATAGATGCACGGCCATGTGCCGTTGCAAGCTCTGCACGAACGAGCGGGTCTTCCTTCGAGTTCTCTCCCTTCTCTTCGTCGTGTGAAGCGCGTCCTCGTCGCTGACGACGACTCTGACATGGCGACGCTGATCAAGGCGATGCTTGAGGAGCGTCTTTCCGTCATCGTCGATCACGTGCCGAACGGAGCGCTCGTTCTCGATCAGATCTCCGCCACGCACCCCGATCTCGTGATCCTGGATGTGTCGATGCCTGGTCTCAACGGGATCGACGTATTCGATCTCCTTCGAGGGAGCGCGTCCTTCGTCGACGTTCCGGTCCTGTTCCTCACCGCTCTTCCCGACCGTGCCGAACAGGCCTTCGCGCGCTTCGGCGTTAGCGACGTGATGGCGAAGCCGTTCGACGCCGATGCGCTCGTGCGGCGCGTCGATGATCTGCTCGCGCGCGGGGCGAGCGTCGCCTAGCCTCGAACGCGCGCCTGGAGGAAGTCGTGTCGGAGGATCGGAGTCACGATGTTGAGACCGCCGCGGAGCGTGCGCGCCTGCGTTCGCTCATCGCGCGGTTGAGCGACAAAGACTTGAGCCGGCCGATGCCCGCCGGTTGGACGGTCGCCGGAGTGCTCGCGCACATCGGATTCTGGGATGCGCGAGCGATCTATTGGATGGACAAGTGGGCGCGGCGGAGCAGCCCCTACGCCCTACGAGCCCGAGAACACCGAGGCCGTCAACGAGTCGGCCAAACCGCTCTGCCTCGCACTTCCGCCGCGCGATGCCGCACAGCTTGCTCTTCGTTTGGCGGAAGAGGCAGACGGAAAAGTCAAAGCGCTGAGCGACGCCATGCTGGCGAAGATTCGCGCGACCGGCGGCCCGCCATTCAATCTCTCCCGCGCGATCCATCGCAAAGAGCATCTCGATGAGATCGACAGCGTCCTTGCCGAGCAGGGAGTGCGGGCGAGTCGCTAGATCGCTTGCGCCAAGACAAGGGTGTGACCGACGTTACCTTCGGGCACGAAGCGATCCCAGAGCGGCGCGAGCCCGGCCTCGGTGAGCCACGCGAGATACGTTTCTCGGTCGGCGTGGTCCCAGAACATCGGAGCCCCGAGGTAGTCCTCGATCCCCATCCAGCGCTCAAAACCGACGATCGCGAGCAGGTAGCCGCCCGGACGAAGCCAACGACGGATCTTTGGGAGTAGGTTCCGCTGATCCTGAATGGGCACATGGATGAGCGAATAGAAGGAAACCACCGCATCAAAAGTTCCTGTGTCGTGCTCCCAGGTGGCCATGTCCGCTTGCTCGAAGTTCGCTCTGGGTACGAGCTGGCGGGCTCGCTCGATCTGCACGGCGGAGATGTCGACCCCAAGCACGTCGAAGTTCTTCTCCGTTAGCAGCCGGGTAGCGGGGACGCCGGCGCCGCAACCGAGATCGAGAACCCGGGCACGCGACCCGAGCAGCTGCGCCAGGTCGTCGACCCATCTCGTATACCGCTCCGTACCTTCGTCGGTTGCGGGGTTGGCCCCACCGTCATCGTCGCGGTATGCCCGGGAGATAGCGTCGTAGCCACGGCGAACAAGGTCGCGCTGGCTCGCGCTCACGTCCCCATTCGCGTCTGCCGACCCGCCGTCCGGTCTTTCGCTCAGATGCTAGCCGGCCGTCTCTTCCGGGTCGGATCGCACGGGAGCGAGTCGAGACCAACGTCGTCGCACCGCGGCTGCGATGCCCTCGGCGTCAATTCCGAAATGGTGCCGCCAGAGCTTTTGCGCCCCGTGATCGACGTGCTCGTCCGGAATGCCGAGGATTTCCAGATCGACTCGTGCGCCGCGTTCGGAGAGGAGCTCGCCCACCGCCGAGCCGAAGCCGCCGGCGATCACGTGCTCCTCGATGGTGACGAAGCGCGGGATCCGCGCGGCGAGAGCCAGGATCCGCTCCTCGTCGAGCGGCTTCGCGAAGCGCGCGTTGACCACCGTCGCCTCGAGTCCGTCGCGGGCGAGAAGCTCGGCGGCCTCGAGCGCCGCGGCCACAGGATGGCCGTACGCCAGGATGACGACGCCGTCACCCTCGCGAAGGGTTTCCGAGACGCCGATGGGGATCTCGGTCAGTGGCGCGTCGAGCGCGACGCCCGCCCCGGCCCCGCGCGGGAAGCGAAGGCCGATCGGCCCGCGGTTGGCGGCGGCGTGGCGATAGGCGGTCCAAACCATCTGACGAAGCTCGGCCTCGTCCTTCGGCGCCATGAGCGTCATCCCCGGAAGGATCCGCAGATAGGCGATGTCGTAGAGACCCTGGTGGGTCCTGCCGTCATCGCCCACAATGCCGCCGCGGTCCATCGCGAACACGACCGAAAGGTCCTGTACCGCGACGTCGTGGACGACCTGATCGAAGCCTCGCTGCAGGAAGGTCGAGTACACGGCGACGATCGGCACGATCCCCTGCGTCGCGAGACCCGCCGCGAACGTCACCGCGTGCTGCTCGCAAATGCCTACGTCGAAGAGACGTTCTGGGAATTCCTTGAAGAGGGGCAACAGGCCGGTGCCGCCGGGCATCGCCGCGGTGATCGCGACGGCGCGCTCGTCCGCCTCCAGAACCTCCCGAACCGCGTCGGCGAAGACGGCCGTGTACTGCGGAGCGGCCGCTTTGGCGGATCCGCTGGCCGAGACGCCGTGCCACTTCACGTTGTCGTCCTCGGCCGGACCGTAGCCGTGACCCTTCTGCGTCTGAACATGAACGAAGACAGGGCCGTCGCGGAAGTCGCGGGCCTTTTCGAGCACGCCCTCCACCGCAAAGAGATCGTGACCGTCCACCGGGCCGAAATAGGTGAAGCCGAGCTGCTCGAACAGGATGTTCGGAATGAAGAGCGCTTTGAGGCTCGTGAAGATTCGGCGGCGCGCCTCCTCGGCGAGCTCCCCGCCGGGCATGTGCTCCAGGACCTGACGAGCGATGTGCTTCGCGCCCCGATACGGCTGGGCCGTGCGGAGCGATTCGAGCATTCGCGATACGGCGCCGACGTTCGGCGCGATGCTCATGCCGTTGTCGTTCAGGACGACGATCACGCGCGTGCGCATGTGGCCGATGCTGTTCATGGCCTCGAACGCCATGCCCGCGGTGAGCGCGCCGTCCCCGATGATGGCGACGACGTGGTTGTCGTCGCCCTTGAGGTCGCGCGCGACGGCCACTCCCTGAGCTGCCGAGATAGACGTCCCCGCGTGTCCCGCCCCGAACTGATCGTGCTCGGACTCGGCGCGCGCGAGGAAGCCTGAGATCCCGCCGAACTGCCGGAGTGTGTCGAACTGTCCGCGGCGCCCGGTCAGCATCTTGTGCACGTAGGCCTGATGCCCGGTGTCCCAGACGAGCTTGTCGTGCGGAGAGTCGAACACGCGGTGAAGCGCAACAGTGAGCTCGACGGTGCCGAGGCTCGATGAGATGTGGCCGCCGGTCTTCTGCACGCTCTCGACGGTGAACGCGCGGATCTCGCGGCAAAGCTCGAGCAATTCGTCGCGATGGAGCAGCCGGAGGTCGCGCGGCTGCTGTATGCGATCGAGCACGGTCATGTCGCGATACTAGCCGCGATGTTCGATCTCTCTAAGCGCGCCGTAGTACTTACGGGCGCGACCGGAAACATCGGTCCGACGGTGCTTCGCGGCTATCTGGAGCAGGGCGCGCACGTCGCGATACCTGTCCGCGACGAGGCCAAGGGCGCCGCTTTGCGCGAGTCGCTTGGTGACCTGGCCGGTCAACCGGACGATCCGCGGGTTCTGCTGCGCGTCGCCGATCCGGGTGATCGCGGGGCGATGGCGAGCTTCGTCGAGGAGCTGCTTCGCGCGTGGGGTCGGCTCGACATCGTCGCGAACCTCATCGGCGGATATGCGGCGTCCGACGCCAGCAGCGGCGACCTCGCGGCGTATCGCGCGTACTGGGATCAGAAGGTCGCGACGATCGTGACCGCAACCACGGCCTGTTTGCGGCCGATGCGCGCGCGCGGGTGGGGCCGAGTCGTGAACGTGGCCTCCTCCGCGGCTCTGAAGGGGGAGAAGGGCACGGCCGGATACGCGATGGCGAATGCCGCGCTGCTCCGCTGGACCGAATCGCTCGCTGAGGAAACCAAGCGCGACGGCATCACCGCGAACTGCGTCCTGCCGCGCATCATCGACAACGCGGAGAACCGAGCCGCGATGCCCAAGGCCGATCCATCGCGATGGGCGACCGCCGCGGAGATCGCCGCGGTCGTTGTGTTTCTCTCGAGCGATGAGGCGAGTGGCATCACAGGGACCGCGATACCGGTGACCGCTCGGACATAACCGCGCTGCGGTCTCGTCTAGCGGCGAGCGGCGGTGGCCCCCATCGCGGCGCGAACTGATTCGTCGACAGGCTGCGCCATCCCAAGCATGTTCCCTTCGCTGTCTTTGAACCAGGCGACTTTCATGTCTCCGCGGTCCGCGATGCTCCCGACCGTCTTGAGCGAAGGGAGGTCGTAGTCCTCGAAGACCACCCCGTTCGACTTCAGCTCCTTCACTTTTGCGGCGATGTCATCGACCAGGAAACCCATTTGCGTATGGCCGCCGGGTCTCGACCCCATGAGCGAGATGACGAACCTCGTGCCCCCGCCGCACTCATAGAAGTCCCCGTCGGGCTCGGTCGGCTGAAGCCCCAGCTTCTCCGCGTAGAACGCTCGCGCCCGAGCCGGATCGGTGACGGGGAGAGTGGTGTAGACGCGACAATCGCTAAGCATCGCTTCCTCCAGTGTCGAGCCGTTCTCCGGCATCGCTGCGGGCCGATAGTAGGTCGCGGTCGGCGGCTCCTAAACTCGCGCGATGTCCCTATTCGTGATCGTGAAGTTCTTCCACGTGCTGCTCGCGATCATCGCGGTGGGATTCAACGCGACGTATGGGGTGTGGCTCGCGCGGGTCGGCCGCGAGCCGGTGCCGACGCAGTCGTTCGTCTTGCATGGCATCAAGCGCCTCGATGACTGGTTCGCGAACCCCGCGTACGTGCTCCTCGCGGTCACCGGCGTGACGATGGTGTTGGTCGGCGAGCTGCGGTTCACGACGTTCTGGATCGCCGGCGGGATCGTGCTCTGGGCAATCGCCGTGGCGCTCGGGTTCTTCGTCTACACCCCGATGCTTCGCAATCAGATCGCATGCGCTCGAGACCGCAGGCCCGGAGAGCGACGACTACAGGCGGTACGCGTCGAATGCGCGGTTCATGGGCATCCTGCTCGCCGTCATCGTCGTCGTGATCGTCTTTCTCATGGTGACGAAGCCGACGCTGTCCTAGCGAGCGCCTGCGCCCACTCGTCGTATGCCTCGGCGGACGGATGTAGCCCGTCGGCTGCAACCATCCTTTTGCGGCCCTGCTCGCGCATCAACGGGAAGAGATCGATCCACACCGCGTGAGCCCGCTCGGCCTCGTTTCGGGCGATCTCGTTGAAGCGCTCGATCTTGCGTGCGATCGCAGCCCGCTCGCCGAAGCCGGAGCCGGCGGGAGACAGCGACCAGTCCGGCTGTGGCAGCGCGATCACACGCGCATCAGGTGCATCGGAGCGGATCATCTGGTGGATCGAGCGGAGCTGGCCGCGATAGCGATCGTCGCTCGAGCCTTGGACGATGTCGTTCGCGCCGATGAGCAGCGTGATCAGCGTGGGACGGAACGACACGACCAGGGCAAGCTCGTACTGGAGGAGGTCGTCGGTGGTGTACCCGTTCACGGCCGGATTCGAGAGGACGACTGCGCGACCGCCCTCGGTCCACAGTCGCGCGAGAACCGCCGGGAACGACCGATCCGGTGTCGTGCCCGTGCCGATGGTGAACGAGTCGCCCAGCGCGAGGAATCTTTCGGGAATGATCAAGTGTTCTAGTGTGAGAGAGCTTTCTCAGAAAGGACCTTGAGCTGGACGATCTCGACCTGATCATCATCGGCGGCGGCCCCGCCGGACTCACCGCTGGCCTGTACGCCGCGCGGGCCGACATGAAAACGGTCCTCCTGGATTCGAAGGACGTAGGTGGCGAGATCCTCAACACCGACCTCATCGAGGACTATCCCGGATTCGAGTCCATCACGGGCGCCGAGCTCGCCCGGAAGATGGCCGACCACGCACTCAAATTCGGTCTCAAGATCGACACGTACAAGCCGGTGAAGGAGATTCGCTCCGACGGCGACCGGAAGATCGTGACGCTCGAGGACGGGACCGAGCTTTCTGCGTACGCGGTCATCGTGACGGTCGGCGGCGAGCCGACCAAGCTCGGCGTCGTGGGCGAAGAGGAATATCACGGCCGCGGGGTGTCCTACTGCGCGGTCTGCGACGGCGCGTTCTTCAAGGGCGCGGATCTCGCGATCATCGGCGGGGGCGATTCCGCGTTCCAGGAAGGGCTCTTCCTCACGCGTTTCGCCAAGAAGCTCTATGTCGTCCACCGGCGCAATGAGTTCCGAGCCCAGGCCATCCTTCAGGACCGTCTTCTCAAGATGGATAAGGTCGAGCCCATCACGCCTGCCAGGGTCACCGAGATCGGCGGCAACGGCGACGTGAAGTGGATCGACGTCGAGCGCGACGGCAGGACCGAGCGTGTGAAGGTCGAGGGGGTTTTCGTCTTCATCGGTTTCAAGCCGGTCGGCCGTCATCTCTTCAAGGAGCACATCGACCACGACAAGAACGGCTACCTCATCACCGACCAGTTCATGCGCACGAGCATCCCCGGCGTCTACGCGGCCGGCGACACGCGCGCCCAGCTCGCCAAGCAGATCACCACCGCGGTGGGCGACGCCACGACCGCGGTGCTCCATGCCGAGCGGTACATCGAAGAGCTGAAGGACCTCGAGCGCGCGTTTCCGTCGGAGCCGAAGGATGTCGTCGCGCAGACCGTGAGCAAGGCCGAGCTGCTGGTGTTCGCGCCGGGCGACGTCGTGCTCAAGGAGGGCGACGCGGCGGATCGCTTCTATATGGTCATCAAGGGGGAAGCCGAAGCGTCACAGCGTCAAGCCGATGGATCACAGGTCGTGATAAGTCGGTTTGGGCCCGGCGACTATTTTGGCGAGATCGGGCTCCTGAACGATGCTCCGCGAAGGGCGACCATCCGAGCGTTAACGTCACTCGAGCTCATGGCACTCGACCGCGAGACGTTCGCCAAGCTCTTGAAGAGCTCGCAAGCGACCGACGATCAGGTCAGGCGGGTGGCGGCTGAGCGGACCGGGACGGCGAGCCCGCGCTAGGGTCGGTCGCCAGGCGCTTGACGTACCCGACGATGGCATTCAGGTCGAACGGTTTGTTCACGAAGGTCGCGATCCCGCGGCGGCGGAACTCACCCAATGCCTCTGCACCGCTCGCCGTCTCGAACAACACCGGAATGCGGCTCGTGCGCGGATCCTTCTTGAGCAGGTCGTAAAGCTCGAAGCCGGACATCCCCGGCAGCCGCACGTCGACCACCACCACGTCGGGTGTCACGTGCTTCGTCGCCTCGAGCGCGGCCGCGGATTCCCCAACGAGGATCGCGCAATACCCCGGCTCGTCGGAGATCGCGTCGGCGATCAACTGGCCGATCGTGTGTTCGTCTTCGACAACTAGAACGACCTTCCGCCTCTGCTCCATCGCGGCCTCCGCCACACTGCCGAGCAGCAGCGGTGCCCCAATTGGGAACCGTCATCGTTCTGTTGTGCTGCTGACGTGAGTTTGGATCGTTCCGCCGGTCTTTGGACTCGCAATCGGCCAGCGGCGTGCGCACCCTTAGGGGTATGCGACGAGGCGCCGACCTCGCACCCGGGCGCGCCAGTCTTATCGAGGTACTCGATCGAGTCCTGGACAAGGGCATCGTGATCGACGGGTGGGGGCGCGTGGCGGTCGTCGGCATCGACCTGATTGGCATCGAGGGCTGGGTCGTCGTGGCATCGATCCAGACGTATCTGCAGTACGCGGAGTCGCTCGGTTTGAACCCGCGGGTCGGCGTGAGCCAGCCGACCGCCGAAAGCCTCTTCTAGCTTTCAGTCATTTCGCCGCGACGCTACCGATTGGCGTCAGATATCGCTCGGCGTGCCCGAGCGGACTCGCAACGCGAAAGACGAGTGCGATGAGGAACGTGACGATCCCAATGACCGCGTAAACGAGACGGACGTCGCCGGTGCGCTCGATGAGAAGACCGCCGGCGAGCGCACCGATCGGGTTCGCTGACCACGCAAGCACCATGGCGATGCTGATTACGCGGCCGAGCATCTGGTTGGGGACGATCGCCTGCCGGAGCGATCCGGTGTTGATGTTGAAGAGGACGCCGAGACCCGAACAGATCGCCCAGAGAAGCACAGCGAGCCAGAGCGCCGTCGTATATGCGAGTCCGACGGTCAGGAGGCCCGAGAGCATGAGCGCGCCGAGCGCGACATTGCCGAAAGAGAAACGCTTCCGCAGCGGCCCGGCCGCGAGCGAGAGCACGACGACGCCCGCGCCGCCCGCCGCGAAGAGAATTCCGACCTCGCTGTCCTCCGCCCGGAGGGCCTGCTTCGCGAAGAGCACGAGCTCGGCGAAGACGGTCGCACCGACCATGTTGATCATCGCCATCATCAACGAGATGTTCCGGAGGACGGGGTGGGAGAGGACATAGCGCAATCCCTCGACGATGTCCTGGCGGATGCTCGTGGCACGCTTGGTGATCGGAGCGTTGAAGGGCCGGGCGATCAGAGACAGCATCACCGCCGAGGCCACGAACGACGCGGCGTCGAGGAGCAGGACCACTTCGACGGGCACGAAGACGAGGAGCGCCCCCGCCGCGAGCGGCCCGAGCACGGAGGCCGCGGCGAAGCTCGCCTGGATCCGACCGTTGGCGCTGACAAGCTCGCCCGATTCGACGAGGCTCGGGATCGCCCCGAACTCCGCCGCGACGAAGAAGATCGAGAGCGTCGATGACACAAATACGACGGCGTAGATCCACCAGAGCGAGAGGAGTCCCGCGCCGGAGGCGACCGCCACAGACGCGATCGTCACCGCCGACAGCAGATCGACCACGATCATGAGCCGCCTGCGGTCTGTGCGATCGGTCCACGCGCCGATGGCGAGGCCGAAGAAGAGCTGCGGCGCCGTGTAGATCGCGAGCGTCACGCCGAGCGCGAACGCGGATCCGGTCAGCTTGAACACGATGAGGGGCAGCGCGAACTGGGTGACCGAGTTCCCGAAGTTCGAGATCGTCTCGCCGGTCCAGTACTTCCAGAAGTCGCGGCTCAGTCGGCAGCGTCTCCCGTCGCGGCTTTCTTCGGACCCTGCCCGCCGCCTCGCCGGCCACGGCCGCCACGCCGTCCTCGGCGGGTCCGTTTGCGGGGGACCAGGGCGGCCGGATCGGTGGGCGCGGCTGCCTCCGATGTCGTCGCCGCGGTCGCGACGGCGGTCTCGGCCGGTGCTGGTAGAGCCGCAAAGTCTCCCGCTGGTAGGGCCGGCACCGGCCGTACCTCGCCGTTGAGCCTGTCGAACTCGCCGAGGATCGTTCGGGCCTCCTCGTGTGTCTGATCGACCACGAAGCCTGACTTCTTTCCGTGTTCCTCGGCACGCATGACGCCGCGTTCCACGGCGCGGCGCATCGTGGACTCGAGGGCGTCGCCCTCGACGCGCGACAGCAGCTCCGCGAAGAGCGCCTGGTTCACCCAGTCGATCCGCTCTCCCTTCGGGCGCGTCGATGCAACGAAGTTGAAGAGGTGAACAATCGATGCCGCGGGCTGGCGCGCGTAGACGACGAGCGGGTGGCCTTCGGCGAGCCAGCACATCGTGATCTGCCGGCCGTCGCGCTCGACCTGCTCCGTCTGTATCGCGCCGCGCTCCTCCGCGATGCTGAAGAGCGTCTCGAGAAGAAGACGGCGCTGCGATCGGCCGCGGGCGAGACCGCCGGGTTGATCGGCGCGCGAGAGCGGATCGAGGACGGCCTCGACCGCCGGGATGCGCCGCGTGTCCTTGCTCGTCACCGTGTCGATGCGGCGGAGGACTCTGACCAGATGGAAGATGGTCTCGGCGACGAGGGGCGCCGACATGTTCGGCGCGAGCATCTGTTTGGCTTTCGCTCGGGCGCGTCCTTCGAGCTTCGCGAGGACGGTGCCCTGCTCGATGCCGGCGTCGATGCGCTGCTCGAGCACGCTCGATGCTTCTTTCTCAGAGAGCGGGACGACGCTCGTGACAAAGTCGCCGCGCGACATCGCGCGGGCATGCAAGGCGACGAGCTGATCGAGGAGGAGCACGGCGAGACGTCGCTGCTCCTTGTCGGACTCCGGCGACGCCGTTGGAACGACGGCCGGAACGTGCGGCTCGGTCCTCGCCCGCACGGGAACGCGACCTCGCCGCTGCGGCGTGCGCCGAAGAGCCTCCGCGGGAGGTTGCGGCTTGTCGACCTGCGTGTCATCCGCGCGGAGTGCCGCGCGAGTCCAGCGCGCTTGCGGGATGAGGTCTTCGAGGAGGAAGACGTCATCGCGAAGGTAGGGCGAGTCACGCAGTTCGTTCGCGAGCGACTTGTCGCCGGCGATGAGGTAGACGTGTTTGTCCTCGTCCTTGATCGCCTTGCAGAGCGCGTTCAGGTCGCGGTCGCCCGAGACGATGAACCAGTAGTCGATGTCCTGGCGGTCCTTGTAGAGGAGCTTCAGCGCCCGCGTGATCAGGACGGCGTCGGAACGGCCCTTGAGCAGTCGGCCGCTCATGCGCTGCGCGACGGCGATGGGCTCCATGCCCGTGAACTCGAGGGACATCAGGAGCGTGTCGTCCTGGGTCGCGACCTCCTGACCGAAGATCGCGAGCTTCACGCGCACCGGTCCGAACTCGGCGGCTTTTTGCAGGATCGCCTGCAGGATCGAAAGTGTTGACGGCAGCGGGCCCGTCGTGTGCTGGCGAAGGGTGTAGTAGACGTTCTCCCAGTCGATTAGGAGAGCAACGTCAGGCAATAGCTTTCTCCGTATGGGCTTCGCACGCCGCCTGACTCGTCCGCGGATCGCGGAGTTCCACCGCGGTCTCGCGCTTTTTGCTCTCCCTCGTCCGCTACCCCGAAACTCGAGGCTCGGCCGTGAGCGCGTTCTTCACGGACACTTCAGTCGTCGCGCGCGCCGTTTTGAATAACTCTAGCGTCTAAGACGTCGCGCGTATATGCGATCCGGATCAGGTCCTGGTGGAGGCCGATCGGGCAGCCTCCGCCTCCGCGGCTCTCAGGACGTGATGAAAGTTCTTGCGAAGACTTCGCGCGACCAGGAGCCGATTGGCCACGGCGACATATATCCGAGCCAGCCAGCCGTAGAGGGCGGTGTCCTGCGAGACCTCGGTCTCGTATCGAACGAGACAGCCGACTCCGTTGGGCTCCAGGACGAAGCGCTCGCTGGACCTGGCTCTCGGCACCCGGGGATGCTCGTAGATGATCTCGGTCTCTGTCGCGTAATGCCGCGATCGCTCGGCCGCGGTCACCGAGGTCCGCGCTCTCCAGGCGATCGTTCCGCAAAGCCCGCGTGACCAATATTCGGCGCCGGCGAGAGCAGGGCCAGGAGGGGCATCCGTCGACTGCGGTCGGTCCTTCGTTGGATGGTCGTGCCACGTCACGCAGCCGCGCGGATCGGCGAGCAAATCGAAGAGCTCCGCGGGTGAAAGTCGCGATTGCGCGGTGGCTGCCACGCTGGTCGTCACCAATCGTGCTCCTCACGTAGGCTTTCCCGCGTGCGCGCACCCGATTCCCTTATCGCCGACCTTGTCTCCGTTGCGGCGTCGCGCGGCGCGACATACGCGGACGCGCGGACCGTAGAGCGGGAGCACGAGGCGGTCAGCGTCAAAGACGGAGCAGTCGAGTCCGTGACGCGGACTGCTGATCGCGGTATCGGTTTCCGCGTGATCTACAAGGGAGCCTGGGGTTTCGCCGCGACGGATCGCACGGATGAACCGGCCATCCGCGGGCTCGTGGACGAGGCCTTTCGGCGCGCTGAGGCATCGGCCTCGGTCCAGCGACGCACGGTGACGCTCGCGCCGATCGCTGGACAGCGGGGCGAATACCGAACCAGTCTCGAGCGCGACCCGTTCGCGGTCCCGCTCGCCGAACGGATCGATCACTTGCGCGCTGTCGATGCGGCCTCCGTCGGTCCGAATATCAAGACGCGACGATCCTCCATCGCGGCGTATCGCACGCGCAAACATCTGGTCACGAGCGAGGGCACCGACGTATCGCAGGAGATCGTCGAGACGGGCGCGGGGCTCTCGGTACTCGCCGTGAAAGCCGGACGAAAGCCGGTGGGTCGCTACGACTCGCGACTCACGAGACAGGCCGGGTGGGAGTACGTCGAGCACCTCGACCTGGTGCGGCGCGCGAAACATTACCGCGACGATGCCGAAGCAACCCTCGACGCGCCCCTTGCCGAACAACGACCGACGACGCTCGTGTTCGCGCCGGAGTTTCTCGCGCTCCTCGTACATGAATCGTGCGGGCACCCGACGGAAGCGGACCGGTTGCTGGAGCACGAGGTCGCCTTTGCCGGGACCACGTTCATGTGGCCGGAGGACCGCGGAAAGCTCCGCTACGGATCGCCCCACATCTCGATGACGGCGGACGCGACCGTCCCGGGCGGTATGGGAACGTTCGGCTGGGACGACGATGGCGTCCCGGCAATGCGCACGAAGCTCATCGACAAGGGCATCTTCGTTGGCTACCTCACATCGCGCGAGACGGCGGGAGCGCTCGGCCTGCCCGTCGCGATCGGCTCGGCCCGCGCGGAAGGCTGGCAGCACTTCCCGATCGTCCGCATGGTCAACGTGAGCCTCGATCCCGGAACCACTCCGTACCCCGATCTTCTGCGCGGCGTCGAGTCCGGTCTTCTCATGGAGGCGCCGGCCTCGTATTCGCTCGACGACAAACGACAGAACTTCCACTTCTCGACGCAGTCGGCTCGCGTCATTCGCAACGGCCAGCTCGAGGGATATGTCCGCGGCGTCTCGTTCCAATCGCTCACCCCGGACTTTTGGGGTCGGTGCGATCTCGTCGCCGACGACTGGGAGCTGCACGGCTTCCTGTCATGCGCGAAGGGCGAGCCACTCCAGCTCATGCGCGTCGGTCACGGCGCGGCGCACGCGCGTTTCCGCGACGTGCCGATCGAGGTCCGCGAGTGACGCTTCTCGGGGCCGACCGGCTGCTCGCGCCTCTCCGCGAAGCGCTCCGCGACGTTCCGGCCGACGAGGCGGATGTTCACGTCCATCGCCGCCGTGCGGCGATCACCCGTTACTCACACAGCTCGATCCACCAGAACGCCGTCTCCGACGAAACGCACGCGACGGTGCGCGCGATCGTCGGGAAGGCTGTCGGCATCGTCACGACGAACTCGCTCGTGCCATCGGATCTGCGCCGCGCGCTCACCGACGCGGCGGCCCTCGCTCGCGCCAGCCGGCCCGACGACGAGTGGCCCGGAGTCGCCGATCCCGAGCCCATAGCCGCGACGTCCTCGTTCCACGAGGAGACCGCCGGCACATCGGCGTCAGCGCAGGCGGGGTGGATCGGCGCGATCTGCGCCGCCGTCCCGAACGGCATGCGCGCGGCCGGCACCTCGCAGATCGAGGTCACCGAGGATGCCGTCGCGAACACGCGCGGCGTCGCGGCGTACGCGCCCGCGACGATGGCCTACCTTCGCGCGCTCGTCTTGAGCGACACATACGTCGGCTCGGGCTACGCCGAGGAGTTGTCGATGCGCTCCGACGCGCTGCATCCGAAGGCGATCGCCGCACGCGCTGCCGAGAAGTGCGCGCTCGACCGCGACCGCACGCAGCTCGAGCCCGGCGACTACGAGGCCGTGTTCGAGGAGCTCGCGGTCGCGGAAGTGCTTCGCATCATGTCGCTCACGGGTCTCGGCGGGCAGACGGTGCGAGAGGGGCGCTCTTTCATGAGCGGTCGCGTCGGCGAGCGGGTCACCGGCGAGAACTTCACGCTCCTCGACCATGCCTTGGACGCGCGCACCATCGCGGTGCCCTTCGACGTCGAGGGGACGCCGAAGCAGAAAGTCACGCTCGTCGAGCGCGGCGTCGCGCGCGGCCCGGTGTACGACCGCACCTCGGCGAAGGCGATGGGTGCGCGGTCGACAGGTCACGCGGCAGACCCCGCGCGCTACGCGGCGGGCGGCCACGCCGGGCACCTCGCGATGGCCGGCGGACCCGCGACGCGCGAGCAGCTCATCGGTGCGGTGCACCGCGGGATCCTCATCACGCGATTCCACTACACGAACACACCCGACCCGCGTGCCGCCACGATGACCGGAACGACCCGCGACGGCACCTTCCTCATCGAGGACGGCAAGATCGCGCGCGCGCTCGCGAACGTTCGCTACACGATGAGCGCGCTCGATCTCTTCGCCGGGATCGACCTCCTCGGACCGCAGCGCCTCGCGCGCGACTGGTGGAGCTCGAACGGCATGGGTTCGGTCATCTGCCTCGTCCCCCCCATCAAGGTGAGCCGCGCGACGATCACGGGATCCAGCCCGCTCTAGCGGCACTCGCGCAAGCCACCGTCCTAGCCGAATGGCGTATGCGTGGCTCCACCACCCGGCTCCCGTACGTCCTTCCTCCTCCGTTCGGGCGAGGGTTCGGGCGCGAGATGCAGTTAGACATCACACCAAGGTCTCTGAAGGAGGTTAAGAGCACAGATGCTGGATCTCGCAATCGTCCTGACCGCCACAACGCTCGCTCTTCTCGTCGTCACGATCCGCTCCTTCGGC
>Ga0184608_10000038_pt1 | contig 27415 bp, 21 predicted proteins | sample PLM1_30_coex_FD_133010 | JGI IMG/M metagenome (GOLD analysis project Ga0184608, IMG submission 133010) | Groundwater sediment microbial communities from an aquifer in East River, Colorado, USA - PLM1_30_coex | ecosystem: Environmental > Terrestrial > Soil > Riparian zone | place: USA: East...
CGCCCGCGTGCTCACTTACACCGCGACCACGACCTACACCAAGACAGCTGACGTCGTCGCGCTCTACGTCGAGTGCGTCGGCGGTGGCGGGGCCGGCGGTGGCGGCGTGACAGGCGCCGCAGGTACGTCGTCCTTCGGTTCCGGCGGTGGCGGCGGCGCGTACTCGAGCGCATTTATCGCGGCGCCGGCCTCGACCGCGTACACCATCACCATCGGCACGGGCGGCACTGTAGGTGCGGCGGGCAACAACCCCGGCAACGCCGGCGTGGCGACGACGGTCATCAACGGAGCCTCGGTCTGCACGGGTGCCGGCGGCGCGGGCGGCGCGGGCGGCGGCGCCGCTGCGGCGACTCTGCTGCTCGTCCAGGGCGCCTCGGGTGGCCTGGCCTCGGGCGGAGTCGGGGACGTCAAGGTGGACGGCGGCGACGGCGGCTGGTCGTTGCGGGGTTCGGGCGGGGTTGGCGGTGGCATGTCCGGCGAAGGCGGCGCCTCGGGACTGGGCTTCGGCGGCGTCTCGCGAGGTGTCGTCGCCCAGGGCACCGGCACCGCGGGCAACCAGTTCGCCGGCGGCGGCGCTGGGGGCGCCACGGTCAACGGCGGCGCGAGCACAACAGGCGGCGCGGGTGCCGCCGGGGTCGTCCTCATCACCGAGTACAAGTAATCGCGACCGATCGGCGTCGTCATTCGAACGAGAGTCCTCTAGGGTGAGCGCGCGTTGAAGGACGCCATCGTTATCCCGGTCAGCGCGCTTCGGCGGATCTTCGTCATGCTCCTGGTGCTCATCGCTTTGATCCTCGTGGTCCTCGTCGTCCGCACTCAGCTCTTCCGAGCGGGCATCGCGACATTGTTCGCACCGAGCGCCGCAGAGGTGATCGACCACAACGCCTATCAAGCGGTCTTTCTGACCAATGGCTCGACCTACTTCGGCAAGCTGGAATCTCAGGGCGACAACTGGTTCCTCCTCTCGGATGTGTTCTATCTCTCGGTTACTGACCAGAGCGGCACGCAGCTCATCAAGCGCGGGACCGAGCCGCAGGGACCCAAGGAGCCGATGATCATCCCTCGCGATCAGGTGCTCTTCATCGAGAACCTCCGCGACGACGGTGACATCGTCACGCTCATCAAGAAGTTCAAGTCCGGACAACTTCCCACCGCGACCGCGCCGCCGGCGACGCCCTCGCCGTCCTCCCGTCCGACCGCGACGCCGAGTCCAACGCGCTGAGCCGGCTGAGCCTCCTCTACCGGCGCGCGGTCCGCTGGGTCATCGAGAGGCGGCGGCTCCTCCGCAGCCTCGCCATCGCGTCCCTTGTCTTTGTCGCGGCGGCTCTCTTCACGCAGTGGTGGGACTTCACCGTGCCCGCTCTGGGGCACTCGCGCTATCAGGCGGTCTTCCTCACGAATGGTCAGACGTACTTTGGCCGCTACTACGACCGGATCGGCGCCTACGCGAAGATCGAGGACGTCTACTACCTGCAACAGGTCAAGAGCTCGGACCCCGACGCGGCGCCAGACACGCGGATTGTTCGGCGCGGCCGCGAGCTGCACGAGCCCGCGTCGCGGATGCTCATCCCGAAGTCGGCCATCCTCTTCATTGAGGATCTGACCGACGCTTCGCCCATCGCCAAGTTCATGGAAGGGGACACGCGATGAGCCTCTACGACCCCGAACGCGATCGCGTGCGGATCGCTGGCCGGTGGCTCCGTTGGTCGCTCAGCTCGATCGCCGTGCCCGCGCTGCTCGGAGTGCTCGTGTCGGCGAACGTGGATTTCCGGTCCCTTCCCGTGATCGGCGCCGAGCGCCTTTCCGCGGTCTTATTCCAGGACGGTCAGGCCTACTTCGGTCACCTCGATGACTCCGGCGAGAGCGGAACGCTCACTTTGCGTGACGTGTACTACTTCAAGAACAGCGAGGGGGGGCCGACCGGTGTGGCGGTCGGCCTGGTGCGCCGCGGGACCGAGGCGCACGAGCCCGCGGACGGCATGCGCATCAACCGCGATCGCGTGCTCGCGATCGAGCGTGTCGGCCTCGGATCCGCGGTCGCGCAGGCGATCCAGGTCGATCGCGAGCTCGCGCACGCCTCCGCCGGGCGCGTGTCGCTCAATCCCACGACCGTCGCGGGGACGAGCGCCCTGACCGCTCAGCGCGTGGCGGCGGAGCACGACATCGCGCGCTCCTGGAACGCCGCGGTGGATCAGCTCCGCAAGATCAACGATCTCGTCCTGCCGGTGACCAAGTCCGAAGCGCAGGCGATCACGGACAAGGCCGTCGCCGATCTGCGCACGCACCGGCGGAATGCGCTCGCGGCGATCGGGAACAAGCTCGGGATGTCCAGTGCCGACGCGGACGCGTACGTGCGCGCGACCGATCCGCTTCTGGAGGGTCCATCGTTCGCGAACGAACCGGCGGTGCTCCTCGCGCCGGACCTCGACGCGATCGTGACCCGCGTAGTGCAGCTATATACGCAGGTCGGGGACGCCGCCGCGAAGCAGCTCACCGAGCCGAAACCGACTGCCGCGCCGGGCCCGAGCGCGCGTCCTTAGTTCACGGCCTCTCGCCGCCCGCCATCGATCGGCGTGAGGCTGACCACCGCGGGCTGTTCGATCGGATCCTCTTGCAGCGCGAGGGCGATGGCCTGCGCGCGGCTGTGTACCCCGAGCTTGAGCAGGATGTGCTCGATGTGCTTCTCGACGGTCTTCGCGGTGATCACGAGGTCGCGCGCGATGTCGATGTGATCCATGCCGCACGCCAGAAGTCGCAGGATCTCGAGCTCACGCCGCGTCAGCCCGGCGACGACCGTGCGGGCTATTGGACGTGATCGCCTCGCCAGGCGGTGTACACGCGCGAGAAGTTCATCGAGCACGAACGGTTTGAGCATGTAGTCGTCCGCGCCGAGGAGCAGCCCGGCGACGCGATCGAAAGACTCCTTGCGTTCCCCGGAGATCACGATGATGCCGATCGCGTCGCCGAAGTCATCTCGGAGGCGACGGCAGAGCTGATAGCCGGATATGTCGGGCAGATGAACGTCCAGGAGGATCACGTCGGGGGTTTCGCGCTGGATCAGGTAGAGCGCCTCGCGAGCATCAGAGGCGCGACGAGTCGGATATCCATGCTCCGTGAGCGTGCTCGCCACGAGATCGCAGATGGTCGGGTCGTCGTCTACCACGAGCACTCGACCGCGGGCTCGCATGTTCGTTGCCATACCGATCGTGCCCACGCCTGCAAGAAACACACCGGTGTCGCTTCAACTACGAACTCGTAACAAATATTGATTCGCATGATGAGGATCTTCGACCTCAGGTCATCTCGTACGGATTCTCGCGTACGCCCGAGTGCGGTGAAGATGCGGTCGCCGCCGCTCACGTCCGCGGACCCGCGTTCATAGCGTCCGTGCTCGTCGGGATACCGATGAGAAAACGCAAGAAGGAGAACACGGACGTATGTCGTACCCCGCACTTGAACGAATCGCGAGATCGCGCGTGGTTTCGACGATCGCGGTCCTCGCCCTCTGCGCCGCGCTCGTACTCTCAGGGAGTGTCGCGCAGGGACGCGTCACATCTCTGATCGGCTCGAACATCGCGAGCGCGCAGAGCCCGGACACGACCGCAAAGGTCACCGGCGGAGGCACGGTGCTGGCGGCGCCAACCTACGCCACGACCATCGCGAGCTTCGGACTCAACGCTCGCCGACCGCCGGGCTTCTCGGGCGGGGCCACCGCAGTGGGACGGATCAACTACAACCGGCACAGGAATTCTGTCGGGCGCCACGTGAACGCGCCCATAAGCCAGATGCAAGCGTTCGATGGCAGCGGACAGACCGGCGGGTCGGCGTCGATGATTGCCGACTGCACCCCGCCAGGCGAGTGCCCGCCATCAACCAGCTACATCCTCGTCTACGTTGAGGACAACTCGGACTCCGGGGCCGGCTCGGACGAATTCCGTATCTTCGACTGCACCGGATTCGCAATCCTGCCGGGGGCGGGATTCACCGGAACCCCGCCACCTCCTGGCTGCGATGCCGGCGAGGGCGGAGTCCTTCGCACCGGGAACATTCAGGTACGAGGCGACGCCGGAGTGCTCGGCGAGCAGATCTCCACCGCAGCCGCGGCGGGAATCTTCCCGACCACCCCGACCTTTAATGGCGTCGACCTCGCCGGTGGCATCTACAGTCTCGGTGTCCGTTCCGGAACAGACTCCACATACGGAGATGTGCACGCGGAGTTCACCGGGATCAGCCCCCTCGGCCTGTACCAGATCATCAGTGTCGATGGCTGGATCACGAGCGCGTCGATAGCCGGCGGCACGCTGACCTTCAGCGGCACTGCCACGCTCGACATGGGCGACGGCCCGCCGCCAACGGGAGGTCTCTCGCTCACCGGGACCCTGACCGCGACAGGGATCACACTGACCGTCGGCGGGTCGTCACTTCCGGCCCTACCGAAGACCGACGGCTACACCGTCATGGAGTAGTCCCGCACCAGCGCGTGCCGAGATGCCGTGGACCGCAAGGTCCACGGCATCATCGTGTCGACTCGGTGTCTCCCCCGAAAGTCCGACGTAAGTAGGAGGGATGGCGGTCTACCATCGCGGCGGAGTGAAGGGTCGACTGCTGGCGGGCATTCTCCTGTGCGGTTTCGCGTTGGCCGCCTGCGGCGGACCCGCGTCCGGCGGCGGCAACGAGAGCGCTGCCGACGCGCTGAACCGCGGCCTTGCGGCTCACGCCGCCGGGAAGCTGGACGAGGCTGTGGCCGCCTACTTCACCACGCTCGCGAAGGACCCGAAGAACCAGTTCGCCTACTACAACCTCGGCGAGATCACACAGCGCGGGAACCGCCTCGTCGCCGCCGAGGCCTACTACCGCCTGGCGCTCGAGCAGGACCCGAAGATGGAGAGCGCGCTCTTCAACCTCGCGATCGTACGGACCAACGTCGGGGTGGCCGCCGACGCGGTCGTGCTCTACAAGCAGGTGATCGCGGTCAACCCGAACAACGCGGCCGCCCATTTCAATTTGGGACTGCTGTACCGCCAGCTCGGGCAGACCGCAGATGCGCAGACCGAGTTCGCGACCGCACAACGGCTTGATCCGAAGCTGGTCGCGCCAAGCCCGAGCGCGAGCCCGAAGCCACAGGCGAGTCCCACGCCGACGAGGTGATCACGTCGCGCCCCAGCTAGACCTTCCGCGTCTTCGCCGGATCGTCCTCATCCTCATCGTCGCGCTGCCGATGCTCTTCAACGCGATCGCGCTGCTCCCCGAGGTCGGCTATGCAGTCCCGAACGTGAACGACGACGCCGAGCACCTTCTCTTCATCCAGCAGGCCTCCGACGGGTGGGCGAATGGCCAGGACCCGCTCGACTTCTGGGTCCCGCAGCTGGAGCTGGGCTTTCCGCAGTTCCTCTATTACCAGAACCTCCCGCACCTGGCGGTCGTCGCGCTCGGCAAGCTCACGTTCGGGCTCATCTCGCTGCGCACTCTCTTCGATCTCGTCCGATACATCCTTCTCGTCGGTTTCCCGCTCACCGTGTTCTGGTCGATGCGGCGCCTCGGCTTCTCAGCCGTCGCGGCTGCGATCGGAGCGGCCGCGGGGTCTCTGATCTCGGGGAGCCATCGCTACGGGTTCGAATACGACAGCTACGTCTGGCGCGGACTTGGCGTGTATACGCAGATCTTCGGCATGCACCTGTCCTTCATCGCGCTCGCGGCGCTGCATCGCGTCGCTACCCGCGGCAGCGGTGTCATCGCCGCCGCTCTGGTGTGCGCGGCGCTCGCGCTCTCGCACCTCATCTACGCGTACATGACCGCGATCACCGCTCTCGCTCTCCTGGTGTTCGGGATGACGCGCGCGAACGCGCTTGGACGCGTCCTCCGCTTCGGCGCGGTCGGCGCTCTTGCCGGCGTGATCGGCGCGTACATGTGGGTCCCGTTCTTCGCACAGGCCGGTTACCTCAACGCGAGCCCGTACCTCGACCGCGCGAAGTACGACTCCTTCGGCGCACCGACCATCCTGGGCTGGCTCGTGTCCGGGGATCTTCTCGACCACGGACGCCTCCCGGTGCTCACCGCGCTTGTCGCCGCTGGGATCGTCGCCGCACTCATCACCCGGGCGCGGCTCCTGGTGCTCACGCTCGTGCTCTTCGTGCTCTGGCTCGTCCTCTATTTCGGCCGGCCGACGCTCGGCCCGCTCGCCGACCTCTTACCGCTGCACGATGGCCTGCTCTTCCACCGCTTCATCGGCGGGGTCGATCTCTTCGCGATCCTCCTGATCGGAGCGGGCGGCGCGTACCTCTGGGAGCTCGCGCGCGCCGAGGTGACGCCGAGGCGCCTCGCCGCCGTCGCGACCGCGACCGCGATCCTGTTCTTGCCCGTGTTGGCCGAGCGCTGGTCGTACTACGGCGACAACTCCACCTGGATGCGCATCACGCAAGCCGCGGTCGACGCCGACACGGATGCGAAGACCGTGCTCGACGCGCTCGCGGCACAGCCGCCCGGGCGCGCGTACGCGGGGCTGCGGAATAACTGGGGCGACACACTCGACTTCGGCATTCCGTTCCGCTCGGTCCGCCTCTACAACCTGCTCGCGTTTGACCGGATCGATGCGCTCGCGCCGCCGTACCGCGGCGCCTCACTCAACTCGGACCTGCTCTTCGACTTCAACGATCGGGACGCGGCCGAGTACCGGCTCTTCGACGTCGAGTACGTCATCGCGCCGCCGTCGGCGACGCTGGCGCCCGGCCTGGTGCCGATCGTCTCGACGCCGAAGTACGTGCTCTATCGCGCGCCGGGCGGCGGGTATGCCGAGTACGCGGCGGTAGCCCGTAGCGAGACCGCTTCGAGCCAACTCGATCTCTTCGAGCGCGCCCGAGCCTGGCTCCGCGGTGGCGCCGCGACGAGCTGGCAGTTCGCGCGATACGCGTACCGACAGGCACCGACCGATGCGCCTGTGCCGATCGCCGACTGCGCGCGTCCGGGGATCGCGTACGCGCGCGCACAGCCGAGCCGGTTCGACGTGCTGGCGAGCTGCGAGGGCGACTCCGCGATGGTGCTCAAGGTGACCTACCACCCGAACTGGCACGTCACCGTCGACGGCCGGGAGGTGCCGACCTTCATGGTGTCTCCCAGCTATCTCGCGTTCGCGCTTCCAGCGGGTCAGCACTTCATCACCGCGGAATACCGATCGGCCCCGCTCAAAGACCCGCTCTTCTTCCTGGGGTTGCTCGTGGCGCTCGGCGCGGTTGCATCGCGCGTCCGTCTCCCGGTGCGCTCTCCGCGCGCGTGGCGCGTCCGGATCCCGGCCGTGCGCGAGCCGATCCTTCGCTTCCGCGACTACGTCCTCACGAACGAGCCCGTCGCCGGGCCGGCTCTGGCGGTCGCGATCGCGGCCATCGCGTTCCTCGTGCTTGCGCCATTCACACCGCCGATCGCGTTCAACGATGGCCTCGGGTTCGATGGGCGGGTCTACGCGTGGCTCACCCAGGCCCTCCGGGGCGACCACAGCGTGACCGTCGTACCGCCGTGGTCCTTCCGTCTCGTTCCGAGCGCGATCGTCGCGGTGACCGGTCTCGAGATAAAGCTCGGCTTCCTGCTCCTTGACCTCCTCTCCGCACTCGGGAGCGCGTGGCTCTTTTATCGCCTGCTGCGGCACTACGCCATCGTGCCGAGTGTCGCGCTGCTTGCCGTCGCCTGGTGGGCGGTGCTGCCGCTCGGCCTCCGGTGGGCGCTGTACTACCCGGTGCTTCCCGACACGCTCGGGTTCCTCCTTCTGCTGGGGCTCTTGGTGTCGGCCCTCGAAGGGCGCTACGCGGTGTTCGGCGTCTTGCTCGTCGTCGGAGCGCTCACGCGGGAAAACCTGATCGCTCTCGGTCCTTTCCTCTGGCTCATACACGTTCGCCGCGATCCCGTCGGCGTCACTCTCCGGAGCCTCGCGGTCGGCGTGCCAGCGGTCCTTGTCTATTTCGCTGTGCGCTCCTTCCCGGTGGTACCGCCGCCACCGGACTTCACGAACTGGACCGAGCGTTATCGCATCGATGTGAACCTCCGCTACGTCTTCGAGAACATCGACGCGCACGCATGGCGCTACGTGCTCGCCGCGCCCCTCACTCTCGGGATGTTCTTCGCACTGCCGTTTGCCTGGCCGCGGCGCCTGCTCGCGTTCCTGCGCAGCGAGCTTCACTGGGCTTACTTCGTCGTCATGTCGGTGGTGGTCGCGCTGGTCGGCGGGCGCGACGACGATCGGTACCTGTACACGCTCGTGCCCGCACTCGCGGTCTTTGTATTCCATCTCTCGCCATCGTCGCTGTGGCGGTCGGCGTGGCGCGTCGGGGCGCTTTCCGTTTTGCACCTCGCGGCCGTGCGGTTCCTGTGGCCGGTCGGCGCGAGCGAGAGCGCTTACCTCGAATACACCGTCTCGTCGATGAGCGTCGACCGGATGGTTGCGCTAACGGTCTTCTGTGGTGCTCTCGCGCTTGGCGGCATCGCCATCGCGCGTGTCGACCTCGGCGCGCTCAATCCCGCACGCCGAGCCAAAGCAGAAGCGTCGGCTTGACGATGCTCCACCAGTCACGCACGCGCCGGATCTTCGAGTAGTTTCCGCCGCCCTTGGGGTATGTCTTCGAGACGCCGACCTCGACGACGCGATAGCCGAGCTTGATCGCCTTCCATTGCAGGTAGTACTCGAGCTCGTACCGATCGAGCCAGGGCTGATCGATGCGAATGCGCGGATCGTCCAGCAGCGATAACCGATACGCGCGGAAGCCGTTCGTGACGTCGGTCGCCGCGAATCCCGAGAGGATGCGGAAGAGAAAGGTGTACCCGCGGATCATGAGACCTCGTCCAAGCGGAAGATGGACGCTCGCGCCACCCTCCCGGAGGAACCGGGATCCCTGCACGTAGTCGTACCCCGCGCTCAGCCGGTCGATGAGTCGCGGCGCCTCGGCCGGGTCGTCTTTGCCATTCGCCGCCAGCACGACGACGACGCCGTGGCCGTTCGCTCGAGCGGCCTCGATACCGGTTCTGATCGCAGCTCCAACCCCGCGGCGGTGGCCCTGGCTGATGACCCGCGCACCGGCCGCGCGCGCGAGCTCGGGCCCGCCGTCATCGGAGCCGTCGTCCACGACGATGGTCTCGGCGATGATCGGTGGCACGCGCTCCACGAGGCCGGCGATCGCATGCCGCTCGTTGAAGAGCGGGAAGATCATGGCGACGGTGCCGAGCTCGGCCACGACGGCACTCTAAGAGACATCACAACGCGCGGCGCGTGTACCCTCGGGAGGGCTCGCGCCAACGGAGGTCCGTAATGAGCGAAACCCCAATGTCGCCGCGCATGCGCCGGCTGCTGGAGCGCGCCGCCGAGATCGCCGAGGAGTGGACCGGCACCCGATTCATCGGCACCGAAAATGTCCTGCGCGCAATGGTCGACGACGAGGACGCGATCGCGGCGCAGGTGCTGAGGGAGCTCGGTGTTCTCGAGCGTGTGCGCGCGCGGCTGGATCAGATCATGAGCTCCGCCGAATATGCGAAGGGGTCGAACCGGATCTTCCCGAGCGCGTCTGGTTAGCGGATCGGGTCCTTCTCGAGCAGCCCGCGGTTGTGGAAATAGAGCGCCGCCTGCGTGCGGTCGGTCAGCTCGAGCTTGCTGAAGATGTTCGAGATGTGGGTTTTCACGGTGCGCTCGCTGATCCCCAGTGACGCGGCGATCTCCTTGTTCGCGCGGCCGCTCGCCACGAGCTTCAGCACCTCGCGCTCGCGCGCGGTGAGATCGCTGTAGCCCTCATCGTCCCCGGCCGGACGGTCGCCGCCGCGCAGCCGCCCGAACTCGTCGAGCACGCGTTTCGCCACCGATGGGTAGATGAGCGAGAAGCCGTCGGCGACGGTGCGGATCGCGTTCGTGAGCTGGCTGCCCGTCACCTCCTTCAGGAGATACCCGGATGCGCCGGCCCGGATCGAGCTGAACACGAGCTCGTCCTCGTCGTAGTTCGTGAGGACGATCACCCGCGACGACGGTACGGAATTGCGCACGCGCCGCGTGGCGGTCACCCCATCCCAATCGCCCATCTTGATGTCCATCAGGATCACGTCGGGGAGAAGCTCCTGCGCGACCGCGAGCGCCTCGTGCCCGTCGCCCGCCTCGCCCACGACCTCGATCTCCGGCTCGGTATCGAGGATCGAGCGCAGACCGCTTCGAACGAGCGCGTGATCGTCGGCGATGAGGACGCGGATCCTGCGGACCTCGGTCATCGGCCGAAGAGCCTACCGAGGAAGCTCGCTTTTTCGGTGCGTTCGAGGTCCTCGATAGCCCCGCGCTGATCGGTGTCTTCGACCGTGTCGGTCCAGCTGGACGGTGCGCCGTCGACCGTCACGCGGTAGGGGATGGTCGCTCGGACGATCGTCCCGCGGCCTGGCTCACTGCGCACCACGAGCTGCCCGCCCACGCCTTCGGCGCGCTCGCGCATCCCGACGATGCCGTAATGGCCGCGCTCCTCGGCGGTCGGCAGCTCGTTCGACTCGAAGCCCTTGCCGTCGTCTTCGATCGTCGCGACGACCTGCTCGTCGTCGTAGCGCAGGATGACCTTCGCGTTCGAGGCCCCCGAGTGCTGTCCGACGTTCCGCAGACCCTCGCCGATGATCCGGATCACGGCGCGCTCGACGAACGGCTCGAGCTGCCGTTCGGCGCCGGTCTCCTCGAAATCGACCGCCACTCCGCTCTGCCTTCGCAGGTCGTCGGCAAGACGCGCGACGGTCACCGGCAGGTTGAGCCCGCCAGACTCCTCGGTCTGACGGAGCGCCGCCATGTATTGCCGCACGTCCGAGAGGGTCGCGCGAGCGTCGCGGGCGGCCTTCGCGAGCTGCGGGCCGAGCGCGCCCGGATCGCGGTCGAGCGCGCGCTGGCAACCTTCGAGGGCGAGCACCACGCCGGTGAGCTCCTGTGCGACGCCGTCGTGCAGCTCCTGCGAGATCCGCCGCCGCTCGTTCGACGCGGTGCGCTGAACGAGGTCGGTCGATGCGGATTTCTGCAGCATCCCGGAGAGGTACTCGCCAAGCGTCGCGACGAAGTCGGCCTCGGCCGTCGTGTACGGCGTCGTGGCGCGCCCGAGGACGAGGACGCCCAACACCACGCCGGTCTGCGCGCCGCCGATCGGTGCGAGGAGGAAATGCGTCGACGAAGGCGCGGCCCAATCCGGGCGGTCCTCGGCCATGCCGTACTGCGCCGTCGCGGTGCGTCGCTCGCGGAGCACCTGTGCCAGCACGGTGTCGGTGCCGGAGGTCGAGATGTCGGAGGGAATGATGTCGCCGTAGCCGGTCGCGGCGCGCAGGTGCAGGTGATGCTCCTCGGCCGCCCATACGCCGACCGCGTCGTGACGGAGGTTGTCGGCGAGCATCGCGACCGCGCTCTCGAGGTCGTTGTGCGGGTCGTTCCCGAGGGTCGCGAAACGAGAGAGCTCGTACAGGACGAGCGCCTGGCGTCGATCCTCTTCGGCCCGCTGGAACTCCCCGGCGGTGAGGTACGCGGCGGCGATTTCGGACGCCGCCTGCGTCAGCGAGTCCACCTGCATCTGCCCGTAGCGCTCTTGTGACGCCCGATGCTTCACGTTGATGACGCCGAGCGTGCGCCCGTTGGACCGAAGCGGAGCGATCATCGATTCACTCGCTGTCGGGTCGGAGCCGCCCTGCACCCGTCCCGAGAGGAGGATCGACCGGCCGGTCTGGGCGACCGTGCCGGAGATCCCTTCACCGATCCGCTTCCGATCGAGCTTTGCCTCGTCCGAGAGACCACGCGAGGTTCGCACCGAAAGCTCACCCTGTGCGTCCGCAAGCATGATCGAGACGCCGTCGGCGCCGAACACGTCGGCGAGCTGCGCGGTCGCGCGCTCGAGGAGCTGATCGGGGTCGCGCTCCTTGCGGATGATCGCCTGTAGATCGCGCGACGCTTTGAGCTTCGCCTCGGCGTCCTGCCCTTGTCGTTGCGCGCGCCACAGCGCGTTCGCCTCCGCGAGCTCGAGGCCGATGAGATCTCCGACGCGACTCAGGCCGGTGAGGTCCTCCGGCGTGAAGGCGCCGCCGACGAGCATCGCAGCCAGACCGCCGACGACCTGGTCTTTCCATACGACCGGCGCGACCGCGAGCGTCGCGGCCGCTCGGCCGTCCGAGAGCGTGAGCGTCACACCGCTTGTCGCCTGATCGGAGGCGCGGTCGCTCATCGCCTTCGTGAGCATCACCGACGGCAAGCCGTCGGTCCATTTGGTCTCGGGGGGAACGTTGTGGGCGACGTACGTCGCGTAGCCCTCGCCTTTCAGATTGAGGATCACCGCGATCGCGTCGGCGCGCGCGACCTTGGCGAGATAGGCCATACGCGCGTTCCAGAAGTCAGCGTCGAGTCGGAGGGTCAAAGTGAGGCCTTTACGCCACGCCGGCGCCGGCCTCGCCCTCGATGCGGAGCTCCAGGGAGGTGCCGCCGCTGCGCTGCAACGCGAAGCGGGGCTGTTCTAGGGTCGCGATCGCGGACCAGAGCTCGTCCACCAGCATGGGTACGCGGAGTCCGACCGCGAGCGTCGCGACGCCTCCCCTGAAGTCACGCACGTAGAGCGTACGGACCTGCGCCAGCGACTGAATGCGTCGCTCGATATCGACAAGACGCGCGAATGACGGGACGGGCGAGAGCATCAGCACAATGTTGCTGGTCGGAGTGGCCGGCTCCTCCCTCTCGGGAGTGACTTGCTCCGATTCCGCCACCGTTTGGGCAGGTTCGCGCTCCACGACGGTCAGTTCGGGAGGTGCCGCGGGGGATTCGACGGCATTTTGGGGCCCTCTCTCGAAGACCTCCTCTTCCTCCACCGCCGGCTGCGTCTGGGCCCCTCGGGCCGCCCCGGCCGCACGGGCCGCCTCCTGCGCGGCGCGCGCGGCAGCCTCGGCGACACGCGCGGCCTCGGCGATGCGGAGCGCTTCCGTCGTGGCGGCACGTCGCGCCTCCTCGGCAGCAAGCCGCGCGTCCTCGGCACGTCGCGCCTCTAGCGCACGGCGCTCGTCCTCCACCTGGCGCTCGGCCGCCCGCCGCTGCTCTTCTTGCTGCCGCAGCGCGGCAAGACGTTCGTCCTCGTCGCGACGCTGCTGGTCCCGGCGCTCTTCTTCCTCGCGCCACTGCGCCGCGCGCCGCTGCTCTTCCTCACGCCATTTCGCGGCGCGCCGCTCCTCTTCGTCGCGCCGCTGCCGCTCGAGACGCGCGGCATCGGCCGCGCGGGCCTCATCCGCGGCTTTGCGCGCCTCCTCAGCTGCGCGCGCTGCCGCGAGGGCACGCTCGGCCTCGGCGGCGGCGCGCTCCGCATCGGCCGCCCGATCGGCTCCGGCCGCTCGTGCCGCCTCCTGCGCCGCGCGCATCGCCTCCTCTGCCGCGCGCGCGGCGTTGGCGAGGCGTTGTCCTTCTGCGGCTCGTTCGACCTCGGCTCCGCGCGCGGCCTCTTGAGCGGCGCGCATCGCTTCCTGGGCCGCACGAGTCGCTTCGGCCGCCCGCTCGGTTTCGGCGGCGCGGTCTGCGTCGGCGCGCTGCTGCGCGAGACGCTGCGCTTCCGCGACCTTGCGCGCTTCTTCTGCGGCTCGAGCGGCCTCTTCGGTCGCGCGCTGCGCCTGCTCCGCGGCCCGCGCCGCGTCCGACGCGCGCTCCGCTTCCGCGGCGCGCTGCGTCTCTAGTGCCCGGCGCGCCTCTTCCTGGGCCGAGCGCGCCTCGTCCTGAGCGACGCGCGCCTGCTCCTGCGCGGACTTCGCCTGCTCCGCCGCGGCGTTCGCTTCGCGGGCCGCGTCGGCAACGGTCCCGGCCTGACGGCGGATGTCCTCGAGGAGCTCGGTGAAGACACCCCGAAGCGCGTCCGCCGCGAGGGCCCGCGAGTCCGGGGTCGTCTCCTCGACGGTCTTTTCGGGCGCCGCCGATGACTGCGCGTCACGACGCGGACCCCGAAGCGCTGAGAAGCCGCTCCGCCGGTTCGACGCGATCTCATCGACGAGACCGTCACGCTCCTCGCGGAGGCGCTCGATCTCCTTTATCAGGATCTTCCGCTCGTCCCGAGCCTGCTCGAGGATCTGCTGCGCCGCGTTCTCGGCTCGCGCGCGAATCTCGTGCGCGGCCCGAAGCGCGCCCGAGAGAGCGTCGCGCACCGTGGCGTCGAACTCCTCGTAGACCGCGACACGCTTACGCGCGGACTCGAGCTCTGATTCGAGCGAGCCCACTCGTTTGGTTAGCTCGCCGACGCGGTCGGAAAGCGCTCCGATGATGTCGCCGGACGCGCTCAGACCCTTGGGCTCATCGGACACGCGGTCACCCTCCGCTTGCTCGCTTCTCTGCCCACTTCCCCGCGTGTGGCGGAGAGCGTATACGACTGTGGCCAGGAAAGGCATCATCCGCGCATCACGCGACCCAAGGTCTTGCTCGTCGTCGGGCACCCGAGCATCGGCGCGGCGCTTGAAGCGCTGCTGCGGATAGAGGATCGATACGAGGTGAGGCGCGCGCAGTCGCTAGAACAGGTCGCGTCGGCCACCGACGGCTGGGTAGCCGACCTCGCTCTTGTCGACGGCGTACTCGTGCCAGGCGGCCGGACGGAGGTGCTTCCGATGCGCACGATCGTGCTTTCAGGCAATCCACGCGACGGCCGCCGCCTCTCGGAGCGCTTCGCGCATGGGCAGGGTTGGCTCCGAAAGGACGCGACCGCCGTCGAGATTCGTGCCGCGATCGATCGCGCGCTCGTCCCCGGCGTGCGGCGCTGGTCCAGGGCGATCGTCTTGGCGGTCGTTGTGCTGGCCCTGATAGTCATCGCGATCGCGTGGTACCTGCTCCGACTGCGGGGGTAAAAAGTGGACAAGGACGACAAGAAGAAAAAGAAAGGACACGGACACGACGAGGTCGTCGATCTGGCGGCGCGGATCGGCGCGCGTCAGTCACAGCCAGAGCCGACGCCGCCGCCGGAAGCCGCTCCACCGGACGAGCCTCCGCCTCCCCCTCCGCCGACGCGGCTCGATGGACCGATCCCTTCGGCGCCGAAGCCGCGTCTGGTGCCGGCGAAGGAAGACCGCGCGCAGAGCGCGATGATCCAGAAGGCGCTCGCCGAAGAGAGTCAAAAACCAGAGCCCGCGATCCCATCGCCGCGCGCGGCGCCGGGACCCGGCGAGGTCGACCTTGTCGTCACGCCGCTTCCGACGCCGGACGACTGGCATCGTTTCGAGCTCGCGCTTCGCAAGGTGCGCGGGGTTGGGCAGCTACGCACCGAGTACTACCGCCACGGCGTCTTGAAGGTGAGGGTGAGCTATCAGGGGACCGACCGGCTCGCGGCGGCGCTCCGCGCGGGTGTCCCCGGTTACCGCGTGCGGGTGATCGGCGAGGATCGCGCGACGTTGCAGATCCTGGTCACATCCGAGGGAGACGAGCGCCGGCCCGGGTGAGCGTGCGCGTACTACCCGCTCCAGCCGATAGAGTGGACACGATGTCCGACTTCGAAGCCCGCGCTCGAAAGGTCCTCCCGCCCGTCCTCGGCCATTACACCTGGCTCTCGATCGAGAGGGGGGAGGGGAGCTGGCTCGTCACCACCGACGGCCGCCGCGTGCTCGACATGACCTGCGGCATCGCCGTCACCGCGGTCGGACACTCTCACCCACGCGTCGTGAAGGCGGTCGTCGATCAGGTGCAACGGCTCATGCATATCTCCGCCGGCGTCGCGAAGTACGAATCCAGCATCGCGTTCGCGGAGCAGCTTGCGACCGTCACACCGCGCGGGCTCGATACCGTCTTCTTCGGCAACAGCGGCGCGGAGGCGGTCGAAGCCGCGATCAAGCTCTCGCGCCAAACGACGGGCCGCGAGGCGATCATCGTGTTCCGCGGCGGATTCCACGGGCGCACCGTCGGCGCCGCGAGCCTCACCACGTCTAAGGCGCAATACAAGCGTGGCTACGGCGCGCTCCTTCCCGAGGTGTATGTCGCGCCGTATCCGTACGCGCTGGCCTGCGCGCTCCCCGATGCACACGACGCTGAAGCGTGCGCGACGCATTGCTTCGCCGAGCTCGAGGCGATGCTCGAACACGAGGTCCCGCCCGAGCACGTTGCCGCGATCGTGATCGAACCCGTGCTCGGTGAAGGCGGCTACGTCGCGGCGCCCGCATCGTTCCTGCGTTCGCTTCGCGAGCTCGCGACGAAGATCGGGGCGCTCCTCGTATTCGACGAAGTCCAAACAGGAATGGGCCGTACTGGCGCCTGGTTCGCGGCGCAGAAGTTCGGCGTGACGCCGGACATCATCACGGCCGCGAAGGCCCTCGGCGGCGGCATGCCCCTTGGCGCGTGCATCTCGACGCGCGAGCGCATGGAGCGTTGGCGCACGGGGACACACGGCTCGACGTTCGGCGGCAATCCGGTGTCGTGCGCGGCGGGGCTCGCCACGCTTCAGGTGATCCGCGACGAGAATCTTGTCGCGCGAGCCGAGACCATCGGCGAGATCATGGTCGAGGAGCTGGCGCCGCTCCGATCGCACCCGCGCCTTCGCGAGATCCGCCGCTTCGGCGCGATGGTCGCGGCCGAGTTCGATGAGAAGTCGGTGGCGAAGGGGGCGATCGCTGCCGCGCTCGAGCGCAACGTATTGCTGATCACGTGCGGCTTCCACGATCAGGTCGTGCGCTTCATCCCCGCACTCAATATCGGCGAGGCCGATCTCCGCAAGGGCATGCGCACGTTTGTCGAAGCCGCGCGGTCGGCTCAGGTGGCTTCGCCCGCGTAGGTTGGCGCGGCCGTTTTCGGTCGCTCGCGTGTGCTCGCGAGAAGCTGCCGCTACCAGATTTTGTGCCGGCAATACTGATGACCCCTAGCCCTTGACATCGCCACAACGCGGGCCTAAGGTCGCCGTCTGCGCCGCTAGATGTTGGGCCGACCGGGCGGCCGGGCCCAGATGTAGTGGCAGGATGAGCTTCCGGGAAGGTAGAAGGAGAGTTATTAGATGACTCGTCGTCGGCCGTTCGCTTCCGCGTCCATAGCCGAGAGGCTCCTTCTCCTTCTACTCAAGGCACTGGCAAGCGGCTCGAACCTCGCAGCTTTCTAGGGGGGCACGCACATGGCAATCGCAGACATCGCAGAGGTTTCCGTTCACCGCGCCGAGCCCAAGGGGCTCCGGATCGAACGCCGCTTCACCAGCGAGGGCGTCCACCCCTACGACGAGATCGAGTGGGAGCTCCGCGACTCCGTCATTCCTGGCGAGAGCGGCAACGTTTTCGAGCAGGAGGGCGTCGAGGTCCCCACGTTCTGGTCCCAGACGGCCACGAACGTCGTCGCCTCGAAATACTTCCGCGGCAAGCTCGGTGCGCCCGAGCGCGAGTCGAGCGTCAAGCAGATGGTCGATCGCGTGGTCGACACCATCGCCCGGGCCGGCTTCGAGGGCGGCTATTTCGCGAGCGCCGCTGACCGCGACGCCTTCGCGGACGAGCTCAAGTACCTCATGGTCAATCAGCACGCGTCCTTCAACTCGCCGGTCTGGTTCAACATCGGCGTGGAGGGCGTTCCCCAGCAGGCGAGCGCGTGCTTCATCCTCTCGGTCGAGGACGACATGCACTCGATCCTCGACTGGTTCCGCGACGAAGGCATCATCTTCAAAGGCGGATCCGGCTCGGGCGTGAACGTCTCACGGATCCGTTCTCAGAAGGAGAACCTCTCCGGCGGCGGTTTCGCATCCGGACCCGTTTCGTTCATGCGTGGTGCGGACTCGGTCGCGGGTTCGATCAAGTCCGGCGGCACCACCCGTCGCGCGGCCAAGATGGTGATCCTCGACGCGGATCACCCCGACGTGCACGAGTTCATCTGGTGCAAGGCCAAGGAAGAGAAGAAGGCCTGGGCGCTCGGCGAGGCCGGCTACGACATGAGCCTCAACGGTGAGGCCTGGCAGTCGATCCAGTTCCAGAACGCGAACAACTCCGTGCGTGCGACCGACGAGTTCATGAAGAAGGCGCAGACGGACGAGGACTGGAGCATGACGGCGCGCATCGGCGGCGCGGTGCTCGAGACGATGAAAGCGCGTGCGCTCTTGAGGGAGATCGCGGAGGCCACCTGGCAGTGCGGCGACCCGGGGATGCAGTTCGACACGACGATCAACGACTGGCACACGTCGCCGGCCAGCGGACGGATCAATGGATCTAACCCGTGTTCCGAATACATGAGCATCGACGACTCGGCGTGCAATCTCGCGTCGCTCAACCTGCTCCGTTTCGTGCACAGCGACGGCGAGTTCGACGTGGAGCGGTTCCGCGCGGCGGTCGAGGTCGTCTTCACCGCGCAGGAAATACTCGTCGGACACTCCGACTACCCGACCGCGAAGATCGCTGAGAACGCCCGCTCGCATCGCCAGCTCGGTCTGGGCTACGCGAACCTGGGCGCGCTCCTCATGCGGCGCGGCCTCCCGTACGACTCGAACGAGGGACGCGCCTACGCCGCGGCCCTGACCGCGCTCATGACCGGCGCGGCGTACTCGCAGTCTGGCCGGATCGCGCAGGCGGTCGGCCCGTATGAGGCCTACCCAAAGAACAAGGACGCACACGACCGGGTCATTCAGATGCACCGCCTGCACGCGTACCGCATCCGCGACGAGCTTCTCCCCGCGAGCCTCCTCTCCGCGTCGCGTCAGGCGTGGGACGACGCCGTCGCCTTCGGGCGCCCCGCGGGCTATCGCAACGCGCAGGCGTCGGTCCTCGCTCCGACGGGAACGATCAGCTTCATGATGGATTGCGACACGACCGGCGTTGAGCCGGAGATCGCGCTCGTGAAGTACAAGAAGCTCGTCGGCGGCGGCATGCTGAAGCTCGTCAACGGCAGCGTGCCGTCAGCCCTGCGGCGTCTCGGATACAGCGAGACCGAGTCGGGTGCGATCACCACGTACATCGAGCAGTCCGGCACCATCGAGGGCGCGCCCGGCATCAAGGACGCGGACCTTGCGGTCTTCGACTGCGCGTTCAAGCCCCAGAACGGCGTGCGCACGATCCATCACATGGGGCACATCAAGATGATGGGCGCTGTCCAGCCGTTCATCTCCGGGGCCATCTCGAAGACCGTGAACCTTCCGGAGTCCGCGAGCGTGGACGACGTCAGCGAGGCGTACGTCGAGGCGTGGAAGCACGGCCTCAAGGCGATCGCGATCTACCGCGACGGCAGCAAGAAGGTCCAGCCCGTGAACACGAGCAACAAGGAGAGCAACACGAAGACGGTCGAAACGATCGTCGAGCGGATCGTTGAGGTCACCAGGCCGCAGCGCCGCCGCCTGGCCGACACGCGCGCTTCGCTCACCCACAAGTTCTCGATCGAAGGGCACGAGGGGTACATCACGGTAGGGCTCTTCGAGGACAACACGCCCGGCGAGCTCTTCGTCACCATGGCGAAGGAAGGCTCGACCCTCTCCGGGATGATGGACGCGTTCGCCACGAGCGTTTCGCTGCTCTTCCAGTACGGCGTTCCGCTCTCGCACCTTGTCGAGAAGTTCGGCCACATGCGCTTCGAGCCCGCCGGCTGGACCGGCAATCCGGAGATCGGTTTCGCGAAGTCGATCGTCGACTACGTCTTCCGCTGGTTGGGGAATCGCTTCCTTTCGGAGCCGGAGCGAGCGGCACTCGGTCTCATTCGCACGACCGAGGTCGCCGACGCCACGCCGCAGCTCGAGCTCCTGAACCGCGTGGTCCAGCTCGCGACGACTGAAACGCCAACGTCGAGCGGAAACGGCCACGCCACCGCGCCGGCCGTCGCGGCCCCCACCTACCGACGACTCAATTCCACACCCGATGCGCCCCCCTGTCCGCGTTGTGGCTGGCTGACCGTTCGAAGCGGCACCTGCCACAAGTGCGAGAACTGTGGAGAGACCACCGGGTGTAGCTGATTCACTCCGTCAGGCCCTGGCCGGCCCGCCCGCTGGCCAGTTCTGCCTATTGCCCGGGCACTCCCTGCTCCCCTGGGGTGCCCGGGCTTTTTCTTGCCTAGATCGCGGAACGTCCGCGGTAGTGCGGGTCCGGTCACGGCTAAGTGCGGCGAGCCAGCGCCGGGGTCTTCTTCGCTCGGCCCCGGGTGGATCGCGATGGACCGCCTGCTAGGGGCCGCTCGCTCAGAAGACCCCGACGCTGCTCAGCCTGCTCCGCCATGCCTCCCGCACTCCGCTCGTGCGCGTCCTCTGCGATCCGTTTCGCGCAGTTGAGTTTCCGGGGCTGCGCAAAAGCCCCGTGACAGGCCCCGGAGGGAGGGAGGCCGGATTCGGTTGCATTTACGCTTTGCTAACTAATCCGAATGCGATAGGCGGAATGTTCGGGATGTCGTTTCGACAACAGACGTAGTAGTTGGCAACGTCTCAAATCAGTCGCCTAGCGACCGGAACGTGGATGACACTTCGTTCGTCTAAGTATGTGAAGAGTTCATACCGAGCAAGCGTGCGACCGCTCTGCGGCACGGGCCTTGCTCACACAATCGACGCGCCAATTGGTGGGCGCAGGGGAGGTTAGCGGCATGGCGGTACTGGCGCGAAGCGGCGAGCAGTCACGGACGTCGCGTCGCGGCGTCTGGATGCTTGCTGTCGCCCCGATCGCGACGATCGCACTTGCGGTCGGCGCGGCCTTCGCAGCGGATGCCGTTTATGCGCACCGTGCGCTCCCGGGCATGACCGTCGGGGGCGTCGATATCAGCTCGCTCGAGGCAAGTGCGATCCGCGAGCGTCTCGCCGCCGAGATTGCCGCACCGTGGGCGTCGTCCACGGTGGCGCTCGTCGATAGCTCGCGGACGTGGCAGACGACAAATGCCGATCTCGGCATCGCGCCCGACCTCGACGCTGCGGTCAATGCGGCGCTCGTGTACGGAAAGTCGGGGAGTGTCCTCGATCGTCTCGGGGCGTGGATCGATGCGGTGCGCGGGCAGGCGAACGTCCCATTCGCGATGCACGCGAAGGGCGACGCGCTCGATCGATGGGTGGCGGCCGCGGCTCGCGACACCGACCGCGCATCGGTCTCGGGCGAGCTTCGCATTGGCCCGTCCGGTCTCGAGGTGACGCAACCGGCGCTCGGCCGCGAGGTCGATCGCGCCGGCACAGTCGCCGCACTTCTCTCCGCCGATAAGCTCGGCGACCGCGAGGTCACGCTTCGCGTGCGCGCCTCGTACCCCGCGGTCGACGCGTCCGGGTTCGACGAGGCGTACGCGCGAGCCGCCGCCGCGGTCGTGCCGGTCGCTGTTCACGTCGAGGACCGCACCTTCACGGAGAACGCGACGTATCTCTCGAGCCTTCTCGCGATCGACCGCGTCCTCGCGAAGCCGGGTGAGCTCACCGCGATCCCGCAAGACGCTATCGCACCCGCGGCGAGGTACCGCTACCAGGTCTCGCTCGTGAACGAGCGCGTCGCGAGCTGGACCACCGCGCTCGGGGTCGTCCTCGATCACCCCGGCAAGAGCGCGAAGTTCACGGTCAACGCCGATGGCGTGCCGTCGATCATCCCGTCCGAGAGCGGAGTGAAAGTGGACCAGGAGAAGCTCCGCGCGATGGTGCTCGACGAGCTGGTCCGTCCCGCGACGGGCGCGACGCGTGATCTCGCGGCGCCCGCGGCCGTCGATCCGTCTGCGTTCACGACCGAACAGGCGAAGGCGCTGCTGCCGAAGCTCGAGAGGACTTCGACGTTCACGACGTCCTACCCCCCGAGCCCGGAGCGCCACGCGAACATCTCCACCGGAGCGTCGCAGTTCGACGGTGTCGTGATCATGCCTGGCCAAACCTTCTCGTTCTGGGAGCTTCTTGGACCGGTCACCGTCCAGCGCGGGTATGCCTTCGCCGGCGCGATCATCAACAACCGCTCTGAAGACAACGTCATCGGCGGTGGCCTCTGCCAGGTCTCGACGACGATCTTCAACGCCGTTGCTGCGCAGGGCTACGAGATCCTCGAGCGGCACTCTCACGGCTATTACATCGATCGCTATCCGATCGGCTACGACGCCGCTGTGTTCGAGCCGGGCGTCGACTTCAAGTGGCGCAACGACACCGCGAATCCGGTGTTCCTGTGGTCGTGGAGCGACTGGACTTCGGTGACCATCGATGTGTGGGGAATTCCGACAGGTCGCACCGTCACTTTGACAGCGCCATTCCAGAAGAACTTCGTGCAGCCCGCGGCGGATCAGCCGGCGGACCCGCACTTCCCGAAGGGTGTCACCGTCGCCGGCCGCGATGTCTTCAGGACGCGCACCGTGTCCGAGAACGGAACCGTCATCCACCAGGACTTCTTCGCCAGCCACTACGCCCCGGTGTGGGGCGGCCCGCTGGTCGCGCCCGACCCTCCCAAGCCCTGACCCCGGGCACGGAAGACAGCCTGAAAGCGGTCGGGATAACGGCCTAGCAGGCAGGCCGTTAGACGCATGGTGGGACGGCGCACCGCGAAAGACACCGCAAAGCTGATCGACGAGGTCGCGCGCGGCGACCGGTTTCTCGAGGACATCAAAGACCCCGAGCTGCGCGAGACCGTGCGTCTCGCCCTCCGGTTGCACAAGGATCCGTACAGCGGACCGGACGCAAAGACACGCTCCCGAATTAGGGCTCGCGTCCTTTTTGGGCTGCACCCCCGAAGCGCGACCGTGATCGACCGTCTCGCGATCGCATTCGAATTGCTCGGCCGCCCGACGCCCTACGCGATGCGTGCTCTCGGGATCGGCCTTGTCATCGTCGCAATCGGAGCGAGCACAGCTCTCGTGAGCGCGGGCACGGTCGCGGACGACGCGCTCTACTCCGTGAAGATCACGTCCGAGCAGGTGAGGCTGTCGCTCGCGACGTCGCCGGAGGATCGCGCGGTTGTCGAGCTATCGATCGCCGAGCACCGCCTGGCGGAGGCGACCGCGCTCGCGACCCTCGGCGACGAGGACAACGCGATCGTCGCGACGAGCGAATACGGAGAGCACATGGCGAACGCGGCGGCCGAGCTCGCGCAGGTCGAGTCGCTTCAACCGGAAACGGCCATGCTCGTCGTCCAGCTACAGCAGCGGATCGACGAACACCGCGCGACCGCGGCGGCGGTCGTGGCGCGACTCGCAGAGGATCCGAACCGAGCCTCGGCGGCAGCGGCGCTCTCGGCCGTCGCCGCCCGCGGACCGAGTACGGCGGGCCTCAGCCCCGCGGCCGCCATCGCGCAGGACGCGGCGGACACCGCGGACGAGGCCGCCGCGCTCGCGGAGCGCATGGCGCCACCGGCGCGGGCAGCGGGCACGCCACAGCCCTCGGGCACGGCAGACCGGACCGCAACACCGGTGGTCCGCGACACGGCAACACCCGGGGCGTCGGCGCGCAGCGAAAGCACTCAGAACGAGCGCGCATCGAAGAAGGAGCGCGCGGCTGGTGCGGCGCGGAAAGCGGCCGACGAGGCGAAGGCCGCGGCGAAGAAGGCAAAAGAAGGAAGCCGCCGCACACCTGCACCGAATAACCGAGACGATTCCAACAATAGGAACGACTAGCTAAGCCCTAGCATCGCGTTCGCCACGTGAGCCCCCAACGGCGTGCCGACCTCGCGTACCTTGCGGCGATCCTGCTCGGCGTCCTCTTTGTCGTCCTCCTCGGACCGCTGGATCGCCGTCTCGAGATCCTCCACATCAACGACTTCTCCGGACTCTGGGCCGGGCCTCGCGCCGTCCTCGCGGGGGTCAGCCCATGGGACCCGGCGAACTATCCCGCGGCGCGGATCGCGTTCGACACGCAGCGCGACGACGCCTCGGTCCTGAACTACATGCCGTGGACGGTGGTCGCGCTCCTACCGCTCGGTCTGTTGCCGCTCGACGCCGCCGCGTGGATCTGGATGGGGCTCTCGATGATCTTCGCTGCCGTCGCGCTGCGCGCGCTGCTACGCGCGTTCATGCCGGGACGTGCCGTCGTGCACGGTCTGCTCGGTCTCGCGCTCTTCGCCGGCCAGCCGGGCTTTCACACGCTCGTGCTCGGGCAGTGGGCGCTCCTTCTCATGTCGGCCGTGACCGCGATCGTCCTCGCGGTGCGCGCGGGTCACGCGCGCCGCGCGGGATTCGCGGCGCTCGCGCTTCTCGCGAAGCCGCAGCTCTTCGTCTGGACCGCACTCGGACTCGCCATTCCGGCCCTCTTCGATTCGCGGTACCGCCGCTTCGTCACGTTCGCGATCGTGGTCGCGGGGGCGCTCGTCATTTCGACGTGGCTCGCGTTCCCGGAGTGGTTCCCCGCGTGGATCTCGGACATCCCGGCCCGCCGCACCGGGCGGTCGGCGGTCCTTCTGTCGGCATTCGGCCAGCTCCTGGGCACGCCCGGCCGGGTGCTCGCCATCGCGGTCATCGGCGCGGGACTTGTGCTCGCCTCACGGTTCGTCCCGGGGAGCGACCCCTGGCTCGCGATGTGGCTCGCGCTCTCGGGTGCGGGCGCGATCTATAGCTGGTCGTACGACCATGTGCTGCTCTTCGTTCCGCTCGTGATCGCCTCGGGCGTTCTCGCAGCCGCGGGCCGTGAGCGCGCCGCGAAACGGCTCGCGATCGGCGGAGCGCTCACGCTTCTCATCGTCTCGCCGATCTTCTACGGGATCGGCGTGTATCGCCACGACGAGACCTTCAGCATCGCCGTGCCCGTGGCTCTCTTTGTCGCGATCGCGTGGTCGCTCTGGCCGTACCGTCGCGGCGCGCTAGTCCGCGAGCGCCCTGCGCAGCAGGTCCAGCCCGCTTAGGAGAGCGCGCCGCCTGCCGTCGGCAAGCGAACGGAAACGGATGTCGAGGTGTCTCGTTCGTCCGGGCACGATCGCGCGCAGCTCGCTGGTCTCGGCGCCGTGGGGTGTGATCAGCAGGACGTCGCCGCCGAGTCGTCGACCCTCGCTCTCGAGGGTCGCGGAGTCGGCGACTGGACGCACGATCGCACCCACGAACCAGCGCTCCGCGCCGGGCGCCTCCGCAAGCGCGCGCGCGATGTCGCCCGCCGAGAGCGACTCGGCCACGGCGAGGCGCCAGCTTTGCGCCTCGAGGCCTCGGCCAATGATCCCGGGGAGGGTCTCGTCGTCCGCCCCCCACACGTACTCGCTGAGCCGTTCGCGGATCGTTTGCTCCATTCGGGCGACGCGCTCGTCGGCTTCGTCCGGCGTCGCTGCCTTGTCCGCGACGCGAACGTGCACGCCGTCGTTCTTGGCGTACGTCGCGACGGTCGGGCTCGTCGAGCGCACGAGCTCCGCGAGCTTCTCCTCGACGGCGCTCTCGCCGATGCCGAGCAGCTTCAGCGTTCGCCAGCGCAGCGCGCCGCCTCTCGTCAGCGAGGGCTCGACCGATTCCCACATCGGTGTCATCTCGCGTGGCACGCCGGGCATCGCGATGATCCGCTTGCCGTCCTTCTGAACGTCCCAGCCCGGCGCCGTGCCGTTCGGATTGGGGAGTGGGCGGGCCGAAGGGATGAGCCACGCCTGTTTGCGATTACGGTCGGCCATGACGATGCCGCGGCCCGAGAACCATGCCTCGAGATCCGTCTCGAGCGTGGCGTCGATGGCCGGTGTCTCGCCGAGAGCGGCGGCGATCGCCTCGCGCGTGAGGTCGTCTTCGGTCGGCCCCAGACCGCCGGTGGCGACCACCAGGTCGCTCCGAGAAAGCGCTCGCTCGAACGCTTGCTTGGCGCGGCCCAGATTGTCTCCAACTGTCTGCATATGGAGGCAGTCGATTCCCAGGAGCGCGAGCCGGCCGGCGAGGTAGTTGGCGTTCGTATCGACGATCTGACCCAGCAGCAGCTCGGTCCCGATCGACAAAAGTTCAGCTTTCACCGGCCCGATCCGCCCTGCGCGGTTTGCCTACCGGTTCGGTTGGCATGAGGCTTGCTGCCTGTTGAATCCGACAACAAGAAATCCCAACCCTTCCCTTCCTCACCACGAACCCCGGCCGAAAGGTCGGGGTTTTGTGGTCGTATGGGGCCGCGCGGCCGAGCCAGAGGGCTAGGGTACGCTGCGGCGACAGACTCTCTGGAGGTGCTGCGTTGGCCAGCGGCTATTGCGTCAAGTGCAAGGCGTCGCGTGAGATCAAGGACGCGCAGCAGATCACCATGAAGAACGGGCGCCCCGCGACCCAGGGGACCTGCCCGGTCTGCGGGACAAAGATCTTCAAGATCGGCGCCTCGACTTAGGCGGCGGTACGCGTCCTGCCGCACCTCGGTCGGAGGTGCGCACATGAAGGTACGAGAGCTCATGACGAATAAGCCGACGACGGTCGAGCCTGACACGACGCTCGGTGAAGTTGCCACGCTCATGAAGCAGGAGGACTGCGGCTCGATCCCGGTCGTCCAGGGCGGCCGCCTTGTCGGCATCGTCACCGATCGCGACATCGTCATCCGCGGCATAGCGGCCGGCGTGGATCCGAAGACGCAGCGGGTGAGCAAGGTGATGTCGTCGGATCCGGTGACGGTAGGCCCGGACGAAGACATCGCGGACGCGGAAAAGAAAATGGCCGATCGCCAGATCCGCCGACTGCCGGTGGTTGAAGGCGGCAAGCTCGTCGGGATCATCGTGACCGCGCAGATCGCGCGCGCGGGCAACGAACGCAAGGTGGGCGAGACGCTCAAGGAGATCAGCGAGCCTACGAGTGGCCGCGGTTCGCACGCGCGCGGATAACAATGGTGGACAATTCCGGTTGATGGTGCTGCTCGCCCGTCGGCACCATTTCGAGGGGCCAGTAGCTCAGCGGTAGAGCAGGAGACTCTTAATCTCTTGGTCCAGGGTTCGAATCCCTGCTGGCTCACACGGAATCGCTAGTGAATCGGGGCAAAACGAGAGGCCGGTCATCATGACCGGCCTCTCTCTGTAGGAGAGTTTGTAGCAACGCCGCGCGATCACGCCCCCAGAACGCTCTCCAGAGCCGCGGTCGCGCCGAGGTTTTGATCTGCGCTTCTATGTTTTGGAATGGGTTCGAGCGGACTATGCTTTCGCGGATTCGGCGGCAGCCACTTGCAACACAATTTTTCCGGGCTTGTGGCCAGCTGATGCTTGCTCAAAAGCTTCGCGGGCGCTCGCAAGCAGAAGCACAGTTTCGACGACGACGCGAAGTGTACCTTTGTCGATCAGCTGACCCAGCTGGATAAGTTGCGCGCGGTTCGGCTCAACGATGAAGTAGGCTCCTCGAACGCCGAGCGAAGCCGCTTTCTCGTCCGCCACCGGGCTCACAATGTTGATAAGAATGCCGCCGCGGCGCAACACGCCCCAGGACCGCTCCTGAGTTTCCCCACCGACGGTGTCGAGCACCACATCCACATCCTTCACTTTTTCCTCGAAATGCTCGCGGGTGTAATCGATTACTTCCGAGGCGCCGAGCTCGCTGAGGAAATTGTGGTCCTTGGCTGAAGCCGTAGCGATTACCTCCGCCCCCTTCCAGTTCGCAAGCTGGACCGCGTACGTCCCCACGCCGCCCGCCGCGCCGTGGATCAGGACCCGCAGTCCTTTTTCAATTTGC
>Ga0184608_10000039_pt1 | contig 27363 bp, 31 predicted proteins | sample PLM1_30_coex_FD_133010 | JGI IMG/M metagenome (GOLD analysis project Ga0184608, IMG submission 133010) | Groundwater sediment microbial communities from an aquifer in East River, Colorado, USA - PLM1_30_coex | ecosystem: Environmental > Terrestrial > Soil > Riparian zone | place: USA: East...
CGAGAGCGAACACATGCTTTACCTGCTCTACACGTCGGGGACGACGGCGAAACCGAAGGGCATCGTGCACACGTCCGCTGGGTACCTCGCGGGCGTCGCGACGACTCACAAGCTCATCTTCGACGTGAAGGACGACGATGTGTACTGGTGCGCCGCCGACATCGGCTGGGTCACCGGTCACAGCTACATCGTCTTCGCACCGCTCGCGAACGGAACGACCGGCGTCATATACGAAGGCACTCCCGACTTTCCGGACAAAGATCGCTGGTGGTCGATCATCGAGAAGTACAAGGTCTCGATCCTGTACTGCGCTCCCACCGCCATCCGCACGTTCATGAAGTGGGGCGCGGAATATCCGGCGAAGCACGACATGTCGTCGCTGCGGCTGCTCGGATCGGTTGGCGAGCCGATCAACCCCGAGGCCTGGCTCTGGTACCACGAGACGATCGGCGGCGGCCGGTGCCCGATCGTCGACACGTGGTGGATGACCGAGACGGGGATGATCCTCATCACGCCGCTGCCGGGTCTGACGACGACCAAGCCCGGCAGCGCGACGTTCCCGTTTCCCGGCGTGAGCGCCGACGTCGTGGACGAGGACGGGAAGTCCGTCCCGCTCGGCGGCGCCGGGTACCTCGTGCTCTCGCGTCCGTGGCCCGCGATGCTCCGCGGCATCTATAAGGACGACAAGCGCTACCGCGAGACGTACTGGAGTCGTTACCCGGGCAAGTACTTCGCGGGCGATGGGGCGCGTCGCGACAAGGACGGCTACCTCTGGCTGATGGGCCGCGTCGATGACGTCATGAAGATCTCCGGGCACCGCATCTCCACGACCGAGGTCGAGTCCGCGCTCGTCTCGCACCCCAAAGTCGCCGAGGCTGCCGTGATCGGCCGCGAGGACCCGATCACCGGTCAGGCGATCTTCGCCTTCGTCTCACTGCGCGGCGGGAACGAAGGAAGTGAGGAGCTCTCGAAGGAGCTTCGCGAGCACGTCGTGAAAGCGATCGGCTCGATCGCTCGTCCGAAGACGATCATGTTCACTCCCGAACTACCGAAGACCCGTTCGGGAAAGATCATGCGTCGCCTTCTCCGCGACATCGCGAACGGCACGCCCCTGGGCGACACCACCACCCTCGCCGACTCCACTGTGGTCGAGTCCATCCGAACCGCATCGGCAACCGGCAAAGACGACTGAAGCCCCGACGTAACGGGCGGGTGGGAATGGCGAGCGGGAGCAGCGTCGGGGTCTTCTGAGCGAGCGGCCCCTAGACGGCGGTCCATCAGGATCCCACCGGGGCCGAGCGAAGAAGACCCCGGCGCTGCTCACCGCCCGAAGCGCGGCAGGGCCCGCGCCGCTCGTCGCTTCGAGACGCGAAAACCCGAATTGACGATGCGGGAGGAAACCGATAGACAAGCGCGCTATCACGTTCGCATTGGGGGTTTGGTGGGAGGTGACGGCCAGGCAAGCGACCGACTCTTGAACTGATCTTCTCGGAGCTCGTTCGTCGCGTCGTCAGTAAGAAGGGGGAAAACTTGGCAACGCGAACAGCCGCGGCGGTCGTCACGAGGCCGACGTACGGTCTGCCGTTCGTGATCACGGCGGCTTCGGCCGGGACCATCATCGAGTGGTACGACTTCTACCTCTACGCGACACTCACGCCGTTCCTGGCGCCGATCTTCTTCCCGAGCGACAACCCCACGGCATCGGCGCTCTCGGCTTTTGCCGCATACGCGGCGGGCTTCCTCGTCCGTCCGTTCGGCGCGGTCGTCTTCGGCGCTTTGGGCGACATCATCGGCCGCAAGTACACGTTCCTTGTGACCATCTCGGTCATGGGTATCGCGACCGTTCTCGTCGGCCTTCTCCCGACGTACGCGCAGATCGGGGTCATCGCTCCGATCATCCTCGTGCTCCTGAGGCTGGCTCAGGGTCTCGCGCTGGGCGGCGAGTACGGTGGCGCGGCGATCTACGTCGCCGAGCACGCACCCGACAACAAGCGCGGCCTCTACACGGCGTGGATCCAGACGACCGCGACCGTCGGGTTCTTCCTGGCGCTCGCGATCATCTTGTTCTTCCGCCTGAACATGACTCCGGCGGACTTCGCGGCGCAGGGCTGGCGCTATCCCTTCTGGATCTCCGCGGTCCTCGTCATCCTCGCCCTGTACATCCGGATCAAGCTGCAGGAAACACCTCTGTTCGCACGTCTCAAGCAGGCAAAGCAGTCGGTCACCGGCGCGGGTAACTGGGCCAGCGAGGCCTTCAGCGGCCGCAAGGTCGGTACGATCGCGCTCGTCCTGCTCGGCCTCACCGCGGGCCAGGGCGTGGTCTGGTACCAGGGTCAATTCCAGGCGAACTTCTTCATGACCACGTACCTCAAGCTCAACTTCACGCAGTCGTACACGATCATGCTGTGGGCCGTCGCACTTGGGACGCCGTTCTTCCTGTTCTTCGGATGGCTCTCGGACAAGATCGGCCGGAAGGTGATCATCCTGGCCGGCTGCCTGATCGCTGCGGTGACGTACATCCCGATCTACCACGCGATGACCGACGCTGCCAACGTCACACGTGACGCCACAGGTCTCATCACCGGCGCGAATCCGAACACGCCGCTTCTCATCGGCCTGGTGTGGATCCAGGTCATCTACGTGACGATGGTGTACGGCCCGATCGCGGCATTCCTTGTGGAGTATTTCCGCGCGAAGGTCCGCTACACGTCACTCTCGATCCCCTACCACTTTGGGAACGGCTGGTTCGGCGGGATGCTCCCGCTCCTCTTTACCGCCCTTGTGGGCGCGACCTATCCCGAGGGTGTGAAGAATGCTGCCGGGCAGCTTCTGTTCGTGCCCTTCGGCAAGAACTTCATGGGGCTGCCGATCAACTCGACCATCGACTTGCGCCAGTTCAACACGACGAACGATCCGAACGGGAACCCGTACCTCGGGCTCGCCTACGTGATCACGGTCGCGTTGATGACGGTCGTCATCGGGACGCTCTTCCTCCGCGAGCCACGCGGAGCGAAGATCTGGAGCGAGGTTGGTGGCGAGGAACCCGGCATGATGACCGAGGCCACACCCGCCGACTGACCTTTTGGCGGCGCACATAAAAGAGGGAGGCATCCGCCTCCCTCTTTTCTATTTCCGTCCCGGCTTGTTCAGCCGTTCCTCTTCGGCGATCTCGGCGTCGAGTCCTGTGCGCCGATTCCACGACTCCCAACCTTCCCAGTTCGCCATGAAAAACGTGTAGCAGACCACATACATCGCGGCGAGGAGGCAGATGGTCGAGCCGAGGAGGAGTAAGGCACCTATGGGATCGGGAGCATCGGGTTGCGCGCCCACGGGCCAAGGCTAGACCCATACACCAGCCGCTCGTGTTTCAGTGCAAGAGCGGCTTCGCCAGCTGTACGTGCGCCGGCAGCATTTGGTAGCCCAGCTTGGCGTTGATCTCGCGCATCGCCTTGTTCGGCTCGTCGTTCGTGGTGAGCAGCGCGCGCAGACCCTTGGCCTTCGCCCGCGAGAGAGCCTCAACCTTGATCGCGATCGCGAGGCCGCGCCCGCGGTAGTCGCGCCCGACTCCTGTCATCCAGGTATAGCCATCGCGCGTCTCGCGCTTCCCCGTCGTCGTCAGGGCGGCGATCGTCTCGCCGTCGTACGCGACGACCGACACATCGGCGAGCATCTGGCCGCTCTCGAAGGCCATCTGACGGAAGCGCTCGAAGGGCCAGTGCGGCGTCGGCGTCGCCCACGGAATGTCGTCCCACATCGGCTTCTCCGCGTCGTGGAGGGCTTTGATAAAGCGTTCGCGGCTCTCACCGTCGTGCCCGTCGACGATCTCCTGGATCGTCCGAAACACGATGCCCAATCCCCGGACTTCATCGACGCGGGCGCTGAATCTTCCGGGATCGAAGCTCGCGAGCTCGACGTAGGACTCGATCCGCCGACCGATCTCACCGAAACCGCGTTTCGCGGCCCACGCCAACGAGTCGGGGTGTGCGTCGCTCGCACCCGCGAGAAACCGCGGTGCCTTTCGGCGCACGGCTTCATCGACGATCACCGCGAGCAGCGCGCTGCCGATTCCCTTGCCACGATCCGCTCGGGCCACTGAGACCCCGCCGCTCTGCGCGCCGTCGGGGTGGGGGAAGGCGCCGCCGTTGCTCACATTGGCCATCGCGGCAAGCCGGCCCGTTCCGTCCTCGACGACGAGCCGAAGCATTGATTCGTCCGGGGTCATCGTCTCCCAGATTCGCCATTCCTCGGCGTTGCCCTGCTCCATCGGCCCGTACCAGGTGTTGCGTTCGACGATCCACGGCTCGCGGTCGCGCTCTTCGAAGGGACGCGCGCGATACCCCTTGGGGAGGCTCGCCGTCAGCCGGTCGGTATCCAGGGCGATCATCCGCGGGACGATAGGGGCGGGCATGCGGGCGTCAAATCACGCCGATACGTCCCCGTGACAACGCCGACACCACGTGGTTGCGAACGGAGCGCCCATGGCACCGCATTTGCCCGTATTTGGCCTGCCCCACGAGCTGTGGGGGAACCAAGGAGGTAACTGAATGGACGACAAAATCGAAGGCAAGTGGGACCAGACCAAGGGCAAGGTCAAGGAAGAGGCCGGCAAGCTCGGCGGCGACAAGTCGACCGAGATCGGCGGCAAAGTCGATCAGGCCAAAGGCAAGCTCAAGGAAGGCCTCGGAGACGTCAAGGAAGGTCTTCACGACGAGCGGGTCGACCGCTAACTAGCGCGCGGTGACGCGAGGCCCGGGCGCACAATGAGACCGTGCGTCCGGGCCTTTGCTTGTTCCTCGCTGGCGCGGTTTTTCTCGCCGCATGTGGTGCGCCGGTCTCGAAGACCGCCGCACGCGAGCTCCCGCCGGTGACGCTCGTCGCGAGCGCGAACGACGAGGTCACGGTCAACGTCCTGGAGCTCATCTGTCAAAGCTGCGCCGAGCACATTCTCGCCGGCTGCCGGCAGATCGAAGGCGTCGCATCGGTCGAGGCTGACCGCAGGGAACGGCTCATCACTCTGCACTTCGATTCCACTCTCACCACTCGGGCGCGCATCCTGGCCGCGGTCGACGACGTGGTCGCGTCCATCCCCTGAGCGTCGGCCGGACCCTCGTCGCGCACCACGCCGATCCGATCGGGCACCTCTTCGGGCTGCTCTCGTTCGCTCGTCCGCGGCGCCGCGATGGCTGCTTTCTCTATGTGAGCGATCGCGGTCTCGCGAATCTCGTCCTGACGCGACGCGGGTTCGGCGCGATCACGTTCGGCCACGTGATCGTCGCGAGCTTCGAACCGACGCCCGCGGTGTGGCGTCATGAGCTGCGCCATGTCGCGCAATACGAACGACTCGGGCTGTCGTTCCTACCGCTGTATCTCTGGTACCGCGCGAGATACGGATACTTCGAGCATCCGTTGGAGCGAGACGCGTCGGAAGACCCTAGGCTCTTTTCCTAGTGGCCACGTACGACATCGCGATCCTCGGCGGCGGTCCCGGCGGATACGTTGCGGCCCTCCACGCCGCGGTGAAGGGCGCGAAGGTCGCCCTGGTCGAGCGCGATCGCGTCGGCGGCATCTGCGTCACGGTCGGATGCATCCCGTCGAAGGCACTGCTCGACTCGAGCCACGCGTACTGGCTGACCACGCACGGCGAGGATCACGGCATCCACGTCGACGGCGCCCGGTTCGAGCTTCCGAAGGCCGTGGCGCGTAAGGACCGGGTCGTCGCTCAGCTCGTGTCCGGCGTCGAAGCGCTCCTCAAGGGCCGAAAGGCCGATCTCATCAAAGGCGAAGGCACCCTTGTCTCGCCGACACAGCTTCGGGTGGGCAGTCAGACCATCGACGCGAAAGCGGTGATCGTCGCGACCGGCTCGAAAGTCGGGACGCCTCCGATCAAAGGACTCGCCGAGGCGAAGCCGCTCGACAACGTCGGCGCGCTCGCGCTCACCGAGATCCCGAAGCGTCTGATCGTGATCGGCGGCGGTGCGATCGGGCTCGAGCTCGGAACCTTCTTCTCGGAAATCGGCAGCAGCGTCATCGTCCTCGAGATGCTGCCGCAGCCGATCGCGTACGCGGATCCGGAGCTCGTGCGTCTTCTCGTGCGCGCGCTCGAGCAGCGCGGCGTCAAAGTGCGAGTCAATGCGAAGGTCACCGAAGTGAAGCGCGCCGGGCCGGTGGTCACGGTGAGCGCCGAGATCGACGGGAAGCAGGAGTCGTTTGAAGGCGAGCACGTGCTCCTCGGCGCCGGTCGGGTCGCGAACCTTTCGGGTGTCGAGCAGGCCGGTCTCACCACCAACCGCCTCGGCATCACCGTCGACGACCGGATGCGGACGAACATCCCCGGCGTGTGGGCGATCGGTGACTGCATCGGCGACCCGCGCGCACCGAAGCTCGCGCACGTCGCGTCGACGCAGGGCGAGGTCGCGGTCGACACCATCCTTGGCGAGGACGCGACGATGAACTACGACGTCACGCCGAACGTCGTCTACACGCATCCGGAGATCGCGCAGGTCGGTTTGACTGAAGCGCAGGCGAAAGAGAAGTTCGGCGCGGACATGAAGGTCGCTCGCTACAACTTCCGCAGCTCCGGCCGTGCGCTCGCGCTCGGCGAGGCCGACGGGCTCACGAAGATCGTCACGGCGGGGAAGGATCAGCGGATCGTCGGCGTGCACATCGTCGGCCCGCAGGCGAGCGAGCTGATCGCCGAGGCGACGCTCGCGATGCGTTTGGAGGCGACCGTCGAAGACGTGATCGCGACGATCCATGCGCACCCCACGCTGGCCGAAACCTTCCGCGAGGCCGCGCTCTCAACGGCCGGCCGGCCGATCCACTCCGCGCGCTAGTCGCTCCGAAACCGGACGTCCGCGAGTCCGTCTTTCTCGGCCTTGCGGAGCTCGACCTTCGGCGCGCCGCGCTCACGCAGCGCCGCGTAACGCCATTCAGCTTCGCCGATATCGACCGCGCCGATGACCAACGAAGCGATGCCCGTCGCGCCGTTCGCGTGCTCCGCGGCGGCGCCGCCCGGCACGCGTAGCTCGCGCGCCGTGAGGTCTTCGATGACGAATGGAAGAGGCGCCTTGAGCACCGCGGTGCGCCACTTGAGCTCGATGCCGTCGGGTCTGATGCGACCGCCGTCCTTCGGCGGAGTCTTCACGAGGTCGGCGAGCGCGGCCGAATCGGCAGTGAGGTCGTCCGAGAGGAGCGCGAAGTCCGCGAACCCGCCGCCATCCGCCGCGATCTTCCACCAGCGATGGGTGAGCGCTCTCGCGGGATCGCGGAATGCGACGATTTCCAGATAGGTGCTATCGGCGAACGTGATGAGCGCGTTGTGGGTCACGCCATCGGCGTGCTGTCCGCCCGGCGTCACCGTGAAACCGCGCCGGCGATGGTCGGCCGTTGCGGACAAGAGATCACGGACGACGAGGACGACGTGGTCGAGTTGGCGGAGCATCGGCGAATAGATAACACGAGAGGACGCTGGCTGCGGGCCGTGCGCGGCTCGAACGCGCCCGCTCTCGCTTAGAAGGCGAGTGCTCTATCCAACTGAGCTAACGGCCCGTACCCGCAATTATGAACACGGTCGCTTTCCCAAATCGAGGGCATATGCAGTGTCATGTGCTTTCGTTCCCAGATGCCAAGGTCCTTCGCAGTCTTCACCGAATGACAGTTGGCGCAGCGGACTTCGCATTTGGCGATCTCCGCAAGGATGGTTTCCCAGATGAAGCCGCCCCGAGCCATGGCCGAGATGTCACACCTTTTGTCGCGAAGGTGGTCGAACTGCAGAACGACCGGATCGCGCTCGCCGCAATCAACGCAAGGGTGGGATGCCAGGTACTGCCACATTCGAAGCTGGTTCTCCTCCGAGCTGATAGCTCGCATCTCCTTCACATGAGCGAGATGCTCGTCCCGGTTTCGCAAATACCAGAGGCGCTTGTACTCGACGTAGCAGGGCTTGCACCACGACTGACGAATGCCTCGCTCGCGATACTTGAAGCCGAACTCATCGATGGGTTTTTCGATGCCGCATCGAGCGCATCGTCTCGTGGGCGACTCCATAGAACATGCATTCTATCGCATGCAAGTGGAAGAAACAATCACATCGACACGGAAATTCAGACAGCGACTCGTGATTCATCAGTGCGTGAGATGACAACAAACACGCGTCTGCGACACGCGCGTGTTGGTGCGCTCCGTACTTCAGTCACCTGACCCCGCGTTCTTATTCTTCTGACTCCACCTTCTTAGTTCCCGGCGGTAACGCCTCCCTCATGGCCACCCGTTGAGTTGATGGAGTTCGGCTGGAGTAGCCGCTCACCGAGTTGAGGGAGGGAAGCGGAGCCAGCGTCGGGGTGTTTCGTCGAGTGAGCGTGCGACCCGTCCGGGCCTTCGATGGGGAAGGGACGTAAGGGGCCGGAGGTTCTGCATGCGCGATCCGGCACGGTTCGGCGTACTTGCACTCATTGTCACGATCATCGCCCTCGCGGTCAGCACCACACCGGGCGACTCACTCACGTTCGCGAACAGAACGCTCGACGGAAGCGGCAACAACCCGCGTCATCCGGAGTATGGCCGCGCCGGCACTCTCTACCTTCGCGTCGCGCCGACGCGTTACGCCGATGGCATCTCGAGCATGGCGACCGGTCCATCGATGCGATATGTGAGCAACCGGGTTTTCAACGACGTGGGCCAGAACATCTTCTCGAAGAACGGCGTAACCCAATGGGGTTGGGTCTGGGGACAGTTCATCGATCACGATTTCGGTCTTCGCGACGAACGACCTGCTGAGAACGCCGCAATCGGCTTTGACAGAGCGGATCCGCTCGAGGAGTTCGCCAACGACCTCGGCGCCATCGGCTTCTCGCGCACCCCTGCCGCTCCAGGGACGGGCGTTAGCACCCCGCGGCAGCAGGTCAACACGCTCAGCAGCTACATCGATGCGTCGAACGTCTACGGCGTCGACTCCACACGCCTCGAATGGCTTCGAGTCGGGCCGGTCGACGGGGACATGTCGAACAACGGCGCGCGCCTCATGCTCACGGCTGACGATTTTCTTCCGCGGGTAGGTGCCCGCGGGAATCCGTCGACCGCGCCGGCGATGGACCTGATGGGTCCGCTCGTCGGAACACCGAACCGTGCCGTGGTCGCCGGAGACGTCCGCGCCAATGAGAACATCGCCCTGACGTCGCTCCACACGCTCTTCGCACGCGAGCACAACCGGATCGTCGCCTCCTTGCCCTCATCTCTATCCGCCGAGGAGCGTTTCCAGATCGCGCGTCGTGTGGTCGGCGCGGAGATCCAATACATCACCTATACGCAGTTCCTGCCCGCGCTCGGGGTCCGGCTCGACCCCTATCACGGGTACGACTCCACAGTGAATCCCGGACTCTCGAACGAGTTCGCGGTCGTGGGCTATCGGGCGCACAGCATGATCCACGGCGAGTTCGACACGACCGTTCCCGCCGGCACCTACAGCGACGCGCAGCTCGCCGCCTTTGCGGCACAGCAGATCGTTGTAGAGCCCGACGGCGACCAGGTCACGCTCGAGATCCCCCTGGCCGCCGCCTTCGGCACACCCGATCTCCTCAAGGATCTCGGCCTTGGGCCGGTCTTCCAAAGCCTTTCCCAGCGGCAGTACGAGAACGACGAACAGATCGACAACGCCCTCCGCAGCGTGCTCTTCCAGATCCCGAAGCCGGGCATCCCCGATCCCACGGTCTGCGGCGCCCCGGTTGTCAACCCGGACTGCTTCAGCGGCGTGACCGACCTCGGCGCGATCGACATCGCCCGCGGCCGTGACCACGGTATTCCGACGTACAACGAGCTGCGCCTTGCGTATGGCCTCGCGCCCAAGACATCCTTCGTCGACGTCACCGGCGAGGCCACGCAGCGCTTCCCGGTCGATCCCCTGATCAACCCACGGGACCCCATCAACGACGCGAACATCCTGGACTTCGTCGAGCTTCGGGACGCGAACGGAAACGTCGTCGCTCCCGACAGCGAGGAAGCCGAGGAAGATGTCGTCACCGGGATCCGCCGGACCCCGGTCGCTGCGCGGCTCAAAGCGATCTACGGGACCGTCGATCGGCTCGACGCATTCGTTGGAATGGTGTCCGAGCGGCATGTGAAGCACACAGAGTTCGGCGAGCTTCAACTCGCGATCTGGACAAAGCAATTCACCGCCCTGCGTGACGGTGACCGCTTCTTCTACCGGAACGACCCAGTACTTCGCTCTATCGATCACGAGTTCGGCATCGACTACCGACTCACCATCGCGGAGCTCGTGGAGCTCAACGCGGGCGTGACGCTTCAGCGCGACGTCTTCAAGTTCGCGGGTTAGACCGACTGTCGGTCGGGAGGGGCGTCGCGATCGCGGCGCCTCCTCCCTCGAGGCGCTGTCCCGCGATTACTCCAGACGAATCCGCGTCGTCGGCACGTCCAGGATCACGAGCTGCGCTCCGCTCGTCGTTGCATTCACCTCGAATATGAGTGGCACGACGACGGCCCGGCCCACCGGGAAGTCCGCCGGCCACATGTACGACGAGTCCGGATTCGCCGCGCTCGAGTACACGCCACTGGTCGTCGGTTGCGCCGCGTACTGCTCGCCACTCGCCGCGACGAGCGTGAAGTTGCTCGGCGAAACCTGCGCCGCACCAGGGCCGCGATTCGTTGCGGCGATCTGCACCACCATGTACGTCCCGCGCGCCTGGGACGCACCGATCCGCGCGACGCGCCGCACGCTCCCGACGTTGTAGGTCCACCCGGGTGACGAGACCGAGGTGCCGGCAGCGACCGTCTCCGACGTCGGACTGCCGCCGCTCAGAAGCGAGCGGACCGACGGCACGCTGAACACGCCGATGAGAACGAGGAGCGCGGCGATGATGAGGTAGCGCAGTCGCCATGCGGCGCCGCCCCACTCGCGCTGCTCGGGCTCTGGGACCGCGTAGCTCGATCGCGTCGTCGCCGGCTTCCAGCCGACGCGATCGCGCAGCGTGAGCCCGGGATCCTCGGGTGGGCGCTGCGGGCGCGCCGGTGCGGCAACACGCGTCGCCGCCGGCGCCGGCGCGGGACGGCTGGGCGCGGCGGTCCGAGGGGCACCCGGACGAAACGGCTTGATCTCAGGGTGGTACGTGGTCGATCGGGTTCGGAACGCGATGTCCGGTCGGATCACGCCGAGAAACGCGCTTCCGCCGACCCCGGTGAGTTCCCAGAGGTTCTTGGTCGTGCCCGTTCGAGTCGCGAGTGCATCGCCGTCGGCTTCGACGCTGTGCCGGCCGACGACGACGACTGCGTATGGACCGAGCTCCGGAATGGGATCGTGGTCGGCAGCGTCGCCGAGAGACACGAATCGGAGGTACACGCCTTCGGGTCCGCCGATGCGAAGATCGGGCCGTGTCGCGCCGCCGGGCTCCATGCCCGTCGCGCGCCGGAGCTCGTGCTTGGCCTCAGCCCAGCGCGGACCCGCGCCGAAGATGTCTGACCATCCTCCATCTTTCAGGTCGGCCATGAGCGATCGATCGCGAACGACCACGTGCTCGAGCGGCCCCACCGGCGGAAGCTCTCCGTCCATTGGCTCGCCCTCGGTGAAGAACGTCAGATAGAGGCCGGGTTCCACGTCCGGAAGCCTAGGGCGACTCCGAGTATCTAATCCATGACCGCGTCGGCTTCGATCTCGACCTTCCACCGGGGATCGAGCATCCCGACGATGACCACCATCGTCGAGGCAGGTCGGATCTCGGCGAACACGGCGCCGTGAGCGCGGCTCACGGCGTCGGCGTAGCTCGGATCCGTAAGGAACATCCGCGTCCGGACGACATGTTTCGCTGACGCGCCGGCTTGCGCGAGCGCGTCCAGGATGATCTCGAGACAGCGGCGGGCCTGGATCTCGGGGTCGGGATCGCACGAGCCGTCGGGCCAGATCGGTGCGGTCCCCGAGACGTAGACAGTGCGTCCGACGCGAAGCGCGCGACTGAAGCCGATGGACGGCTCGTACTTGGACCCCGACGAGATCCGCTGCCGATCGCTCATCGGTAATAGAGTGAGGGAAGAGTGGCGAACGACGCATTTATCGACGAGCTGTGGCGCGCCGCGCGCGAGCTATTCATGCCCGATCACCCGTGGTTCAAGGGAATCGTCGAACATCGGTGGACACGCGAGCAGGTCGTCCTCGGTGAGATCCAGCATTACCTTCGCGTCCGCACGAACCCGATCTTCTTTGGTTACATCGTCACGAATGTCGCAAGCGAGCAGAACTACGCACTCATGGACATCGTGATGGAGAACTTCATGGAGGAGCTCGGCGGAGAGAAGACGCACGTCGACATCATGCTGCAGATGCTCGACGAGGCGGGTATTTCGCGCGAGGAAGCCGACAAGGCCGATCCGGCACCGGGCACTCTCGCGGCGATCGAAATGATCCGGTCTGGCTGCCAGAACCGTTCTGCGCTCGAGGGAATCTCGCTCCTGTCATTCGTTGAGGCGATGCATGGCGGGCCCGACGGCGCCGCAGCGCGGGTGTTCAAGGAGCTCACCGGCCACTACGGCTTCTCCCGTCGCGCGGCCGCGACCTACGAGCTCCACGCCGAGCAGGACACCGGACACGGCGATCGGCAGATCGAGGCGATCCGCCGCTACGCGACGGATGACGAGACCCGCGAGAAATGCCGGCGCGCCGTATATCTCGGTCTGAACGCCTTCAACTTCGAGTGGGACGGGCACGTGCAGGCGATGACCGGTCAGCGCAATTCGTACTGGAACGGGAAAACCGGCAAGCTCGAGCTACGACATCCCGAGGTGCGCTTACCCGCGAAGGTCTAGACGCGGAACCGCCTCCGCCCGTGCGCTGTATGTGTCGCGTGGGAAAGCTGGCCAGTCTGCTGGCCTTGGCGACGCTGCTGGTTGGCTGCGCGGCTGAAAGGTCGTCCGGTGGCTCCTCGGTGCCCGAGACAGCCGCCACGCCAGCGCCGACCGTTTCGTTGGACCTTTCGCGCTTCCCTGACGACCTGCCGCGACTCGCAGAGGAACCCGCTGTGATCGACGCGCTCGCGTCGACGGGATTCCGGGTCGATAGGAGAGGGGCTTCGAAGTTTGAGGGCTACATCCTCGGTGACCACGCGAAACGCGGCCGGTTGTTTGACGGCTGGGTCGACGCCACTCCTGCGCGTGTCGATGTCCTGTTCCTGGACTCAGCTGCGGGTGATATTCGCGTCTGTCCCGTCCCCAGCGCGGGCCCTTACGCCTATTCGGTCTTCTTCGTGGATGGCAGATCGCGGATCGGAGGATCCGCGATGTACTTTGCGAGCAGCGCCCAACTCTTTGTGCTCACATCCGATCCTCGCTTGCGTGATGCTTTGAGCCGCACGTTGGACCTCAGCACTCCGGGATGTTGACCGACTACAGCGGCCACTCCTTTGGGAGAGCCGCGCGCAGCTTCGTGTACTCCGGATCGCCCTCGTACTTCTTCTTGAAGGTTTTCACTCGCTTGAGAAGATCGTCCTCATCCACTTCGAGCACGTTGGAGACCATACCCGTGGTCTCTTCGAAGCCGAGGCTTCAGTTGCCGCGTCAGCCTCGCATGCGCTCCATGACATTGCGATCCTCTGCGTTCACAGCGAAAGCCTAGTCCCGGACGCCCGTGACCTTCTGCGTCGTCACGACGATCGACTGACCGGCGAGCGGCTCGCCCCGCTTCCCCGCGGTGACACGGACGCGCGCGAGCAACCGCCAGTCCGCGCTCTCGCGAAGTAGCAGGATGAGAAAAGGGTTCTCGACGATCACGCCGGGCGATTCTGTGAAGCGGACCGGGAGCGCGACCTCGGTCTCCGCGCCGGGCGCGATTTGTTGGTCGAGCTTCATCTCGGCTGTGCGGAACTGTGAATGCGGATGCCGGGCACTCAAGAGGCGGATCGGCTGATCGCCCTCATTCGTGATCAGCCATCTGACCGTCCACTTCCCGTCTGTGCCCTCGGTCTTGAACGGGTTAACGCGGATGCGGGGAGGGCCGCTAATAGCCGACAGACGGCGCGGGTGAGCCTTGGCCACCACCGCCGTAACTGCAGGCGGCGCCACCGGCGGCGGCGACGATAAAGATCACCAAAACGAGGATGAGCATCTGACGCATTACCTGACCTCCTTGTTATTCATGCGAAGTGCGGCATCACGTCGGACGCGAATGCCTCGAGCGCGTCCCAGTCGTACGGTCCCTCGCGAACCGCGATGTTCACGCGATACGTGCCTGCCTTCGCGTAGGACGCCACCACGTCCGTCGCCTCGCGTGGCGTGCCGCGCAGGAACCCGGTCATGCCGCGCGGGTCCTTCGACCAGTGTTTTTGATAGAGCGCCTCATGCCGCTTCGCCCCAGCTTTGTCGGCGCCCATGTAGAAGCCGACGTTGATCGTACGCACGATCGACGCGGGATCCCGGCCAACCTTCACGCACCACGCGTCGAGGACCTCGCTCTTGCGCTTCCATTCCGCCGGCGGCAGATAGGGCGCGTTCCACCCGTCGGCGAACCGCGCGGCCGTTCGAAGGGTCCGTTTCTCACCCGCGCCTCCGATCCAAATGGGCAGTCGTTTCTGCAGCGGCTTTGGGTTGTTCGGCGCGTCCACGAATCGGTAATGCGCGCCGCTGAAATCGGCGCGCGGCCGATCGAACAGAAGACGCAGTGCCTCGGCGTACTCCTCGAGCTGGTCTTCGCGCACGCCAATGGATGGAAACGGGATCCCGTACGACGCGAACTCGATCTCGTCCCATCCCGCCCCGAGGCCGCAATCGGCGCGTCCTCTGGACAGGTGGTCGATGGTGCTGAGCGCCTTTGCGAGAACGCCCGGATGCCGGTAGCCGACGCAGAAGACGAGACAACCGACGCGGACTCTCGTCGTCTCCACCGCAGCGGCGGACAACGTGGTGATCGATTCGAAGCAGTCGACGTCGCCACCTTGCGGTGGCGTCTCCTGGAAGTGATCGGAGACTGAGAACCAGTCGAACCCGCGCTCGTCCGCGAAACGCCAGAGCCGACGCATCTCATCGAGCGGACCGCCGAGGTGACCGATGTGTATTCCGAACTTAGTAGCCAGGCTCCGAGTATGGGTCGCCGGACGGCATCGATGATGTCGCCGGCTTGTTCGTGCCCAGCGCCGGGTTCGGCGCCGTCGGACTCGCGCCGCCGCCGCCCGCGCTTCCGCAGGCCGCCAGTGCGAGGCCGCCGAGCAGAGATGCGAGGAAGAGAGCGCGCACGATCGTCATGTTCGTAAGACCTCCTGCTAACGTGAGTACGGGCGGGAGGCCGCTACGGATATGGGTAGTTTTGGTGTCTTCTTTGTCATCTTTGTCCTTCTCGTTCTGGCCCTCGCGGGCCTCGGCCTAGCGCTCGTTGCCGCCCGCGCGGCGAACCGTCCACGGGCGGCGCTTCCTCTGAACTGCGGCGACTGCATCTTCATGATCCCGCGTGCAAAGGTCTACAAGCGTGAGACGCTCGAGGATCTCGACGGCGTCGTCCACTATCTCTGCCAACAGCGGTGGATCGAGATCACTCCGTACTCGCCGCGATGCGAGCTCGGCAAAAGCAAGACCCGAACGACGACCGTTCCGACCTGAAGCTAATCTTCGGCGGGTGACCAACTTCGCGGAGTTCGATTCATATGTGCGTGCCCGCGAGCGCGAGTACATCGACGAGCTCAAGGTCCTCATCCGGCAGCCGACCGTGTCGGCGCAGGGCATCGGCATTCCGGAGACGGCGCGCATCGTCCTCGATCGGACGAAGAAACGTGGCGGCATCGCCGCCGAAGCGCTGACGGTGGATGGGGGACCTCCGACAATCGTCGGCGAGACCGGCCGCGGCGAGCGCACGCTCCTTATCTACAACCACTACGACGTGCAGCCGCCGGATCCGCTCGACGAGTGGGCGACGCCGCCGTTCGAGCCGACGGAGCGCGACGGCTTTCTGTTCGGCCGCGGCGTCTCCGACAACAAAGGCAATCTCCTTGCTCGGCTCCAGGCAATCGAGGCGTACCGCGCGACGATCGGCGAGCTGCCGCTTCGCATCCGGGTGCTCTACGAGGGTGAGGAGGAGAGCGGGTCCGCGCATCTTTCGGCTTTCGTGGCCCGCTACGGCGAGCGACTTCGCGCCGATGGCTGCATCTGGGAGGCGGGCTACAAGGACGCGGCCGGCCGTCCGACGATCTCGTGCGGCCTCAAGGGGATCGCCTACGTGGAGCTTCGCGTGCGGGGGGCCATCAAGGACGCGCATTCCTCGCTCGCGACGATCGTCCCGAACGCGGCCTGGCGGCTGGTCTGGGCGCTCGCGACGCTGAAGAACCCGAGCGATGAGATAACCATCGACGGTTTCATGGACGCGGTGCGACCGCTAACGGCCGCAGATCGCGAGCTCCTCGAGCGGCTCCCGTTCGACGAGCAGGGCATGCTGCGGATCCACGGGATCAAGCGGTTCGTTCGCGGGCTCGCGGGTTTCGAGCTCAGGAAGAAACACTTCTTCGAGCCCACGTGCACGATCTGCGGGATCGTCTCTGGCTACACCGGCGCGGGTTCGAAGACGGTCCTCCCCGCGGTCGCCAGTGCGAAGATCGACTTTCGCCTCGTGCCTGATCTCACGCCGGCGAGCGTGACCGGGCTCCTGCGCGCGCATCTGGATCGCCGCGGCTTCGAAGACATCGAGATCGTTCCGGGTCACGGCGAGCCACCGTCGCGCTGGCCGACGGACTCCGTGACCGCGAAGGCGGCAGTCGACGCGTGCCGCGGCGCGTATGGCACCGAACCGGTCGTATATCCATTGCTCGCGGGCTCGGGACCGATGGCGCAGGTGTGCGACACGCTCGGAATTCCCGTTGCGGGCTTTGGTTCAGGCAATGCCGCGTCTGCGAATCACGCGCCGAACGAGAACATCGCGATCGTCGACTACGTCGACCACATTCGCGCCTTCGGACGTTTTCTTCACACCTTCGCCGGCCGCGCCCTCGCTTGAATCCCAGCGAGCGGCGGCGCCTCCTCGGTCTCCTCGGTTTCCTCAGCTTCAACGCTGTCTACGTCGGGATCGTCATGGCGCCCGTGCTCACCCAGATCGCCGCCGAGTTCAACATCACCACCGGCACGGCCGGCCTCGTCGTCGCCGCGTACGGGGCGCCGGGCATCGTCGTCGCGGTGCTCACCGGTCCGTACTCCGACCGCTTCGGACGGAAACGGTTCCTCGTGGCGGGGTCGCTGATCATGGGCGTCTTCACGCTGCTGAGCGCATTCGCGACGAGCTTCGCCGTCCTCGTCGCCATGCGGATCATTGCCGGTATCGGCGGATCGGTGATCTTCCCGAACACGACCGCGACGGTCGGGGACAACTTCTCCTATCGCGACCGGGGGCCCGCCATGGGCACGGTGATCGGGCTGAACACCATGGCGGCCGTCATCGGTGTTCCACTCGCCGGCATCCTTGCTGAGGCGACCACGTGGCGCGTGTCGGTCGGCCTCGTCGGTGTGCTCTCCATCGCCGCGGGGATCCTGCTTCTCTGGAAGTTCCGCCCCGCGCAGACGCCGCTGAGCGAATCCCGCATCCGCGACATGTACCGCTCCATCGTGACGAACCGGTCGGCGCTCGGCGCGATCGGCTCGAGCTTCCTCGGAGCGCTCTACTGGTTCACCTGGGCGACGTACATCGTCGTCTTCTTCGAGAACGCGTTCGGGCTATCGCAAGGAGTCGCGTCGATCCTCGCGCTGACACAGGGTCTCGGGGTCCTGTTCGGCAGTCAGCTCGGTGGAAGGCTCGGCGGACGGATCGGCCACAAACCGATCGTTGCGGGGAGCGTCGCCATATCGGGGGTGCTCCTGTTGCTGCAAACGAACCTGCCATTGCCGCTCCTGGCGACGGCAGTCCTCAACCTCCTGCTGTCGGCGGTGATCGGCGCGCGCTTCGCGTCAAATACGACGCTCCTCACTGAACAGGTGCCCGAGGCGCGAGGGACTCTGCTCGCGATCTCGGCGTCTGTAACGAGTGCGAGCATCGTCGTCGGCGCTGCGGTCGGCGGGCTGTTGATCGATGGGCTCGGCTTCTGGGCCCTCGGCGCATTCTGTTTCGTCGCCGCCGTTTTCGCGGCCCTCGTCGTCTGGGTTTTTGTCCGCGAAGAGCCCATCGATCTCGAGATCGCACCTGCTGTCTGATTGGGAGCCGCATCGTTGCCCAACTGTTACGCCAAATAGCCGTTCGCACGCCTGCTCGGCATGGCACCTGCCCGTACATGTGTCACTCGGAAAAGGAGCAGGCCATGGCACGGAAAGCTGGTGGCGGGATGACCGTCGCCGAAGCGGGACGAATGGGTGGCCGATTGGTCAGCGAGAAGTACGGTCCGGAGTTCTACGAGAAGATCGGCAAGAAGGGCGGATCCAGCACGGCCAGCAAGTACGGGCCGGAGTTCTTCGGCCGCATCGGCAAGAAGGGTGGCCGCGCGGTCACCGCGAAGTACGGAGCCGGACACTTCGAGCGCATCGGTCGCAAGGGCGGCCAGAAGGTCGCCGACCTCATCGAACGCGCCAAGACACTCGAGTTAGCCGAGGAAGAAAAACAGCCAGTAGAAGCGACGCCCGCCGAATAAAGCTGGGGTCTAGCCCGGCGTCGACGGGGTACCTTGGTCCCTTGATGGACCGGAGGGAGCTGGGGGCGGGGACGCGCGTCGTGCGTGCCGCCCGCTCGCTCCCCCCGGGCGATGGTCAGCCCCTCGTTCCACCTCTCGTGCAGAGCGTTGCCTTCGACTACGGCTCCGCCGCCGAGCAGGACGCGGTCTTCGGTGGCGAGCGTTCCGGATACGTCTACGGGCGTTACGGCACGCCCACCACGGCGGCGCTCGAGTCGGCGATGGCCGAGCTCGATGGCGTCGAAGCCGCCACCTGCTTCGTCACCGGCATGGCGGCCATCGCCGCGGCCGTTGACGCCTGCGCGATCGCGCGCGGCGGGCGCCTCGTCGCTCAGGAGGATCTCTACGGGCAAACCCGGGCCCTCTTCGAGAGATGGCAGCGCGAGCGCGCGGCGGACATCGTCTTCGTCGACACGACCGACCACAAGGCCGTGGAGACCGCGCTCCGCGCGAAGCCGACCACACTCCTGTATGCGGAGGCCATCGCCAACCCACTGCTCAGGGTGAACGACGTGGCCGCGCTGGCTCGTCTCGCGAAGGCAAATGGCGCAAGCCTCGCGCTGGACGCGACTTTCGCGACGCCGGTGCTCTTCCGCCCCGCGGCGCTCGGGGCGACGATGGTCATCCATTCGCTCACCAAGTATGTGAACGGCCACGGCGACGTCATGGGAGGTTCCGTCGGTGGCTCCGCAGAGCTCGCCCGCGCGATGCGCGACCGCATCATCCTCGACGGCGCGTACCTGCCGCCGCACGAGGCGTGGCTCGCGATCCGAGGGATGCGCACGCTCGCACTCCGCGTGCGCCGCCAGTGCGAGACCGCGCTGATCGTCGCGCTGCATCTGGCGAAGCACTCCAAGGTCGCACGCGTTCGCTATCCGGGTCTCGAGGACCACCCGCAGCACGAGATCGCGACGCGCCAGTTCGGGGGACTGTTCGGCGGCGTCGTCTCGTTCGTCCTTCGTGACGACACGAAGGCCGCCGCCTTCCGCTTCCTCGACGCTCTCGAGCTCGCCGCATCGGCGACGACGATCGGCGACCTTTTCACCGAGGTGCTCTACCCGCCTATCTCATCGCACCGGCGTCTTCCCGCGGAAGAGCGCAAGCGTCTCGGCATCACCGATGGCTTCCTGCGCATCTCCGTCGGCATCGAGGACCCGCGCGACATCCTTGCCGATATCGATCTCGCCCTTGACCGCGTCTAAGCCGCTTCCCCGCGCCATCGTCTTCAACTGTCACATCACCGGCCTCGCGGTCGCGCGCTCGCTCGCGGCTCATGGAGTCGAAGTGATCGCGCTCGATCCCGATCCGCGAGGCCTTGGCCAGGCGTCGCGCGCCGTGACCCAGCGCCACACGTGCCCAAATCCGCTCGGGGACGAACGCGGGTTCGTGCAGTACCTGCTGGACAACGCCAAGCGGTGGGAAGGCGCGGTTCTCTTTCCGACCAACGACGAATGGGTGATGGCTGTGGCGCGGTATCGCTCGCAGCTCGAAGCGTGTTATCGCATTCCATTCAGCGAGCTCGCCGTGATCGACGCGGTCCTCGACAAGCGTCGCCTCTACGCCGACGCGCACCACCTGCGTATCCCGATCCCAAAGACGTACACGCTCAACGATCCGAAGGCGACGGCGAAGGAGATCCGCTACCCGGCGATCGTCAAGCCGGCCGAGCAGAGGCGCTTCTACGACCGCTTCGGCGTGAAAGTGTTTCGCGCGGAGAACGCGGCCGAGCTCGTGCGCTTCGCGCGTGAGGCCGCGGATCTCGCGTGCGTGGCCCAGGAGATCGTCGACGTGCCCGCCGGTGGCTTCTACTCGTTTTGCTCGTACGTCGCGCCCGACGGCGAGGTCCGCGGGGCGTTCGTCGGGCGCAAGCTCGAGCAGTACCCGGAGGGCTTCGGCACCGGATGTCTGGTGATCGGCGAGCAGGTCTCGGAGATCGTCGAGCGCGGAAGCGCGATCCTGAAAGCGTTCGGCTATCACGGGATCAGCGAGGTCGAGTTCATCTGGGACCCCGCACGAAAAGAGCATCTGCTCCTCGACGTGAACCCGCGGGTCTGGAAATGGGTCGGTTTGCCGATCGCGAGCGGCGTGGATCTTCCGTGGCTCGCCTACAGCGAGGCGATCGGCCAGCCGGTCCGCGCGGGCGAACCGCGTGATGGGCTCCGCTGGATCTACGAGCGCGACTACGCGCTGCTCGCTCAATCGCGTCCGCTGTTTCCGGCGACCGGCGAGGTCGTGAATGCGGTGTGGGATCCCGACGATCCGGGCCCGTTCGCTCAGCTCATCCTGAACGAGGGACCCGCCGGACGGTATTACTGTGCCTGCTAGCGAAGCAGCAGGCACAGCTGCCTCGCCGCGAAGCGGCGTGAGGCAGACCGTGCGCGTGTTGACCTCCATTCTTGTGCGGCTGCTGCAGGCGGTCGCCGGCTTCCTTCTTTTCTATGGGATCGAAGGGATGCTGAGCTCCGCCGGGCTCCAACCGCCCAACATCGTCGTGCTTGTAGCCCTGTTCGTGATCGTCGTACTCGGAACCGCCGCGTGGCGGTCGGAGCGGCGGCCGACGGGCGGTCTGTGGGTCGCCGGTTTCGTGGTCGCGCTGCCTCTGTTATTCCAATCTGCGTCGCCGCGGTCCGATCCGGTCTGCGCTCCCGACCATCCGCCTCTGACCGAGTCCTACAGCTGTGTTGCGCCGGGCGCTTCCGTCGTTCTCGCGATCAGCTCCGTCGTTCTCTTGCTCTCGCTCGCGGGAGCAGTCGTCGAGCTCCGCGGGTTGACGGTCCGGCCGAGTGCTCGACAACGCAACAGCGGTCCCGGTCCGCGACCGTCCGCAGCCCGCGAGTAGGTCCGCCGGTGTGAGGTCGGTATCGCCGCCGACCAACTACTGGGCGGATGTGCGTCATATACACGCCTCGCAGGTGGGCCACGTAGTCTCTTGGCGGCGCCATTCGTTGGCGATTGGGTGGGGAAGTGTTGAGTCGCGCGAATCGTCTGGTCGTCGGGCCGCGTGTGCCGGCTGTAAAGCACAGGCGCCACGTCGTCCTGGCCATCGCGGGCGGGATCTTTCTCGTCGCTTTCAACATCGCGGTCTACCTCGCGCCGATCGACTACGGCGCGTTCACATCGTTCGCGTATGTAGGCGCGTTCGTCGTGACTCTCCTTGCGAACGCGCTGATCGTGATCCCGATCCCGTACATCCCGATCGTCGCGCACATCGGCGCCAGCGCCGATATGCCCTGGCTCGTCGTCGTTCTGGGCGCGCTCGCGTCGGTCCTCGGCGAGTCCGTCGCGTTCCTCGCCGGCCGCGCTGAGGAGGGCCTTGTCTCGGAGCATCCCGTCTACAAGCGCGTGCATCGAGTCGCCGAGCGCCCGTTGCTCGCGGGAGCGATGATCTTTGCGTTCGCCGTGCCGCCGAATCCGATCTTCGACGTCGCCGGGCTTGCTGCCGGGGCTGTCGGCGTTCGGTACCGCGTGTTCTTCGTAGCGGTGTTCGCGGCGCGGCTCATCCGTCTCGCGGTCATCGTCTGGCTTGGCACGATGCTCGGACTCGTTTCGACCCGACCCTAGCCGGTCCATAGAATCGGCCATCGTGCGCTTCGGATTTTGGATGCCGGTCTTCGGTGGCTGGCTGCGCAACGTCGAGGACGAGGGCATGCCCGCGACCTTCGCATACCAGCGCGAGCTCGCGCAGCAGGCGGATCGCACGGGCTGGGATGTCACGCTGGTCGCGGAGCTCAATCTCAACGACATCAAAGGTCCCGAGGCCGACTGCCTCGAGGCGTGGACTACGGCTGCGGCGCTCGCGCCCCTCACCGAACGGCTCGAGCTCATGACCGCGGTGCGGCCGAACTTCCGCCTCCCCGCGCTGGTGGCGAAGGAGGCCGCGACCATCGACCAGATCTCCGGCGGCCGCTTCACGCTGAACGTCGTGAGCGCGTGGTGGCAGGTCGAGAGTGACCAGTACGGCGGGGCGTGGGTTCAACACGACGAGCGCTACGCGCGCACGGAGGAGTTCCTCGCCGTGCTCAAGGGAATGTGGACCAAAGACGAGTACACGCTGGAGGGCCGCTACTACACGATCAAGAACGCGCGACTCGCGCCGAAGCCCGTGCAGAAACCGTGGCCCGTCCTCTACGCCGGCGGCGAGTCACCGGCGGCGAAAGACCTCATCGCGCGCGAGTGCGACGCGTATCTCATGCACGGCGATCCGCCGGAGGTGCTCGCCGGCAAGATCGAGGACATGCGGGCGCGCCGCGCGAAGCATCCGCGGTTGCCTCCGCTGAAGTTCGGTGTCGCGGCCTACTCGGTCGTGCGGAATACCGACGCTGAGGTGAAGAAGGAGATCGCGCGCATCACCGACGTGCGTGCGAGCGCGCGCGGCTACGCGAGCTACCAGGAATTCATCAAAGGGTCTCAGCTCGACACGAAGGTGTCGCTCGAGGACTACAGCGTCTCGAATCGGGGGCTGCGGACCGGTCTCGTCGGCACGCCGGAGCAGGTTGCCGAGCAAGTCCGCGGCCTCGAAAAGATCGGCATCGATCTGCTCCTCCTCCAATGCAGCCCGCAGCGTGAGGAGATGCAGCGTTTCTCGTCCGAAGTGTTCCCGCTCGTGGGTCGCGGCTAAGGCAAGTACAGCGAGCCGCGCCAGCTTCGATCGGTGCTCACGAAGATGCGGTTGAGCGTGATTGTGAGCTTCGCATCGGAAGGAGGCGCGGGAGCGAACTTCATATACAGGACAGCGCTCCCTCCGATCCGCTCCGGCGCGACGACCGCGTAGGTGTTCCCTTTATCGTCGCGCGCCGGCGCAAACTCGTTGTAGGGCGAGCGGATCCCCACGAATGGCGGGAAGTGAGAACCAAGCTCCATGAACCCGACGGAGAATCCGTCAGGCTTCACGAGAAGGTCGAAGAGGCGAAGTTCCCTTCCCGCGGCCGTTGCCATCGCGCTCAGCGGTCCGCTGCGCGCCGGTATGTTTTCGAAAGTCCAGGGTCCATCGACCTGCCCAAGGACGTTGTCTACCCGAAAAGTGAGTTGATGCACCCCGTTGAGCAGATCCCCGGTCGATCGCGGGGTGGGCGGCAACAAGCCGTCGACACGTAACGCGGTGATGTGCCCAGCCCTGCCGTCCGTCATTCCAATGCCGTACAGGCGGTCTCGCTCGTCGGTCAGCAGTAGAGATGAGAGCCCACGGAGTGCGGCATGCCACGGATCCGCGGGCGATGGTTCACCGACGGTGTGCCCGAGGACGAGGAATCCTCCGTCGTAGATCCGGATCTCGTAGAAGCAGAGCGATCCTCTTTCGCCGGTCCAGCGTTGATCGAGCTGGATCGTCCGGATCGATGGCATGCTCGGCGCGGGCGACTCGCCCGCATCTCCCTTGCAGCCCGCGAGGCCCTGCAGAGTGCCGCACGCCGAAGACCATGAGACGGCGACCACAGCGAGCGATCGAATCAGCGTTCGCGCTACATGGGCTCGAGAGCTTTCCCCGCGGTCTGGCAAGCCATTTCGTTATATCGCCGAGCCAGGAAGGAGGCGGTGCTTTAGCCGCCTCCTTCCGCAACCGTCACATCAATCGTCGCCAAGCGATGGATTGAGCCGGACCCGCGAGAGAGTGAATCGGGTGATTGGCGTCTCGTCTGCGAAGAAGTGGCGGAAGTCGAGTGCCGTGTTCGTGACGAAAACGCTGCCGCGGCTCTGGACGACGCTCGCCGGAAAGAGGAGACCCTGCGGGGTCCCGTCTTTGACGCCCTCGAATCCTCCGATGATCTCGAGCACGCGCCCTGCCGAGTTCACCACGTACAGCACGTTCTCCTGATTCGCGCAGACCCATAGCCGGCCGGCGGAATCCCACGCGATCCCATCCGCTCCGTTGATGCTCTCGATGAATGTGGTAACCACCTTGGTCGCGGAGACCTTGAGGATCCGGTCATCCGCCGTGTTCGCGACATAGAGGTCGGTACCTCTGAACGAGATCCCATTCGCGCCGAACCCCGGGAATCCGTGGCTCCCCGGCGTGAGCAGGTCGTCGTGCACGTAGAGTCCGACGGCGCCGCTCGTCGTGTTGAGCGTGTAGACGTTGCCGCCGAACGAGTCGGACACGTACAGCGAGCCAGCCGCGTCAAACGTGATTCCGTTAAGGCCGCAGGTCGTACCCGCGCCGGTGCACACGGGATAGGTCCTCGTGATCGCGTGGCCTGGCGGCGTGAGCTGGAGTACGGCGCCGTTCCCGAAATCGGCCACGTACAGGTTTCCATCGGGGCCGAACTGCATACCGAGCGGCACATGTCCGTTGAGCGCGATCGTGTCCTCGAGACGGCCGTTCGATCCGAAGACATAGATGTTGTTGACGCCGGAGAACTCGAACGACGCGGCATATATGTTCCCCGCCGCGTCGGCGGCGATGCCTTCCGGATGTCCGGGCTGGCCCTCCGGCAATGTCGCGAAGTGGCTAACGCCCCGGTCCGCCGTCGCCGGCTGCGAATCGACGAGGACCGCGGCGAGCGCGAAGACAGCGACGAGCGCGATGAGGTTACGCATGGGCCTCCCCCTGGGATTTGTCGAGCTTGTTGTCTACGCCCGCGTCACGCGGGCGTCAATTTGGGTCAGCGCTCGCGACGCAGGTAATCCAGGATCTCCGCCATTACCCGACAGTCGACCTCGTTGTAACGCGCGATCTCCTGCATCACGGGCGACTCCGTGAGAGATCGCCCGCGCGCGCGCGAATCCGCAGCGGCAGACCACGCGCCCGCCATTGCGCCGGCGCCGTCGGCGAGGCCCTCGCCCCACGCGGTCTCGATAAGTCCGTGCGAGCGCATCGCGCGCGCGATCGACTTGAGGCCGAACGAGAACGCGCCCTTGACCACGATCGGCTGGGCGCGGAACACGCGCCCGAGCAGGTCGTACCACGCGAGCGGCGGCCATGTCCGGTCGGGGTGGCGCGACCGCGCTGATTCGTACGCGCGCTCGAAGTTCGACTCCTCCGCGAGCGACCAGTGCACCAGACGCACGTCGCTTGCCGACGCGCACCCGGCTTCGCGTGCGAGTTCCGCGAGATGTGCGAGCCAGTCGTCGATCATCCGCGCCTCGGCTTCGACGCCGAGGTCGTCGACGGTGAACTGGCGGAAGGACCAGCGACGATCGCGGTAGGTCCCCGAGCCGATCTGAAAGATGAGCGCCTGCCCGCCCTTTCGCGGGAACGTGCTGAAGTCGTCGTCCATGTCGTGGACGAACTCGAAGTCGACGAACGCTTCGGCGGGAGGGGGCACGCGCCACTGCTCCTCGTCCGCGCCCACCCGATCGGGACGCAACACATTGCCCGTGTCCCGGTTGACCGCGATCACCGCGTCGAGCGTCCGCCCGTGCTGTCCGTCGAGACCGAGCAGCGTTGAAGACGTTCGCGTGTCGTCCCAACGCGTCACCCCGACCGCGTGCGCCGCGGCGCGCAGTTCGAGATTGACCCGCGGGAGGATGGTGAGCTCTCCGAGCTTGGCGGCGATCTCGGCCTTCGCCGCGTGCCACGGGAAGTCGCTCGACGCTTTCATGTTCGGCCAGAGCTCCGGCACGGAGGGGATGGGGAGGACCCGCCACTCGGCACCCTCGGTCCGGAGCCGCCGGACCCAGGCGAGCGCGTGCGCGACGACTGCGCCGAGGTCCTCGTCGCGCGTCCGGACAAATGCCTCGCGCGGGACCCGCGCGAGCTTCTCCCAGCAACGATCGCCGCGCTCGGCGCCCTGCCGCCACGCGCGGCCCGCGACGTACGAAGCCGGCGGCGTGAAACCCTGGATCCGCCCGAGCGCCTCGTTGTAGATCCATGTCTGAGTCATCACATCGAGCGAGCCCGCGCCGAGACTGCCGTCCTTCAAGAGATGGAGCGTCGAGAACTTGACCTCGACCACGCGGTAGTGGCGGCCGTGCCTCATCGCGATGACCGGAAGCTCGAGCTGGTCTCCGACGAACGCGTCGGGGCAGAGCTCCCCGAGCACATCGGATCGCACCAGGAGATCGGCGATGCCATACGTGCGTCTCTCGGGATCGCGCAGCACACCGGAGGCGATTGCGGGCGCCCCGTTCTTCATGGCCTCCCACGTCGCCTCCGCCGCGGCGAGGGAACGCGCTTCGTCGGGACGTGTCGTTATGCGCGTCACCGGCCAGCGCTGCTGCAGGTCGACCAGCACGGCCTGCTCGAAACGCCGGCCCTGCTCCATCAGGTACCGCGCGAGATCGAAGACGCGGTCGTAACCCGCCAGCTGATCGTCGCGGCGGAACCCGTGCTGCTCGCCATACTCGGAGAGCCAGTCCTGCAGCAGATCGTCGTCGCACCAGTTGCGTAGGTCGCGCGCGGCCACCCAATCGAGCCAATCGGCGTCGGTCCGCGGGTCGACGAGGTCGCCGTCGTCCCGCTGCGTGATGGCGGCCCGGCCGATCAACCCGACATGCCCATGGTCTCGAGCAGCCCGCGGAAGTCCGGCTCCTCGCGCACGGCCGTGCCATCGGTCGGCGCCGGGGCCCCGCCGCGATTCGCCCAGTACACGTCCATTCCCACGCGCGCCGCGCCGCCGACGTCATGTGCCGAGCCCGCGACGAAGAGCACCTCCGCCGCGTCGAGCCCGAGGCGTTCAAGTGCCATCCGATACGGAAGCGGATCGGGCTTGTACGCGCCCGCCTCCTCCGCAGTCATCACAAGGTCAAAGCGGCCAGCCCGGAACGCCGCGAGTCTCCCGAGCTTTCGCGAGCAGTTCGTCACGATGAA
>Ga0184608_10000041_pt1 | contig 26374 bp, 25 predicted proteins | sample PLM1_30_coex_FD_133010 | JGI IMG/M metagenome (GOLD analysis project Ga0184608, IMG submission 133010) | Groundwater sediment microbial communities from an aquifer in East River, Colorado, USA - PLM1_30_coex | ecosystem: Environmental > Terrestrial > Soil > Riparian zone | place: USA: East...
GGCCAGGTCGTCGGCGTGCCTCTGAACCGTCGCAAGATAGCCCTCCTGAGAGCGCAGGGCGGCAGGGGTTCCTCCGCGTAGACTCGTCTCGTGCCAAAGACGCTGACCGGTACCGAGCTTCAGGTCGACGATGCGCCCGCTCGCGACTCCGATCTCTTCCTGGTGGACGGGAACAACCTCGCGTACAGGGGATTTTTCGCGTTGCCCGAGGAGCTGGCGACGTCCGAAGGGTTCCCGACCAACGCCTTGCTCGGATTCACCAACATGCTCTTCAAGCTCCTTGCCGATTACAAGCCGAAGGGCGTGGCGGTTGCGTGGGACACACGCCCGGTACACCGGACCGAGCTCTCGGCGGACTACAAGGTCGACCGCCGGCCGATGCCGGACCTCCTGCGGGAGCAGTTCCCGCATTTCAGGCCCATCGTCGAGGCCTTCGGGTATCGGAACCTCGAATTCGAGGGCTGGGAGGCCGACGATGTGATCGCGACGCTCGCCAACCGTGCGGACGAGGCCGGCATCAAGACGACGGTCGTCTCGACCGACCGGGATGCCTTCCAGCTCGTCTCGGAGAACGTCTGCCTGATGATGACCCCGCGCGGGGTCGCGGACGTGCACGTCTACACGCCCGAGCGTGTCGAGGCCCGGTACGGCGTCAGGCCCGACCAGGTACCCGACTTCATCGGGCTGAAGGGCGACACCTCGGACAACATTCCCGGCGTCCCCGGCATCGGCGACAAGACGGCAGGCCAGCTGATCGCGCAGTACGGCTCCGTCGAGAACGTCCTCGAGCATGTCGCCGAGCTCTCGCCCGCGCGACGCAGGTCGCTCGAGGAGCACGCTCAGCAGGCGCTCGACTCGAAGGTGCTCGCCACGATGCGGCGCGACTTGCCCCTCGACTGCGATCCGTCGCAGCTGGTGCTCTCCCCGCCCGACCGGTCGCGGCTGAAGGAGATGTTCCGCCAGTACGAGTTCAGGAACTTGCTGCAGCGGGTCGACGTGATCGACGAGGCGCTCCCCGCGGCGCCGATGCGGGTCGAGGGCGTACAGGTTCCGTGGCGGGAAGGCCGGATCGCCGCGCCCGAGGGAGAGGCCGGGATCGCGGTCGAGGATGGCCGCATCGCCCTCGACGCCGGCCGCGAGGTTGTGGTCGCTGCGTGGTCGTCGGATCTCCGTGCGCAACTCCGCGCTGCTCCACTTATCGCGCACGACGCCAAGCCCCTCCGGCTGGACGTTGTCGACGACACGCTCCTCATGGCCTATCTGATCGAGCCGGGCCGCGCCGGCTACGTCCTCGACGACCTCGCCGCCGAGTACGGCGTCGAGCTTCGGCCAGAGCCTGAGGCGGAGGAGGAGACCGCTGCCCTCGTCCGTCATGCAGCAACTGCGCGACGGCTGGCCGGCCCGATGCGGCAGCGAATCGCGGAGCGCGGCCTCGACCATCTCTACCGGACGGTCGAGCTGCCGCTGACCGGCGTGCTCGCGGCGATGGAGGACGCGGGCGTGAAGGTGGACACCTACCGCATGGGCGAGATCACCGCCCGGCTCGCCGACCGGCTCGAGGAGCTCGAGGCCAGGGCCTACGAGCTCGCGGATGAGGAGTTCATGCTCGGCTCCACCCAGCAGGTGGCGCGAATCCTCTTCGAGAAGCTCGAGTTGACGGCGGGACGCAAGGGCAAGACCGGTTACTCCACCGACACGCGCGTACTGCGGTCAATCCGGGGGGACAATCCGATCGTCGAGGTGATCGAGGAGTGGCGCGAGTACTCGAAGCTCCTGAACACCTATCTGGGCCCCCTGCCGGGCCTCATCTCGGAAGACGACGGGCGACTGCACACGACCTTCAACCAGGCCGTCGCCTCCACCGGCAGGCTTTCGACCACGAACCCGAACCTCCAGGCGATCCCGATTCGGACCGAGCTCGGCCGCGAGATCCGAAGCGCCTTTGTGGCCGAGCCCGGGTCGCGGCTTCTCTCCGCCGACTACTCGCAGGTGGAGCTTCGGATTCTCGCGCACGTTTCGGGCGAGCCCAAGCTGCGCGATGCGTTCGCGGCCGGCGAGGACATCCACGCGGCCACTGCCGCCGAGGTGCTCGGCAAGGACCAGGCAACCCTCACGAAGGACGAGCGGAACGTCGCCAAGATGGTGAACTTCGGGATCATCTACGGCATCTCCGCGTTCGGGCTCTCGGAGAACCTCGACATCCCGCGGGAAGAGGCGGCCGAGTACATCGAGACGTATCTGGCGCGCTTCCCGCTCGTCCAGGATTTCATCCAGCGGACGATCGAGCAGGCCGAGCAGGACGGCTACGTGACGACGCTCTTCGGCCGTCGCCGTCCCGTTCCGGAGCTGAAAGCCTCGAATCGCCAGACTCGCTCCCTGGGGGAGCGGCTGGCTGTGAACTCGGTCATGCAGGGGACGGCCGCGGACGTGATCAAGGCAGCCATGGTGTCGATTCACCACAGGCTCCGCGACGAGGGCCGCTCGGCGCGGCTCGTCCTCCAGGTGCACGACGAGCTCCTGCTCGAGGTTCCCGAGCCCGAGGTCCCTGCGGTGCGGGAGCTCCTCCGGGAGGAGATGTGTGGCGCCTATCCGCTCGACCCGCCGCTCGCGGTCGACATCGGCTCCGGGGACGACTGGAACGAGGCGAAGACCTAGCGCAGCGGCGACTAGCGTTGCCACACGAGCTGGTTCGCGGTGCCCGGCAAACGGAAGGGAAAGCCACGCTCGTCCAGGGGGTAGAAGACGATCGTCCGCTCTTCGGCGACGGCGAGCCACCGTCCGTCCGGAGACCAGACGGCCCTGAGCCCGGGAAGGTGGCGCACGGGGTCATGCCCGCCGCAAAGGTCGAGCACGATGACGCGTGGCGGCTGCCCGCGGTGGGGTGTCAGAAGGATCGCACCACAGTTGTCGGGGGAAAACGTCGGGACGACGTTGCGCACGCGGGTCGGAATCCGTATCTCGGCTATGCGCACACCCTGCTGCATTACGACGATGCGCTCGCCGTCAAGCACGACGGCGAGCGACCGATCGACTCCGATCGAAGCAGCCGTGATTCGACCGGGACTGGGCGGGATCAGAGCCCGTGACCCTGCGAGGAGGCGACGGCCGTCGGACCGGACGGGTTCACCCTTCCGTGTGTAGGCGACGGGGCAAAACGCGAGAGGTCGCTTTCCCGCGCCGATCTCCAGTTCATATCCGCGTCCGGCCAGGCTGCACCAGGCGACACGCGCACCATCATGGCTCCAGACGATCGACCCGGGCTGCGCCCGCAGAACGCCTTGGGTTTGCTCGGGCCGTGAGAAGTCGGTGACGCGGTAGGAGAGCGTCTCCCGGCCGAGCGGGCCGAATCCGTATGCGATCCTTCGCGAGCGAACGGGGGCCGAGAGCGCGCAGTTCGTCTCCACGTCGCGCACGTGGACGACCACGGCACGGGCGAGGTCGGCGACGCCGAGGTCGCAGTTCCTGTCGGTGAAGACGAGGCGGCCGGTGAGCAGGTCCGGCGGGAGCGTCCCCTCGAACGCAGGCGCTGCCGGACGGCTGGTGGTCGATTCGGACTCCGCCACCGCCGGCGTATCGTGGTTCTCGCCCCGCAGCGCGTCGGCGAGGGCAAAGCCGGCAATCGCGACGAGACCGGCGACCAGGACGATGGTCGACGTTCGCACTTATCCCTTCCAGGCGAGATCGGTCGCCGCGGTGCTGAACCGGATCGTGTCACTGTGGCCGTCGACCGCATGGAAGAGGATGGCCGCCCGGCCGGCTACGGCGATCCAGCGGCCGTCCGGCGACCAGGCAGCTGCGTGGCCGGGAAAGCTTTGTTCGCCGTCGCCCGGCAGGCAGCCGAGGTCGATGATTGAGATGCGCTCGACGCGGTCGTCGTACGGGGTTCGGAAGAACGCGCCACAGTTGTCGGGCGAAAAGGTGGGCACTCGTCCCTGGAGCGGAGGCGCCAGTCCGAACTCCGCGGCGGACGAAAGTTGCCCGCCCGTTCGCCGGTAGACCTGGATCGTCCGCCCGTCGACCGCGAGCGCGACCGATCCGTCGTCTCCGAACGAGATTGCGTCGATGCCCCCGCTCGCCCGGACGAGAAGGCGGTCCCCGACCCGGAGCTCGCGTCCCTCCACGTAGACCAGGTTGCCGACGTCCGTGTAGCCCGCAGGGCACCCCGGGAGCTTGGCGGGGACCGCCTCGCCGATCTCGAGCTCCCGGCCTTTCCCGCGCGCGTCGCACCAGGCCACACGCTGGCCGTCGGGCGTCCACACGATCGAGTCGATGCGGGCCTGGAACTGGCCCAGGTCCAGATAGGCGTGGTCCAGATCGACGACGCGGAAGGGCACCACGGAGCGACGCCTCGACGGAAGGCTGTAGGCAAGCCGCTCGGAGTGGCGCGGCGACCAGAGCTTGCACGTGCCTGCGAGGCGGGGGAGCGGGAAGATCGTTCCGGTCGGTAGGTCGAGCTCCTGGATCACGCATGTTTCCCCGGTGAACACGATGCGGCCGGGGAGTCGCCCGAGGGTAAAGCCGCGGATGCGCCGTACAGGAGGAGCGGTGATCGATTCGCTGCTCTGGGTCCCGGCGGGCGCGGTCGGTGGAGTAGCGGCTGGACCGCCTCCCAGTCCACGAAGCGCGTCCGCCGCCGCGAATCCCGCGACAAGGAGCACCGCAGCCACGATCAGGAGGTCTCGGGGTCTCATTTCTTGCAGCTATAATGCGCGCTTCCGCGATGGTGCAGGAACAAACCGCTACTGAGGCAGACCCCAGGCTGGAAGAGGAAGGTGTCTGGACGCGCGGTCCAGACGGGGAGCTGATCCCCGATTACGACTCCACCTTCCCGACGATCAACGAGGGTGAGGTGGTGAGCGGCACGGTCGTCCGTGTGGACAAGGACGAGGTGCTGGTCGACATCGGCTACAAGTCCGAGGGCGTCATTCCGGTCTCGGAGCTCTCGATCCGCCGCTCGGTCGACCCGGCCAGCGAGGTGCAGCTCGGCGACGAGATCGACGCGCTCGTCCTCACCAAGGAGGACACCGAAGGGCGGCTGATCCTCTCCAAGAAGCGCGCACGCTTCGAGATGGCCTGGAAGAAGATCGAGCGCGCTGCCGAAAGCGGCGAGCCCGTCGAGGGCACCGTGATCGAGGTGGTCAAGGGCGGTCTCATCCTCGACCTCGGGGTCCGCGGGTTCCTGCCCGCGTCGCTCGTCGATATCCGTCGAGTCCAGGACCTGGACGACTTTCTCGGCAAGACGCTTCGCTCCAAGGTGATCGAGCTGAACCGGAGCCGCAACAACGTCGTTCTCTCGCGCCGCGCCGTGATTGAGGAGGAGCGTAAGGAGATGCGCCAGGCGATTCTCGACCGGCTTTCGCCGGGCGACGTCGTCACCGGCACGATCTCGAACATCGTCGACTTCGGCGCCTTCGTCGACCTCGACGGCATCGACGGGCTCATCCACATCTCCGAGCTTTCCTGGAGCCACGTCAACCACCCTTCCGAGCTCCTCGAGATCGGTCAGGAAGTCAGCGTCAAGGTGCTCGACATCGATCGCGACCGCCAGCGGATCTCCCTGGGGCTCAAGCAGACTCAGACGGATCCCTGGCAGCAGGTCGTCGACACACACGACCAGGGCGATGTCATCGAGGGGAAGGTGACCAAGGTCGTTACCTTTGGGGCCTTCGTGGAGATCCTCCCGGGCGTCGAGGGCCTCGTGCATATCTCCGAGTTGGCACAGCACCACGTCGAGAATCCGCGCGAGATCGTCTCGCAGGGGGACGTCGTCAAGGCGAAGATCATCGAGATGGACGCCGAGCGCCGGCGCCTCTCGCTCTCACTGAAGCGTGTCGAGGAGGGCGACGACGGCCCGACGACTGCGTCGGCTGAGTCGCTCGGCCTCTCGGAGGAAGTCTTCGCGGAGAATCTGGCGACTGCCGAGGAAGCTCCCGCGCTCGAAGAAACGGTCGAGTCGACCCAGCCCGAAGACTCTGCGTTGACCGAAGAGACGGCATCCGAGGATGCCGCGTCCGAGGATCCCGCTCCGGCCGAGGCTGCCGACGAGGCAGTCGCGCTCGAGGACCAGGACGCGGGCGATGAGCCCGAGCCCGAGCCGTCCGTCCAGCCTGAGGACGACGAGCAGGCCTAGATCCTCCCGCCCCGTCTCCGTGGCCGTCACGGGCGGAATCGGGGCCGGGAAGAGCGAGCTTCTGCATGCGTTCGAGCGCCAGGGCGCCGCGGTTGTCTCGAGCGACGACATCGTGCACACCCTCCTGCGCCAGGACGCGGACGTGAAGCGGGCCGTGGTCGAGCGCTTCGGCGAGGCGGTACTCGGGCCAGACGGGGAGATCGACCGCGGCGCCGTCGCCCGCATCGTCTTCTCGAGCCGGCGGCAGCTGAAGTGGCTCGAAGAGCTTCTGCACCCACTTGTCGTCGCCACCTACCTGCGCTGGCGTGAGCAGCTCGGTGACCTGGACGAGCCGCCCGAGGTGTGCATCACGGAAGTGCCTCTTCTGTACGAGGTCGGCGGCGAGACCCGCTTCGACAAGGTCGTCGCCGTGACTGCGTCCCCGGACGTGCGAGCCTCTCGCAAGGTTCTCGTCACCGACCGGCGTGGGGGCCGGCTGATCCCGGACGATGAGAAGCTCCGGCGTGCCGACTTCGCCTACGTAAACGACGGGTCTAGGGAGGATCTGGACGCCTTCGCCGCCGACGTGCTGGCGAGGCTTACGAAATGACACGAGCTCTCGCGGTCATCGTCGCCCTTGGGGCGCTCGCGGGCGGGTTCTTCTTCGTCGAGGAGACAAAGCCGGCCTGGTACGCACGGATGCGCTACCCGCTCGAGTATCAACACATCGTCGTCGGACACGCGAAGAACTACGACCTCGATCCGGCTCTTCTCGCGGCCGTGATCTACCGGGAGAGCAAGTTCGATGCGAACGCGCGATCCTCGTCCGGCGCCGTCGGGCTCATGCAGCTTCTCCCGGAAACGGCCAAGGGGATCGCCGTGCACACAGGCGGGCACAAGTTCGTGGTCTCCGACCTCGAGGACCCGGAGATCAACGTCCGGTACGGAGCGTTCTACCTCAGGCGCCTGATCCGCAAGTATGGCGAGGTGCCCCTCGCTCTCGCGGCATACAACGCGGGCCAGGCGAACGTCGACGAGTGGGAAGCCGCCGGGGGTGAGATAGGCTTTCCGGAGACAAGGCAGTACGTCGACGAGGTCCTCGAGCTCCAGAAGATCTATCGTCGCGCCTACGGCGACGAGCTCGGCCCTGCCTAGTCCCTAGGGCCGGCGCGCGAGGCGGAGCTCGCAGTCCGCCGCGACCGTGTCGACCGGGTCGGCAACGACGACGTCGTATCCCTGGCCGCATTCCAGGTAGTCGGAGACGAGGTCCCGGGCGAAGAGCCGGTCGTCCCCGGAGCCGCCGAAGATGGAGTCGGAGCCGGACCCGCCCCGGAGCTCGTCGTCCCCCGCGCCTCCGTCGACCGTGTCGTTCCCTGCGCCCGCCAGGACGGCATCGCTCCCGTCCAAAGCAGCGACCGAGTCCGCCCCGGGCCCGCCACAGATGAAGTCGGCGAGATCGGTGCCGGTGAGCGGGCCACCCCCCGGCGCTGCCGCGACCATGCAGAGCCACGAGCGCGAGAAGTCCGGAGGGGTCGGCGTACAGAGCGTGTCCAGGCGGGCGCGCATTGCCACCACCTGGGTCCGGTACGCGGGGTCCGCGGCGCGACTCTTGAGCTCGTAGGGGTCGGCCGTCAAGTCGTAGAGCTCGTCCTCGCCCGTTCCGTAGAAGACGTACTTCCAGGTGGAGCTTCGGACGCCGCAGTACGTCGGCATCGCCGGATACGGCGCCCCACGGAGGTGCTCGACCAGAAAGTCGTCCCGCCCTGGAGCCGCGGAGCCTCCGACGATTCCGAGCAGGCTCTGGCCGTCCACCCGCGCCCGCTTCGCACGGGCGGCGGCCGCGAAGGTCGGAGCGAGGTCGATGTTCAGGGCCGTGCGGGTCTCGATTCTCGACCCGCGGAAGAGGCGGTCGTACCGGATGACGAGCGGAACGCGGATGCTCTCCTCGTAGGGCACGCCCTTGCCCTCGACGCGATGAGCTCCCCAGCTGTAGCCGTTGTCGGACATGAAGACCACGACGGTGTCCCTGAGGATGCGGCGCCGGCGGAGCTCGCCAAGCAGCGAGTTGACGCCGTCGTCGACTGCGAGGAGCGTCTGCAGCTGACGGCGGCGGAAGAGATCCGCATTCAGCCCTTGGTCGTGACTCCAGGGGGGAATCTGCCGGATCCACGTTGGCTTGTCGGAGACGTCCTGCTCGTTGTAGTTCGGGGGCCGCCAGGGCTCCGTGGCCTCGAACGCATTCGCGTGGCGCAGGGCCGGGACAGCCGGGGAGTGTGGAGCAAACGGCGCGTAGACCAGGAGGAACGGCTTGTGTGCAGCCCGGATGAAGCGAGTCGCTTGTCTCGTCAAGACATCCGTGGAGTAGTGGGCCGGGTTCCCCGGCCAATACCGGCGCCGGGAGCCGTCCACGTTCAGCTCGTAGCGGTCGTAGCCGACTCGAGTGAACGCCACCCAGCGATCCCACCCCGGCGGAACGTACGAGCGTCTGTAGCCGTTCAGGTACTTCCCCACGTAGCCCGTGCGATAGCCGGCCGACCGGAGCCACGTACCGACCGTCGAGCGGTCGCGAAACGATCCAAAGCCTCCGTATTGGCCGTTGTTTCCGTAGACGTTGGTGGAGTGCGAGTAGCGGCCCGTCAGGATGCTCGCGCGACTCGGGCAACAGAGGGCGTTCACGACGAACGCGTTCGTGAACGTCACGCCCCGTCCGACGAGATCACGCTGGACGGTCGGCATCGCCCCGAGCGTGTCGAAGCGCTGATCGTCCGTCAGGACGAACACGATGTTCGGCCGGGTCGCGGCTCCCGCTCCGCTCACCGCGGAAAGGAGTGCGACGCCGACGATGAGCAGCGCCAGCAGGCGATGGACCCATCCACGCACTTCTGACATGGTAGTCCTCCAGGGCGACGGCTCTGAGTCCGGGGTCGCGGGCTACGATGGAAGCCGTGCCCGACTTCCGCGTCTCGAGCGCCTACAGACCTACCGGCGACCAGCCGCGAGCGATCGAATCCCTTGCCGAGGGCATTAACTCAGGCGAGCAATTCGAGACGCTCCTCGGTGCGACGGGCACCGGAAAGACGGCGACGATGGCCTGGCTGATCGAGAAGGTGCAGCGGCCGACGCTAGTCATCGCCCACAACAAGACGCTCGCCGCGCAGCTCTGCAACGAGTTCCGAGAGTTCCTGCCGGAGAACGCCGTCGAGTACTTCGTCTCCTACTACGACTACTACCAGCCGGAGGCGTATGTTCCCCAGGCCGATCTCTACATCGAGAAGGACTCGTCGATCAACGACGACATCGACCGGCTCCGCCACGCGGCTACGAGCGCACTCCTCGTCCGCCGCGACGTGGTCATCGTCGCGTCGGTCTCATGCATCTACGGCCTCGGGTCGCCGAAGGAATACGAGGACAAGACCGTGCTGCTCGCGGCCGGGCAGGAGATCGACCGCGACCTGATGTTGCGCAAGCTCGTGGACATCCAGTACGCGAGGAACGACGCCTTTCTCGGTCGCGGCCGCTTCCGGGTCCGCGGCGACGTCGTCGAGGTGCAACCGGCGCACATGGAGTCGGCGTACCGGATCTCGTTCTTCGGCGACGAAGTGGAGCAGATCACGCACTTCGATCCGCTCACCGGCGAGATCCATTCGAAGCTCCCGCATCTCGCGATCTTCCCGGCGACGCAGTACGTGACTTCGCAGCCGACGATCGACCGCGCCGTTGACGAGATCAGGCACGAGCTGGAGGAGCAGGTCAAGCTCTTCGAGTCGCAGGGAAAGCTGCTCGAAGCGCACCGGATCCGACAGCGAACCGAGTACGACCTCGAGATGATGAAGGAGCTCGGCTACTGCAACGGGATCGAGAACTACTCGCGGATTCTGGACGGGCGTGAGCCCGGGACGGCCCCGCACACGCTCCTCGACTACTTCCCGAGTGATTTCCTGGTCCTGATCGACGAGTCGCATCAGACCGTGCCGCAGATCGGCGGCATGTATGAGGGCGACCGCTCGCGCAAGCAGACGCTCGTCGAGCACGGCTTCCGGCTCCCGTCCGCGCTCGACAATCGCCCACTTCGCTTCGACGAGTTCCTCGGCAAGGTGAACCAGGCCGTGTTCGTCTCGGCGACGCCAGGGGCCTACGAGCTGCGGCAGTCGACCCGGGTCGCGGAGCAGATCATCCGGCCGACCGGAGTCGTCGACCCCGAGGTCGAGCTCCGGCCGACCACACACCAGATCGACGACCTCCTGAACGAGATCCGCCGGAGAGAGGAGGCCGGCGAGCGCGTCCTCGTCACGACGCTAACGAAGAAGATGTCCGAAGATCTCACCGACTATCTGCTCGAATCGGCCGTCAAGGCGCGCTACCTCCACTCCGAGATCGACACGCTGGAGAGGATCCAGATCATCCGCGAGCTCCGGCTGGGAGAGTACGACGTGCTCGTCGGCGTCAACCTGCTGCGGGAGGGGCTCGACCTGCCGGAGGTCTCGCTCGTGGCGATCCTCGACGCCGACAAGGAGGGCTTCCTGCGGGGCCAGACGGCGCTCATCCAGACGATCGGGCGGGCCGCGAGGAACGTCAACGGCAAGGTGATCATGTACGCCGACAAGCTGACCGAGGCGATCAAAGGCGCGATCGACGAGACCACGCGCCGGCGGGAGATCCAGCTTCGCTACAACGAGGAGCACGGGATCACGCCCGAGTCGATCGTCAAGGGCGTCTCGGACATCGCCGAGTTCCTCTCGCTCGAGTCGCCGACAGTTCCGGGCAGGCGCCGGCGGAAGGACCGCAAGGTCGAGGGCCTGAGCATCGACGAGCTCGAGAAGCTCGTCGTCACGCTCGAGGAGGAGATGTTCGCCGCCGCGCAGGAACTGCGGTTCGAGTACGCGGCCAAGCTCCGCGACGAGATCAAGAACCTGCGACGGGAGCTCATGGCAGCCGCAGAGCCTGCCGCCTAGGAGGCTGGAGCCCCTTCCACCGTCGAGCAGTCGATGCGACCGGCGGTGGCATCCGCGATGACCCCCTTCAAGCCCTCGTACGAGGGCTTGGGCGTCCGGTCGGCCCAGAACGCGCCCGACTGCCAGCCTTCGAGGCTTGCCTCGTCCCACATCAGGAAGTTGAAGAAGCCACGCACGAAGGGCTGGCAGTACGCAAGCCCGACGGCCCGCTCGAACTGCGCGCTCTGCTCCTCAGGCGGGATCGTCTCGACGTTCTCTTCACCCGTATACACCGGAAGCTTTTCGGGAATCACGGTCGTCTGAAAACCCATTTCGAGATACCAGATGAAGGTGCAACGCTCCTCCACGCACGCGCCCGGGACCGCCTGGGCCGTCCCTGTGAAGGCCTCGGACAGCGCCGCCATCAGATCGGCGTAGTCGCCCTCGGCGATCGTCGAGCCGCGATGGTCGGTGGCAGGCGGCTCGGCCGAGTTCGCCCCGTAAGCGTGGTGGCCGACCGTGTCGAAGAGCGGCTCGTCGCGGCCACTCCTCCGGTACGCGAGCCCCATCTCCCGGATGAACTTGCCCGGCGAGTGCGAGATGTTGCTCCGCGCGTCCGGGAGGTCGTTTCCCTTTGGCGCGGTTGCGGGGGCGATCAGGTTTACCTTCGGCCGGAGGTCGTGGAGGACGTCCCAGCAGTGCGCGAGGAGCTCGACGTAGGCGGCCGGCGCCGCGCTCGCACCCAGCTCGTCAAACTGGGGCTGCCAGAAGTAGCTCTTGTTCGGCTCGTTCCAGACGACCAGGTCTTTGATGGCCGGGTAGCGCTCGACGAGGTCCGCCGCGTACGCGCAATAGTCGTCCCGGGCCGTCTCGTCGAGTGGCGCGGAGTCCGCCTGGCCGTAGAGGGCTACGACGACCCGTTCGGAGGCTCGCGCCGTCATCATCGCGTCCAGCTGGGCGACCACGTCCGGCGGCAGCGTCCGTGCTCCAGGTTCCCACGGAACCGTGATCCGGAAAGTCGCGACTCCGAGCTCGCGGGCGACCGGCAGTGCGGAGTCGGGCTCGAGCTTGAGCGCGTCCTCCGTCACGCCGACGAAGAGCTCATGTTCGGCCGCCGACTGCTTCGGCGAAACCTCGCTCATGGGCGTGCAACCCGTGACCAAAGCCGCGGCAGCGAGGAGAAGGACGAGACCCCGGGGCATGTCTCTTCGACTCTAGGTTCTCTGGCCCACGAAGCGCGAGGCCGGCCCTCCGGAACTGGACCGCTAGCCGAGTGAGGCGAGCGGCTCGAGGCCGCGCGGGAACCGGCGGTCGGCGATCTGCGCCCAGGACGTCTCCGCCCAGGCGAACGTGAGAACCCGGAGCGAGCGATCCTCCGCCTCGTAGAGATGCAAGCCCCTTGCCTCACCACGCCGTTTGGGGCGCGGCTGGCCCAGTCCGGGCGCCGTGACCACAGTGGTGCCGTGCACCTGACCGTGAACGACTTCGAACTCCCTCCGCTCCGCGACCGCCGCTTGGTGGACGTGGCCCGAGACGATCAGCTCCGCGCCCGCGTCGACAAGGCCGCCGAGGACCGTGCTTCGGTTCGCGATCGTCCGCTTCGTGGAACGCCAGGGCGCTCCGAGCAGATGGTGGTGCAAGGCGACGATCTTGAGGGCGCCGGGGGCTGCGTCGGCGAAGCAGCCGCGGACCTGCTCGATCTGGTTGGGCCGGAGTGCACCGCCCTGCTGTTTCCACGGCCGCACGGAGTTCAGCCCGCAGACAACGAGCCGGTCGGAGCGATAGGTGGACTCCGTCTGTCCCCAGACCCTGGTGAATTCGTCGAAAGTGGCCGTGAAGCGCCAGGGCGGCCACCGCGGGATGTCGTGATTGCCCGGAATGACCAGGAGGGGCGTATCCAGGGAGCGGAGCAGCGCGGCCGCGCGGTCGTGCTGTGCCCTCATGTTCCTGTGCGTGAGATCGCCGCTCGCGATCACGAGCTCGGGCTGAGTCTCGGCCACGAGCGTGCGTAGATCGCCCTCGACCTCAGGCTCCTCCTGCGTTCCAGCGTGTAAATCCGACACCTGGAGGACGCGTAGGAGCGGCATCAGGCGGGCAGACTATAGTGAGTCCATGGTTGACGAGCCTGCTGAGATCTTCGATGACATCTACGTCGGATTGCGTGCCGGGGCGGCCGGACGGAAGAAGCGACGAGGCGAGCCGCTCTCGCCTGAGGAGCAGGAGGCACTCGGACGCTGGTCGCGCATGTCAGGCTGGCGGAAGTCCCTCGCAGTGGGTGGATTCGTACTCGGCACCTTCGGGCTCGGGGTGACCGTCGGCGGCCTCGTCTTTGGCCGCTGGCGCAAGGCCTGATCCGGAGTCTCGACGCGCGCCAGGTCGATGCAGTCGTTGCGATGAGCTCGTGCGCGTCTTTGTCCGAGTGCTGCACAGGTTCGCCTCACTCCGTGCAACACATGCCCGCGGCCGCGAGCTAGGCTTACCGCGGGGGAACCGGTAATCGGGGGGACCCCCGGGGGACGAATTTCACGGGCGCGGGGGTCCTGCTTTCGAATCTCGCCTTCCCGGCGCCGCGGCCTTCCCCAGGCGTGCAGCAGGAGCGCCGCACCCCGTGCCGAAGGCGCCACCCATGCGCGGGTATCTCTCTCCGGGGGAGGAAGTCCAGCTGGAAGCACGCCAGCATGGCATCGCGCTCGCCTTTCCGCTGGCTCGTGCGTTCGCGGTCGCGGGTCTGGGGACTGCGCTCATCCTCTACGGAACGCGCGTCCATTGGCTCTTCGCCCCGCTCGGAGCGGGCCTTCTCGGGGCGGCCGCCGTCCTGGCGCTCGGAGCCGTCTGGCGCTGGGACCGCACCGAGCTCGTCCTGACGAGCGAGAAGCTCTTCGTCGTGCACGGGGTCCTGAGCCGCCGCGCCGCAGCCGTTCGGCTCTCCCGTGTCGGTGCGGTCGAGGTCGAGCAGAGCCTCCTCGGTCGCGTGCTCGGGTACGGGACGCTCATCGCGGGGGAGCTCGAGATCCCATATGTCCCCCGTCCGCGCGACGTCTGCCGGCTCGTTCGCTAAGGCGCCCAACGAGCTCCTCACGGCCGCCTGCGAAGTAACTACATTTGGTATAGTTACTGGCACATGGCGACCGAGAGAGGACCAATTCACCCAATGAGCAAGCTTCTTTTGATTCCCCTGGAAGACACCGTCGTCTTCCCAAACATGAGTCTCACCCTGACGATCGACACGGGTGACGAGGACAAGGTCGTGCTCGTCCCGCGACACGAGGGTGACTACGCGAGCGTAGGCACCGTCGTCGAGGTGACGGACAAAGTCCGACTGCCCGGCGGCGTCCAGGCCGTCAATCTGAACGGGCTTCATCGTGCTGTGATCGGCGCGGCCGAGAGCGATGCCTCCGGCCAGCTGCGAGCGGATGTCGACGAGCGTCCGGATGAGAATCCCGCTCCGACCGTGACGCGCGAGCTCGAGCGCGAGTACCGCGCTGTCGTGGAGGAGATTCTGGAAGTCCGCGGAGCCGACGAGCGAATCTCTGCCTTCGTCCGCTCCATCTCCGACGCAGGTGCTCTCGGCGACACCGCCGGTTACTCGCCAGAGCTTTCCTTCGAGCAGAAGGTCAAGCTGCTCGAGGCTGTCGACGTCGTGGAGCGCCTCAAGCTCGCGGTCGAGTACCAGCGAGAGGTGCTCGCCCAGCTCCAGGTTCGCAAGCGCATCCGTGAGGACGTCGAATCCGGTGCACAGAAGCAGCAGCGCGATTACTTCCTCCGCCGCCAGATGGACTCGATCCGCAAAGAGCTCGGCGAGGACGAGGGCTCGATCGTCGAGGAGTACCGCGAGAAGATCGCTGACGCCGGCATGCCCGAGGAGGTGCAGAAGCAGGCGGAGAAAGAGCTCGATCGGCTCGAGCGGATGGGCGAGTCGACGGGCGAGTCCTCGATGATCCGCACGTACCTCGACTGGTTGATCGCGGTGCCGTGGTCGAAGCGCTCCCAAGACGTTCTCGACCCCGTGAACGCGCGCGAGATCCTCGATGCGGACCACGCCGGCCTCGAGGACGTGAAGGATCGAATCGTCGAGTACCTCGCGGTCCGGAAGCTCCGCCAGGAGCGTGGGATCCAGGAGGACAAGCGCTCAGGCGCGATCCTGACGCTCATCGGCCCGCCCGGCACAGGCAAGACATCTATCGGCGAGTCGGTCGCGCGTGCCCTCGGCCGCGAGTTCGTCCGGATGTCACTGGGCGGCGTGCGCGACGAGGCTGAGATCCGTGGGCACCGACGTACCTATATCGGTGCGCTCCCGGGACGCCTGGTCCGCGCGCTTCGTGACGCCGAGACGATGAATCCGGTGATCATGCTCGACGAGGTCGACAAGGTCGGCGCCGACTGGCGCGGAGACCCGTCGTCGGCCCTCCTCGAAGTGCTCGACCCGGCACAGAACCACTCTTTCCGCGATCACTACCTCGACGTAGAGCTCGACCTCTCGGAGGTCTTCTTCATCGCGACAGGCAACGTGGCCGACACGATTCCTAGCCCCCTCCTCGACCGCATGGAGGTCATCCGCTTTGACGGCTACACGGTCGACGAGAAGGTCGCGATCGCTCGGGGCTATCTCTGGCCCCGGCAGGTCGAGCGAAACGGGCTCCTCGCCGACGAGGTCGAGATCCACGATGCCGTCATCGAGACGGTGATCACCGAGTACACGCGCGAGGCAGGCGTTCGCCAGCTCGAGCGTGAGCTCGGGACGATCCTGAGAAAGACAGCCACGCGAATCGTCTCAAAGGAGATCGAGGTGCCCGTGGGCGTCGACCTCGAGATCGTCCGCGACGCGCTCGGCCGGCAGAAGTTCTTCCAGGAGGCCGCTGAGCGAACAGCCGTCCCGGGTGTCGCAACAGGGCTGGCCGTCACCGGCACGGGCGGCGACGTCCTGTTCGTCGAGGCCACCACCATGGAAGGAGCCAGCGAAGGCCTGATCCTCACCGGCCAGCTCGGCGACGTCATGAAGGAGTCGGCGCGCATCGCGCTCTCGTACGTGCGGGCGCACACCGAGGATCTCGGCATCGACCCGCAGGAGTTCACCGACCGGTCCTTCCACGTTCACGTCCCGGCCGGTGCGATCCCAAAGGACGGGCCGAGTGCCGGCATCACGATGGCGACAGCTCTCGCCTCGCTCCTGACGCGACGGCCCGTGAAGCACACCGTCGGCATGACCGGGGAGGTCACGTTGCAGGGCCGCGTGCTCCCGATCGGCGGCCTGAAGCAGAAGGTGCTGGCCGCGCACGCTGCGGGACTCACGGACGTGATCCTGCCGGAACGAAACCGGCCGGACCTGGACGACGTGCCTGAGACGGTTCGCGAGCAGATGACCTTCCATCCCGTGATGACGCTGGCGGAGGTGCTCGACCTCGCGCTCGAGCCGGTCCGCTCCCAGGATGCCGCCCTGTCGTAGATGCCAGCCCGTGCCCGAGGAGATCCGCCAAGCCGCGGATCTCCTCGGGCGGCGCTGGCTTCTGTCGATCCTCTACGCGGCCCACACGGGCGCAGTTCGCTACAACGAGTTCCTCCAGGCAGTCGGCAGGATCCCGCCAAGAACGCTCGCCATCCGCCTGGTCGAGCTCGAGGAGGCGGGGATCTTCGAGCGGCGCGTGCTTGCCTCGCGGCCTCCGACGGTGGAGTACCGGCTGACGCCTGCGGGTGAGCGGCTGAGCGTGGTCGTGGATGCGCTTCAGCGTGTCGCCGGGCCGACGGCGTAGCGATCGAAGCGAACACGTGTTCGTCCGACCTCGAAGCTAGACTGACACCCACATGGCCGCCGAAGAGCTCGTCGTTCACGGCGCCCGCGAGCACAACCTCAAGGACATCACCGTCCGTCTGCCGCGGAATGCGCTCATTTGCGTGACCGGACTCTCCGGCTCCGGCAAGTCCTCCCTTGCCTTCGACACGATCTATGCCGAGGGCCAGCGCCGTTACGTGGAATCGCTCTCGGCGTACGCGCGCCAGTTCCTGCAGATGATGGAGAAGCCAGACGTTGATTCGATCGACGGCCTCTCACCGGCGATCTCGATCGACCAAAAGACCACGTCCCGGAACCCGCGCTCGACTGTCGGCACGGTGACGGAGATCTACGACTACCTGCGGCTTCTCTACGCTCGCGTGGGGCGGCCGCACTGTCCGATCTGCGGTCGTCCGATTGCAGGGCAGAACGTCCAAGCCATCGTCGACCAGGTTCTCCGCTTGCCGGAGGGGACGAAGTTCACGGTCAACGCTCCTGTCGTCCGGGACCGGAAGGGGGAGTACAAGGACCTCCTCGAGCACCTCAGGAACGAGGGCTTCACCCGCGTCAAGGTCGACGGTGAGCAGAGACTCCTCGACGATGAGATCGAGCTGGACAAGAAGTTCAAGCACACGATCGAGGTCGTGGTCGACCGGCTCGCGATCAAACCGGATCTGCGCCACCGCCTCACTGACTCGGTCGAGACCGCGCTCGCCCTGGCCGACCGGCTCGTCGCGATCGACATCGTCGACGGCGAGACGATGACCTTCTCCGAGCGCTTCGCCTGCCCCGAGCACGGGGTCGGGCTCCCGGAGCTCCAGCCGCGCATCTTCAGCTTCAACTCTCCTCACGGGGCGTGCCCGCGCTGCATGGGCCTCGGCTCGCAGCAGCGCATCGACCCGGACCTGCTCGTGCCCGATCCGACCGTCTCGGTCGGCGAAGGCGCGCTCGTCCCCTGGTCCGTTGGTAGCTCGAGCTACTACGAGTCCGTTATCCAGGCGATCGGCGACCGCTACGAGATAGACCTCGACCGGCCCTGGAACGAGCTGTCGGAGGACGAGCAGAGCCTGTTTCTCTTCGGCACGGGCGACGACAAGATTTACGTCCAGTACCGGAACCGGATGGGTCGCCGGCGCTCGTACATGACCCGCTTCGAGGGGATCGTCACGAACCTCGAGCGCCGGTACCGGGAGACGGACTCGTCGCAGCAGCGGGAGCGCATCGAGGAGTACATGAGCTTCCGCCCCTGCCCGGAGTGCAAGGGCGCCCGCCTGAAGCCCGAGGTGCTCGCGGTGACCGTTGGTGACAAGGCGATCCACGAGTTCACGCGCATGTCGGTGACCCGGTCGCTCGAGTTCCTCGGCAGCCTCGAGCTGTCCGAGACCGAGCACCTGATCGGGGAGCGGATCATCAAAGAGATCCGCGAGCGGCTCACGTTCCTGGACAACGTCGGGGTCGGCTACCTGCAGCTCGACCGCGCATCCGCGACCCTCTCGGGCGGAGAGGCTCAGCGTCTGCGGCTCGCGACGCAGATCGGCTCGCAGCTGGTCGGCGTCCTCTACATCCTCGACGAGCCGTCGATCGGGCTCCACCAGCGCGACAACGACAAGCTGATCACGACGCTCGAGCGCCTCCGCGATCTCGGAAACACCGTCATGGTCGTCGAGCACGACGAGCAGATGATGCGCTCCTCGGACCACGTCGTGGACATGGGCCCGGGCGCGGGCGAGCACGGCGGGCACGTGATCGCCGAGGGGCGGGCTGAGGAGATCGAGCGAAGCGGCAAGTCGATCACGGGTCAGTTCCTGTCCGGCAAGAGAACGATTGCGGTGCCGGAGCGTCGCACCGAGGACCTCGGATCGTTCTTCATCCGCGGGGCGAGCATGCACAACCTGAAGGGGATCGACGTCGAGTTTCCGGTGGGGAAGTTCATCTGCGTGACGGGCGTCTCGGGGTCCGGCAAGTCGACGCTCGTGAACGAGATCGTCTACAAGGCGCTTGCGAACCGGCTCCACAGGCTGCGCGTCAAGCCGGGCGACCACATCGCCTGCGACGGCATCGAGTGCTTCGACAAGGTGATTGACATCGATCAATCGCCGATCGGCCGCACGCCGCGCTCGAACCCGGCCACGTACACAAAGCTCTTCGACCACATCCGGGAGCTCTATTCCCAGACACCGGACGCAAAGGTGCGCGGCTACAAGCCGGGGCGTTTCTCGTTCAACGTCCGCGGAGGCCGCTGCGAGACCTGCAAGGGCGACGGCACGATCAAGATCGAGATGCATTTCCTGCCGGACGTCTACGTCCCGTGCGAGACCTGCAAGGGAAAGCGCTACAACCGCGAGACACTCGAGGTGCGGTTCAAGGGCAAGTCGATCGCGGACGTTCTCGAGATGTCGATCGAGGAGGCACTCGCCTTCTTCGCCAAGATCCCGAAGATTCGGCGGCGACTTCAGACCCTGCACGACGTCGGGCTCGACTACGTGAAGCTTGGCCAGCCCGCAACCACGCTCTCGGGTGGCGAGGCACAGCGCGTGAAGCTCTCGGCCGAGCTCTCGAAGGTGGCGACCGGAAAGACGCTTTACATCCTCGACGAGCCGACCACGGGCCTCCACTTCGCTGACATCGAGAAGCTGCTCGACGTCCTCCAGCGTCTCGTCGACGCCGGCAACACCGTGCTCGTGATCGAGCACAACCTCGACGTAATCAAGCAGGCGGACTGGATCGTCGATCTCGGCCCTGAGGGCGGGGAGGCCGGCGGTGAGCTGATCGCGACCGGCACCCCGGAACAGGTCGCCGAAGTCGACGGCAGCTTCACCGGGCAGTTCCTGCGCGCGGTGCTTCCGAGCGCCGCCGCCGCGGCTGCCTGACGTTCTCCTGCGCTTCGGCGGATACGCTGACCGCGTGGACGCCGAGCTCCGTGCAAGCACGCCCGAACGGGACTGGTGGCTCCGCGCCCTAGCCCTGGTTCAGGCGCCCCGCGCCGTCTTCGCGGGGTTGCGAGATGATTCCGACGAGCAGGCAACTGCGCGGCAGGAGCCCGTCATGGCGCTCGTGATCCTCGCCGGGATGGGTGCGATCCTCGTTACGAATGCGACCCGAAGCCTGCTCGACAACCAGGAGGTCGACCGGCTCCTAGTCCTCGTGCTCGTCTTCCTCGCCGGCGCGCTCTACGGCGCCGCTGCTTACTGGATCGGCGGCGGCGCCCTTTACCTGGGCGTCAAGGCCGCGGGAGGCGACGAGACGTACCGCCGCGCCCGCCACCTCCTGGCTTTCGCGGCGGGTCCGATCGCCCTCTCGCTCCTCGTTCTCTGGCCGCTCCAGATCGCGATCTACGGGAGCGACCTCTTTCGCTCCGGAGGCGGTGACGAAGGGGGTGCAGGCGCCTGGGTCTTCCTCGTGCTCGAGATCGCGTTCTTCGCGTGGGCCCTGGTCCTCATCGTCTATGGGATCCGGGTCGTCCACGAGTGGCCCCTAGTACGCTCGCTCGGGGCCCTCGTACTTGCGGCTCTCGCGCTCGTCGCGCTCGGGATCATCCCCTCGCTTATCTAAGAGGGATTGGTCGAACGTCGCTCGGCACTGCGCCCGCGTGTCGCCAGGCCCTCCTAGGTCTTTACCGACGCAATCTCGGCCTCGAAGCGCGTGAGCTCTTCTTGCGGGATCGAATAGGTGTGCTCTTCGCCCGGGAAGGCGCCGGACCGGACATCGCCGACAAAACGCTCGAGCGCAGCACGGATCTGCGGCGCGATCTCGGCGTAGCGCTTTGCGAATCGCGGCGAGCGCCCCTCGTAGAGGCCGAGGAGGTCGTGCCAGACGAGTACCTGACCGTCGCAACCGCGGCCCGCGCCAATGCCGATGGTCGGAATGCTGAGCGCCTTCGTGATCCGGGCCGCGACCGGCTCCGGGACCGCCTCGAGCACCAGTGCGGAAGCGCCGGCCGCTTCCAGCGCGAGCGCATCGTCGTAGAGCTCGTGTGCCCTCGTGGCCGTCCGGCCCTGCGCCTTGAAGCCGCCGAGCTTCGTCGCAGACTGAGGGGTGAGGCCCAGGTGGCCCAGCACCGGGATCCCGGCCGTCGAGATCGCGTGCAGCCGGGAGAGGCTCGGCCCCGCGCCTTCGAGCTTGACGAGGTCGGCGCCGCCCTCCTTCAGCATGCGGACGGCTGTTTCAACGGCCTGGCCGTCAGACACCTCGTACGAGCCGAACGGGAGGTCTCCGACGACCAGAGGTCGAGAAGCGCCCCGGGAGACCCACCGGGTCAGGAGGAGCATCTCCTCGAGCGTCGCTGGGACCGTCCCGTCGTAGCCCATGACGACCATCGCGGCGGTATCTCCGATCAGGACGAGGTCGACGCCGGCAGCGTCGACGAGCCGTCCACTCGGATAGTCGTATGCGGTAACCATCACGATCGGGTCCCCGCGCTGCTTCATCTCGCGAAGCTCGGTGAGCGGGAGCTTTCCAGCGGTGGGTGGTCGGCTACTCATGCACTGCTCCTTCCAGAGGGACGTTGTCGATCAGCCGGACGCGTCCGACGCGGACGGCGGCGGCGAGAATCGGCCGGGCTTCGAAGCGTGCCACTTCGATGTATTCCGGCTCGAGGAGCGGCTCCTCGGCCAGGGCCGCACGTGCCGCGGCGACAGCGTCGTCTCCGCGGCGGTGGGCCAGTTGGGCGGAGAAGAGCGCGCGGGGGAGGGCCCGGGCAGCCTGCCGCTCCTCCGCGGAGAGGCGCGTGTTCCGCGAGCTCAGAGCGAGATTGTCCATATCGCGAACAGTGGGGATCACACGAATCTCGAGCTCCAGGTTCAGGTCACGCACGAGCCGCTCGACGATCGCCGCCTGCTGAGCGTCCTTCTCGCCGAAGTAGGCCCGCGCCGGACGAACGATGTTGAAGAGCTTCAGACAGACCGTTGCGACGCCGCGAAAGTGGCCCGGCCGCGCGTCACCCTCGAGACCGCGTGAGAGCTCCTCGACCTCGACCCAGGTCTGGAAACCTTCGGGATACATGTCCTCGACGGACGGGACGAACAGGACATCGACCCCAGCGCGTTCTGCGGCGAGCGCGTCGGCCTCCAGGTCTGGTGCGTAATTGGCGAGGTCTTCTGGATCGTCGAACTGCGACGGGTTCACGAAGATGCTGACGACGACTGCGTCACACTCGCGGCGGGCCGCAGCCAGGAGCTCGAGATGGCCGCGATGCAGGGCGCCCATGGTGGGGACGAGCCCGATCCGGCCACGGCCTCGCTCGGGCTCGAGCGCCGCTCGAAGGCCCGAGATCGTCCGCGCCCTCCTCACGAGGCGACCGCCTCAGCAGTCGCCTCGCTGAGGAGGCGATAGAGAGGTTCGAGATCGGGCCTGTGCTCGCGAATCGCCTCTACATGGCCCTCGACCGTCGCCCAGTCCCCACGCACGTGCGGCCCGGTGGGTGCAAACCCGTTCTCGATCGTCCGGCGCATGAGCGGCTCGAGCGCCGCCGTCGGCGCCCCGGCCGCTGCAAAGAGCTCCGCGGCCGCCGAGTGGAGCGTCACCAGAAAGCTTGCGGCCATTGTGGCGCCGGCGTGGTAGAGCGGCCGGCGCTCGTCCGCGAGGTTGAATGGCTCGAGCCCGAGCAGCCGCGCCAACTCGAAGCCGGCCGCCTCGGCCTCCGTATCGGCGCCGCTAACGGCCGCCCAGGCGCCGTCGAGCTGCTCCGGGCCACGCGCGAGCGTGAAGGTCTGGAGCGGGTGGAGGCTGAAGCGTCGTGCGTGCGGCGACAGGGCCTCGAGACTGCAGGCCCCGCTCGTGTGTGCGACCCAGGGGCCAACGGGGATTTGCCGTGCGATCTCGACGATCGCGCGGTCGGGGACGCAGAAAAGGATCAGCTCCGCATCGCCGCACTGGAGCTCCCGGCCGGCGACGCGCGTCGGGATGCGCTCCGCGAGCCTTCCGGCCACGGCCTTCCCGACGCGTCCGGCGCCGACGACACAAACGGTTTCGAATCGCACTGAGGCTCCAGTTCCTTGTGGATACCGGGCACGGCGAGTCTACCCCGTCGGCGTGCCCCCGGAACCGACTGACCCCAGGTCGATACGGACGGTCAGGAGGCGGGCGAACGCCGCGTCCATCTCAGTTCTTGGCTTCGGCCTCCGGATCGAGCTTCAGCGCCACCGAGTTGATGCAGTACCGCTGCCCGGTCGGCTGCGGCCCGTCGTCGAAGACGTGGCCAAGGTGCGAGTTGCATGCGGCGCACACGACCTCTGTCCGCCGCATGAACAGACTCCGGTCCTCCTCGGTCTCGACAGCCTCCTCGTCGGCCGGCGCGTAGAAGCTCGGCCAGCCCGAGCCGGACTCGAACTTCTCGTCCGACCGGAAGAGCTCAGCTCCGCACGCGGCGCACCTGAAGACACCCTCCTCCTTCACGTCGTTGTATTCGCCGCTCCAGGGCCGCTCCGTTCCCTTCTCGCGCAGTACGTGGTACTGCTCGGGCGTCAGCTCGCGGCGCCATTCCTCGTCGGTCTTCTCCACCTTGCTGGACAATCGCTCCACCTCCTTGACCAGAGCCTAGCGGCGGCGTCAGGAGCCGCCGAGCAGCCAGTCGAGCGCGTCCGGCCAGTGATCCAGGAGGAGGTGACCGGCATTCGGCACGAGCTCGAATTCCGCCCGCGGGAGGTGTGCAGCCTGATATTCGGCATGGGAGCGTGGTACGAGCACGTCCAGGTCGCCTTGCCAGAGCCTCACCTCGGTCGGCACGTCCGCGAGCTCGAAACCCCAGGCCTTCGCGAAAGCGAGGTCGTCGTCGACCCAGCCGCCGCTTCCTTGGCGGACGGACTCGACGAACGAGTCCCGCACTATCGCCCGGACCTCGGGGCGGGCGAGCATAGCCTGGTCGGGAGCAGGAAGCTCCGAGGCAATGGCGTCGAGCAGCTCGTCCGGTTCGCTCCTGATCGTCTCGACCTGCGGGTCGAGGAGAGCGGTGATTGCCTCTTTACCCTCGACGGCGGCTCCGAACTCCTCCAGGTTCACCTCGGCCATCCCCTCGAGGAAGTCGAAGGCCGGGTCGTCTGACGGCGCCGCACCCACGAGGACGGCCGCCCGGGTCACGCGATTCGCGAGGAGCGCGGCGCAGGCGAGGGTGTGGGGCCCTCCGCCCGAGACGCCCATGAGCCCGAACCGCTCGAGCCCGAGATGATCGGCCAGGGCCCCGGCATAGGTTGCCGCCGAGGCAACCCGGCGATCAGGATCCCGGCTCGATCGCCCGTATCCCGGGCGGTCGTACGCGATCCAGCGGATTCCGCGGTCGAGGTAGACCCCCTCGTCCGGATGGTGCTCGAGCCGGCTCCCCGGTGTGCCGTGGTGGTAGAGGACCGGCGAGCCCTCCGGGTCCCCGACCTCGAGATAGGCGAGCTCCAGCCCGTCTGCCGTCGTGAACGTTCCCTCTTTGCCCACCGCTCGATCATGCCAGAGGCCGTGGGAGGGTCGGTTCCGGTCCACACTTGCGGTGTGTCCGGGACGGTGCCTAGACTCCGCGAGCGATGCCAATGTATGAGTTCGTGTGCATGACGTGCGAGAGCCATTACGAAGAGCTCTTGCGCGTCGACGACGCGGATCCGGGCTGCCCGGATTGCGGCTCCGAGAAGGTCAGACGACAGTTCTCGGTGTTTGCTGCTCACGGCACCGCCGGGCAACCGAGCTTCGGCGGCACTGCTGGAGGCGGTTGTTGCGGCGGAGGCTGTGGCTGCGGCTGACCCAGCTTCTCTGGGGCTGACCCCTGCCGGTCGCCGCTCGGCGCTCGAGGCTTATGCGACCGAGATTGCGCCCTGCGCACGCTGCCGGCTGGCCGAGGGCCGCACGCAGGTCGTCTTCGGCACCGGCGACCCCGATGCCAATCTGATGTTCATCGGGGAAGCCCCCGGATTCCACGAGGACAAGCAGGGGTTTCCGTTCGTTGGTCAGGCCGGGAAGCTCCTGGACAAGCTGCTCGGGGGAATCGGGCTCGCTCGCGAGGATGTCTACATTGCGAACGTGATCAAGTGCCGGCCGCCGGGGAACCGCGATCCGCAGGCGGACGAGATCGAAGCGTGCGAGGCGCACCTCTTCCGGCAACTCGAGCTCGTCGAGCCACGGCTCGTCGCGACACTCGGGAACTTCGCGACGAAGCTCCTCACCGGGAAGCCACACGGGATCACACGGGTGCACGGGCGGCCGCAGGAGGCGACCGTCGGCGGGCGCACGGTGACGCTCTATCCGCTTTACCACCCGGCCGCTGCGCTGTACACGCCCGCGATGCTGCGCACGCTCGAGGAGGACTTCGCCGGCATTCCGGCTCTCATCGGCGAGGAGCCTGCACCCGCGGCCGCCGCAGAGGTGATCCGCTTCCCCGTTTCGGCCGCCTCGGCCGTCGCGACGCCGCCGCAGCAGCAGCTCGGCCTCTTCTAAGCTCTGGCAATGATCGAGCTCGAGTCGTCCTCGCCCGAGGAGACCGAGCGCATCGCAGCGGGCCTCGCCTCGGCGTTGCGCCCGGGGGACCTCGTCACGGTCGCGGGCGAGCTAGGCGCCGGGAAGACGACGTTCGTGCGCGGAGCCTGCCGCGAGCTCGGCGTCGACGAGCCTGTGACGAGCCCGACCTACACGGTGGGCCATCGGTACGAAGGCCGCGTCCCGGTCTCCCACCTCGACCTCTACCGCTTCGAGCGAAGCGTGTCCGAGGATGACTGGGGCGACCTGGAGGGGTACTTCGAGGACGCAGTCGTGTTCGTCGAGTGGCCCGAGCGGGCTCAGACCTATCTCGGTGAAGCGCGCGCAGCGGTGCGGTTGCAGCTCCTCGAGTCCGAGCGTAGACTCATCGGGGTCGAAACTACAGAGAAATCCCTGGAAATAGCCCTTTCCGCCCGGTGTTGAACATCGCCTTCGACACCGCGACCGACGCGGCGTCCTGCGCGCTCGTGCGGGACGGGGACGTCCTCGGCGAGCGGCCATCCCGGGCGGTTCGGATCCTGCACGACATCGACGAGGTGCTCGCCGGTGCAGGCGTGGAGCCTGCTGCGCTAGACGGGATCGTCGTCGGAACGGGCCCGGGGAGTTACACAGGGCTTCGGATGGGGCTCGTGACAGCGAGGACGCTCGCTCTCTCCCTCGGAATTCCGGTCGCCGGAGTCTCGACACTCGACGCGCTCGCCGCGGGGAGTCCCGGGAGCCGCCCTGTCCTCGATGCCCGGCGCGGGGAGGTCTTCACGCTCTTAGCGGGGGAGTACCGATGCGTTCGTCCTGACAATCTCGAGCTCGAGCAGGGCGAGACCGCGGTCGGCGACGGCGCGGTGCGGTACCGCGACGTCCTCCAGGGTTCCGGTGGCCTCGTGCCGCCCGACGAAAGCCCCGTCCACGTGCCCTGGGCACGCCATCACGCCCTCCTCGCAAGCGCCTTCGGTCCGCCCGAGGCGGCGGAGCCCATCTACCTCCGCGCGCCCGACGCCGAGAGGAAACTGCCGGCATGACCGTCGCTCGCGTCCGGCTCGCTCCCGCGGGGGAAACCATGTTTCCCCCGCGAGCCCCCTTCTTGCAGCCCAACATGGAGGAACCTCCCGGTTCCCCCACACC
>Ga0184608_10000042_pt1 | contig 26357 bp, 28 predicted proteins | sample PLM1_30_coex_FD_133010 | JGI IMG/M metagenome (GOLD analysis project Ga0184608, IMG submission 133010) | Groundwater sediment microbial communities from an aquifer in East River, Colorado, USA - PLM1_30_coex | ecosystem: Environmental > Terrestrial > Soil > Riparian zone | place: USA: East...
ACGACGCTCTCCCCGTGGGCCATGCCGGCGACGAGAGCGAAGAGCGGAAGCTCGTCGACCAGAAGCGGCACCTCCTCCGGTGGCACCTCGGTCGCGTCCAGCTCTGCGTGCCCGACCTCCAAATCGGCAACGGGCTCCCCACCCTGAAGACGCCGGTTGAAGACGGCGATCCGCGCGCCCATACGCTCGAGCACGGAGAGGAAGCCAGTTCGCGTTGGATTGACACCGACCCCTCGGACGACCAGCTGCGAGTCCGGCAGGAGCGTCGCCGCCGCGATGAAGGGAGCGGCAGAGGAAAAGTCCCCGGGAATCTCGATCGTCAGCGGCTGGAGCCGATCGGCCGGCCAAATGCTCTTCGCGGGGCCACCGCGAATGCGGGCCCCTGCGGCCTCGAGGAGACGCTCGGTGTGGTCTCGCGTCGGCACGGGCTCGACGACTACGGTCGGCCCGCCGGACGCGTAGAGCCCAGCAAGCAGAACGCACGACTTGACTTGGGCGCTCGCCACGGGCAGCTCGTAGCGGATCGAATCGAGCCGGCCGCCCGCGATCGTGAGGGGTGCATGACCGTCGGTCGTCTTGATCCGCGCTCCCATCTGGCGAAGCGGCTCGGCGATCCGCTCGAGCGGCCGGCGCGAGAGGGACTCGTCTCCGGTCAGGACGAAATGCCCCTCCTGGCCGGCCAGGATTCCTGCCAGGAGCCGCATCAACGTGCCCGCATTGGCGCAGTCGATCGCCTCGTCCGGCTCGACGAGGCCACGCAGCCCGACGCCGTCCACGTTGACGCGGTGACCGTCGACCTCGATTCCGACTCCGAGGTGCCGGAGGGCAGCGGCCGTCGCCAGCGTGTCTGTGGAGCTGCCGAAGCCCGTGGCCGCAGTCTCGCCGTCCGCAATGGCGCCGAGTAAAAGAGTCCGGTGTGAGATCGACTTGTCGCCCGGGACCTGGAGGGCTCCCCGGATCGACACGCCGGGCGAAACGAACACGGGCTAGACCTCGATCGCGGGCGAGACGATCACCGAGTACCCCTGCGCCCCGAGCAACTCGGCCGCACGCCCGGCTTCGGTCTCGCCGGAGACCAGCACCGTGAGCGTCCCGCCGCGCTCGGGCGACATGTGCTGGAGCTCGAAGTCCTCGATGTTGATCTTCTCGGCCCCGAGCGCCTGCGTGATCCCGGAGAGGACGCCCGGCCGGTCGGGCACGTGGATGCGAAGGCGCTGAAGTCCACCGGCATCCGGATAGGCCTCGGTCAGGAGGCGGCGCCGGTGACCCGCCGCCTCGCCGATCCAGCGCGCCAGGAAGCCCGCGTCCTTCGAGTCGAGCGCATGCTCGAGCTCCTCGATCCGACGCCGGTGCTCGCCGAGTGCGCTTCGGAGTTCGGTCGCGTTGTCGAGGAAGATGTCGACCCAGATCCGCGGGTTGGCTCCAGCCACCCTCGTCATGTCTCGGAGCGAGCCGCCCGCAGCGGCAAGCGGCTCGTGCCCATCGATCCGGACCGAACCGGCGTGGTTGAGAAGGAGGTTGGCAAGCGCGTGCGGGAGGTGGCTCGTGAGAGCAACGAGCCGGTCGTGGGCCCGCGGATCCACCGCGACTGGAAAGGCTCCCAGCGATGCGACGAACCCGTGCAGGCTCCGATAGCGCTCAGGGTCGGTCTCTGCGACCGGCGTCAGGAACCAGGTCGCACCGCGGAAGAGCTCGCCGCTCGCATGCTCAGGACCGTGGGCCTCAGACCCGCACACCGGGTGACCGCCGATGAACCGCGTCCGTTCGGCGACCGCTGCGCACACCGCTCTCTTCGTGGAGCCGACGTCTGAGATCGTGCAGTCGCCGGTCGCAGCAAGCGCAACTCCGACCTGGTGCACGAGGGTGGCGACTGGAGTTGCGACGAAGGCCAGCTCTGCACCCGAGACGGCTTCCTCCACGCTCGCCGCCTGCTCGTCCAGGGCCCCTCGCTCGCTTGCGACCCGAAGTGACTCCGGATCCTGGTCGAAGCCAACAACCATCTCGACGCCTGCACTCTTGGAGGCGAGACCGATCGAGGCCCCGATCAGCCCAGTTCCCACGATTGCGACCCGCACGGGCTAACCGATGACTTTGCCCATGAGCGAGGCCAGGGCCCGAATCTCGTCCGCGAAGGCCCCGAACTCGGCCGTCGGAATGAGCTGCGGCCCGTCGCAGAGAGCCTCCTCGGGCACCGGGTGCGCCTCGACGATGATGCCGTCCGCTCCCGCCGCAACCGCCGCGCGCGCCAGGGCCGGCACGAGCTCCCGCTTACCGGCCGCATGGGACGGATCCACGATTACGGGCAAGTGGGTCTCCTGCTTCAGCACGGGGATGGCGCCGATGTCGAGCGTGTAGCGCGTCGAGCGCTCGAAGGTTCGGATTCCGCGCTCGCAGAGGATGACCTGCTGATTCCCCTCCCTCAGGATGTACTCGGCAGCCATGAGCAGCTCTTCCACCGACGCCGAAGGGCCGCGCTTGAGCAGGACGGGCTTGTCGGAGCGCCCCACCTCGGACAGGAGACTGAAGTTCTGCATGTTCCGGGCGCCGATCTGGATCACGTCCGTGGTCCCGACCACGGCCTCGACGTCGCGCGGATCCATGAGCTCGGTGACGAGTGGAAGGCCTGTGAGCTCGCGCGCCTCCGAGAGGATCTCGAGGGCCTCGACCCCAAGCCCCTGAAACGCGTAGGGCGACGTGCGGGGCTTGAAAGCGCCGCCGCGAAGCATCGTCGCGCCGGCGTCGTTCACGACGCGGGCTGTCTCGAGTGTCTGCTCGCGATACTCGACCGTGCAGGGGCCGGCGATGAGCCCGAAGAATCCGCCACCTATACGGCGCCCACGGGCCTCGACTACGGTCACGTCGGGCGAGATCTCGCGCGAGACGAGCTTGTACGGCTTCAGGATCGGCAAGACCTGCTCCACGCCGGGAAAACCTTCGAGCGGCAGGCTGGCGAGCAGGTCTCGCTCGCCGATCGCACCGATCACCGTGGCGTCCTTGCCCGGAGTGACGTGGGCGTGCGCCCCGGCCTCGGCCAGGCGGGCGACGACCTCGTCCACCTGCGCGGGGGTCGCGTGACCGCTCATCACGATGAGGAGCTCCGGGGAGCCGAGGACTGCCATGCGCTCAGTCTAGTTCGCGATAATCAGGCGGCTCATGCGAATCTTCTCGGGCATCCAGCCGACCGGCGCCAAGCACCTCGGCAACTTCAGCGGCGGCTTTCGCCAGTACGCGCTGACGCAGGAGCGCGGAGACGGGTTCTTCTGCATCGTCGATCTGCACTCGATCACGCTCCCGTACGAGCCCGAGGATCTCCGTGAGCGAACCCTCGATCTGGCCGCCATGCTCTTCGCCACGGGACTGGACCCGGACCGCTCCACGGTCTTCATCCAGAGCCACGTGCCCGCCCATGCTGAAGCTGCGTGGCTCCTGAGCTCGGTCGCGACGATGGGCGAACTGCGCCGTATGACGCAGTTCAAGGAGAAGTCCGACAAGCAGGAGTCCGTGAGCGCAGGGCTCTTCACGTATCCGGTGCTCATGGCCGGCGACATCCTGCTCTACCAGACCGACCAGGTGCCGATCGGAGATGACCAACGCCAGCATCTCGAGCTCGCCAGGGACATCGCCGAGCGGTTCAACACCCGCTTCGGGGAGACGTTCAAGCTGCCGGAGGGGGTGTATCCAGAGGTCGGTGCGCGCATCATGGATCTTCAGGACCCGGAGAAAAAGATGTCCACCACGGGCGGCACGCCGCAGGGGACGGTACTCCTGCTAGACGCGCCTGACACGATCAGAAAGAAGTTCAAGACGGCAATGACCGACTCGGGTCGGGAGGTTCGGCGGGCGCCCGACAAGCCGGGGATCGCAAACCTCATCGACATCATGTCCGTTGCGACCGGAGAAGCGCCGGAGGCGATCGAGGCGCGGTACGACGGCGCAGGCTACGGCTCGTTCAAGGGGGATGTCGCCGAGGCAGTGGTCGAGCTCCTCGAGCCCGTCCAGATGCGCTACAAGGCGCTCCGCTCGGACACGCGCGAGCTCGAGCGGCTGCTCGCGGTAGGCGCGGAGAAGGCACGTGAGGCATCGGCCCCGACCCTGACGGCCATGTTCGATCGGATGGGGTTTGTCCGCTCGGAGTCGGGGCGCCTCTTCGGCGCAGCGCGACCTCGCGGGCTCTAGCCTCGTGCGCTAGCGCTTGAAGAACGTGGCGCTACCCACCATCCCCCCGTAGCGACCACGCTCGCGATCGCCAAACCCGGGCCAGACGTACCACTGGTAAGTGCCGTCGCGAAGGGTGCGGACGCCTCCGCCGTAGCGCCAGCGCATTCTCAGCTCGTACGCGGGGCGCGTCGGCCACCGGCTCAGGATCTTCCGACCGTTTCGCCAGAGCTGAACGTTGTAAAACGTGGCCCTGGTGACCTTGGCCCACTCCAGGACGGGAGCAACACGGATCACTCCCCCGTCGCGCGGGCTCGAGAGCCTGCCGCGCGGCTTCACCCTGACCGACGTGGCGGTCGAGATGTTCCCGGCCAAGTCGACCGCGGTGAACCGGTAGGTATAGACAGTCCCGTTGAAGAGGCCCCTGTCGACGAGGCTTTCCGCACGACCCTGGTAGACGATCCCCGTCCCGCGCCGGACGACCACCCGGAGAAAGTCCGAATCGGATGGGTTCTTCCAGGTGAGGAGCACACGGTGGTCCCCGGGGCGGGGGGTCAGCAACACCACACGTGCGGGCGCATTGTCGACGACGACGTTCACCGTCGCCGAGGTTCGCGTGTTCCCTGCGAGGTCGGTGGTGACGGCGCGCAGGTCGTAGCTGCCGTCGGCAACCGAGCCGGTCGCCCAGCCGACCGAATAGGGAGCGCTCGTGTCGGTATCGATCGCCGTCCAGGTTCCGGAGCCTGCGGGCGAACGCTGGAAGACAACCTGCTGGACGCCCGAGCCCGCGTCGGCGGAGTCGGACGAGACGGCGGTCAGACCGCGGACGACGGCAGCGGCGGCGGGCGCGGTGATTGAGCCCGTCGGGTTGGCGGTGTCGACCGTAAAGGGCCGCGGGCCCGCCGAGTCCCCGCTCTGCATCGCCTTCACCGTGTAGCTCCCGTCCCCAAGTTGGCTTATCGGCGTCGCAGCCCAGTCGGCGTCGTCGACGAGCCAATTCCCCCCAGCGGTCGCCTCCACGAAGCTCGCGACGACTCCGTCGCCAGCATCACGGACCTCCACGGTGACATCCCCTCCGCCATCCGTCGCGGTGCCCGAGATCTGGGGCGTGGGGTTGTCGAGAGCAGCACCCGCGGCCGGATCGACGATCGTGACGGCAGGATCGATGCCCACCGCGCTTCCCGCGATGAGAAGCGAGGCAGCGCACGCAAGCACAGTCGCCGAGACCAGCCGGCCGGTCATGCGGGAAGCCCGTTTGCGACGGTAATACCGACCAGGATGCAGACGCCGATTGTGGCAAGCTCGAAGCGCCGCTCTTGCACGGGACGGAGGATCCGGCTCGCATTGAGCGCGTACGAGGGAATGGCTGCGAGTAGAAGAGTCGCTAGGGCGGCGGCGAGCGCCGCGGCTAGCAAGGGCGCGGACGAGGCGCGTGGCGATAGCGTCGCCTGGACGACCACCGCCTCGGAAGCGCCGGCCGGCAGCGTCAGCGCGGGCGCCAGTGCATCGTTTCGGGCTCGCTGCCACTTCGATCCAGCCGGCAAAGCCTCGCTCCGATCCTGCAGATCACGATGATGGTGAGCCAGCTTTCGGTGCTTCCGCTTCGCCGACCTGTCATCCGGCTTGGCAGTGCTCGAGGCGACAGATCCGCTTGCCTGCGTGCTCGATGGTGACGAGCTCGAACTCAACGCTGAAGAAGAGCTCGGAGCTGGGGCGGTCTCAGGAGGGCTCGGCTGAGGCTCAGGTGGCGCCGGGGGCGGGTCGGGGGTGTGAGCCGTCTCGGTCGGGGGAGGATCGGGCGTCGGGTCGGCGGCAAACACGGGCGCCGCGCACACGAGGACGGCCGAGGCGCCGACGGCGGCGATCACGGCAATGAGGATGCGTTCTCGCCGATCCACGTGTGCGGATGCCACCTGACTCCCCTCCTCATGATTTCCTGTCCCGCGGAGGAAACTCAGGTTAAGACTTGTTCGCGGGGAGTTCAAATGCGGGTCAGACGTCCCGCATCGCGCGCTTGAGTCCCGCGACTTCCGCTGCGGACAGCTCACGCCATCTGCCTGCTTCGAGTCCAGCTAGATCAAGTCCTGCGTATCGGCTGCGATGGAGTCGCCGAACCGGGTGACCAACTGCCTCGAGCATCCGCTTGACCTGGTGCTTCCGGCCCTCGTGGATCGTGAGCTCGACCCTGTCCGCGGCCACGAGACGCGCCCGGGCCGGCGCTGTCCGGCCGTCTTCGAGCTTGATTCCCTCGGCGAGGCAACGAAGCGTCTCGGCTGTGGGCCTGCCCTCCACCTCCGCGACGTACACCTTGTCCATCCCGAAGCGCGGATGCATGAGCCGGTGGGCGAGCTCGCCGTCGTTGGTGAGGAGCAGGGCTCCAGTCGTGTCTGCGTCGAGTCTGCCCACTGGGACGAGGCGCCGTGAGTGGCCGACCAGGCCGACTACAGTCGCACGCCCGTGGGGATCGCGCGTCGTCGTCACGACGCCTGCCGGCTTGTGGAGGAGGACGTACGTCGGCGGGTCAGGCTCGACGAGCTCGCCGTCCAGCTCGACCCGGTCCTCCGGCTCGATGCGCGTTGCAAGGGCCGCGGTCATGCCGTTGACCGTGACGCGCCCGGCGCGGATGAGCTCCTCGGAGGCCCGGCGCGAGGCGATCCCTGCCCTCGCCAGATATGCGTTCAGGCGCACGAACAGTCATTATCCGGGCGTGCCGGTTTACATCTCGCTGATGAAGTGGACGTCGCAGGGAATGGGCGGCCTCCCGGCCTGGCGAGATCGCATCGAGGAGGGCGAACGTGCGATTCACGAGCGCGGCGGCAAGCTCCTCGACGCCTACGTGACGCTCGGCCGCTTCGACGTGGTAGAGATCTTCGAGGCTCCCGACGACGAGACGGCGTACCAGTGCCTGGTCGCGGTGGCGCGACACGGGACGGTGACCACCGAGACCCTGCGTGCGTTCACCCGCGAGGAAGCCGAGGAGATCATCAAGAACGTCTAGCCGGGACGTCGGAAGAACGGCGCCGTGTCGAGCGCCGATCATCGCGACACACTTGGCACATCTGATCACACACCTGCGCGCACTGCGCTGTTACCGTCAGAGCCGGTGGGTGGCCTGGGGGCCGGCCCCTTCGCGAGAGCCCGAATCGACGCGTCCGGATCAGGCCCCGCGGCGTTCGGCGACCGACTCGAGACGCGCGCGCAGATCCTCCGCGTCTCTGCCCTTGTCGTCGAGCCGAGGCAGTTCTGCCAGGCTTCCCAGACCGAAGATGCGCTCAAAGAGCGGCGTCGGGGCATAGCGGACCGCCCCGCCTTCGCCAGGCCGCCCAGCCTCCGAGATCAGGCCACGCTCCACGAGCCCGGCAACTGCCGAATCCGCTGCGACGCCCCTGATCCGGGCGATTTCAGGACGGCTGACGGGCCCGAGATAAGCGATCACGGCCAGCGTCTCCAGCGCGGCCTGCGAGAGCCCCCGCTGCGCCGGCCGCTCAACCAGCCGGGCACAGGCCTCCGCGGCTTCGCGCGTGGCCCGAAATGCGAACCCGCCGGCGACCTGCTCCAGCACGATCCCGCTTCGTCCTTCCCGATAACGCGACGCAAGCAAGCCGATCGCGGTCTCGACTCGATCCGGGTTGTCGTCGCACGCGCTGGCAAGGTCGTCGGCAGAGAGAGGCTGCGTCGCGATCACGAGCAGCGCTTCGATCGTCCGCGCAAGGCGGTCGACCGGGTTGTCGATGAGCCTTAGGTTCCGTTCCATACCGTGATCGGCTCGAAAGGCGCCGACTGCCCGATCCGGACTTCCCCGGCTTTCCGAAGCTCGAGAAGCGCAAGAAAAGCCACCGCTTGCTCGATACGCGACAACTGCTCGGTCTCCTCGTCGAAGACGAACCCTCGTCGTCTTCGCAGCACCGCCCTGAACCGTTCCAGGAAGAGCGTCACGGGAGGAAAGCGGAGCGCCAGGTGACGAAGCGACGGCTCCGGAGGCTCGGCTGCCAGTCCTCTGAGGGCTGCCACCAGGCACTCCGGGTCCTGGGGCGCCAAAGACCGCAGGGGCGGGGGCGCGAGCGGCGCCGGGCCGATCCGGAAGAACCGATCCGACTCGGTCTCGAGCCGCTCCTCGAGCCAGTCCGCGGCAGACCTGAAACGACGATAGACAGCCAGCCTCTCCGCGAGCTCTTCGACGGCTTCGTCCGGATCCAGCTCCTCGAAGACCTCCTCGTCGGGAAAAAGATCGCGCGCTTTCAGCTCGAGCAGCGACGAAACGAGAACGAGGAACTCGCCGCAGGCATCGAGATCGAGCGGCGAATGCTCCAGCAGGCGCTCGACGAAGGTCACCACGATCTCGGCGACCTCGACGTCCGCGAGATCGAGCTCCTGCTTCAAGACGAGCGTCAGCAGCAGATCGAAGGGTCCCTCGAAAGCGTCCAGGTCCAAGTCAAGCTCGCGAACCGCCACCGCGCTCATGCGGCTGACACTAACGTCCGCGGCGGACGCGGCCTTTGGGTACCGCCATCTTCGGTCCGAGCGGGACAGCGGGCTCCGCGCGGCGGCCCGGCAGCTTCGGTTCGACGTCGCGGCGCTGCGTCCAGACGAACGCCGCCACTGCGCAGACGAACACGACGATCGAGACCCACGCGTTCAGACGCAGAGGGCCGAATTCCTTCGCCGGATCGACTCGCAGCAATTCGAGGAAGAACCGAGCGAACGTGTACCACGCCACGTACAGACAGAAGAGCCCCGGCGCCCGGATCCGGAAGCGCCGCCCGGCCCAGATCAGAACCAGGACGCCGAGGAAGTTCCAGAGCGACTCGTAGAGGAACGTCGGATGGAATGTGTCGGATGCTAGCGCGTTGTCGGGCCGGTTCTCGGGGTCGATCTCGAGCCCCCACGGCAGGTCGGTGGGCTTTCCGTAGAGCTCCTGGTTGAACCAGTTCCCCCACCGCCCGATCGCCTGGGCGAGCAGAAGCGCAGGTGCGGCCGCGTCCAGAAAAAGCGCAGCCGACTCTCCCGCCCGATGGACAACCCACCACCCCGCGAGGACGCCGCCGGCAATACCGCCCCAGATGCCCAATCCCCCCTTCCAGATCGCCAAGGCTCCCCACCACTCGTCCGGCACCTCGCTCCAGCTCGTGGCGAGGTGGTAAAGACGAGCACCGACGATGCCTCCGCCGACCCCCCACATGGCGACGCGCAGCACGAGATCCCAATCGCCCCCTAGCCGCGTCCACCTGAGTCCGCAAAGCACGGTCGCGGCGACGATGCCGAGGAGCAGCATGAGCCCATAAGCGTGAAGCGTGAGTGGGCCGAGTTCGAGCGCCCCACTCGATGGGCTGGGGATCGAGGCCTGGATCACGCTCTGATTCTGTCGAGAACCCGCAGCGCCCGCGTCAGACCATGGTGCGGCGCCGTAGACGTCCGAACGCGGGGTCTCGAGCTAGAGGAGAATGTCGAGCGCGATCTCGGAGGAGCAGCCGCGGCGCCTGAGATCGACCGCGAAATGGAGGTCGACGTCGATTCGTTCGGCCAGCCGTCGTGCATCGCCGCGGTCGTATCCGGCCCGCTCCAGCTCGGCGCGGCGCCAGTCGACGACGCGCTCTACCTCTGGGTCTCGTGTGAGTGTTGCTTCTGCCGCAGCCATGTCTCTCTTTACTTCGTACGAAACGGGCCTGTGGTTTCTCCCCGTTATGGGGGATCCCACACACCTGATCTTACGCACGATCGGCGAAACGTCTAGGGAACGGTGCGTGCGAGTTCGAGCGCACGATCCTTCCCGAAGCCACCTTCTAGCCGAAGTGTCAGGTCGTTTCGCTCCCACAGAAGCGCGTTTCGGGAGAGTCGAATTGTCTCTTCCTGGATCTCGCCGTCGCGATCCAGGTAGTAAATGACGTGGTTCGCGCCGGCCACCCAGAACCCCGGTGCTCCCCCCTGCACGTTGACCGGCTCGATCGTCGTCTCGGGTCCCGCCTGCTTGCCGATGAGTTCGGGGTTGAGGTCGCCGCGGAACTCGGAAAGAAGCACCTGCGCGCGAGCTTCGGTTCCCCAGAGGAAGAACACCTGCCCGCCCGGGGTCGCTCGGTCAACGTAGATCGAGTCGGGGCGGCCGAGGCCCGGAAGCTCCGGCTGGGCGACCTCGAACGAGACCGCCTCGCGAGCCTCGTCGAGACTGACGGGCTCCCCCAGATCCAGGCCGGAGCCCGAGATCGACGGGAGCGTCGGAACTTTCTCAACGCTCGCACCCCTGATGTGCAGAAATTCGAGGATGGCCGTACGGGCCTGGGGAACTGCCATTGCTGCAGCGAGTGCCAGGCCGAGCACCGCGATCGCGAGCACGAGGGAGCGACGCACTCGACGCCGGGGCTCACGCTCCTCCGCGATGCGGGCGCGAACCACGTCTACGAGGTCCGGTGCAGCAGGCAGCTCGAGCGCGTTGCCGAGCTCCCTGAGTTGACGCTCCAGCTCAGGCATGGGCCTCCTCGAGGTCGCCTCGGAGGCGTGTCAGCGCTCGCGAGAGCCTGGATTTGACCGTTCCACGACGCAGGCCAAGCGTCTGCGCGGTCTCATCCTCGGAGAGGTCCAGGAAATAGCGGCAGACGACGACGAGTTGCTCCTCCTCGCGCAAGGTCGAGACTGCCTGCAAGAGTCGGTGTCGCTCGTCCGAGGCGAGAAGCGTTGCCTCGGGGGACGGGGCCGCGCCCCCCGAGGGCTCAGCAGCCGCGAGGCGCAGCGTCAACGTCGCGCGCCGGCCAGCAGAGCGGCGGCGGTTTCTGGCTTCGTTGGCGACGATTTGAAGGAGCCAGGGTCGGAACGGGGCTCCGTGCCGAAAGCGCCCGAGCGCGCGATAGGCCTTCACGAAGCCCTCCTGCGCGGCGTCCCGTGCCTCGTCCGCGGATCCCGCGACGAGATAGGCGGTCCTGAATGCGATTCCTTGATAGGTGCGCACAAGCTCCTCGTAGGCGCGGACATCCCCGCGCTTCGCCTGCTCGACGAGGTCGTTTTCCTCTTCCAGTGGCCGGCCCTCCACTGCTCGTACTACACCGCGGCGCGGGGCGAGGTTCCGCTGCGAAGATGTTGGCCTGGTGACACGTGCACGGCTGATCGGACTAAACCACGTGGCGCTCGAGGTCGGTGACGTCGAGGAGGCGCTCGCGTTCTATGGGCAGATCTTCGAGTTCGAACTCCGCGGGCGCAGCGCGCGCATGGCGTTCATCGACCTGGGCGATCAATTCGTCGCACTGGCGGCGGGCCGGGCGCAAGCGCCTGACGAACGCAGGCACGTTGGGCTGGTGGTCGACTCGAAGCAGGCTGCGCGCGAAGCCCTCGCCGAGGCCGGCGTAGAGGTGCTCCCGGGTCGTGGGCTCGATTTCCGGGATCCCTGGGGCAACGTGATCGAAGTCGTCGAGTACTCGGAAATCCAGTTCACCAAGGAGCCCCGGGTGCTGGCTGGTATGGACCTCGCCGGGCTCGGCAAGTCGGAGCAGGCGCTCGAGGAACTGCGGGCCAAGGGCCTAGCAGACTGAACGAGCCGCCAAGTCAGTTGTACGTCCCGGGGGGAACCCCTTGGTTACCCCTGCGGCCAGCGTACTGCGTGCTCTTGGACTGAGGCATACAGGACCCGGCACGATCCGCGCTCGCGCGTGCCCCCTCGTCGTCGGTCTCTTAGTTAGTCAGCTCGCGCGCGCCTGCGGCTGGTGCGCAGACCCGCGCGGCGCCACCGACGGGGCGTCATCCGGCCGGCGGAACGTTTACATCAGACCTCTAGGTGACGGCCGCCTCGCCGAGTAGCGATTTTGCCTCGGCGAAGAAGTCGGCCTCGGGCCGGACCTTGAAGTCGGGCCCGAACGCGTATGTACGCGGCCCCTCCGATGTCTCGATCGCAACGACCACCGGAGCCTCTCCGGGATATTCCCGCACGAGCTCGGCCAGGTTGCGCAAAAGCCCGGCAGGCGCCTTTCGAGCATCGACCTTGAGTCTCACCTCAGAGCGCTCGGGCGTCGCTTCGAAGGGAGCAACTTCCATCGCGATCAGTTTCGTCTCCCCCTCCTGCTTGTGGTCGACGCGACCCTTGATCACGAGGACGCGATCCGCCTCGAGCAGATCGCGCGACGACGCGTAGACGGAGTTGAAGACCACGGTTTCGATCGACCCCGAAAGATCGTCGAGCCGGAGGAACACCATCGGATCGCCCTTCTTCGTCGTCAGAGGCTTGACCGCGCCGACGATGCCTCCAACCGTGATGATCTCGCCGTCTCGCCGGCGCTCGACCTCGGCAAGCTGGCAGTCGACTTTTCTACGCAGGGATTCCTTCGCGCCCTGAAGTGGGTGCTCCGAGACGTAGAGACCGAGGGACTCCTTCTCGAACGCGAGCCGTTCGTTCTTCTCCCACTCCTCGGGTGAGATAGGCGGATGGTGCCTGCGGGCGGCCGGTGCCTCTTCGCCACCACCACCGCCCAGGTCGAAGATCGAGCTCTGACCCGCCAGGCGGTCGGCCTGCTGCCGACCGCCAGCTCCAACAGCTTGCTCGAGGACGTTCCAGATCCCCATTCGAGCCGCGCCGGTCGAGTCGAACGCCCCACACTTGACGAGGGATTCCAGCGCGCGCTTGTTAACAACCTGGGGATCGACCCGCTCGCAGAAGTCCCAGATCGACTCGAACGGCCCGTCGGCCTCCCGCGCGGCGACGATTGCCCGAACGGCGTTCTCCCCCACGTTCTTCACGGCATTGAGACCAAACCGGATCTTCCCCTCCACCACCGCGAAGTCGGACGCCGAGCAGTTGACATCCGGGGGCTCGACCTTGATCCCCATCTCCTCGCACGCGGCCACGTAGAGCGGCACCCGATCCTTCGTGTTCATGACCGACGAGATGAGCGCGGCCATGTACTCGGCCGGCCAATTGGCCTTCAGGTAGGCCGTCCGGTAAGCGATCAGCGCGTAACACGCTGCATGTGACTTGTTGAAGGAGTAGTCCTGTGCCTGCTCCATGTCCTTCCAGAGCTGGTTCGCGACCGACGGCGTTACGCCCTTCTGGGCGGCTCCCTCCAGGAACTTGTCCTTCAGGGAGGCCATCAGCGCGTGGATCTTCTTGCCGATGGCCTTCCGGAGATCGTCCGCCTCAGCCGGTGAGAAGCCGGCCAGCTGCTTGGCGATCTCCATGTACTGCTCCTGGTAGATGCAGATCCCATAGGTCGGCTCGGTGATCGGCTTCAAGCGCTCGTCGAGAAAGTGAGGCTGCTCTATCCCTGCCTTGCGCTTCGCGTAGACCGGGATATACCCCATGGGGCCCGGCCGGTACAGCGCGACGAGCGCGATCAAATCCTCGAACTCGGTCGGCCGTACCTGCCGCAGCGCCTCCCGCATCCCCGATGACTCGAACTGGAAGACGCCGGACGATTCTCCACGCTGCAGCATCGCGTAGGTCTTCGGATCGTCGAGCGGGATCGAGACGATGTCGACGCCGCCGACGAGCTCGATTGCCTTGTCGATGACGTCGAGATTTCGGAGACCGAGGAAGTCCATCTTCAGGAGCCCCAGCGCCTCCACGTCGCCCATCGGGAACTGCGTCACGACCTCCTGATCTGCCCCTTTCTGCTGGAGCGGGATGTACTCGGTGAGCGGCCGGTCGCCGATCACGACGCCCGCCGCATGGATCGAGTCCTGGCGGACGAGGCCTTCGAGCGGCTTCGCAAGGTCGACGATCTGACGCACCGTCTCGTCCTGGTCGTAGGCGGCCTTGAGATCAGCGCCTTTCTTCAGGCAGTCGCCAAGGTAGACCTTCGGTCCCTCCGGGATGAGCTTCGCGATCCGGTCGACCGTCCCGTACGGGATGTCGAGAACGCGACCCGCGTCCCGCACCGCGGCACGAGCCATCATCGTGCCGAAGGTGATGATCTGCGCAACGCGGTCCCGGCCGTACTTCTCGGCCACGTAGTTGATGACCTGGTCGCGGCCATGGACCGAGAAGTCGATGTCGATGTCCGGCATCGACTTGCGGCCCGGGTTCAGGAAGCGCTCGAAGAGAAGGTCGTACTTGATGGGATCGATGTCGGTGATTTCGAGGCTGTACGCAACGAGGCTTCCCGCCGCCGAGCCACGACCGGGCCCGACGCCGATACCGTTTCGCTTCGCGAAGGAGATGAAGTCCCAGACGATCAGGAAGTAGTCCGCGAAGCCCATCTCCCGGATCGTCTTCAACTCGAACTTGAGTCGCTCCTGGAGTTCCGGTGTGACTTTTTCGTAGCGTTTTTGCAGGCCTTTTTCGCAAAGCTCAACGAGATAGTCAAAAGCGTCGCGACCTTCCGGCGTCGGGAACGACGGCAGTAGGATCCGCCCGAGCTCCATCGTCACCGTGCAGCGCTCGGCGATCTCGAGCGTGCGCGCCACCGCCTCCGGGTACGCCGCGAAGTCCTGCTGCATCTCCTCCTGGGTTTTGAAGAAGAACTGGTCGGTGTCGAAGCGCCAGTGGTTCGGGTTGGCGAGCGAGTCTCCGGACTGGATGCACAGAAGCGCCTCATGGGCGCGCGCGTCCTCGTGGCGCAGGTAGTGGACGTCGCCGGTCGCGACGAGCGGAAGCCCAGTCGAGACCGCGATCTCCGCAAGCTGGGCGTTGATCTTCGGCTGCACCTCGAGCCCGGCGTCCTGGATTTCGAGGTACGTCGAGTCACGGCCGAAAATGTCGGTCAGGCGCGTTAGCTCCTCCTCTGCCTCGCCGCGATTCCCGTTCTCGAGCGCCTTGCAGACCCGGCCCGAGAGGCACCCGGAGAGCGCGATCAGCCCCGGCGAGCGGGAGGAGAGGAGCTCCCAGTCGACTCGCGGCTTGTAGTAGTAGCCCTCGAGGAATCCGGCCGATGCGAGCTTGATCAGGTTCGCGTAGCCCTCGTTCGACTCGGCGAGGAGCGTCAGGTGGGCATACCCCTTCGATTGTGTCCTCCGGTCGTCGGCGACGTAGACCTCGCAGCCAAGAATCGGCTTGACGCCATGTTTTCCGGCTTCGCGGTAGAGCTCGACCGCGCCGGCGAGGGAACCGTGGTCGGTGAGCGTGACAGCGGGCATTTCGAGCTCGGCTGCACGTGCGGCGAGGTCAGGGATGCGGCACGCCCCGTCGAGGATCGAGTACTCGGAGTGGACGTGAAGGTGAACGAAAGGCGCCTCGGGCACGGGCAGTCGATTCTAGTCCGGGGGGTGGACCGCACCCGATTTCCGGTTTACACTTTCCCGTGAGAAAGGAGGTGGTCCGATAGCAACAAAGGAGGAAAAGCTCGAGATGGAGGGGGAGGTCGTCGAGGCCTTTCCGAACGGCATGTTCAAGATCCAGCTCGACAACGGCCACGAGGCGCTGGGCTACACGGCCGGCAAGATGCGCCGCTACCGCATCAAGATCTTTCCGGGCGATCGGGTCAAGGTCGAGCTGAGCCCGTACGACCTGAGCCGCGGACGCATCGTCTACCGGCATCGCTAGCGCGGGCCGGCCGGCGGAGACGTTGGTGCCCCTCCGGCCGAACCTCGTCGCTACCCGTTCGACGCGCCCGGCGTCGGGGTCCCAGTGACGCTGAAATCGGCAGCGTTGTTGTTCGTATCCCCGCTTGCACCGTTTCGCCCGGCGCTGCTTCCGCACGGGTGTGTCATTGAAGGTGGCAAGACACGAGCCGTCCTGTGACGGAGGCGGAACCCATCTATGGTCTCGGCCGCATGGCCGAGTCGATTCTCATTCCCGGCCGCTACAACGGCCCTCCGGGATCCGCGAACGGCGGCTATACCTGCGGCCTCGTTGCCGCACACGTGGAAGGGGACGCTGAGGTGACACTCCGTCTCCCCCCACCACTCAACACCCCTTTGGCCCTCATCCGGGACGGCGACCGAGTCGAGCTTCGAGACGGCGACCGGCTCGTTGCGGAGGCAGAGCCTGTCCGACTCGACTTCGACGTGCCCGAACCTGTCTCGCTGCCCGAGGCCGACCTGGCTGCGCGCGATTTCGCGGGCTTTCTCCACCACGCTTACTCAACGTGTTTCGTCTGCGGCCCGGACCGGAGGGACGGGCTTGCCATCTACCCCGGTCCGGTCGCGGGACGGGACGGGCTCGTCGCCGCCCCCTGGGTGCCCGGCGGCGAGGTGCCCCCGGAGCTCGTCTGGGCGGCTCTCGACTGCCCATCTGGTTGGGCAGTCGACGACTTCCAGCGCGAAGGAATCCTCCTCGGGAGGCTCGCGGCTCGCATCGTCGAGCTGCCACGTGCCGGCGAGCCGCATGTCGCGATCGGCTGGCGGCGCGCGATCGAGGGTCGCAAGCGCCTGGCCGGCTCCGCTCTGCACACGGCGGGCGGCGACCTGCTCGCCTTCGCAGCCTCGACGTGGATCGAGCTCCGCGGCTAGCTAGAAGGGATTCGCGGAACGTCGCTCGTTAATGCGCGTGCTCGGCCGGCAGGCCGAAGCGCTCGGCCGTCTCGCCCTCGAAGTCGAATTCGATCACGACAGCGGGTTCCTCGCCCGCGACCCACGCGTCGTGACCCGGCTCCAGCGCGATCACTGCTGGGGCTTCATGCTCGAAGGTGCAGCCATCGGCGTAGCTCCCCTCGATCCGACCGCGAGCGAGGAACCCGACGTGGGCGTGCATGCAGAGGTCCGTGTCAACTTCCGCCTTCATGTCCTTCGACCAGCGAAATCCGGCGGGGTAGACGACGCGCTTCACTCGACCGCTGCCCGCAGGCACAACGTCGACCGCGGCGCCGCCTACTTCGCGGTGCTCGGCTCCGTCGATCGGTGCGGTCAGCGGATCCACGACGGCAGCCTAATCGAGGAGCTTCGAAAGCTCCAGCTGCACGGCTGTGCGGCGAAATCCGAGCGAGTCGTTCAGGGCGAGCATGCCGGCATTCTCGAAATCTGTACCGGTGACGATCCGGTCCACGCCTCGCTCAGCGGCGAAACGCATGGACGCGAGCTTGCTCGCGCGCGCGAGCCCACGGCGGCGCAACTCGGGCAACGTCCCTGTCACCTCGACCTCCGCGAAGCTCCCGGCAACGAGGAGCCAGGATGCGGCCACGGCGCGCCCTTCGACGAGGGTGACGACGCTCGTCTCGCCGTCGAGGTGCGGGTTCCGCCACATCTCGGCTTCCCACTCCTCGAAGCTCGAACCGGTCCACGGCTCGTCGGTCGGCATCCCCGCTTCCACCGTCAGAAAGAGCTCGTACAGCTCGTGCACCCGATCGCGAAGCTCCACGAGCCGGAGGATCTCGGCTCCGGCAGGGGGATATGAATGCAGAAGATCGACCGTGCGAAGGTCGATGTCGAAGAGCTGCTCCTGTCGTGCCGTCGTGAAGCCTCGCGCAGCCGCGAACCGCTCGCCGCGGGACCGTGGAAAGGCATATGTGGTCACCTTCCGCGCGCCGCAGGCGCGCAGGTGGGCCTCCGACTGGTCGAACAGCTTGCGACCGATGCCCTCGCCTCCCCGTTCCGGCCGGACAACGACCCACATTTCCGCGACACCCGCACTCGCGACTTGCCAGGTCAAGCCGGCAGCGGCCCAGCCCACGACTTCGTCGCCGTCGACCGCGACGAGCCAGTTCGCCCGTGCTCGCTCCGGCTGGTTCTCGTACTCGTGCAGCACACTCGCCGCCGTCCAAAGCCAATGCGGATTGGCCACGCGAGCAAGCACCGCGACCATGGGGGCATCCCTTGGAGTAAACGGCCGGATCACGCGAAGCGTCCAGGCCGGTGCTCCGGGGTCGGCGACCCCTCCGCAAGCCGCTTGCAGGCGGCCGGAATGGTCATCATCCCAATCGACGAGAATGCTGAAGCGATCTCGAGGCCCTCGAGCTCGGTCACCGGACCGACGACCGGAAGCCCGTCGGGACTCATTGCACGCCGCCCCGACCAGGCGGCGACGACCGGGACGTTGCGCAGGTGAGGCGAGACTCGGGTTGCGCGCTCGGCGAGGCGGCGGACCGTGTCGGCGCCCTCCGCCTCCTCCGTCAACGACCGCCCCAGTGAAGTCCCGATCAAGCACTGGCCGGCCGAGCGCCCGCCAAGGAGGAGCGAGACGATGCTCGGCTCTTCGGCCTCTCCAGCTGCCACCTGCGCCAGCGTGGGCTCCGCGACAAGCGTGCCCATCTCTTCCTGCACCGGCCAAACCGCCTGTTCGATCGAGTACGGGGGCGGCCGGACGACGGGAGCCGTCTCCATCAGCCAACCTCGCGAAGACGAGATCGGGAGATCGATTCCTGCCGTGCGGAGGAGAAACCTCGTTCGCGGGCCGCTCGCAACGACGATGCGGTCACAGCGGAGAATGCCTGCGTCCGTGACAAGGCCCGCAACCCGATTCAAGTCGACGAGGATCCGTTTTGCCTCGCATCCGAGACGAAGCACGACCCCGGCAGACCGCGCGGCCTCGGCCATTGCACTCGTGGCGCCCATCGCGTCGAGCACGTATCCGCCCTCGACGACGTACCCACCGGCGAGGTCGTCCGCGAACCAGTCGTCCTCGCGAAGATCAACCTCCTCGCCGCAAACGGACTGCGCATAGGCTCGGGCGTGTGGAAGCTCGCTCTCTTCGACGGCGAGGACGAGCTGGGGGCGCGGCCCGAAATCGAACGGTACCGGTCCATTGTCCTGCAGCTCGGCGTAGATCGCCGCGGACTCCTCCAGGTGCTCGTTGATCCAAGCCGCCGGCTGCCGGAAGAGAAAGCCTCCGTTTCGCCCCGACGCGCCGGCCCCGATTCCACCGCGCTCGACGAGAACGACTCGGTCTCCGCGCTCAGCGGCGTACCGCGCCACGGCGAGGCCGGCGAGCCCTCCGCCGACGACGACTGTTTCCCGGGTCAGCTCGGGGTGTAGTCGTCCGACGGGCCGCGTCTACGCCAGAACATGACCGCCCCGACCGCGGCACCGACCCCGGCCAGGATCGCCGCGACGCTCGGCCGCCGCGAGCCGGCCTTCTTCCCGGGAGCGGCTGCCTTCGCCTTCGACTTCAGCATCTCCTTGGCTATGGGCTTCGCGCCGGTATAGACCAGCCAGCCGATCATCGCTTTTCGCTTGTTCATCTCGCCTCCCTTTCGATCCGGCGAGTTTAGATGGTTGATCAGCAATCACCGCACCCGCTAACCGTGCAGTGGCGATTGGCCGGGCGTATCTAGCTAGGAAGGCTCCGCCGGCCGGCGTGCCGCACGGCGGGCCGCCGCGTGGTTAGCGGGCCGCTCGCCGGTCAGCGGGAGCACGGTCTCAGAATGGCGCCGAAGGGCCCGTCTCGCCATCCCCCATTTGTGACTCGCGGACGTGCGTAAGCGGGGTACGCCCCTACGCGCTCGCCTTGGCGCGCTTCTTGTTCGGAAGGTGGATCGCCCGGCCGAGCGCGACGAGCCCGGCTTCCTTGATCGCCTCCGACAGTGTCGGGTGCGCCGCCATGCCGTCGGCGATCGTCTCCACGGTCGCTTCTGCATCGAGCGCGACTACCCCGGCTTCGACGAGATCGGTCACGTGCGGTCCGACCATGACGAGCCCGAGGAACTCGCCGTAGCGCGTCTCGTGGATCGACTTCACCCAGCCGACGGTCTCGTTCTGCATCATTGCGCGGCCGTTTGCAGCCCACGGGAACATGCCGACCGCGACGTCATCTCCATGCTGTTCTCGTGCCTCCTGCTCGGTGAGCCCAACGGCGGCGACCTCGGGGTCCGTGTAGATGGGCCGTGGGACGCCGCGGTTGTCGACCGTCGCTTCGTGGCCCATCGCGTTCTCCGCTGCGACTTCGCCCTCGCGGAACGCCGTATGGGCGAGCTGCCAGTACCCGGCGCAGTCTCCGACCGCATAGATGCTTGCGACCGTGGTCCGGCGGTGCTCGTCTGCGGCAATGCCCCCCTTGGGGTCGAACTCGATCCCGGCGGCCTCGAGCCCGATGTCGGCCACCAGCGGGCCGCGACCCGTGGCGACCAACATGAGGTCGGCCTCCACGGTCTGGCCGTCGCCGTAGTGCACGACCAGGCCGTCGCCCTGCTCCTCGACCTTCGTGCACTGCGACTCGAGATGGACTTCGATGCCGCGCTTCTTGAACTGCTTCAGGAGCTCCTTCTGGGCATCCGCATCTTCAGCCGGGATCAGCGCAGGCAGCATCTCGACGATCGTCACCTCGCTTCCGAACCGACGCAGGATCGACGCAAACTCGCAGCCGATGATGCCGCCGCCCAGAATCACGAGCCGCTTCGGCACCTCGGTCTGGGAGAGAAGGCCCGTCGAGTCCACGCAGCGGGCCGAGTCGATCCCTTCGATCGGTGGGCGTAGAGGGAAGGAGCCGGTCGCGACGACGGCGCTCTTGAAGCTCACGTCCTCTCCACCCTCGACCGCGATCGTGCTCGAATCCTTGAAGCGGCCCGTGCCCCGCATCCACTCCACGCCGTTGGCCTTGAAGAGCCCGGCGACACCGCCCGTCAGCTGCTTGACGATGGCATCCTTCCACTCGTTCGCTTTCGCAAAGTCGAGCTCCGGGGCGCCGACGTTCACACCGAGCTTGGCGAAGGTTTCCTCCGCCTCCTTGATCGCGAACGCGGTCTGCACCCACGCCTTGGTCGGGATGCAGCCGACCCGCAGACAAGTACCCCCGAGCTCAGCTTCCTTCTCGATGCAGACGGTCTTCGCGCCCAGTTGTGCGGCGCGGATCGCGGCCGTGTATCCGCCCGGCCCTCCGCCGAGGACGGCGACGTCACAGTCCATTTTCCCGGCCTTTCCTCGCTTACGCAGTTACGGCGACGATCCTATCTCCGCCGGCGTGGGCGACGCCGAGACGGAGCTGCGGGTACCGACTAGTGCGACCGCGGAAGCGAGAAGGACGCCGGTCGCGGCGACGAAGGATGACGTCTTGCGGCGTCGAGATCCGGTTGGCTGCCTTGAGAGCCGCAGCGGCCAGGACGGTCGTCCCGGCCCGTCAAAGTGCGATTAGCAGGCACGCGCCTTGGGCGGCAGGCGCGTCATCACGGAGAAGCTGGTGCATGGGCGCCTTCAAGGTTCGTCATACCCCCCGGACGGGTGAATTCGTTGGGGACGGAAGCGGGAAAACTCGAGGGCGGCTCGTTAGCCGCCCTCGCGTGACCCGGGGGAATCCGGTCACGACAGGTTTCGGCCGGCCAGGATGCCCGACCCATCCCTCGTGCGAGGGACGCGGCTGTCAACATCAGCCGAGGCCGGCTGCTAGACGTCTTGCGTGAGCTGGATGCGGTTACCGTCGGGGTCGAAGACGTCGAGGATGCGGATCGCCCCGGGTATCTCGAGCACAACTCCCACGTTCACCCCGGCCTCGCGGAGCCGCGCCGCCTCAGCTTTCACGTCGTCCACCTCAATCGCCAGCGCAGTGTCGGTGTCCGGCTTTGCCACTTCGCTCTCGGCGATGTGAACCTCGACTCCATCGCGGCCAAGCCGCATCCACCGGTCCTTCTCGTCCCGGTAGAGCTCCTGGAAGCCGAGAGTGTCGACGTAGAAGCGCTCCGCGCGGTCGAGATCCTTCACGCGGTACCAGATCTGCATCTAGAGCATGAGGCCGGGTTCTTCGAGGAACGCCTTGACGGTCCCGAGGAACTCCGACGCGGTGGCGCCGTCCACCGAGCGGTGATCGCAGGAGAGTGTGAGCTCCATCACCGGCCGCGCCACCAGCTCGCCGTCCTCGACCACGGGGCGCTCCTGAATCGCGCCGACAGCCAGGATCCCGGCCTGCGGTGGGTTTAGCACCGCGACGAACCGGTCGACCCCGTACATGCCCAGGTTCGAGATCGTGAAGGTGCCGTCCTCGAGGTCGCCCTGCGTGAGCTTGCCTGCGCGCGTGCGCTCGACGAGATCGACGCGCGCCGCGGCGAGTTCGGCGATCGACTTGCGCTCGCAGTTTCGAATCACCGGCACCACGAGGCCGTGCGGGACTGCAACCGCGATCCCGATGTTCGCGGTCGGGAAGATGTGCACCTCGGTGCCGGCGAAGTGGGCGTTCATGTCGCGGTGGCGCAGGAGCGCCATCGCGCAGGCCTTCGTGAGGACGTCCGAGAAGGTCGGCCGCGTCGCGCCCTCCTGTGTGCGCTCGAGGAGCAGCTCTCGGAGGCGCATGGCCGCGCGCATGTCGACCGTCATCGCAATCTGGAAGTGCGGCGTCTCCCAGGCCTCGGTCATCCGCCGGGCGATCGTTTTCCGCATGCTCGAGAGCTGCACGACCTCAACCTCGTCGCTCGCCGGCGCCTCGGCTGCCCAACCTGGCTGGGCGGCAGCGCGCTCGACGTCCTCGGCGACGATGCGACCCTCCGGACCGGTTCCCTTGAGACTGGAGAGCTCGAGCCCGCGCTCCTTGGCGAGCCGCCGGGCCAGCGGCGAGGCCTTCACCCGCCGTCCAGAAACCTCCGGTTGCTCGACGCGTTCAGCCTGCTTCGCCTGCTCGGGCTTGCCGTCGGAGTCAGCGCGCGCCTCGCGTCCCTCTTCGCGCTCGCCCTCGCGCTTCGGCGCCGGATCGCCCTCTTCCTTCGGCTCGTCGTCCGAAACCTCGCGAGCCGTCCCATCCCCGTCCGACCCGCCTTCCTCCGACGAATCGTCAGTTTCGGAGGAGATTTCCTCGCCTTCTTCGCCGATCACGGCAACCGGTTTCCCGACCTCGATCTCCTCGCCTTCGCCGGCGAGGATCTTCAAGACGACCCCGGAGGCGTCGGATTCCACCTCCTGGGTGACTTTCTCCGTGTCGAGCTCGTAGAGCGGCTCGCCCTTCTCGACCTTGTCACCCTCCGCCTTCAGCCAGCGAACGATCGTGCCGGACTCCATGCCCTGGCCGAGCCGCGGGAGCGTGACCTGGTTGGCCACGACTCAGCCGCGCTCCACCGTGCGAAGAATCGCCTCGAGCACGTCCGCCTTGTGCGGAATGACGAACTCCTCCATCACGGGCGCGAACGGAATCGGCGTGAACTTGGCGCCGACGCGCTCGACCGGGGCGTCGAGGTAGTCGAAGCACTGCTCCTGGACGACGGCGGCCAGCTCAGCTCCCCAGCCCATGCGGACGACTGCCTCGTGGGCGACTACACAGCGGCTGGTCTTGTTGACGGAGGCGACCACCGTCTCCTCGTCGAGCGGCTGGAGCGTGCGCGGGTCGACCACCTCGACCGAGATGCCTTGCTCTTCCGCCTCGTCGGCGGCGGCCAGCGACTCGTGGACGAGCCGGCCCGTGGCGACGACCGTGACGTCCTCGCCCTCACGGTGAATTCGCGCCTTCCCGAGCTCGATCGGCTCGATCTCATCGGGCACCTCTCCCTTGATCGGATAGAGGGTCCGGTGCTCGAAGAACATGACCGGGTTCTCGTCGTAAATCGAGGACCAGAGGAGTCCCTTCGCATCCGCTGGGGTCGACGGGAAGACCACCTTCAGGCCCGGCACGTGGACGAACCACGCCTCGAGCTGCTGCGCGTGCTGTGCGCCCGGTGACCACCCGGCGCCGCCCTGAGTTCGAACAGTCAGCGGCACGGAGAGCTGGCCGCCGGACATGTATCGGTGCTTGGCCGCCTGGCTCACGAGCTGCTCCATCGCGAGCGTCGTGAAGTCCTGGTACATGATCTCGACGATCGGGCGCATGCCCTGCATGGCGGCGCCGATGCCCGCGCCGACGATGGCCATCTCCGAGATCGGCGTGTTCCGCACGCGGTCCGGCCCAAACTCCTCGAGCATCCCCTGGGTGACACCCATGGACCCGCCCATCTCCGCGATGTCCTCACCCATGATGAAGACGTCGTCGTCACGGCGCATCGCCTCGCTCATCGAGTCGCGGATCGCCTCGCGGTAGGTGGTCTCGGGCATCAGCTTTGGGCGCTACGCGTAGACATTTTTGAGGGCGTCTTCCGGTTTTGGATCCGTCCCGGCCTTGGCGAACTCGACAGAGCCCTCGACGAGCTCGGTCACCTCCCGGTCGAGCTCGTCCCAGTCCTCGTCGGAGATCCCCAGCTTCTCCCGGAGCTTCGGGAGCGGGTCCTGCTTGGCGCGGACCTCGCGCACCTCCTCCTTCGGCCGGTAGACCTGCGGGTCGCCGACATAGTGGCCCGTGAGGCGAAACGTCTCGCAGAGGAGGAAAACCGGTCCTTTGCCCTCACGCGCGTGCTCGAGAGCCTTCTTCGTCGCCCTGTAGACCGCCTCGACGTCCTGGCCGTGGACCTTTATCGAGGTCATTCCGAAAGCCACTGCACGCTGTTCGAGATCCTCGATCGGCAGCTGCTGGGCAGCCGGAGTCGACTCTGCATAGTGGTTGTTCTCGCACACGAAGACGGCCGGCACGCGCCAGAGCTGGGCGAGGTTCAACGACTCGTGGAACGTGCCGATGTTGGTGGCGCCGTCACCGAAAAAGGCGACCGCCACCCGAGGCTCACCGCGCATTTTGAACGCGAGTGCAGCACCCGTGATCGCCGGCAGCCCTCCTCCCACGACCGCGTTTGCACCGAGGTTTCCGCGCTCGACGTCGTAGAGGTGCATGGAGCCGCCGTAACCGTGGCTGCAGCCCTCGACCTTGCCGTAAAGCTCGGCCATGAGCTCGTTCGGGTGGGTCCCCTTCGCAAGGGTGTGCCCGTGGGCACGGTGCGTCGAGGCGATCACGTCACCGTCCTCGAGGGCTTTGCAGACGCCGACCGCGATGGCTTCCTGGCCGATCGCGACATGCAGGAACCCGGGCAGCTCACCTGCTCGAAAACGCTCCTCGACCTTCTCCTCGAAGCGGCGGATCAGGAGCATCTCGCGGAGGAACTCCCTGAGCCGCTCCGGAGAGAGGGTCTGCCTCTGCTCGACCGTGGCCAACTAGTGCAGCATTGCTGGAAGGGGCACTAACGGGGCACGCTAGCAAGACAGACTAAGATCCGGGCCGTGGCACTGGCGGAGCGGGCGACGGAGGTTCTGGACGGCCTGCCACGAGACTGGATGCACGCGCGCCTCGAGCTCAAGGTGGAGGAGCCGGAAGACCTGGGCCGCGCGGGCTTGATCCTCGCACCGGCGACGCCCGGACGCAGCGCCGACGGGTACGTCCTCGACGTCTACAACGGCCCCGCCCCTGTCGGGGCAAGCCCCGAGCTCGTCCGCCGCGTACTCGCGCGGCTCGATCAAGAGGGGATCCGCGGGCGGCTCGTCCTGATCGACTCCGACGAGACACCGCTGTCGACCGCTTCTCCGCCTGTCGGAAAGGGAGAAAGCCTTGCCGCGGCCTGGGACGCGCTCCTCGAGACGTTCCCGCCGGACTGGTCGCACTGCTATGTGGAGATCGTGCTCGACTCGTCGGACTACATCGAGCGGGCCGCGCTCCTCATGGCGCCCGCGAATCCAGCCCGTGGCGGAGAGCTGACGGCACTCCGCTTCCGCGTCGCACGCGAGCTCGGGTACGGCGTCTCGGCCGGCATGGCGCGCCGCTGCCTCGAGCGCCTCGACGCCGAGGGGATCACAGGGACGCTCAAGGTGCTGAGGGTCGTCTCGGACGACCACCCGGCTGCGACCCAGGGCCCGGTCTGGCGGATCGCAGGGCGGTCGGTATGACCACGTCCCCCGAGCCACAGGTTTCCTGGAAGGCGATCGAGGCGAATGCGGAGGTGTTCACCTCGGACGGTTTTGCGATCGGAAAGGTGAGCAAGGTTGTCGGCGACCCCACCGCAGACGTCTTCACCGGGCTCGCCGTGTCCAAGCATGTGATCGGAAAGCCGAAGTTCGTCCCCTCCGAGCGGGTGACGGGCATCTGGCCGCGCCGGGTCGAAATCGACCTCACGCAGGACGAGTTCGATCGGCTGGACGAGTACGAGGATGAGCCGGTCATCCGAGTGAATCCGGCCGACAGCGGCGGCTTCCTGCGCCGCCTCTTCGGGCGGCGCTAGCTAGGGACTAGGCCCGGAGCTCGGCGCCGAAGCGCTCCGCGAGAGAGGCCACGATCCGCTCGCGGATCGACCTCGCGTCCTCGTCCGCGAGCGTGCGTTCGGGCGACTGGAACGCGACGCTGAGTGCGATCGACTTCTTTCCCTCGGGGATCTGGCCGCCCCGGTAGACGTCGAACACCTTCGCCTCGCGAAGCTCCGGCCCGGCGGCCGCGTGCGCCGCAGCAACCAGGTCGCCGGCGAGCACGTCCTCGGGCACGACGAACGCGAGATCCTGATGGACCGCGGGGTAGGTGATCACGTCCTCGTAGTGGATGCGTTCCGGAATGCCTGCGAAGAGCGTCTCCAGGTCGAGCTCGAACGCCCCCCAACCGCCTTCGAGGA
>Ga0184608_10000045_pt1 | contig 25740 bp, 31 predicted proteins | sample PLM1_30_coex_FD_133010 | JGI IMG/M metagenome (GOLD analysis project Ga0184608, IMG submission 133010) | Groundwater sediment microbial communities from an aquifer in East River, Colorado, USA - PLM1_30_coex | ecosystem: Environmental > Terrestrial > Soil > Riparian zone | place: USA: East...
CCAGTACTCGACCGGAGGCGTCTGCTTCTTCAGGTCCGGGCCGATGTCCGGACCGGTGAGGTACTTCGCGAACGCGTGCGCGGCGGCCTTCTTGTCGGCGTCCGCCTGCTCGCGCACCGCGATGAAGCCGACGCCGCCCCATGCGGTCTGCTCGCCCTTCGCCTTTGGGAAGTTCGCGATTGCCCAGTTCGTCCCGAACTTCCACTTCGCGTCGGCGTTGAGGATGTTGATCATCGCGCTCGGGCGCTGAAGGATCGCCACCTCCCCAGCTAGGAAGCGCGCCTGCGAGTCGTTGGGGTTCAGGGTGAGGAAGTCGGGCGGCATGACCTTCGCCGTCGCCAGCGCGACCCACTTCTCGAGACCGCTCACCGCATCGGCGCTGTTGAACGTCCAGGTCTTGAGGTCCTTGTCGTACGGCCTACCGCCGTCGATGAGCATGAAGGCGAACTCGTCGTTCGCGTGGGCGAAGCCGTAGATCTGCTTGCCGTCGGCACGCTTGAAGGTGAGCTTCTTCGCCGCGGTGAGGAAATCGTCATAGGTCCAGTTCCCGTTCGCCGGCGGCGTGACGCCACCCTCCTTGAAGAGGTCGAGGTTGATGTACTCGAACCAGGGCACGATCCAGAGGGGATAGGCGACGACGGCGCCCTTGTAGGTCGTTGCGTTGAGGGCACTCGGGTTGAAGTCGGTCCGCTCGGCATCGGTCAGCGTCGGCGGCGAGAGCTGTCCGGCCGCCGCGTACTTCAGGACGTCGCCGCCGGTGGTGTGGAACACGTCGGGCCCGTTATGCGCCTGGAGGATCGCAATGTCGAACTTCTGGTCGGTCTCGGCGCCAAACGGCCCGCCCTGTATCGCGATGGTCACGTTCGACGCGCGCTCCTTGTAGGCCTTCACGGCCGCATCGGACGTGATCGTTTCTGCGGACTGCGTGCCTTGGGCGTAATTGCGCCTCCACCACTCGATGCTGACCGCCTTCGGCGCCGGGCTGCCGCTTGCGCTCGCTCCGGGGGTCGGGCTCGCGGTCGCGGTAGGTCCGCATGCCACGACCACCCCCACCGCCGCCAAAGACTGCAGGAACCGCCGACGATTCATCACTCCGTCACCTGTCATCTGAAGACCTCCCCCGCTGGATCAGCAGGCTGACTATAGAAGGGTCTATTTCCTCCAGTCGGCGACGTTGTACATCTCCGAGTCCCACGGCGACGGGTCGACGCCCCTGAGAGTTTTGATGACCCCGCTCGTCACGGCCGCGCGCTGGACAAGAGGGATCACGGCCACATCCTGGATCAAGAGATCGTTGGCCTGTCGCGCGATGTCCGCTCGCTTGGCCGGATCCGTTTCGGTGCGCAGCTGCGTGACGAGCGCGTCGAAGTCCTTGTTGGAGTAGCGCCCCCGGTTCCCGAGCAGCCAGTTGTTGCCCTTCGACGCGATCTGTCCGGTGGTCCAGCTTCCGGCCAGGTACGCCGTGGGGTCAGGGTCGCCGCCGTCGGCGTACATCTGTGCATCGGCCCAGAAGCGATTCGCGCCACCGGGCGAGCTGCTGAGGAAGAACGTGCTGAACGGTTCGGACCGAAGCTCGACCTGAAAGCCGACGCTCTCCCAATCCTTCTCGAGGATGAGCTGCGTGTTCTCTCGGCGCGCGTTGACGTTCGTCTGGAAAAGGATCGCGAGCTTCACGCCACCTTTCGCTCTGACGCCGTCCGCTCCCTTGATCCAGCCTGCCTGATCGAGCTCGGCGTTCGCGGCGGCGAGATCGAACTTGCAGACATCGAACGACTTCGTGTTCGGCGAGCTCAACAAGTCGGGCGCGGCGAGTACGTTGCAGGTCGATTTTCCGAATACCCCGTCGCCGTAGAGCCGCTGTGCGATTGCGTCACGGTTCGTGGCCATCGCGATGGCCCGGCGGACGGCCTTGTCGGTGAAGAAGGGATGCCTCGTATCCGGCTCTGCGCGCTTTTCTCCGAGCGACACGGCGGGGTTCGAGAAGTTGAGCTCGACACGCTCGACGCTCGAACCGAGCGCCGTCACGAGTGAGCCGCTTTGCGAGCTCGTCGCCAGGGTTCGGAGCGTGTTCGCATCAACCTGCAGGTTCCACGCATAGTCGATGTCCCCCGTCTGAAAGACGGACCGCGCCGCGGCCTCGGGGTCGCCACCGCCTTTGAACGTGACCGATTTGAAAAATGGCTTGTTCGGGTCGCGGAAGTTCTCGTTCAGGTCGTACGTGACGACGTCGCTTCCCCTGAAGTCACGGACCTTGTAGGGGCCGGTGCCGATGGGCTTCCTATCGGCCTCGCAGCTCGCGGCCTTCGCGCCGAGGCAGCCCTTGTACTGGTCCTTCTGGAGGATCGCGCCTGTCGCGCCGACTCCCCATTGGAAGACGAATGGATTTGGCGATCGGTACGTGACCACGGCGGTGTTCGCGTCCCGTGCCACGACGCTCTTGACAGCGTCGCAACGATCGAACGTCGACGCGCCCGTAAGCGGGTCGCATTGGTACTGATAGGTGAAGGCGACGTCGTCGGCGGAGAAGGACGTGCCGTCCGACCACTTGAGGCCCTGACGAAGCTTCCACGTCACGCTCGTGAAGTCCTTCGCGATACCACCGTTCGCGACGGTCGGAATCTCCGCCGCGAGACCGTTGGCGATCGCCTGCCCATCCTTGCCGAGCGAGGCGAGCGGCTCGAGGACCAGACGCGACGCGTCGCTGTCCTTCGGGCCGGTGGCGAGGTGCGGGTTGAGTGTCGAGGGCGCCTGCCAGTAGAGGATCCGCAGGTCGCCGCCGGCCCCGCGCGGCGCAGCGAGCGCGCCCGAAGCGCCGCTCGGCGTGGGGCTGCGAGTGTCGCCTTGCGGCGGCACGCATGCGGCGGCGATGACGGTGGCCCCGAACGCGATCGCGAGCGCCCCGAAACGCCGTCGAGCGATCAACCGCTAGAGCGCGCCGATCCCGACGAGCAGGCCGCCCTTCTTGATGGCGGGACTCGTGACGGCGAAGAGAACCACACCGCTCACCGGCGCGGTGAGCGCCGCGATCGGCTCACCGACGAGATCGGTCATCTCGCCGACGAGCTCGCGAGCCTTCACCACCTGATCGACCCGGACGTGAGAGTGGAAGATCCCTTCGACCGGTGAGCGCAGCCATTCGAAGCTCTTCACGACCGTCGGCGGCTCGACGCGGTCCGGGCGGCCGCTGATCGCCCCGATTGTGCGCAGGATGTTCGTGACGCCGGTGACGTGACGCGCGACATCCTCTTCGATGAGCTGCCCGCGGCCGCCGGACTCGGCGAGCATCGCCGCGATGCCGTTCAACGCTGCCACGGCCATCAGGGTCCCCGGTCGCTCACCGGTGGGCGCGCTCTTCACGGCCCACCGAGCGCCGTACGCGTTCGCCATTGCCTGAATGCGCTCGTCGAGCGCGGCGTCCTGCGTCTCGCGATAGATGACGAATGGAACGAGGTCCTCGATAAGGTCTCCGGCGTGGAGATCGATGGCGTTGTCGCATTTGGTGATGATTTCGGTGAGGAGGTGGTGCGCGAACCGCTCGCCCCACGTTCCATCCGGTTTGCCTGGAAAGAGCCGATTCAGATTGTCGTTGTCCTCTGGGTTCACGTAGATGCTGCGCTCGTAGAACCCGGGCCGGTTGAGGAGTGGAATGATGAGGATGGTCCCGCGTACGGCGTCTGCCGCGATCGTTCGTCCGAGGCGGATGGCCGCCTCGATCCCGGTGTACTCGGCCGCGTGGATCCCCGCCGTGATCAACACGGTCGGGCCGGCCATCAGGCCGGCGATCGCGATGTACGGCCACTCGTATTTCGCGAGGCCCTCGTCACCGGCGAACGTGAACGTGCCCGTACTCCGCTCGCCGGCGGGTGGGATCTCGATCGGCCCGATCTTCACAGCGACCTCCGAAATGCATCCATATCGACCACCTCGTCGTGCAGACGCGCGCGCTCAGCGGCGAAGGCCATGAGGTGGCTCGCGACGGCCTCGCGCGCCGAGGTGAGCACGCCCGCGCGGTCCCCCTGGATGGCGCCGACGAACGCACGCATTAATCCGTCGTCTCCGCCGCCGTGCCCGCCGACGCCACGAGGCCTCTCGATGCGTTCCATGGTGCCCCTGCGGTGATCGTGGATCTCCATCTCGGCGCGGGCCTCATTGGCGAGGAGCGTCGCGCGTGTCCCGTCTATGCGGATGGTGCGGCCTTCGAGGTGCGACGACCCCTGCATCGTGAGGCTGACCGATAGACCTCTCGCGAAGCGCATGAGCACGACCTGATGATCGACGACGTCGTTGTCCGAGCGGTACACGCAACGACCATATGGCCCGATCTCGAGCGCCCGCATCACGCCCTCCGGCGTTCGGTCGAGCGTGACCGCGGCGACGGCAAAGCTCGCGGGATTCTCTCGGAGGCGATCGAGATACACGCGCGGCGCGAAGTACGGGCACGTCTCCGCGATCGGGCAGCCGTCCGTGCAGCGGTCCGGTATTTCGGGACCGACCGCGTCGCGGGTGAAATGAGTCAGCGAGCCTGACGAGGAGAGCTGCTCGCACCGACCGAAGATCCACACGAGGAGGTCGAGGTCGTGGCAACACTTCGTCAGGATCATCGGGCCGCCCTCCGCCTTCGTGCCCCAGTTGCCGCGGACATAGCTGTGCGCGAAATGCCAGTAGATCAGGTTCTCACGCCAGTCGACCGAGACGATCGCGCCGAGACGGTCCGACATGATGATCTCGCGAAGCGCGACGAAGAAGGGCGCGTATCGCAGCACGTGGGCGATCTGCAAGAGGCGCCCGTGCGACTCGGCCGCGGTCGCGATCTCAAGGCACTCGCCGGCCGTGGCCGCGATCGGCTTTTCGAGCAGCATGTCGTAGCCGGCCGCGAGGAGACCAAGGGTGCTCGCGCGATGGTGGCGCTCGAGCGTCGCGTTGATCAGCGCCGGCGCGAGCGGCGGCCGGCCGGCGATATCTTCCCAGGAACGGAACTGTTGTTCGGCCGGTATGCGGTGCGCGTTCGCGAACCGCGCGCGACGCGCATCGTCGGGCTCGACAACCGCGACGAATTTGGCCTTGTCGGGATTGCGCTCCGCGAACGCGCCGTAGGCGAGATGGCCCCGATTGCCCGCCCCGACCATTACGAGTTCGACTGGCCGCATAGCCCGAAGGCTAGCGGGTGCGGATCATTCGACCTTCGCTATGGTCTGGCCATCCTCCGAAAGCGTGAGGACGTACCAGATGTCCTTGGGCCCGTGACGGAGCACGAAGACAAATTGGCTTTCGCCGACGGATCCGAGGTACCGAACGCTCGTGCAGTCCAGACCGTTCTCGTGCATCCGCTGGAACTGCGCATCGATGTCCGCCTGGGTCACGCCAAGCGCGGCATCGGACCGTTCCACGACGTACGCGGAGTTGGCCGAGCACAGGGCGCCCGCGTACTCGTTCACCCACGCCGGCGCGGCGCTGCCGCGCCCATGCCGAAGATTCGCCACCTCGGTGCGCATCTGCGCCATCTCGTCGCGGTTCGTGAACAGGTTGCCCATCGAGTCCTTGAGCGGACCCGGCCCACTCGCACCGGTGAGCAAGACGAGCCCGAAGACGGCTGGAATCAGGAGCTTCATGGTCGCGGGCCTGATAGGCACGCCGTGTGCCAGACCGTTCCAACTAGCATCCGGGCCATCAGCACGGAACTCCGCCTCGACGACTTGGTCGCGAATCGAACGATGTCGCGCGAGATGGCCCAGACACTGCGCCAGATCGGGCGCGAGCGGGGGTCGTTCATCGTGCTCGCGGTGCCGCGCCTCGCAGGTAAAAGCACGGTAATGGGAGCGATCCTCACGGAGCGCCCGCCGTCATCGCCGGTGATGACGGTTGCGAAGGATGGTCAGCACATCGACCAGCTCCTGAAGAAGAGCGCGGGCGGCTATCTGGTTATCCCCGAGATCACCCAAAGCGCGGCCATGCCCGGCTACATCTGGGGCCCGGACGTGCGGCGGATCTTCAAGTCGGCGAGGGAGGGCGTCTCCCTTGCCGCCACCCTTCACGCGGACGGGCCGGAGGACGCGTTCGCCCAGATCTGCGAGGGCTGCGGCGTCCCCGAGACCGACGCCTCGAAGATCGAGTTCGCAATTCACCTCCGTTCGATCGGCCGCTGGGAGGAGCCGACGCGCCGCGTCGTCCAATCGGTCCAGGCAATTGACGGCGTCCGCAACGGCAAGCCAACGCTGAGGTTGCTCCATCGCTGGGATGAGGAAAACGACCGCTTTATCTAGAACCGCTTGATCGACGTCTCGCCACTCCGCGAGTCACGCTCGTTCCGGCTTCTCTGGTTCGGCCAGCTCGTCTCCCTCACCGGGACGCAGCTGCGTCTCGTCGCCATTCCCTACCAGATCTATCTGATCACGGGCTCGTCGTTGGACGTCGGGCTCATCGGGCTTTTCCAGGCGATCCCCTTGATATCGCTCGCGCTGTTCGGTGGAGTCATCGCCGATCGTGTGGACCGGCGGCGGCTGCTCATCGTCACGCAGATCGGTCTCGCGACATGCTCGGCCGGACTCGCGATCGGAACGCAGGTGGGATTCGCGAACCTCTTCTACCTCTACGCGTTCACGGCGATCGGCGCGGCCTTCTCAGCGCTCGACGGTCCTGCCCGTGGCGCGCTCACGCCGAGCCTCGTGCAGCGCGAGCAGCTGCCAGCGGCGATGGCGCTGAACCAGGTCCTGTTCCAGACCGCCGCCATCGCGGGTCCCGCTCTTGCCGGCGTCGTGATCCTCACGTTCGGTCTCGCGGGCGCGTACTGGATCGACGTCGTGTCGTTCGTCGTCGCGATCGTCGCCGTGACCGCGCTCGTCGCACCGCCGCGCGAAGTCCGCGTCCATCTGCCGGTCGGTCGGGCTCTCGTCGAAGGACTCGCGCACTTCCGAGCGAATCGCATCCTCTTCGGGACAATGCTGCTCGACTTCCTCGCGACCTTCTTCGGCTCGCCCCGAGCGCTGTTCCCTTTCTACGCCGATCGCATCTTTGCGGTCGGGCCGCAGGGCCTCGGGCTCCTCTTCGCCGCTCCGGGCATCGGTTCGCTCATCGCCGCGCTTACGTCGGGATGGACGAAGCGCGTGCGGCGTCAAGGAGTCGCGGTGCTCCTCGCCGTCGCGGCGTGGGGGTTCGCCATCGCGGCGTTCGGCCTCATGAACGATGGCCTCTTCATCCCCGCCCTCGTCTTCATCGCCATCGCGCAAGGCGCGGACACCATCAGCGCGATCTTCCGCAGCACCATCTTGCTGACGGTCGTGCCCGACCATTTGCGCGGGCGCCTCGTTGCGATCAGCTCGATGTTCTTCCTGGGCGGCCCGTATCTCGGTCAGGTGGAATCTGGAGTTGTCGCGGACCTCGTGTCCCCGATGTTCTCGGTCGTTTCGGGCGGGCTCGTAACTCTGCTCAGCGTCGTCGGTGTCGCGCTCTGGGCGCCGGAGGTCGTCTCCTACCGGACTCCGGCGCCCAGGGGCAGGGGCCCCTGACTGGGCAGGGACCCAGCTACAAGAGGGGGCCTAGCCGCGACGAGTGAGCGCGCGAAGGTTCGTGAGCGCGAGGAATCCGAACGCTGCGGCGGCCGCGATGCCGACCATCAGCACGGCACTCCCCATGGAGAGCCAGTCGCCGGTGCGGTCTGACCCAATGATCCGCGCGGTGACGCCGGCGGTCGCGATCGCCGTGGAGTAGTACGCGAGCGCGAGTCCCATGATCGCGAAGCCAATGAACGCCAGAGCTTTCGGCCAAGTGGGGTTCTTCATGGGCTGCATTCAATTTGGGCGGCACGTTTCGGTCAATGTCGCGGAGGTACCAGCTGCGAGCCGCAACGGAATCGATCCTCCGCCGTTGTGCTTATGCGGCCGAATCGCGGCCGGAGTAGGCTGCTTTTCTCCATGAAGACGCAAGCCTCTTCGGCGACGCTGGCCGATCGCGTCAGTGAGGACATGCCGCGCATCCGCGCGGAGCTCGAGACCCTCGTCCGGATTCCCTCGATCAGCCATCCCGGTCACGACCCGTCGCAGCTGCGACGTTCGGCGGACGCGACGGCGAAGATCCTTCGCGACGCAGGATGCGAGACGAAGATCGTCGAGATCGAGGGTGTCCCCGCAGTCATCGGACACGTCGCGGCACCCGCCGGCGCTCCGACCGTTCTTCTCTACGCGCATCACGATGTGCAGCCGACGGGCGGCCGCGATCTGTGGCACTCGGATCCATTCGCGCCGATCGAGAAGAACGGACGCCTCTATGGCCGCGGCACATCCGACGACAAGTGCGGCATCGTCATGCACGCAGGTGCTTTGCGCGCGCACGACTCGCGGCCTCCGATCGGCGTGACCGTCTTCGTCGAAGGCGAGGAAGAGTGGGGCTCACCTAACCTCGCGAAGTTCCTCAACGAGTACGGCAGCGAGCTACGCGCCGACGCGGTGATCCTCGCGGACTCCGGCAACTGGCGCCCCGGTCAGCCGGGACTCACGATCTCGCTGCGCGGCATCGTCGCGTGCGACATCGAGGTGCGCACGCTCGATCACGCGGTGCACTCGGGCGAGTTCGGCGGGCCCGTGCCCGATGCGCTCACCGTGCTCGCGAAAACGCTCGCGACTCTGCACGACGATCGCGGTAACGTCGCGGTCGCGGGCATCGCGCGCGGGAAGGCGGACCCGCTTGACCTCGAGGAAGCCGAGCTCCGCAAGCAGGTCGGCCTGCGGCCCGGCACGAAGCTGATCGGCGAGGGCGGGATCACCGACCGCATGTGGATGAAGCCGTCGATCTCGATCCTCGGGATCGACGCGCCCAAGCTCACCGAATCGACAAACCAGCTCGTGCCGTCGGCGAAGGCGCGTGTGTCCATGCGCATCCCTCCGGGCCAGGATGCGGATGCCGCGCTGAAAGCGCTGGCGGACCATCTTCGGAGCCACGTGCCCTGGGGCGCGGAGGTGTCGATCACGCCGCGCGGGTCCGGCAAGCCGTACAAGCTGGAGGGTCAGGGAGCCGCGTACGACGCGATGCGCCGCGCGATGAAGGAAGCATTCGGTCGCGACCCTGTCTTCATGGGCGCCGGCGGGACGATCCCGTTCGTCGCCGACTTCGCGAAGGCGTTCCCGAAGGCCACGCTTCTTCTGACCGGAGCCGGCGACCCGTTCTCGAACGCCCACTCCGAAGACGAGAGCGTCGACCTCAAAGATCTCGAGCGGTCGACGCTCGCTGAAGCGCTCTTCTTCGAGTACCTCGCCGCCGGGTAACCTTCCGGCACGCGTCGTGCGGCGTCGGCCCTCCATGAAAGATCGCCAGGACATCGACGACATCCCCGATTCCGAGATCGAAGTCGAGCCGTTCGATCAACCGGTCGAGACGGACCCCACCGAAGCCGTCGAGGAGGCGGAGCCCTACTTTCCGCCGACCGACCCTGTGGTGCGCGTCGACCAAAAGGGCGAGACCAGGATCGCCGGCGGTTTTGGCACCGGCGAACCGCTGAACCAACATCCCCACGCGGCCATCGAAGATGTGCCGTCCGACGAGGCGCTCGAGGACCTGGTCCACCGCGCGCTGCGTCTCGACGCGAGCACGGCGCATCTGCATTTGAAGGTGGGCGTGTCGCAGGGCGTCGTTCGCGTGCAGGGCGCGATCGAGGACGAGGCCGACGCGGAGAACGCGCTAGCGGTCGCGGGCGACGTCCCGGGCGTTGTCGAGGTCATCGACGAGCTGACTCGTCCCGAGTAGTCGGATCATCGCGGCGCCCGTCGAGCACGCGGCCATGAGCGTGATCGCCGCGACGACGCTGTCGCCACCGCGAAGTGCGACCAGCGCGAAGCTGCATCCGAGAGCGAAGAGCGCAGATGCGAGAAGCGGTCTCATCACCCTGACAACGCATCGGGCGCCAGCGGCGTGCATCCGCCAGCGGTACGGGGTCCTAGTCCGACCTCACTAGCGAACCCGGTTGAGCAGCGTCGGGGTCTTCTGAGCGAGCGGCCCCTGACCGGCGGTCCATCGCGATCCCACGAGACGCCGAGCGAGAAGACCCAGGCGCGGAAGCCGATTGAGCAGCGTCGGGGTCTTCTGAGCGAGCGGCCCCTGACCGGCGGTCCATCGCGGTCCCACCGGGGCCGAGCGAAGAAGACCCCGGCGCTGCTCAGTTCTCGACTTATCGCAGGGTGATGGTGCCGAGCAGAACCTCGGGGCCGCCCACCGTGACCGTGACCTTGCCGTGGAGCGTCCCGCCTCGCGCCGCATCGTAGTTGCGGACATAGAGCGTGATCGACTGCCCCTTCTTCGCGGTGAGGGTCAGATCGATCTTGCCGTTGATCGTTCCCGCGACGCACGTGCCGTCGAGCGCGGTCGAGACGCACGCTCCGTTGACCCGGGTACCGTCCGCGTAAAGCACGTCACCGGTGGCGTGCACGGTCATCGGCGTCGGCGTGGGTGTGACCGTCGGCTTCGGCGTCACTGGCTTGGGTGTCGGCGTCGGAGGCTTGGGCGTCGGTGTCGCGGGCTTCGGCGTCGGGGTGCGCGCCACCGTCGGGCGCGGCGAGGGGGTAGGCGACGGCGTCGGCGATTCGGTCGCGGCCGCGGACGTCTCGGGAGTCGGGCTCGGCGACGGGACCGTGATCACGGTGCTCGCCGAGGGCTCCGGCGACTCGTTCGGCTCGGGCGAGATCTGATTCAGGAGACGCAGGGCCTCGGTCTGCGCGCTCCGTGCGCGCGATGCGGCAAGGGCGTTGCCGGTCGCCTCGAATCGCGCCGCTTCCTCGACCCGCTCGGTGTAGAGCTGGCTCAGGTAGTCGACCGGATCCGATTGGAACGCGACGAGCGAATCCTCGACCGCGACCCGCGCTCCGTAGAGCGGGTTGTCGGCGTCCGCGCGCATCGTGCTGAACGCGACGAAGACGATGAGCGCCGCGACCGCGAACGCACGAGCGAAGGCTGGCACGACGAAGCGCGGGCGGCTGCGAGTCGCCCGCTTGGACCAGGCTTGCTCGAGCCGCTTGCGCACATCGTCTGCGGCGACGTCGTCCATGTGCGCGCCCTTGAGCGTGCCGAGTGCGCGGGCGAGGGAGTCCTGCATCATTCCGCGGCGTCCGCGCCCGACCAGCGTTCGAACAGGGAGAGCTCGCCCGACCGCTCGAGCTCTTTGCGGAGACGATCGAGCGCGCGGTGCTGCAGCGTGCGCACCGCACCTTCGCTCCGACCGGTCATGCGTCCCACATCCGCGGCACCGTACCCCTCGACAAAACGCAGGAGCAGCACCTCGCGGTAGTCGGGCTTCAGCTTTGACATGGCGTTGAAGAGGGTGTCCCTCTCGATGGACCGAGCGGCCTCGGCCTCGACGTTCTGACCGGACTCGGGATGATGGACGAGCTCGTCGATGGACATGTCGGGCCTCGTCTTGCGGCTGCGGTCGATCGCTGCGTTGCGCGCGATTCGGAAGAGGAACGCGACAAACGGAAGGCCGCGGTCCTCGTACCTGTCGAGCGCTTCCATCGCGCGGATGAACACGTCGGCTACCAGGTCCTCCGCCTCGTGTTTCGCGCCGATCCTCGACAAGCAGTACCGATAGACCGGGTCGCGATAGCGTTCGTAGAGCTGCCCGAACGCTGAGACATCTCCGGTCTGGGCGGCCTTGACGAGCGCAGCGTCGATACCGCGCTGCTGCGTGCCTCTTGCCGTCTCACCGGTGATGCCGGCGTCCTGGACGATCTACGGGCTCCGGGGCATCTGGTTTGAGAACGACGCTAGTCAGAAATCAATACACCCCCGTGTGGGCGCGGTCTCAGCGGTCATTCCGGTCCTTCTCTCATGAGCGCGGCCTACGACTGGCGCAAAATCCAACAAGTGACATCCGCCGAATGGGGGATCCTCATCTGGCTCGCGATCGGCGCGGGGATCGCCGGAGGGGTCTTCATCATCGCCCGGTCCGCCGTCCAGATCGCAAGCGTCGCGTACCGCGCGATGGAGAAGCAGCTCTCGGGTCCAGCGGCTACGCGTCAAGCTGCGCTGCTCTCCGTCGCGATGATCGCGGCGCTCGCCGTCACGGCCCTTATCGCCGGCTACGCGATCTTCGCTATCTTCGGTCAGCTTCTCGATACGAGCGGGTCGATAAACACGCTCAACAACGGGTCGTGACTACCGGAGCAGTCGTCGTTTCTCGCGCTGAAACTCCTCATCGGTGATCACTCCGTGGGCTTTCAGATCACCAAGGCGCGCCAGCAGCTCGTAGCGTTGCGGAACGCGCGACCGCGCAAAGGCCGAAGCCGCAAGCAGGATCAACGCAACCAACAAGAGCAACGGCAAGACGCTGAGGAAGATTGACCCCACGACGCTGAAGTCCGGAGACGTCTGCGTATACCGGAACGCGATTTGCTGCGCTGGGGGGGTCGCCTGGTTTCGATCGGTGACAGCCCGCGCGAGGACGGTGTCCGGCTCGGGGATCGTCGTCTGCTCTGTGCGACCGTCGGTAAGCACGACCGTCGCCCGACTACCTTCGATCGTGACGGCGCGGACCCGGCCATCCTGGATATCAGAGAGCACCTTCGCTAGCGAGACGGACGGGACAGCGGGGGTCTGTGAGCGGTACGCATAGAGCGAGCCGACGCCAAGGACGAAGAGCACGATGAGCAGCAAGAGCACGCGGAGGATGACGGTGACCGGATTGCCAGGCGACCGCGGCGTGAGCGGGATGTCTCCACCGCCCGTCGATCCCACCAGCGAGGGCGCGCCGAGCTCCGGGTGGGCCTGCGCGTCGAAGGCTCCGCGCACCAGATCGACAACGAGGCCGACGCTGAACGGCTCTTCGTCGACGAGGGCGCCGACCTCCTCTTCGTAGCGCTGCCGCCACCGGGACGGGTACAGGCGCAGCAGACTTCGGCGTCTCATCGTGCCGCCAACCTGCGCGTCCCGGCCGCAGCGAGCTTGCGCATCGACTCGAGCTCGCTCGAAAGGGTGCGCGATCCCGCCGCCGTCAGGCGGTAGGGCCGCCGGGCGCCACTATCAGTGAGCGCCTCGATAAGGCCCGCCAGTTCCAACCTCGCGATCGCGCCGTACAAGCTTCCCGGACCGAGCCGGCGCCCGCTGATCCGCTCGATGTCCTGCTGCATTGCATATCCGTGTTTCTGTTCGTCGGCCAGGCTCACGAGTATCAGCAGCGCTTCGGACGAGAGCTTGGGATTCGCCACGTGGCGCAGCATACTACGCGCCGCGTAGTAGTCCAAAAGCGCGGGAAAACGAAGAGCGCCGGTCAACGCCGGCGCTCTCACGTCATCACGTGCTGTTCAGTTGTCGTGTCGCCGGACTAGGCCGGAGGTTGCCGAACGTCGCCACCCTTGTCGGGTATGTCGGTGGGTCCTTCGATGTTCGGGTTCTCGACCGGAGCTCCACCCTTCTTGCTGACGTCATCGGGTCCGTATTCGCCTGGACGCTTGGGGAGATCCTTCTGCTGCATTAGAGCTTCTTCTCGGGGCCGCCCTGGCCGCCCTTCCGATCGACCTCACCGCTGCCGCCCTTCTTGCCGACGTCGCCCTGGCCACCCTGCTTGCCGGTCTCGTCGCCCGGCCACTGCTTCTTGTCGTCACCCATGTCGCCTTGACCCGGCTGGTCCTTCTTCTCCTGCATCGATGGCCTCCCATGAGATGTCGCCTCTCGAGAAGGCGCACCGAACGATCGAGCATTCGTCGTGCCGACCGCTGGCGACCTAACGAATTTGGCTGTGACTGAAGGTCAACCGAGTCGCGTCGCGAGAGACCGTACTCGTTTCTGAATTCCGTCGCGGACGGTGCGGAACGCGGCGATGCGTTGTTCATCGTCGCCGCCGGCGAGAGCGGGATCCGGAAACGACCACCTGACCTTCAAGCCGGAACGTGGCGGGATTGGACAATTGGCATCGCACACGGTGACGACGACGTCCCAGCCCTCGCCGACATCGTCGACCGACTTACTCGATTGGCCGGAGATGTCGATCCCGACTTCGCGCATCGCGCGCACCGCGAGGGGATCGAGCGTCGTGGCTTTCGTGCCCGCGCTCTGAACGACGAGTCGGTCGCCCGCGTACGTACGCAGAAAACCTTCGGCCATCTGCGAGCGTGCGGCGTTATGGGAGCAGAGGAACAAAACGCGCTTCACGCTCTAAGCATGGCGATGGCGCCGAGCAGATGCCCGGCGCCACCACCTACAGAGCGTGTGTTGCGGTCAGGCGATGGACAAGATGTCCAGGAAGGACCGCGTGTTGGTTCCCGAGTTGAAGATTTGGGGACCGGCGTAGAAGATGAGAACGAGGACGATGAGGATGAGCAGGATGATCCCGATGATCATTCCGGCACCAAATCCACCGTCGTTCGTCACGACCGGCCCGCCACTCGGGGGGTTCACGTTGACCTGGCCCATTTAGAACCTCCTCGTGCTAAGTCGGTCGTAACTCTCGCAAGCAGCGTGCCGCGACCCGCGCTCGTTCGTATGCTCGCCGGGTATGCGGCTCGGCCCTCTCCGCCATCCGTGGTTCGCCGCCTTCTCCGGATCCGTCGGCCTCGGCGGACTGGGCGATGAAGTCGCGCGACTCGCGTTACCGCTCCTCATCCTCGACCTCACTCACTCGATCGCGGCGGCGGCCGCGCTTCGGCTCGTGCAGGCGCTCCCCTACGTGTTCTTCGGCGGCATCCTCGGCGTGCTCATCGATCGTGCGGACAAGCGAAAGCTCCTCATCGCCTGCGACGCACTGAGCGTTGCGCTCACGCTCACCATCCCCGTCTCGGTCGCGCTCGGCGTGTTCAGCCTCAACCTCCTGTACTTCATCGGCTTTCTGCTCGGGACCGTCGAGGTCGCCTGGGGCGTGACCACCGACTTCAGCGTGATCCCGGCGCTCGTCGAGCCCGACGAGCTCACGAGCGCGAACGCCGCGTACTTCGGGATCGACCGGACCGCGCGCATCCTTGGACCCACGATCGGCGGTCTCGCCATAGCCGCGTTCGGCACGGCCAACGCGATGTACATCGCGTCGCTCGCGTTCGTGCCGACTCTGTTCGTGTTTGTGCTCATGCCGCCGATCTATGACGTGCACCGTCCCACTACGGCGATCACGCCGCGGAACATCGCGATCGAGATGGCCGACGGCTTCCGCTTCGTTTTCCGCAACCACATTCTTCGTTGGCTTCTCGTCCTCATGTTCATCGCGAACCTCGGCCAGCAGGGCATCCAGACGCTCGTCCTCTACGTGCTCCGCGAAGAGAACGGCCTCAACGAGGTCACCATCGGCCTCGCGCTCTCGCTCGCCGGCGCGGTCACCGTCCTCGCGAGCTTCATCGCGCCGCGTCTCGCGCGCGGGCGGCCGCTCGGCCACACCCTGCTCGGTTCCGCGGCGGCAGCGGGCGTCATCGTCTCGCTCACTGCCCTGGCGCGCGACTGGCGCTGGGTCGTCGCGGGCTTCGCGGCCCGGGAGACCGCGTGGATGAGCTTCATCATCTACGCGTTCGTGCCGCGGCAACGCGAAGTACCGGCGCACATCCGCGGTCGCGCGAACGGGGCCTTCCGCACGCTCGTCCTTATCTCGAACAGCTTCTCGGCGCCGTTCCTCTCGTTCATTGTCGCGATCGCGAGCTCATCGGCCGCGTTCGCGGTCGCGGGTGCGTCGGCGCTGCTCGCGGTCGCGGTCACATACTTCACGCCGCTGCGGGACTACAACCTGAACGAGCCACACGCGGGCGAGGACGATCTCGTGGAGCCGACGGCCGCCGAATGAGGTCGTACATCTGCGTGACCTGCGCGGTCCAGCAGCCGCCGAGCGAGGCGCCGCCGAGGCACTGCCCCATCTGCGAGGACGAGCGGCAGTACGTGCGGCAGGGTGGTCAGGCCTGGACGACCCTGGAGGAGCTTCGTCTGATGGAACACCGCATCGAGCTCCGCGAGCTCGAGCCCGGGCTCGTCGGCGTGGGCGTGACGCCATCGCTCGGCATCGGACAGCGCGCGCTCCTGGTGCGGACAGCGAGCGGCAACATCCTGTGGGACTGCGTCGGCTACATCGACGATGCCGCCGTCGCGGCGATCCGCGCACGAGGCGGCATCAGTGGCATCGCGTTCTCGCATCCACATTTCTACGGCGCCATGGTCGAGTGGAGCCGCGCTTTTGGCGGAGCGCCGATCTACATCCCGCTCGCGGACCGCGAATGGGTTCAGCGCGACGATCCGGCGATCGTGACCTGGCGCGGCACCCGCGAGCTCGCGCCCGGCGTCACGCTCGTGCAATGCGGCGGTCACTTCGACGGAAGTGCCGCGCTTCACTGGGCCGACGGCGCGGACGGCCGTGGCGCGCTTCTCGTCGGCGACACGATCACGGTCGTCCCCGATGTCCGCTTCGTTAGCTTCATGCGGAGCTACCCGAATCTCATTCCCCTCCCCGCAGACGAGATCCGTCGCATCGTCGATCGCGTCCGTTCGTATCACTTCGACCGGATCTACGGCGGCTGGTGGGATCGGGTCGTATCCGCAGGAGGGATCGCCGCGATCGGGCAGTCCGCGGAGCGCTATCTGCGCTGGATCGCGTCAGAGCGCTGACCGCGCTAGTGGCGCGGAGCCGCCCTGGCTTCCTTCGCCCTTCGAGTGCCGGGGTCGGGCGGCCGATTGCCGGCGCGCCGGGACGGCTTCGCGTCGCGCATCTCGGCGGCGTGATCGTGAGCGCCGCCGCGTGGCTCGCGCTTGCCGTAGCGAGTTTCGCTCGGCGGTCCTTTCGCTGGTTCGACCGGATGGGTGCGGATCGGTGGCGGCTCTTTCTCGAGCTCCTCTCGTATACGCGGCGGTAGCTTCCCGCCGCCGCTGCTCAGAGCCGCGGCCTTGCGAGCGGAGATGAATTTCGCCGGCGGCTTGTTCGGTCGAGAACGGCTCGGCAGCTCATCGGGCTCGCTGCCTGAAATCGTGAATATCCGCAGCTTGGTCCCCCGGGGTATCGCCACGAAACGCCCTCGTGCAGAGTTCGTGCCCCGCTACGCTCGCCTGATGATGAAAGCCAGATTCGAGCACGTCCCGCCGGGGCAGGACGACCCCGACCCGCTGCCCGGCGACTTCATCCTCACCCACGGTGGCGAATTCTTCAGCCGCGTCATCCAGTTCGGACAAGGACTGCGTTTTGCTGGAAAGGACCGGCCGTACACCTATTGGAACCACAGCGCGCTCATCGTCTCGGCGGATGGCGCGCTCATCGAGGCGCTCGGACCCGGCGTGCAACGGAACACGCTCGCGTCTTACAAGGGCACCCAGTACACGGTGGTCCACATCGACGCATCCGACGAGGACCGAAAGGAGATGGTCGCCTTCGCGGAGCACTACGTCGGCGGCCAGTACGACTGGGCGACGATCGTGAGCATCACGCTTTCGCTCCTCACTGGCGCGAGGCTCAGCTTCGGTTTCACTGGCCAGCAGATCTGCAGTGGACTGGTTGCCCGCGCCCTCGAGCGCACGACCGCCATCTTCGACGAGGAGCCCTCGCACGTGATGCCGGCCGAGCTGGCGAAGATGTTCGACGTGGTCCCGCCACCGCCCGAGACGCCCAAGGGCAAGCCCGTGAGGTGCTCATGAACGTCCTACTCAAGTCTTAGAGCGCTCTTACCGCTGGTGCTTGCATGATGACCCGCATGCGATTCGTTGCCGCGACAGTTCTCTCGGTGCTCATCGTCGGGTGCGCGGGCCCAACCGCGAACGCGCCGAGCGCGACGCCGCTCGCGTCGACGATCGCATCGAGCAGCGCGCCGACCTCGGCGGCGGCCGCGACACAGGCGACGACCGCCGCGCTCGCGTGCACCGCACCCGCGGCGGCACTCGTCGAGCTCACCGAGGGTCCGTACTACAAAGCCAATCCGCCGCAGAACGCGACGCTGCGAACCGCGGGAGTCGCGGGCACGCCGCTCACCCTGACGGGATACGTCGTCTCGCAGTCATGCCAACTGATCGCGAACGCGAAGCTCGACTTCTGGCAGGCCGACGGCAACGGCAACTACGACAACTCCGGATACACGCTTCGCGGATGGCTGCTCACCGATGCGAATGGCGCGTATCGCCTCGAGACGGTGATCCCGGGTCTCTATCCCGGCCGTACCGAGCACATCCACTTCAAGGTCACCGTCAACGGCACGACGTACACGTCACAGCTCTTCTTCCCCGGCGTCTCGCAGAACGAGGGCGACTCGATCTACAGCGCGCAGATGCTCGTGAAGCTGAACACTGCAACGAGCCCGGTGACCGGCACCTTCACCTTCGTCGTCAAGGCGTAGCTTCGCTCGGCGACCCGACGGGCGCGGCGCTGGGGATGGCCCTGGTCCGCGCAAGGCTCTCGGTCCCCTCGTCGATCCTCCAGACCATCAACGCGGCAAGGATCGCGGCGGCAATGCGCAGCAGGTCGGTCAGGAGAAAACTCGCGGCGTAGACGCGGAGCGCGGCCAGCGTCTCGGGACGCTGCAGCGCGGCGAAGTTGCCGACGAGGCCCGCGAGGAGGTAGCACGCCCACCAGAACCCAACGATCGTCGAGCTCCCGCTGACGACCCCGCCAAACAACGATCGCAAGATCTGATAGGGCTTCACCAGATTCGCGAACGGGATGAACCACCATCCCACCGACCAACCAGGTGTGGCCGCGGTCTGCACGCCGAGGCTTCGGGCATTCGCGACGCCTCTATGGAGCCACACGAACCATGCGATCCCGGTGAGGACCGAGCCTGCAAGCTCGAGACGCGCAAGCGTCTGGGTCAGGTCATCGAATGCGGTGGCTTCGCCCGGCCGGAGGGCTGCCCTCGCCGCGCGATCCGCAAGGTCGAACGCCGAGAAGAAGTGCAGTGCGGACGCCGCGGCCAGCAAGGCCATCAACAACAGCAATGCGATCGCGACGCTTCCGCGCGCAGAGGACGGTCGGTAGGTCCCTTCCATGGCGCGGACAACCTACGACTGCGGTCAAGTCGCTCTGTTTAGAGTCGAAACACTCACATCTTTAGGCGCTCCGTGCCCGACAATGGATGTATGCAGCGCCCCGACATCCGTAACGTCGCGATCATCGCCCACGTCGACCACGGCAAGACCACGCTCGTCGACGGGATGCTCCGCCAGAGTCGGATCTTCCGAGACAACCAGCACGTCGAGGAGCGGGTCATGGACTCGAACGACCTGGAGCGCGAGCGCGGGATCACCATCATGGCCAAGAACACCGCGGTGACCTACCGCGGCGTGAAGATCAACATCGTCGACACGCCCGGCCACGCCGACTTCGGTGGCGAGGTCGAGCGGATCATGAATATGGTCGACGGCGTGTTGCTGCTCGTCGACGCGGTCGACGGCCCCATGCCGCAGACCAAGTTCGTCCTTCGGCAGGCGCTGCGCCGAGGCCACCGCGCGATCCTGGTCGTGAACAAGATCGACCGGCCCCAGGCGCGCCCAAACCACGTGTTGAACGAGACCTTCGACCTCTTCCTGGACCTCGGCGCCACCGAGGAACAGGCCGAGTTCCCCACCCTGTACACGAACGCCATCCTCGGTACGGCGAGCGCGGACCATCGTCACGACGGCACCACCCTGGAGCCGCTCTTCGACGCGATCATCGACCGGATCCCCGGACCCGACGTGGACCCCGCGGCGCCGGCGCAGCTGCTCGTGACCACGACTACGTACGACGACTACATCGGCCGGATCGCGGTTGGCCGTCTACAGAGCGGCACTCTCCGTAAGGGCCAGGCGGTGGCGCGCATCGACCACCAGGGCGGCATCACGTCGGCCAAGATCACGCAGCTCTTCACGTTCAACGGCCTCGCGCGCGAGGAGGTCGACGAAGCGACTGCCGGCGACATCGTTGCGATCGCGGGCGTCGAGGCGGGTATCGGCGACACGATCGCGGACGCGGCCGACCCGCGGCCGCTCCCCCCGATCCGTGTCGAGGAACCCACGCTGCGCATGACCTTCAGCGTGAACAACAGCCCGTTCGCGGGGCGCGAGGGGAAGTTCGTCACGAGCCGCAAGCTTCGCGAGCGCCTCTACGCCGAGCTCGAGCGCGACGTCGCGCTGCGCGTCGCCGACAGCGACTCCGCGGACACGCTCGTCGTGAGCGGCCGCGGCGAGCTGCACCTCGCGATCCTCATCGAGACGATGCGGCGCGAGGGCTACGAGTTCCAGGTGTCGCGGCCCGAGGTCATCCTCAAGGAGGTCGACGGCGAGACGCAGGAGCCGTACGAGCAGCTCGAGATCGAGGTCGCGCAGGAAGAGCTTGGCGCGGTGGTCGAGCTCGCCGGGCGTCGCCGCGGGACGCTTAAGGACATGAAGTACCGCGACGACGGGATGGTGCACGCGGTGTACAAGATCCCGACGCGCGGGTTGCTCGGACTCCGGCAGGCGTTCCTCACCGCCACGCGCGGACGCGGCGTGATGAACACGCTCATCGAGGGCTACGGGCCGATGACCGGCGCGATCGCCACGCGCGAGCTCGGCTCGCTCATCGCGTTCGAGGACGGGACGACCACGACGTTCGGGCTGAACGCGGCACAGGATCGGGGGCAGCTCTTCCTGAATCCCGGCGTCGAGGTCTACGAAGGGATGGTCGTCGGCCAGCACATCCGCGAGCGCGATCTCGAGGTGAACGTCGTGCGGAAGAAGCACCTCACAAACATGCGGAGCAGCAACTCGGACATCGCCGCGAAGCTCGACGGCATTCGCGAGCTCTCGCTCGACGATGCGGTCGAGTTCCTCGCCGACGACGAGCTCCTCGAGGTCACGCCGAAGGCCTACCGCATCCGCAAGCGCATTCTCACGAAACAGGACCGGGACCGCGCGATCGGTCAGATGAAGAGGGCGGCCGGGGTCGCGTCCTAGGCGCTCACTTCGCGGCCCGGCATGGCTCGGCCAGCATTTCGTTGATCCGTTGCTTGAGCTCCAGCTCTTGCGCCCGCGTCATGGTCGACGCGGAAGCGGCCATTTCTTTCGCCCGTTCGTTTGCGGCGAGGCACTCCGGAGTCATCGGCGTCGACGGCTGCTTCATCGGCTCACTCGCCGGTACGACGGGTTTGTTCGCGAATGGGACCTTCTCACCGTTCGGGCTGCACGTCTGACCGACGAGTTCTGCGGCCTTCTGTTTGAACTGGATCTGCTGTTCGAGCGTTCCGTTCTTCACGCTCTGGAACCAGATCTCGACCTTCGATAGAACGTCGGTGCACGAGAGGCCCGCCGCATCGGCCGTTCCGTTGACGTCCGCGGCGAAGGCGAACCCTCCACCGGTGAGGAGGACCGCGAGGGTCGCCCCAACTAGACGGCGCGATGAACGCCGGCGGGGCGTGCGGGGCGGTGGGAGCACCCGAAGAAGGCGCTCGTCGAACATTCGCTGCAGACGGGTGTCGTGCTCGTCGATCATTTCGATCCTCCCAGAAGGCGTTCGCGCAGGAGTGCTGTGGCTTGATGGGCCGTCGCGGCAACGGTCCCGGGAGCGATGTCGAGCAGCTCGGCCGTCTCGGCCTGCGACAGGCCGAGCACGTAGCGGCTGACCATGACCTCGCGCTGTCGTTCGGTCAGCTTCGCGAGCTCGACCAGCAGATCGATCTCATCGTCGCGGCTCGCGACGTGCGCGTCGCCGCGGAGTGCTGCCAATGGCCGAAAGATGCGATGCCGCCAGCGATGGCGTTTCCAGGCCCGGCACGCCACAACGAAGAGCCAGCCGTCCGGCCGTGCGACGGCGCCGTGCTCGCGGAGCGCGTCTTCGAACGCGTCCTGAAGCGCATCGGCGGCGTCCTCCGGGCTCGCGCCCACGGCGACCAGTGCGCGGTAGACCTTCGGGTACGACGCTTCGCAGGCGCGAAGCCACTCGGCATGTGTGAGATCGAGGGGAGCCTCCCGCACGAGCGGCACCTGCACGTCTGGAAGTGTCGCGGATGGCCCCTTTCGTTTAGGCGCCTTCGATCTTGGCCGTTGTCTTGCTGCGTAGACTGTCTCCGTGATCGAGGCGACGGCAGCCCCAGCGCCTGAGGCGGACCTTCCGCCGCGGCCGAGCCGCGTCTGGCGGATGGTCTTGCTCGTCGTCTCGGCGCAGCTGGTGATCATTGCCCTAGGGATGACGTTCTTCACCCTGAGCGGTCTCGCCAACGACGGCACCGGGAGCTGCGGCGGAGGCTAGTTGCGACGGGCCTGCACCCTTCGCCAATAACTTCCTCTCGCGCCCCGGCGTTCGACGAGAGTGGCACGTCAGAGCTGGCGGGTGGGCATCGTTGCAATCGTTCTCCTAGCGAGCGGCTGCGGTGAGACGGGTCGCGTTCCGACAGCCGCGGCGACGGAGCCTCCAACGCTCAGTCCTGTCACGGTGACCTCGGCGCCTTCGGCGGCCCCGACCACCACTGCGCCTCAGACATCGCCACCGACTCCGTCGCCCACCTTGCCGACGAGAACGCCGACGTCGGTGACCCCAAGCCCCCGACCGCCAACTCCGACGGTCACGGTCATACCGCCGCCACAGACACGCGTCGGACCAACGCCGACGTGGACCGCTACTCCGAACGCATCCATTTCTCCTGGTGTCAGCGGCTGCGTTTCGAGCCGGGCGTATGGGACAACGGATTGCGTCGCGCGAGGTCTACCGCCGGGCGCGAGCGTCACCGAAACAGTGAACGAGGTCGGCATGCGGACGTTCGTCGTGGAGTGGCTCCCGCCGGTCGACGCCAGCGGGAACGTGCCGTTTCCCTACAGCCGCCCCGGTCCGGGCAAGACCATCTTCACGACGACCGCAGGCGGCGTCACGGTGACGTTCGAGGTGACCTTCGGCTAGGGGTACCGGGGGCGGGCGGTATGACCGGGTAGCCTTTCGGCGTGGCGAGGCACGCCGGCACTGTCATCGACGAGCTTGTTCGACACCCTGATCCATCGATCCGCTGGAAGACACGCGTCCATGTACTCGGCGAGTCGCCCTCATCGCGTGCAATCCGCGCACTGCGCGAGGACATCCGCGGCTCATCAACGGTTCGGGCGCTTCTGTCGCGCCGAAATCAGCTCGGACGGCCGGGAACTCGGCGGACCGTCTACTACTACTGGCAGGGCCTCCACTGGGTTGCCGCGAGTCTCGCCGACCTCGGCTATCCGGAAGGCGACGCGAGCCTCACTCCGATCCGCGATCGTCTCCTCGAGCTCTGGCTGGGCGCGAGCTACTTCCAAGAGTTCGAAGCGAGAACGAAGGCGCAGGCCTACGCAAAGCGCGGCGTTCCGCTCATGCGCGGCCGATATCGCCGCTGCGCCTCCCAGCAGGGGAACGTTCTCTTCTCACTCGTCACGCTTGGGATCGCCGACGACCGCGTGGAGTCTCTCGTCGAGCGGCTCCTCCACTGGCAGTGGCCGGACGGAGGGTGGAACTGCGACCGCGAGCCGTCGGCCGACACCTCGTCGTTCACGGAGACGATGCTCCCGATGCGCGGTCTCGCCGCCTTCGCCCGCGCGACCAAGAACGTCGCAGCCGCCAGAGCCGCGAAGCGCGTGTCGGAAGTATTCCTTCGGCGGAAGCTTTTCCGGCGCGTGTCCGACGACAAGGTCATCGCCGCGGACTTCGTCGCGCTCCACTACCCGCTCTACTGGCACTACGACGTGCTCGGCGGGCTGAAGGCGGTGGCCGAGCTCGGGCGGATAGGGGACGCGCGCTGCGCGGAAGCACTCGATCTTCTCGAGTCGAAGCGTCTCGCCGATGGCGGATGGCCCGCGGAGAAGCGCTACAACAAGGGAGCGAGCCGGGCGCTGAAGGCGTACGCGGATTACGTCGACTGGGGCGGCACGAGCGTCAAGCGGATGAATCCGTGGGTCACCGTCGATGCCCTCGCCGTCCTGCGACAAGCGGGTAGGGTCCGCGTCTAGGGGTCGCCTCGCCGAGCGTTACCTGATCGCGGCCGGGCTCCGCGCCGGCGCTGTTTGCGCGGTTTCCCCGCGCCTCAGCGAGATGCCGGTGCCGATGAACCAGATCGGCGCCGCGACGACGCCGCCCAACCCCGCAGCCACCGCGATGAGCGATTGGATCGCGAGCACCTGTCCGGCGACGATGAGCATGTACAGGACGCCGACCGCTATCCCTACGTACCCGAGCATCCGCGGGAACGCCGTCGTCCGCAGCATGAGAACGCTCGACGTCAGCGCCCACACGCCAACAGCACCAAAAGTGAGCCAGCCCTCCGGATCGAGCTGCGTGATCCCCGTCGCGGCGATCGCGGTCTTCGCAGACGCGTCGGCCGCGACGTACGCCGCGGCGATGTCGGGCTGCAACGCCAGGGCGCGAAAGCTGGTGAGCGCCGTTACCGCGTAGCCGATGATCGCGAGGTTCCCGGTCCACCGCGCGAGTGCCTCGCCACCTTGCCGCACGGAGTCTTGGATCGCGAGCACCGCTGCGACGGCGAAGATCGCGCCGAGCGCGAGCTCCCACCAGAGCAGTCGAGTGAACGTTGGGTTTTCAGCGTATGACGCGAGGAACGGCCCGACGGGCTGCCCGGGCTGTTGAGCCACCGGCAAGAGGAAGTACGTGAGCCCGATAAGGATGTAAGAGATGCCAACGACGATCGCGCAGGCGCCACCGAGACGTTGCATGCTGTTCATGCGGCCCTCCCCCAATTCGCCCGGACGCGGCCATTCTCAGCCCGCTGCAAGCGCACAGGCGCGCGCGGCGTCACTGGACAGTACGTGAGCGATTCGCAACAGTTTCGCCTAGATTTGCGGTATCTCGAAGGCCACGACGACGCTCGAGCGCGGTGACTGGCTAACGCTGGGAGAGGCGAGCCGGATCCTCGGCGTCGACCCCGACACGCTCCGCCGGTGGGCTGACTCCGGAAAGATCGACGTCTTCACCACACCGGGCGGCCATCGGCGGTTCATGCGCTCCTCGATCGATGCGATGCTCCCCCGCCCGCGCCAGACGCGCCGTCAGTCGCTGACCGCTCTCGGCGAGGCTCCCGATCGCGTCTCCGCGGAGTTTCGCAAGCGCGTCCGGGTCGATCTCGCCGCTCAGGACTGGTACGCGCGCTTCGACGAGGATTCGCTCCGCTGGTTCCGCGAGCGCGGTGTCCGCATGAGCGACCTGCTCCTCGGTCACCTCGACACCACGCGCGCGGTCGGCCGCGATCAGCTCATCGCGCAGGCCGAGACGCTCGGTCGCGAGTATGGCGTCGAGGCGCGCCGCCACGGGCTTTCGCTCGGCGAGGGAACGCAGGCCTTTCTGTTCTTTCGCGCGAGATTCATGGCGGAGATCGCGAACGTCGCACGGCGCCGGGGACTCGCGTCGGAGCAGGCCGCGCTCCTCTTCGAAGAGGCCGACCGCGCGCTCGACCGCGTCATCCTCGCGCTCATCGCTGGGCACCAATCGACTTGAGCGATCCGAAGGCGCTTGCACAGCGCGCGGTCAAGGCGATCGACGAACGGCGCGACGCTCTCTTCGCGCTCTCGCGCGCGATCCACGCGAAGCCCGAGCTCGCGTACGAGGAGCGCGAAGCTGCGATCCGCATCACCGAGTTCCTCGAGGGCGCCGGATTCGTCGTCGAGCGCGGCTATAAGGACATCGAGACCTCGTATCGCGGAGATGCGAAGGGCCGCGGGCCAGGCCCGACCGTCGCAATCCTCCAGGAGTACGACGCCCTCGCCGAGATCGGGCATGCCTGCGGTCACAACCTCATCGCGATGATCGGCGTGGCCGCGTCCGTCGGCGTGCGCGCGGTGATGGATCAGCTGCCCGGAAATCTCGCGGCGATCGGCACGCCCGCGGAGGAAGGCGGGGGCGGC